>ERZ827423.532-NODE-532-length-46517-cov-11.567970_pt1 | contig 46517 bp, 45 predicted proteins | sample MGYA00519775_ERZ827423 | MGnify/ENA primary metagenome ERZ827423 (study PRJEB31778, sample SAMEA3449296) | human gut metagenome | biome: human gut; feature: human-associated habitat; material: faeces | place: United Kingdom | collected 2010/2012 ... | reverse complement strand
CCGCAAGGTCGGCAAGATATTCGTCCCCGTCTTTCTTCTCCTCTGCCGCCGCTCCTCCCGCTTCCGCAGACGCCGCCGCTTCGGGCTTGTCCCTCTTTGATTCACCGAACTGTATTTCCTCGATAAAAACATCTGTCGTTTTAACCTTTTTATCTCCTATCGCCCGCGTCGCTGTCCGCAACGTGCCGAATATGATTATTGCCGCGCCTTTCCGGAAATGCTTTCCGAGAAATTCCGCGCGCTCACCGAACGCCACACAGTCAATAAAGTCCGCCGCGCTCTCCGTCGCGTCTTTCGCCCTCGGGCGGTTCACGGCAACCGATATGCGGCTGTATGCTTTGCCGTTGCCGCTCTGCCGCACTTCCGGGTCATACGTCAAACGCCCCATAACAATAACTTTATTGACGTTCATATCTTCCCGCCTTTCAAGTCAATAAACACTTCGCAGTCTCCGAATCTGACCGCTTCATACTTCGCCAAACGTCCGCGCAGAAACTCCGTCCTCTCTTTTTCCCTCTTCAAAAGCGTGTTTGCTTTTATCTCGCCGAGCGTCGCCGCTATTCCCATTTCGCAAAACTCTTCCGCTTTCTTGTCCGCTATCTCCGCTTTCGCTTCCGCCCGCGCAAGCCTTTCTTTCAGCAGCCTGTTTTTCTCCGTTAACTCCGCATTGCGTCTTCTTAACTTGTTATACATCATTTGTCATTCCACCTTTCCGTAAACGCGTCCAATTCTTCCAAATCCGACAAGCACGCGTTCCTGTCCTCGGTCAGTTCATCTATCTGTTTTTCGATAACACTCATCGCCCGTTTCAGTTCCGCATATTTTTCCGCTATCATCTCCCTGACAACCTCGGGCATCTTCGGCAGCGCCGCGCACTTTTCAGCCGAAACATTCTTCGGCATACCCTCGATATCCGCTTCTTTTTCCGTCGTTACTCTTATCACCGTCTTTTCACCCTCCGTTTTTTTGCGTTCCGTAAAACTCCGGCAGGCAGGATCGCTCTTTCCCCCGTCCGTTCCGTCGCAGTCGTCGAAACACGCGCACTCTCCGCATTTTCTGTTCGCATAGTCCTCTGTGCGCTCAAACTTTTTGCAGGTGTCGTCACCTTTTCTCCGCACCTCTTCGTCGTCACGGTAACAGTAACCGCCGTTCGAGTTCTCCTCGTCAAATTCGGTTCTGTCGGAACGGAAGTTTTTGCAGTTTTCGCATATCTCGTCTTTGCAGTTTTCGCATACTTCGTCGCTATCCACGCATTTCTTTTTCTGCGCAAGAAACCCGCCGCAAGCGGGACTGTTCGCAAGCACGTCAAGCACACGGTCGTTATAACAAGTCCCGTGCAAGTTTCCGTATATGTCAACGATGCCGCTCTCAAAAAACAAGCATTCCGCACATCTGTTTTTCTTATCCTCGCCCGGCACTCCCGCCGCCGCGACTTTCTTTTCAAACTCTTCCGTCATGTCCGCCTCCGCTGCGGGCGGCAAAAGCCCGCTTTTCCGATACTGATATACCGCCTGTCCGGAGAGTACCCCCCCCTCATAGAGAATGCGCACTATCTCGCTTTTCGGGCAGGCGTTCAACTCCGCAAGTATTCCGACCTGCTTCTTCGAGCTTATCGCATTTTTCCACGACGATATGATTTCATCTTTCGTCATTGCCAATTCCATTTTTTTAATACCTCCAAGCATATATTTAACATAGCTTAATAATTCTTATCACTCGTTTTTTTCTATTTCGTCATACAACGCATCCACACATTCTCGGCATTTAAGATAATCACCACGCCGAATGTATATGAAACGGTTGAACAAAGTACAAAACATCCGATGCCTTTCGTCACGCTCTTTTCTCGAACATTTCTTGCAGAACAGCCCCATAGGGACATCAACATTCATTTTAACTTCGACTTTCATCTTTCATCGTTCCAAGCTATCGCCTGTCCGCACCACTTACAGTAATCATGGTTGCTCGACATGAATTGCACATTCCCAAGGTAAGCGCAGCATTTGGGACACACTCTGCCAAGTGGATATTCCTCATCTCGTTCTGGTTTCTTCGGTATCTGTTTTTCAAGTGCGTCAACCGCCATATCGAGAGCAAGCATAAGTTGTCCGTCGGGCGTACCGTCGCCCGCTTCGACAATATCGCCCTCATACAATGCTCTATCTTCTTTCAGTTCTTTAATCGCTTCTTCATTTGTCATTGTCGTGCTTTCCCTTTCTTGACATAAAGTTTGAACACCGCTATACTTGTTCTCATCGACAAGTCGGTTTCTCCGTCGCCGAAAGCACGGAAATAAGCCGCAGACGCTTCGGGATTTTCAAACTCATACAACTTTTCATAGTCATTGCAAAGGTCAGAACCGCAAATCCAATTGTCTGCGCCGCAACGATACATTCCGCGTTCTTCGGAGTTTACTTCCTCTTCGTATGTCTTTTTGGGGAAAATGGAATAATAAGTATCCCTAAAATTTTTCTGTGTCATCGCAAACCCATTTTCAGCCACAAACTTAACTCGCATGGGCTTTGTCCAATCGTTGACCTTTACCAAGTCCCCAACCTCGATTGAATCGAGTACCGATTTGTTTATTTCGTTTGCCGAATAGCAAACATATCCTTGATTTTTACTTTTCATTGTTTTCACGCTCCGATCTGCTTCGCAACCGCCGAAAGTGCAGCGGAAAACTTGCCCGCCAATTCGGGGTTCTTTTCTCTGACCTTACCTATTGTTTCTTTTATTTTCGCCGCAGTCTCTTGCAGGTCTTCAAAAAGCGCCTTGAAGCGCATCGCGTCAGCGTCGTTCAGTTCCGCTTTCTTTCTCAACGCTTCCGCTTCGTTTCGCGCTTCCGTAACCTTTCTTTCCGCCTCCGCTTTTGCGGCTTTCAAAGTCTCGATCTCCTGTTTTCTTTTCTCTTCCGCTGCCGCCGCATTCTTCCGCGCTTCCGCTTCCGCTTCGCTGCGTAGTCTGTCAAGCATTTCTTTCGGTATCTTCGGATTCTTTTTCAGTTCCTTTATCTTCGCTTCAAGGTCTGCCGTCGCCTTTATGTTCGCGTCGGCTTTTGCTGCCGCTTCGGCTATTTCATCATTCTTCTTTTGCAAAAGTTTTTCAAGCTCCGAAACGCGTTCTTCCGCGTCCGATACCTTTGCTTCCGCCGCAGCCGCTTCAAGGGCTTCTTTTTCCGCTTCTTCGGCGCGTTTCAAAGCCTCGTCACGCTCCTTGATAACCCTGTCAAGTTCCCTCACGGAAATATTTTCAACGTCGTGTTCTTCCGCGAACTCTTCGCGCTCCTCTTCGGGCACCGCAAGCAGCCGCAAAGCCTTGGTATAACTCAAATTCCCAAACGTTTGGGAATTTGAAACAGCCGCGCCGAACAGCGTAAACTGCTTGTCGCCGTACTCCTCAAAAAGTTTCATAAAGTTGTTTGCCGAACTCTGCGAAAATTCAACCTTTTCGCGGAGCCACGTTCCCCACTCGCCGTGGGGTAAAAGGTCTTTTGCCTCCGCAAGGCGCCGTCCTATCTCGACCGCATACCCGAGCATTACGGACTGTGCCGAGGACACAAGACTTTTTATCTCGTCTGTCACAACCTCGATACTGCGCCCGCTCTTTTCAATAATGTTATCCATTTGCTGCCACCTTCCGATTTCTTATTTTCTTTATGTTCTGTTTTGCAAATTCAAGCCATTGTTCTTCAAATGCTCTCACTTCCGGAGTTCTTGCGCAGTTCCCTCTACCTCGGTTTTGCTTCACGGTGCAGTTTTTTTCGTCAAGTTCGAACGTGTAAAACGGCTTGTCCGGCTCAGATACTTTGCGGACAAAGAATATATCCGTCTCACCGCTTGCGACACTCTCCGCATAAGTCGCCACGCAATGATGAAGGCATTTTCCCTCATTTTTCAGTTCGTCAAGCGAAGCAGCGGGGCGTATCATCAAAACGCCGTTGCTGCTTACAAGTGCTGCAAGAATTTTCGCACGTTCCGAAATGCGTTTACTTCTTTCCGCATCTTTTTCACGCTCTTTTTCTTTTTCCCGCCTTCTGTCTTCCTTAACAAGTCGGTCATGTTCTTTTTTCAGATCCTTCGGGAAAAAGGTATCCTTATCTACGGAGATATTCAGTTTGTCGCACAGTTTATAGTAGTCCCGAAGCATTCCCGCATAACTTCCGAGTGTTTCTTTGCTCTTTTCCTTGCTTTGCAGTTTTCGGAGATAATTTACTACGGTTTTTACGTTTGTGCCGTATTTGCTTATTTCGATAAGTTCACGGTCGAAAAAGCCGATCTGTTCCGCGTCATCAAACGTCAGTCCGAACGGTTTTAATTTTTGATAGCGCAGTAAGTCGGGCGAATCGTACTCACGTTTAATGACTTCCGCATATTCGGGTCTTGACAAGCCGAGCATCTTGTGCGGCTTTGTTTGTTTGAAGTCAATGCCTGTAACGCGCGACGAATATCTGAATTCCGTGTTATTGTACGAATAAGATACGGGAGAAGCATTTCTCTCGAAAAATGACGACATAAGGATTGACGCGCCTGTATCTATAAGCCCCTCCACAGTCTTATGCTTCTGCCAAAGTTTCATATATGTGACGGGAAACGCATCGTCTTTCGCGTCGTTCAAATATTTATTCAGCCGGCAATTCTCAAAAGGCGTTCCGTTCAGTATGTTTTTGCTTGGAACAACAGCCGAAGAAAAGCCTTTGCCGATGCGGTCCTCGCTCTTTGACCGCTTTTCCCAATATCCCAACGGTATTACACGGTAATAATACATACCTCTTTTTTCATAACCGACAAAGCGTTTGCACTTCTTCCCCGCGAAGACATAAGTCTCATACGGAGTATATTCATTGAAGGCTATACCGTCTTTGTTTACAGATCTGCTGCACAACCAGAAAATAAGGGCAAGACAGTTCTTAACGATTCGGAGCGTCAGTATTTTTTCATTGTTGATATAATAATTCGGGTAAGCTCCAAAATCCGAAACGTGAATAAAATCAACTTTCTTACCGCATTCCGGACATATTGCCGCACTTCCCGAATATATCGCCTCACTGCCAACCAAACAGCCGAAATTACTACGCGAATACCTATGGCAGCCGTCTGTCTCAACGCGGTCAAGCAAAAATGTTTCCCCGCAGGCGGAACAGGTGCATTTGCACATCTTTTCACCGATGCCCGACAGCGGATTTATGTACACTCCTGCGCGGTACACAACCGCATCGGCGGTCAGAAACTCCTTTGCGATTATTTTTTTCTCTTTTTCTGTCGGTTCTGACGGCAGAAGTTTTTCGAAATTCAGCTCTTCCACGCCCGATACCTCTTATATGAAATCGTCGAGATTTACAAACCCGCCGTCATGCTTTTCCTCTTGCTTCGGCAGTCCGTAAAACTCCCTCAATATTCTGTCCGCTTCCTGCGGCGGGCAGAACCCGACAGAGCCGTGACGATTCTTGTCCGCGAATGCTTTGATTTTCTTTTCCGCTTCTGAAATAGACATCTGCTCAATGTCAAGATCTCGGGATATAATATCCTCGATGTGCGGCTCGTTCGCTATCATGTCTTTTAACTGCTCCCCGACGCACCACGCCGGAGAGTTCTTCGCAACTTTTTCCTGCTGCGCTTCGATTTTTTCTTTTGCTGTCATTTTTATTACCACCTTTATATATTCACGGCAACATATTTCGTCCGCCGCAAAACATTATTCTTATATCGCCATACCCCCACGCGGACACTCTGCGCTTTCACTCCGAGCATTTGCGCAAGTTCTTCCGCCGTGTCCGCCACGGCAACAGGCAATTCGAACTTATCTGCCGTAACAGCCATGTATACTGTCATTTTATACCACCTTTATAAAAATTTACAACCGTTCGGCATTGCCGCAAGTAGATTCCATGTTCGTTATAGCCCGGATATCTTTTCGACAATACATCATTATTGCATGGTCGTGCGCAAATATAAAAAAGTTTCTGCACTCCCAACATTGGATTCCGCGACGGGTAAACTCACGTTTGCGAAGTCCGAGTTTTGCCGCCCGCGTCTCAATCGACTTAACACGGCGGTCGAGAATGTCCGCTATCTCGGAATTAGAATAATTTCTGTAATTTGCGATAAGCCATTCGTCTTCTTTGCGGGACCATCTTCCCACATTCACGGTTACCACCTCTTTTATTTGTTATCTGCAAACAATACAGGAAACTATGTACAGCGCAATCAATGCGAAGGTAAGAAGAACATCGCGTTTTTGAATTTTTTGCATTATCTTTTCTCCTTTCAACTGAATGAGCCTGTCACGGTCAAATTTTCTACGTTCAGAAAATACTGTTTTTCGCCGAGACAGACATCTTTAAGAGGACAGTCGATTTCAGAACAGACGTTGCCGATGTAATCGGGGTGAGAGCGGCAAAGCCGTTGAATCTCTATCAGCGTTGCCGGCAGGCTCTTTCTCCGTCCGTCTCCGTCCATTGCCGCATGGAACATTACAGGTAATATCCCGTATGTGTTGAAAAATTTCGCAACACCCTCTTCCGAGTATGTTTGTTTGAAATCTTCGAACATCTTCGCTCTGTTATGCGTGGAAATAAGTCGTCCGTTTACCGATATATAAACGTGCTCGGGAGAAGCGAAAATAAGATAGTTAAGTGTCATACTGTTGCCGCCTCCTCTTCGCGTTTACGTTTCCACTCTTCAAAACGACGGTTGTTTTCAGGATCTTCGAAAAACTTCAATATCATAGGTTCAAGAGTTCTCATAAGAGGGCGAAAAGCAATTCTCGAAGCCTTTTCGAGATCTACGTCTGTGACGGGTGTACTGCGGAAGTCAATCTTCTTGCCTTTTTTCAGCTCGACCGTCTTTGTCTCTGAAAAATGATAAAATTCTAATGTTGGGGTTAGCATTTTTTCTCCTTTTAACGTCTTACAGTTTGTCCTATTTTTGAGACATAGAGGACAAAAAAATTTTGCTCTTTTTAGCAGGATCTACAATTTCAAGTAATGTACAGAGTTTTACGGCTTCTTCTGTCGTAAACGATGATTTACCATTAACTTTATTGCTTATCGTGTCTTTTGTTACACCAAGGGCTTCTGCCAAGGTTCTATAACTGTAACCTTTAAGAACCATTGCTGAACGAAATTCTTTTTTATCAATCATTTTCGTACCTCCTTTGTTGTCTTATTTTTGAGACAAGTATATCATACCACATATTTTTTTCTTTGTCAAGCATTTTTGAGACAAAAAATTATTTTTTTCTAAAACAGTCTTGCTTTTTTGAGACAGATATGATATAATGTACGCATAAAATGAGTAAATAGGGTGAGTTTATGGATAGGCAAATTTCAAATAAGATTAAACAAGCGATGGAAGAGAAGGGAATGACATACCGAGCGCTGGAAGAAAGAACGGGAATTTCAAGATCTACTCTCCAACGTTATATTGAAAAAGAAGATTCAAAAGTATCCCTCGATTCAATTGAAAAAATAGCAATGGCTTTACATACAGAACCGTCGTATCTAATGGGCTGGACTGATACACTTTCGACCATTGATATGGAAAAATATGGTCTCCGTCCCATAAAAAAAATAAAACTTCCTCTTCTCGGCAATATATCTTGCGGAGAACCGAAGTATGCCGACGAGGACAGAGAAAGTTATATCGAAACAGGGACAAACGTTAATGCTGACTTCTGTCTGCGCGCAAACGGAGACAGTATGATAAACGCCCGCATCAATGACGGCGACATTGTTTTTATCCGCTCCATGCCGCAAGTCGAAAACGGACAGATAGCGGCAGTCATAATCGACGATGAAGCCACCTTAAAGCGCGTTTATTATTATCCCGAAAACAATATGATGATTCTGAAACCCGAAAACTCAAAATATAAGGATCTGATTTATATAGGGCAGCAGCTCGAAGACGTTCATATCCTCGGTCTTGCGGTTGCCTTTCAGTCAGATGTTATATAATTGTATGGCATACAAACCGTGCAAGTTGCACAAGAGGGGATATATTATGACTATTGGTGAAAAACTATTAAGGTTACGCACTCGCGAACAAAAAACAAGAGAAGATGTTGCAAAAATCATTGGGGTTTCACCTCAGGCTATATATAAATATGAAACAGGTATCATCACCAACATTCCGCTTGGCAGGATTGCGGCGTTTTCAAGATTATATAATGTAACACCGTCTTATCTCATGGGATGGGAAGATTATCCTTTACCTCTTTCGGAAAAAGAAAAAAGTCTTATTCTCTCCTACCGCGCACACCCCGAAATACAAGACGCGGTAAAAAAACTTCTTGGCATAGAATAACAGTCGGAAAGAAAAAACTCTCTCCGACTGTTTCAGATATTAACCCCATGCAAAAAGACTTTTGGAGACTATTTTATGAAAAAAGAAATAAAGGAAGAACCAAAAAAGAAAGCGGTCGTTTATGCCCGATATTCAAGTCACCGGCAGGGAGAACAGAGCATCGAGGGGCAGCTTGCGGAAGCGTACAAGTATGCTGCGGCACACGGTATCAAGATTATACACGAATATATCGACCGTGCAATGACGGGGCGAAATGACAACCGTGAACAATTTCAAAAAATGCTTCGAGATACAGCAAAGAAGCAGTTTGAGACAATCATATTATGGAAAATCGACCGTTTTGGACGCAACAGAGAAGAAATAGCCTTTAATAAATACCGTTGTAAGAAAAACGGCGTCAAAGTTGTTTACGTCGCGGAAAGTATTCCCGACAGCCCCGAGGGCGTCATCCTTGAAAGCGTGCTCGAAGGCATGGCGGAATATTACAGCCTGCAATTATCACAAAACATACGACGCGGACAGAGGGCAAGCGCGGAGAAATGTCAATGCACGGGCGGCAACCGCCCGCTCGGGTATCGAACCGACCCGAAAACCAAGAAATTTGTTATTGACGAAGAGACTGCGCCGACCGTCAAGATGATATTCGAGATGTACGCGAACGGAATACCTCTCGCCGATATAATAAGAACGGTGAACAATAAGGGGTTGCGAACGCTTCGGGGAAATAAATTTAACAAAAACAGTTTTAAGCGGCTTTTGAAGAACGAGAAATATATAGGCGTATACAAATACAAAGACGATATACTTGTTGAGGGCGGAATACCCGCCATTATTGATAAAGAAACATTCGAGAGGGTGCAAGAAATGTTAAAAAAGAATCAGACGGCAAGATCCGCAAAAGGAAAGAAAGCAGATTTTTTACTTACCGATAAAATTTTTTGCGGACGCTGCGGAGAACCGATGATAGGGGAGAGCGGCGTCGGCAAGACCGGCAAGGTGTACTATTACTACACTTGCACCGACAGAAAAAACAAAAAACAGGCTTGCAAAAAGAAGCCTGTTTCGAAAGATAATATTGAAAAACTCGTAATTAACAAAATCGCGGAAATACTGCACAATGAAGATCTCCTCGATATGATTATTGATAAAGTATATGCCGTGTACCGCGAGGAGCACAACAACGACGATGAGCGAATCATGCTCAACAAAAAACTTGCTGAGATACATCTTGCGCAGGAAAACATCCTGAAAGCGATCGAGCAGGGAATGATCAGCCCGTTATTCAAGGACAGAACAGCCGAGTTGACAGCGCAGCAGTCAGAAATAGAAAGCGAACTCGCGTCCATCGAAGCGCAAGAAAAAATACAGTTGACAAAAGAGCATATACGTTTCTTTCTTGAAGATCTCGCTTCAAAGGATATTGACGATACGGACGTACAAAAGAAACTTATAGATACGTTTCTCAATGCCGTTTTTGTCTATGACGAAAGTGTTACATTTGCATTCAATTACTCCAATAACGGAGAAAAAGTCACCCTCTCCGAAGTTGATAATATCAACGGTTCAGGTGACTTTTTCGAGTGTGGTTACGATGGTGGAGACGATGAGACTCGAACTCACTACCTCTACAATGCGAATGTAGCGCTCTCCCAGATGAGCTACGCCCCCAAGCGCTTATAAAGTATAGCAGATTTTTTGTCGTTTGTCAATACCGCCGCAAAATAAATTTGAAAAGGAAACGCAAATTTTCGTGACGGTGTATTCGGCGGCTGTTTTGCGGTGCAATTCACGAGTTCGGGTTTTTTCTCGATAAGCGCTTTGACTGTTTCAAAATCGTTTTTTCGTATTGCAAGAAAAAGTTTTTTTATCGGGCATCTCTTTTTCAAAAAAGTCGGCTTATTTTCCCTTTTTCTTATTTATTGCCCGTGCAATGAGTTTTTCGAGTTCCACAAGCGGGATTATCGCCACGGCGAGCGCGAGGGCAACGGCAAATTCGTTCAGTCTTATGGTCTCAAAGCCGAACGCCGTTGCAAACGTGGGAACGAATATGACGGCGGAAGTCAGAGCAAATGCGAGCAGTAGCGAACCCCAGAGCCAGCCGTTCTGCTTCTTTATCGTGAACACGGAGCGCTCGCGGGAACGCATATTAAACGCGTGGAAAAGTTCGACGAGCGAAAGCGTCAAAAATGCCATGGTCATGCCGTCGGGGCTTTCGGTTATTTCCCACTTGCCCGCTTCCATAAAGTGCCCTACAAAGTAGGATACAAACGTCAGAAGCGCGATAAAAAAGCCTTGAATTGCAACACCTGCGCCGACACCGTTTGAGAATATGCCGTCTTTGGAATCTCTCGGCGGACGTTTCATTGCGTCCGCTTCGCCGCGCTCCATTCCGAGCGCAAGGGCCGGGAAGCAGTCCGTTATAAGGTTTATCCAAAGCAGGTGGACGGGATTGAGAATAGTGAACCCGAGCAACGATGCCGCAAAGACGGAAAGAACTTCAGCCAAGTTGGAAGCAAGCAGGAACTGTATGGCTTTTCGGATATTGTCGTATATCCTGCGTCCCTCTTCGACTGCGGAGACGATTGTTGCGAAATTGTCGTCCGCCAATACCATATCGGCAACATTTTTCGTCACATCCGTGCCCGTTATTCCCATGCCCACGCCGATGTCGGCGTTCTTTATTGACGGGGCGTCGTTAACGCCGTCACCTGTCATTGCCGTAACTTTTCCGAGCGCGCGCCACGCTTTGACTATGCGCACTTTATGCTCGGGCTGAACGCGGGCATATACCGAATAATCCTTGACTCTTTCCGCAAAATCTTCGTCGGAAATATCATCGAGTTCCGCACCCGTTATCGCCTGCGATGCGTCGGTGATTATGCCGAGTTCTTTGGCTATCGCAACGGCGGTATCTTTGTGGTCGCCGGTTATCATAACGGGGCGTATGCCCGCTTCACGACACTCGGCTATCGCCGCTTTGACTTCGGGACGTATCGGGTCTATCATGCCCGAAAGACCTATGTAGCAGAGGTCGTTTTCAAGTTCCGCGGGTTCTGTATTTGCGGGTTTTTCTTTATGTTCTTTTTTCGCGGCGCAGAGTACGCGCAGCGCTTTGTCCGCCATTCTTTTGTTTTCTGCAAGAATCTTTTCGCGAACTTTTTCCGTCATCGGGAGTTCTTCGCCGTTTTCAAGATAATGCGTGCAATGTTTCAACACTTCGTCGGGCGCACCCTTTGTGAATTGCACGATATGCCCGCCGTTTTCGACTACGACGCTCATCATTTTTCGCATTGAGTCGAACGGCGCTTCTCCGATACGTTTGTATCCGTTTATACTGTCCGCAAGTCCGAGTGAGATTGCGTCGTTGACCAGCGCACATTCGGTCGGTTCTCCGACCGCTTCGCCGTTTTCGCCCTCTTTTGCGTCCGAGCAGACCGCCATTGCAGTTGCAAGCAATTTTTCATCGTCGGACGAGCGCTCAACGACCGTCATTTTATTCTGCGTCAGCGTTCCCGTTTTATCCGAACAGATTATCTGCGTGCAGCCGAGCGTTTCGACCGCCGTCAGTTTGCGGATAACGGCGTTGCGCTTTGACATCTTGGTAACGCCCATCGAAAGCACTATCGTAACGACTGCCGCAAGCCCCTCGGGAACAGCCGCCACGGCAAGGCTGACCGCGACCATAAATGTTTTGAGCAATGCGTCGAACGTCACATTGGGCACGATGCGCAGAATATCCACCGCAAACACAACGACGCATACGCCCAGCACGAGTACGCTCAAAATCTTGCTGAGTTGGTTCAGTTTCTTTTGCAGGGGAGTGTCTTCATCCTTTGCGGCGGCGAGTGCGCCTGCAATCTTACCCATTTCGGTATCCATTCCGACGGCTGTCACAACCGCGACGCCGCGTCCGTATGATACGGAACTGCCCATGTATACCATATTTTTTCTGTCACCGAGCGGGACGTCTTTTTCGCCGTCGGCACAGAGTTTTTCGGCACATTTTGTTACGGGAACGCTTTCTCCCGTCAACGCGGATTCTTCCGCTTTCAGGCTTGCCGCTTCGATAAGGCGGCAATCTGCGGGAACGGCGTCGCCCGCTTCAATCAATACAACGTCGCCGACAACAAGGTCTTCGCTCTTGACCGTTACGGGTCTTCCGTCACGCAAAACTTTTGATGTCGCCGCCGTGATTTTTTGAAGCGCTTCTATCGCTTTTTCTGCTTTGCTTTCCTGCACAACGCCGAGCACCGCATTTATCAGCACTACCGCAAGAATTATGAAAACATCCGTGAACGATTCGTTTTGAAGCGCTGCGGTGACCCCCGAAACAGCCGCAGCGATAAGCAAAATGATTATCATGGGGTCGGCGAGTTCGGCAAAGAATTTTTTGATCACAGAGGGCTTTTTTGCTTCGGCAAGTTTGTTTTTGCCGTTCTTTTCAAGACGCGTTTGCGCCTCTGCCGAGGTCAGTCCGTTTGCAGACGAACCTATGTCCGCAAACACTTCGTCGGCGCTTTTGAGGTATTCTTTCATCATATCTTCTCCTTGCATAGGCTGAATGTTCAGCATAAACGAGCAGGGGCAATTCCGGTGTTTATCTGTTTTTTCTCCATTCGGACGGTGTTATCGCTATCATCAGCGGCGAAAGTTCAAGCCTGCCGAGCAGCATCACAACGGAAAGCACTATCTTTGAAAATGCGGAATAGTCCGCAAAACTTGCCGAGGGACTGACCATGCCGAGACCCGGTCCGATATTGTTGAAGCAAGCCGCCATTGCCGAGAAGTTTGTTTCTATGTCAAAACCCGCAGGCGGGGACACGCTTATCAGCAAAAATCCGACGAAGAAAACCATGCAGTATATTGCCAGATAGTTTCCCGTTCCGTGCAAAGTTGCGTCGTCAACTCTTTTGCCGTCCATTTTTGCGATGGAGACGGCTCTCGGATGCACAAGACGTTTCCTTTCTCTGCCGAACATCTTAAACAGCAGCAGCAGACGCGAAATTTTTAATCCGCCGCCCGTAGATCCCGCACACGCTCCGATAAACATCAGCACAAGCAGTATTGTTTTTGAAAGTATCGGCCATGCGTTGAAATCCGCCGTGGCGTAACCCGTGGTCGTCATTATCGAGGAGACTTGGAACGCCGAAAGCCTTATCGAGTCCGATACGCTGTCGTACTGCGGGAAAATATTGACCGCGATGACCGCCGCGCTGACGAGCGCCAAGCCGACGTAGCAGATAAGTTCCGCATTTCTGAAAGCGGATCTGAAACGCCCTATCAAAATGAAATAAAAGACGTTGAAATTCATCCCGAACAGGAACATAAAAATCGTTATGACCCATTGCAGATAATGATTGTAGGACGTGATGCTGTCCGCTTTTATTCCGAAACCGCCCGTGCCTGCCGTGCCGAACGCGTGAACAAGGCTGTCAAAAAGCGGCATTCCGCCGCAAAGCAACAGTATTATTTCTACTGCGGTCATGCAAATGTAGATTATGTAAAGTATCTTTGCCGTGTTTCTCATTTTCGGCACAAGCTTGCCCATGGTGGGACCGGGCATTTCCGCGCGCAGAATATGAATGGAACGCGAAGAAGACGAGGACGGAAGTATTGCCACAATAAGCACAAGCACGCCCATGCCGCCTATCCAGTGCGTGAAACTGCGCCAGAAAAGCAGCCCTCGGCTCATCTCTTCCACATTGCGCAATATTGATGAGCCCGTTGTGGTAAATCCGCTGACCGTTTCGAAAAACGCATCGACGTAAGAGTGTATCTCTCCGCTCAAAACGAACGGAACGGCGCCTATCGCCGACATCGTCAGCCACGCAAACGCAACGATTATGAAGCCCTCTTTTGCGTATATCACCCTGTCTTTCGGACGGCAGAACGCCTGTATAAGCCCACCGAGCGCACATGACCCGACAACTGTCCACAAAAACGCCCAAACAACGTTTTTTTCTCCGTAGATAACGGCGACGATAAGAGGTAACGCCATAAGCCCCGCTTCGAGCAGAATTATCTTTCCGAGCAGGGATAAAATCATTCTCTTGTTCATTTTTACCTATTTTAATATATCCGAGAGATCTTCGAGTTTTCTGTCCGCGGAGATAACGACGACACGGTCGCCCGCAAGAATCATATCCAAACCCCCGGGAATAATGGTTTCTCTTTGCCTGATAATACCTGCAACAAGTATGTTCTTTTTCAGTTCAAGGTCTTTGAGCGGGATATTCGCCACTTCCGAACCGGGGCGAACGCTGAATTCGAGCGCTTCCGCTTTTCCGTCCATGACCTTGTAAAGCGTTTCAACGTTGCTACCCTCCGAGTTGAGCAGCGCGCGAACGTAACTTACAAGCAGGTCGGAAATTGTCTTTTTGGGTGAGATAATGCTGTCAACACCGAGTTTTTCCGCCATGCCGACAAGTTCTTCCTTGTTGACTTTCGGCACAACTTTCGGCACGGCAAGCGACGAAGCGAAAATAGAGATAAGAATGTTTTCTTCGTCCATTCCCGTCAGCGAAACGAACGCGTCCATGCTTCTTATGCCCTCTTCGAGCAGAAGTTCCTGTTCAGCGCCGTCGCCGCAGATAACGTCTGCCCCGGGAAGCGCTTCGCAGAGTTCGAGACACGTCGGTCTGTCTTTTTCAATCACTTTGACCGTGTTGCCGCTGCTCAAAAGCATTTTTGCAAGGTAATGCGCCGTTCTGCTGCCGCCGAGAATCATGACGTTGCGCGCCTGACGCTGAACAAGTCCGAGCGCGCGCATAAGTTTTGTCAGTTCGTCGGGGGACGCGACAAGCCCTATCTTGTCTCCGCTTTTCAGCTCAAAATTTCCGTCGGGAATATATACTTTGTCTCCTCTGAGCACGGCGGTTATAAGAAACGCCGCCTTGAAGCGTCCGCGCAGGTCGATTATCCTAACCCCGTTGAGCGGAGAGTCCTGTTTCAGACGCATTTCTATCATTTCAAGATACCCGCGTGAAAAGGTCTCTATCGTTGCCGCGAACGGCAGCCGAAGCATATTGTATATTTCTTTTGCCGCCAGCATTTCGGGGTTTATCGCCATGGCAAGGTCGAGCTGCTGGCACATAAAACCGAGGCTGCTCTCGTTGTATTCGGGGTTTCTTATTCTGGCGATTGTGTGCTTCGCGCCGAGCCTTTTCGCAAAAAGACAGCACAGCATATTGGATTCGTCCGAGCCTGTTACCGCAACGAGCAGTTCCGCTTCCGAAACGCCCGCTTCGCGCAGCACTTCGCAGTCAACGCCGTTGCCGCAGACACCTATGACGTCGTAAACATTTGTTATCTGTGTCACGGTTGCGCCGTCAAGATCCACGGCAACAACGTCCTGCCCCTCCGAAACGAGACTGGCAACGACCGATTGACCTATCTTTCCGCAGCCGACAACTACAATTTTCATATCTTTCTCTTACCTTCCGTTGTTAAAACTGCTCATCGTCTTTCTGACGTGCGAGCGATATGAGTATATCAGTCATCTTTTCCATTGATCTGACGGGAACGTATTCGTGTATTCCGTGATAATTTGCGCCGCCGGTCGAAAGATTCGGGCAGGGAAGTCCCATTTCCGAAAGCCTTGCGCCGTCCGTGCCTCCGCGCACGGGAACTATTATCGGCTCAACGCCGTTTTCTTTCATCGCCGCTTCCGCGCGTCTGATGATGTGCATGTGCGGAACGATGTATTCTTTCATATTATAATAACTGTCTTTTATCTGCGCCGTCACCGTGCCTGCGCCGTAAACAAGATTCATATAATCGCAGAGGTCGGAAACGAATTTTTTGCGATTCTCGAACTTTTCGCGGTCGTGGTCTCTGATTATCATGCTGACAACGCAGGAACTTTCATCACCCTTGATGTCGCAGACGTGATAGAAGCCCTCGTATTTTTCCGTGTGCGCGGGCGTTTCAGCCGCGGGCAGACGGGAAATGAACTCCGCGCCTATAAGCGTTGCGTTTTTCATCTTGTTTTTCGCGTCGCCCGGGTGTATGTTTACGCCTTTGATTTTTATTTTCGCCCCCGCGGCGTTGAAGTTTTCGTATTCGAGTTCTCCGAGTTCGCCGCCGTCAACGGTATATGCCCAATCGACCCTGAAGTTTTTGAGGTCGAATTTGTCCGCCCCGCGTCCCACTTCTTCATCGGGGGTGAACCCCACGCGAACAGCCCTGTGCGAGATCTCGGGGTGCGAAACAAGATATTCGCAGGCGGTCACTATCTCCGCAACGCCCGCTTTGTCGTCCGCGCCGAGAAGCGTTGACCCGTCCGTTACTATAAGTTCCTGTTCGATATATTTTTCAAGCGAGGGGAAATCCGAAACGGTCAGGTATTCCCCGTGACCGAGTTCGACGTCTCCGCCAACATATTTAATAATGCGCGGCTTTATATCCGTGCCCGAAACCGCGGGGGATGTGTCCATGTGTGCGATAAGTCCCACGGTTGCATCGTTTTTTCTGTCTTCCGTTGCGGGCAGGTAGCCGTAAACGTAGCCGTATTCGTCCATGCGGACTTCTTCAAGCCCGATGCTTTTGAGTTCGTCGGCAAGAAATGCCCCCAACGCTTTCTGCTTTTCGGTGGACGGTGTGGATGGCGAGTCTTCGTCCGATGTTGTATCAAACGAAACGTATTTAAGAAATCTCTCGGTTATCTTCAAAATTCAAACCTGCTTTCCGATATTATAATATTATTACAGGCATATATTATCACAACCGAACGAAAAAATCAATAGTGCGGCGCGAAAATTTTCCGTGAAAACACGGCGGTAATAGCAACAGTCTTTTACTTGGACACAGTCGAAACTGCTTATTTATTCGTTGCTTTCGATTTTAATTCATTTTGCCTGCTCGGCACCTTCCGCCGAAAGTCTCGTCAGCCGATTCCGAGCGGTTTTTGCTGTTCTTTACTTTCCTCTGAAAGCCTTCTGCCGTATTTTTTGCCTTTTTTCTTGTTTTGTTTGCTTTCCGACGAAAGTCTCTGTTACTTTTTGCCTTTTTTGGGGGCGTCTTTCGTCAAAAAACGCCGTTTTTTATGCAATTAAAAGTGATTATGCGTGAAATATTCTTTTTAATCATTGTTTTATATATATGTTTGTGTTTTTAATATGAATAAAATGAAAAATTTACAAAAGTTACTTGACAACCATAGCATGATATTATATAATTGAAAAAGATGAAGAACCGTTTTTTCCGGTGTCAAAGGCGAGACGTTCGTTATTTTTCGTTCGTCTGTCCGATTTGGTTTCCGCGGGTCCCTTCCCGAAAGGGAAGTTTTTTCGGATAACCGACAGGGCGCGCTCCTTGCCATTAGGAGGCGCGGCTCTGAGTTTATAAAATTTTTTGGAGGTATTATCTCTATGAGCAAGAAATTGATTGCGCTTCTCCTGCTCGTGGCTTTGGTTGTCGGCTGTGCGCTGACCGGTTGTAAAAAAGATGATAACAACCCGACCGGAACGACCGGGCCCGTCAAGGTAGTTCGTGAGATCAAAAAAGGCACAAAAGTTATTCTCGGTAACACGACAGAGCTCAGCGGCGACTTCCGTTGGCCCGGCTTCGGCGGGTCTTCCGCGGGCGCGTCCGACCAGGATATCAACAAACTGACCGTCGGCTACGGCACGATGGAAACAGACCAGAACGGTGCTTATCAGTGGAACGCCACCTCTGTTAAAGAGCACAAGGAAACAGAGAATGCGGACGGCACTTACACCATCTCCATCACTCTTAACGAAGGTCTTAAATTCAGCGACGGTTCCGCTATCACCGCTAAAAACTACGTTGCGGGCATCCTTTCCTTCTCTTCGCCCGTTTCCGTTGCTGCGGGTCACTCCGGTATGAGCGGCCAGGCTTTCGTCGGCTACACCTCGTTCAGAGCATACACCGGCGCTGACGCTCCGGAAGGTGCTACCAAAGAGTTCGCGGGCATTCGTCTTCTCGGCGACTACCAGTTCTCTCTTACCGTTTCCTCGGATCACTATCCGTACTATTTCGCTTACACTTACGGCGCAATTGATCCCGACTTCCTCGCATGCGTTCTCGGCGAAGGCGTTGACGTTAAAGACGACGGCAACGGCTGCTACCTCACCGATGACTTCTATGCAATGACCGAAGGCAAAGACGCTACTTACGTTAAAGCTGAAGAAATCAAAGCAAACAGATATGATACCACAAAGTATCCGTTCTCCGGCGCGTACACCATCTCCAAGTGGGATGAGGGTACTTCCGAAGCAACCCTTCTCGCTAACCCCGAGTTCCAGGGCAACTTCGAAGGCATGAAGCCGACCATCGAAACCATCGTTTACAGAAAACTCGTTGACGAGACCCAGCTTGACCAGCTCAAGAAGGGCGAAGTTGACGTTCTTTCCGCTCTCACCGGCGGCGACGTTACCAAGGCGGCTCTTGCTGTTGTTGACGGAACAAACTTCAATGAAGTTCACTACCAGCGCGCAGGCTACGGTAAGATCCAGTTCGACTGCGACTTCGGTCCCACCATGTTCGCTTCCGTACGTCAGGCTCTTACTTACGCGCTTAACAGAACCGAATTCTGCCAGACCTTCACCGGCGGTTACGGCGTCGTTGTTGACGGACCTTACAGCCCGGACTTCGCGATGTGGAAGGCAGTTAAAGACAACATCACTCTTATCGACTACTCGTTCTCCGTTGCAAACGCTGAAAAAGCACTTGTAGACGGCGGCTGGATCTACAACTCCAAGGGCGAAGCCTTCGTGGCTGGTCAGACCGGCGTTGACGCGGTTCGTTACAAGAAACTTACCGCTGAAGAGGCTGAGACCTGCGACGGCGTTAACAAGACCTATGCGTCTGTTAACAACACCGACGGCGTTACCTACAAGACCGTTAAAATCGGAAACGATTACTACATGCCCCTTGCAATCAACTGGTTCGGCACCACGCCCAACAGCGTAACCGACCTTCTTAACACCACACTTGCAAACAGCTCCGACGTTGCTGCTCTCGGCATTGTTATCCGTGCGACCGTGGGCGACTTCACTCAGCTGCTCGGCGAAATCTACCGTGACGCTTCCTACGGTTATGCGGGAACTCCGACCTTCGGTATGTTCAACCTTGCAACCGGCTGGAACAACTCCGTTTATGACTACGCTTACAACTGGTCTCTTGACGAGGCTTACTTCGGATATTCTTCGAACAAACTCTACGACGAGTATGACAAAGCATTCCCGTACGATCTTACTGCTGAAAAACTTACTTTTGAAGAAGCTATGACCCAGTCCGGCGGCAAACTCGGTATGGACTACCTTTCCATGGGTATGGTTTACAACGCTAAGACCGAAGAAGAGTACAACAAGTGGTGGGAAGCTTACATCGAAAGATGGAATCAGCTTATGCCCGATATCCCGCTGTACTCCAACATGTACTACGACGTATTCAACGCAAAGATCACCGGCTTCGTAACCAGCCCGTTCTTCGGTATGGCAAGAGCTATCATCTATGCTGACGTTAACGCGTAATCGCATAAATAGTACAGAACTGTTTTACAGTTACATAGGTTAAAGGACGGGGCAGCCGTTTCGGCTGCCCCGTTTTTAAACATCTTTATTATAACTTTGTAAAAACATCTTCGGTCTTTCCGGAATATCCGTATGCCCCCGCGTTTTCGGTGTGGGGTACAGATATTAAATCTCCGTGCGACTCTTTTCAAGAGTTTTCCGTTTTGCGGATGCGTACGGATATTGCCGGAAATCTGATATCAGGGGAGTTTAGTATGGGCAAATATATACTTAAAAGACTCGGTTATATGCTCGTCGTTATGCTTATCCTTTCTCTGTTGATGTATCTTGTATATGCAATGATCCCGTTTGACAGAGGACGCGCAGAGGCTGAAAAGCAAAGAGACGCATACAAGCATATGCCAGACGGCGGCGCAAAGTTCGAGCAGCTAATTGAGCAAAAGCGGAAAGAACTCGGAACCGACCAGAACGTTTTCGTTCGTTATCTCGGCTGGATAGGCGTCGTGCCGATAAACGGTCATTACAACGGTATTCTTCAAGGCAATTTCGGTTACAGTTATCAGTATTCGAGAGACGCCAAGGACGTTCTTATAGAGCCGATGAAGAACACCATATTTATAAACATTTTTGCAACGATACTTGCGCTCGGAATAACCATTCCGCTCGGTATTTTCTGTGCCGTTCACCGCGGAAGCAAGCGTGACACGGCGATACAGATAGCCACAATAGTCGGCTACAGTATTCCGACGTTTATTATAGGTATAGTTTTTATCTGGATTTTTGCAACAATGCTCGGCTGGTTCCCCGTTTCCGGTATGGGAACTCCCGGCGCGAACTATACCGGCGCAAGAGCGTTTTTTGACAAGCTTTATTATATGAGTCTGCCGCTTATCGCGATGACGTTCGCCTCTCTCGGCGGTATGACGCGTTACGTCCGCGCTTCCATGACAGAGGCTCTTTCGCTTGACTGCATAAGAACTGCGAGGGCGAAAGGTCTGCGCGAAAAAACGGTCGTTTACAGTCACGCTTGGCGAAACGCGCTGATACCCATTATAACGCTTGTTATAGGTTGGTTCCTCGGCATATTCTCCGGTTCGATTATGATTGAGAATATTTTCGGACTCAACGGCGTAGGCAGGCTTTATATCCAGTCCCTGAACAACAAGGATTTTGAAGTTGTGCTTCTTCTTCAGATGTTCTATGTTTTCATCGGACTTATCGGAAACCTTATCATAGATATCGCTTACGGTATCGCCGACCCGCGCGTTCGCGTTAATAAATAAAGGAGGACAATGAAAAATGAGCAATGAGAATAAGTCCTCCGAAAAGAGAGTTTTCACTCCTTTGAAGTGGCTCCGCCGTATGTTTATGGGCGCTTCGAAAGAAGTTTCCGCGGCGGATGAAAGATATGACAGCCCGGGCAAACTTGCGGTCAAGAGATTTTTCAGAAGAAAGTCCGCGCTTATAGCGGTCATCGTGCTTGCCGCAATGTTCCTGTTTGTTATCATAGGTCCCATTGTTGCGCCCGTCGATCTGACCGAAACGGGAAGCGAAATGCTTCACGCCAACGTTTCGCCGACGATGAACATGATGAAACTTCCGTCCGCGATGAAAGACGGAACGGTTGACATCTCTTCGAGAGGTACGTTCACCGTAGGTCTTGACACCGACGGCAATGTTTATACATGGGGCTACTATTTCAACCACGCAAAGGACGACGCGCAGCGCGACGTTCTTACCGTTCCCGAAGAGGTTAAAAACGCAAACATCATTCACGTTGCCGCAGGTTCGGATCACGTTGTGGCGATAGGCGACGACGGTTATGTTTACGCATGGGGCGAATATGACAACGGTCAGTACGGAGACAAGGGTTCAATGATAGCCATGTGCCGTAAGATGACCGATGAACTTCCGTCCGACGGCAAAGTTGACCCGACCAAAGTAAAACAACTTCTCTGCGGTCAGCAGGTAACCGCCATTCTTATGGAAGACGGCAAGATATATGCCTGGGGCAACGACGGACTTTCCGCCACCAACCTTTCCTCCGTTATCAAAGCGGGCAAGGAAAACGGTAAATTGGTTAAAATCGCATTTACAAACGACGGTATATACGGTATTGACGAAAACGGAAAATTCGTCAGAGGCAGAAGCACAAAATTCGATTACATCAACGCCAATCTTTCCGTTGAAGACGCGATAGGCAACCGCAAATGCGTTGACATTGCCGCAACCGGAACATCTTTGGCTCTTCTTCTTGACGACGGCGAAGTGGTTCTTGTCGGAATGAAAGACCAAGTTCCCACCGTTGCGGACGGAGATAAGATAGTTTCCATCTCCGCGGGTACCCGCCACTACACGGCTGTTACCGAGCAGGGCAGAGTTTACTGCTGGGGACAGAGTTACAGAAATCAGTGCGATATTCCCTCGTCTCTCGAAGATGCCGGTTCGGTTGACACCGTGTTCGCTTCCGGTTTCCAGAACTATGCTTTCAAGGACGGCAAAAACGTCGGCAACTGGGGTCTTAAAGGCTACCTTATGGGTACCGACGAAATGGGTCGTGACGTGTTCAACCGTCTTATGAACGGCGGTATGATGACCATGTCCATCGGCGCCGTTGCCGTTATCGTTTCCACGATAATCGGTATCATCATCGGATGTCTTTCCGGCTACTTCGGCGGCGCGGTAGATATGATCCTTATGCGTGTTACCGAAATATTCGGCGCTATCCCGTTCCTGCCGTTTGCGCTTGTTCTTTCCGCCGTTCTGAAATATTCGGACGTCAAAGAGAATACCCGTATCTTTATAATCATGATAATCCTCGGACTCCTTTCGTGGACCGGTCTTGCAAAACTTGTCCGCGGTCAGATACTTGCGGAGCGCGAAAAGGAATTCGTTACCGCCGCGCGTTCGATGGGTGTCCGTGAAAGCCGCATAGCGTTCAAGCACATTCTGCCGAACATTGTTTCCGTTATTCTTGTAACGGTAACGCTCGATTTCGCGGGTTGTATGCTTACCGAGTCCTCGCTTTCGTACCTCGGCTTCGGCGTTCAGCTTCCGCGCCCGACTTGGGGCAATATGCTCGACGGCTCAAAGAACTCGCAGGTTATTCAGAACTTCTGGTGGAGATGGCTGTTCCCCGCGCTGTTCCTGTCTATCGTCGTTATCTGCATAAACATAATCGGCGACACGCTTCGCGACGTGCTTGACCCGAAATCGGAGGTGGAGAAATAATGGCTGAAAATATCGAAAAAACAACACATCCGAACGAAGAGCCTTTGCTTGAAGTTCAGAATCTCCACACATTCTTCAAAACAAGAAACGGCACAGTAAAAGCCGTAAACGACGTTTCGTATTCGATCTATCGCGGAAAAACGCTCGGCATCGTGGGCGAATCCGGCTCGGGCAAGAGCGTTTCCGCCATGAGTATACTCCGTCTGCTTGACGCAAACGGATATATTGCCGGCGGTACTGTCAAATTCGAGGGCAAAGACCTTTCAAAGTTCTCCACTCAGCAGATGTATCATATCCGCGGCAACCGTATATCGGTCATCTTCCAGGAGCCGATGACGAGCTTGAACCCCGTCTTTACGGTTAAAAGACAGCTTTCCGAACCGTTTATGATTCACCAGAATATGTCGAAGAAAGAAGCGGCGGAAAAATGTATCGAAATGCTCCGCGCGGTTCAGATTCCGAACCCCGAAGTTGTTGCGAGACAATATCCGCACCAACTTTCGGGCGGTATGCGTCAGCGTGTTATGATAGCCATGGCGCTTGCCTGCAAACCCGACATTCTTATAGCGGACGAACCGACCACGGCGCTTGACGTTACCATTCAGGCGCAGATACTCCGTCTGATGAACGACCTGCAAAGAGAAAACGGCACCGCGATAATGTTTATCACGCACGACCTCGGCGTTATCAACGAGATGGCGGACGACGTTGTTGTTATGTACTGCGGTCAGGTTGTTGAACAGGCTCCCGCAAGAGTTATTTTTACGGACTGCAAGAAGAGCCACCCGTATACGGAGGGTCTGATGTATTCCATTCCGCGTCTTAACGACGACAGAAAGAAACTTGACCCGATTCCCGGCGTTGTGCCTCACCCGCTCGATCTGCCGAAAGGCTGCAAATTCGCGCCCCGCTGCAAATATTGCACGCGCAGATGTATAGAGGAAGAGCCGCCGCTGGCAAAGGTTGCGGACAACCAACTTGTTCGCTGCTTCTATCCGGATAAAGAAGAAAGGAGGAGCGCCGCTCATGCAGAAATTACTGTCGATTACGAATCTTAAAAAGTATTTCCCGATGCCGAAGGCGTCCGTCTTCTCCAAACAGGTATACAACAGAGCAAACGAGGATATAACCCTCAACATTTATAAGGGCGAAACGTTCGGTATCGTCGGTGAGTCCGGCTGCGGAAAATCTACGCTCGGACGTGTGCTTCTCCAACTTTACGAACAGACCGCGGGCAGCACTATGTATTACGGCAGAACGCTTGACACAGTTGCCCCCGAATATGTTATAGACACCCTGAAAAATGCCGAAAAATATGTTGCGGAATATCATAAAGCGCAGGAGCACGCAGACAAACTTGCAAAAGAGTGCGACGAAAAGGGCAATGCCGCAACGTTCTTTGACCTGCAAGACAAGAATCTTGCGGCTTGCAACGCCAAAACCGCGCTTGACAATGTTTCCAAAATTCTCGGCGGATTCACCGTCCGTGACACGAAAAAAGGCGCGGATATGCTTCTTTCGAAGTACCGTCTGACCTTTAAGGCGGAAAAGATTCAGGAGGAGATAGACGATATCGACCTCGACATCTCCGAACTTGAAGCCGATCTTTCGGAAAATACGGCAAAAGCGGAATCCGCAAAGAAAAAGATTGAAAAACTCAAAAAAGCCAAGGCTCCGCTTGAAGCAGACAAAGAAAAGTTGCTCGGCGAAGCGGCAAAAATCCAGCTTTCGATAGACGAACAGAAAGCAAAGTATGCGGGCGACGAAGAGTTTGCCGAATACGAAGCAATGCTTGACGACGGCGTCGATCTGAGAAGATTGAAGTATACCGAAATGCGTCTTCTGAGAAAAGACCTGCAAGTCATTTTCCAGGACCCGTATTCGTCGCTGAACCCGCGTATGACCGTAGGTCAGATAATCGAAGAGGGACTTGTAACGCATAAGTTCTTCAAGCGCGGCTCTAAAAAAATGCAGGAGTACGTTTTCCAAATAATGAATTCGTGCGGCTTGCAGAATTATATGTACAACAGATACCCGCACCAGTTCTCGGGCGGTCAGCGTCAGAGAATCTGTATCGCGCGTTCTCTTGCCGTTAAACCGAAGTTCGTCGTTTGCGACGAGTGCGTTTCGGCGCTTGACGTTTCCATTCAGTCGCAGATAATCAACCTGTTGCAGGAACTGAAAGAAAAAGAGGGGCTGACGTATCTTTTCATTTCACATAACCTTTCGGTCGTTCGTTATATTTCCGACCGTATCGGCGTTATGTATCTCGGCAACATGGTGGAGGTTGCGCCCACGGACGTTATCTTTAACGATCCGCGCCACCCGTACACGATAGCGCTGCTTTCGTCCATTCCGACGACCGACCCGGACAGCCTTACAAAGGAAAGAATTATCCTTGAAGGCAATATCCCATCGCCGATAAATCCGCCCTCGGGCTGTAAGTTCCATACACGTTGCTTTATGGCTTGCGATAAGTGCAAAGTCGTTCCGCCGCCGCTGACGGAGGTTGAACCGGGACACTTTGTTGCCTGCCATTTCGCGGACACCAAAAAAGTTGACGAGAACGGAAACTATCTGTTCGACGTCAAGAAGACAACGAACGCAAGATGATTTTTAAGGCATGGCGCAGACTTCCTAAAAAAGCAGACGCCGAAAAAGAAGAAAAGTTAAGAGAAGAACCGCTTGAAAAGGGCGATCGGTTTGCAATGGTCTTTTCGGCGTTCCTGACGCTGTTTCTTCCCGCTGTCGGAGTCCTTTTAGTCATAGGGGGCTTAGCTTATCTTGTCTTTGCTGTTCTGTAAACAGAAAAACAGGAGGGTATATCAAGCGATATACCCTCCGTCTTCACGGATAAAATTTTAATATTGCGATAAAAACCGATTGCGGTAAAATATTTGAACGTTACGGACTTTTAGCCTCTGACTTACGAAAATTTTCGCTTTATTCCCCGTCTATGGCGCGTTTGAACTTCGGAAGAACGCCGATACCGTTCGTTCGGTGTGGCGGGAGTTGGTAGATGTCGTGTCCCGGAAATTCGTTGCCCTCGATAAGCAGCGGACCTTTTTCCGTCACACAGACGTCCCAGCCCACAAGTCCGACTTGCGGAACTACCTGTCCCGCTTCGCATACGAGTTTTATCACTTCATCCCAAAGCGGGATTTTGAATCCTTTTATGGAAACGCCCGTCATCGGGTGCTTTTCGTAAAGGTTGCCCGATTTGTCAAGCGCGGGATAAATTATCTCGCCGCGGTCTTCTTCTATCGGCACAACCATGCCGCCGCTGTTGAAGTTGTCAACGTATTTGCCGTTGCCTATGCGCAGATATGCCGCAACGACGCGTGTTTTGCCGTCCTTCGCTATTGTTATGACACGGCAGGTGTTGACCGAATTGGGGTGCAGGCGCATAAGGTCGGGGTGTTGAACAACGGGCTCTTCAAGCAGCATGAGATTTGCTTCGACAAGATGCTTGCGCAGAGCTTCAACGCTGTCAAAATCGGAAAAATTCAGCTTTTGAATACCTTTGCCGCACATTCCGTTTTCGGGCTTTGCCATAAACGTTGAGTGTTTTTCGCAGAAAGCGGCAAGCTGTTCGTCCGTTGCGGTGTGAACATCGAGCCAATCGCGTTTAAGAAACTTTTCGAAACGGCGGTTGAATTCGAGTTTGTCGTCGATGTATTTCATATACGCGGGGTCGTTGAAACGCTTGATAAACGCGTTGTTGATGCCCCTTGTAACAACGGTCTTTCGCTGCGCGCGATTCAGGTCGTACATCTCAAACAGCCAATAGTCCATGTAACCCGCCTGATATTTCAGACCGCAGTTTATCATATCGAAAAAGAGATAAATTTTGCTCTTTCCGGTCTTTTTATGTATGTCGTCTATCTTTTCGAACATCTTATCAAAGTGCATCGAAAAGATACGACCGCACAGATATTTTATCTTTCCCAAAACCAATGTCTCCTTTTAGCGGCGATATAAATAAGATAGAATGAACAAATATCGCCCGTATTTGAATAAGTATACCACAAAAACACAGGAAAATCAATATCAGCAAAGGAAAATTATGAGCGCACACCAGAAGAAAGTCGAAACGGCGAAGATAACGCGCGATATGACGCAGGGGAATCCTTACGGTCACATGGTCGCGTTTGCCATGCCCGTTCTTTTAAGTCAGATATTTCAGCAACTTTACAATACCGCCGATACTTTTATCGTCGGCAAGTTCCTCGGCACGGACGCGCTTGCCGCCGTCAGCTCGTCGGGAACACTGATTTTTTTATTGATAAGCTTTTTTATGGGCACCTCCATGGGCGCGGGTGTCGTTATATCCCGCTATTTCGGCGCGCGTGACGCGGACAACATATCTCGCGCGGTACATACGAACATCGCGTTCGGGCTTGTGAGCAGCGTTATACTGACCGTTTTCGGTGTTGCGTTCACCCCGACTTTTTTGCGGTGGATGAAAACTGACCTGTCGGTTTTGCCGCAGGCAACGGAATATTTCCGTTATTATTTCCTCGGCGCGATCGCGATGATAATGTACAACGTCTGCCGCGGCATCATGAACGCGGTCGGTGACAGCCGCAGACCGCTTTATTATCTTATTTTTTCGTCCGTTCTGAACGTCGGGCTCGACGTGCTTTTTGTCGGCGCGTTCAAGTGGGGCGTTTGGTCGGCTGCCGTCGCAACGGTCATATCTCAGGCTGCAAGCGTCGTTTTGTGCTGTATTCAGCTGATGAAAAAAGGACAGATATACAGCGTTTCTTTGCGCAAAATACGTTTTCACAAAGACATGATGATAGAGATAGTCCGTTACGGGCTTCCGTCCGGCATACAAAACTCCGTTATCGGCTTTGCCAACGTTATTGTTCAGACGCAGATAAACTCGTTCGGAAAATTCGCGACCGCGGGTTACGGCGTTCATGCCAAGATAGAGGGCTTCGCGTTTTTGCCGATAACGAGCTTCAATATGGCAACCACGACATTTATCAGCCAGAACCTCGGCGCGAGAGAGTTCGACCGCGCCAAAAAGGGCGCGCGTTTCGGGATTTTGGCGGCGACCATAGCCGCAGAGGTCATAGGCGTTCTGAACTATGTTTTCGCCCCCGCGCTTGTCGGATTTTTCGACTCGACGCCCGAAGTGCTTGACCTCGGAGTCCGTCAGGCTCGCACGGTCGCGCTGTTTTACTGCCTGCTTGCGTTCTCGCACGCGATAGCCGCAATATGCCGCGGCGCGGGCAAGGCGTTTGTGCCGATGACAATTATGCTTTCCGTTTGGTGCGTGTTCAGAATAATCTACATCGAGGCTGTCGTTCATATTTTCCACGACATAGGTTATATCTATTGGGCTTATCCGATAACGTGGGGTATCAGTTCGATAATATATATGATCTATTACAAACGTTCGGACTGGGTACACGGCTTTGAACATGAACAAAAGTCATTTTTTGCCCGCATAGCCGAACTGTTCAACCGCAACAAGACAGCTCCGGAAATTCCGGAAGAGGAGGACAACTGATGGAAAACACAAAAGGAAAAACCGAAAAAAGCCTCAGCGTGCCGCAATATTTTTCGTGGGTGAACCACAACAACGACGGAACGACCGAGGAGATCACTCTGACGAACCTTGATTTTTTCGCGTGGCTTAAACGCGAGTTCGGTATGAATATCGAAATTTACGCTTTCGACGCGGGAAATTTCGATTCCCCCGATTATAAGTTTTTCGACCCCGAAAACGAACAGTTCAAAAAGAACTTCCCGAACGGCTTTTCAAAAGTCGCGGAAAGGGCGAGAGAGCTCGGCATAAAGCTCGGCTATTGGTGCGGTCCGGACGGCTTCGGCGAAACGGAAGAGGACGCCGAAAAGCGTTCCCGTCAGATAATCGACCTTGTTGAAAAATACGAGGCTGGGCTTTTGAAATTTGACCTTGTAGGCGGCGATATACGCCCCGAAAAGATACCGATGTTTGAAAAAACGATTATTGAATGCCGCAAGATCTGCCCGGAACTCATCGTGCTTATCCACCGTCTCAATATCGGCGACGCGCAGCGTTTCGCGACCACGTTTCTTTGGGAAGGGCTTGAATCGTATACGGACGTGCTTATCCGCAACAGAAACTGCGCGCCGCATCACCGTGAGTGTGGACTTCGCCGCGGACTTGTTCCCGATATGCTCCGTCTGACGGAAGACCACGGCGTTTGCCTTTCGTCCTGTCTTGATTACTTTGAAGATGAACTTGTTGTTCAGGCTTTCTCCCGCGCGCTCATACTTTCTCCCGAGATATACGGAACTCCCGCGCTGCTGCGTGACGAGGAGTTTGCGCGTCTTGCGCGTATATACAATCTTGCCGCGAAGTACGGAAAACAACTTGTCGAGGGCTTCCCTTTCAAAGACGACGATGTTTGCCGCTTCGGCGAAAACGCCGTGAGCAGGGGCGACGAAAGAACCCGTGTCATGACTTTCAAAAACCTTGAATGGAAGCCGTTCGAGGCGGTTATCCGTCTTGATGAGACAATAGGTCTTTCCGCCGACGGCGATATAACCGTTGTGCAGTATCACCCGACGCAGCGTCTGCTGGGCACGTTCAAAAAGGGCGATATCGTCCGTGTTCCCGTGGCGCAGTTCCGCACCTGTCTTGTCGTTGCTTCCGTTGACGGGGTTGACGATATATTGCTTTCGAACTGCGATTACGAAGTTGTTCGCGACGTTGCGGGCAGACCCGTAACCGTGAACATCGCCCGCGCAAACGGCAATGTCCGCGTGCTTTCGCAGGGCTTCAAGTCTGCCTCTCTTGACGGCAAAAAGATGCCCGAATTGCTTGCTGACGGCACGGAAATAAATGTGAACGTTATAAATAAAGAACCCGAGTATCTCGGAAAATTCGAACTCTGCGACACTCCCGACTTCGCGGAAGCGCTTTATGAGGCGGATTGCTTTGCCACGGACGGACACAGCCTTGAAATGCAGTCCCTTATCCGTGCGGGCAAAACGAAATATCCCGAAGTCGAAGCCGCCAGAAACGCATTTTTCGGTCAGGAGGGCTATTGGATAAGAGGCTGCGACCCCGAATATATGTTTGACGGCAAGGACGAGACGTTTTATGACGCGCGTTCGAGAAAATACGGCCGTCGCATAAAGAACGGCTGCCTGCGCGTCGATCTCGGCAAAGAAATCCTTGCGGACAGCGTTCGCATCGAGGTTTTTGCCGCCGATGAGGGCTCTGAGGGTTGCGTTCCGAATGTTTTCCCCGACTTGGGACAGACATCGAGGGATCGCGTTTCGTGGCACGATATGCCGCTTGTTTCGAAAAAGGAACTCCGCCGCGCCGAAGAGCCGTTCCCGATAGAGAACGTGGACAGAAAGATATATGACAAAGGCTCTCGCGTTGAACTTGTTTATTCCGCCGCCGCGCCGTTCCGCTATCTTCGTCTGCCCTCGCCGCCCGACCATATCCACGCGCTTGAATTTTATAAGGACGGCAAAAAACTCGATGTCGGAACTCCGAAAGCAAGCAATATGCTTGCCGCATTCAAGGATTTTGACCGCATTGTAAGCACCCGCAAACTTACGGTCGAAGTTCCCGCCGACGCGTCGCCCGATGCTTTTATAACCGTTGCGGTTGACGATATTTACGGCAACGACAGCCTTTATGTCGCCGCCGTTTGCGACGGGGAATATATCGGCTGCTTTGACCGTGCGCCCGCACACCCCGTCAACTGGTGGGGACATTGGGTTGTTGAATGCTCGCACAAATCCTCGCACTATATCCGCGTCGATGAAAATATGCGCGGTAAAAAGATAGATATTTACGCTCTTCACTTCGACTTTGATATGGAGGACTTCCGCGTTTTCGCATATCTTTGTGAAAGTAAAGGCACCATGCTCGGCTCGGAACTCAAATTGGAGAGGTAAAGAAGATGAAAAGATTCTTTGCAATGTTGCTGCTTGCCGCCGTATTCTGCACGCTTTTTGCAGGGTGCGCGGTGAGCAAACGAACCGAAGAAACGACCGAAACACCCACAGCGCCCGAACCGCCCGAACCGGAGCGCGAACGCGATGAAAACGGACAGTTTGTTTTCGATGTTCCCGAGGTCATGAACGGGCTTTACTGCTCCCCGGGGCTTGACTTTGCAAACTCCGAAGATGTCGAGGGAAAGGACTACATCAACTGCGTGATTCTTTCCGCTTATGCGCAAGACGACCTTGCGGGGCAGATACGCCTTGCGATAAAGAACGGCAACGCATTTTGGATAAACACCCAGTTCCTTGAAAGAGGAATTGTCAAAGATAAGTGGGGCAAACGCTATATGGCGATTGCCGAAGATTGGCAAAGCGAAATGGACAAGGTCGTTGCGACCGTGCGCGAAGAGGGCGCGTTCAATTACTTCCTCGGTTTTTATATGGATGAGCCGTTGTTCAACCGCTTTTCCGTCAAAAACATCTATGACTTTTCAAAATACAATCACGACACGTTCGGCAAACGCTACTTCATCTGTTTTGCGGTTGAGGGAATAGTTCCGTCCGAATACAACGACGGCGTGACCAACGGACATATGACAAAACAGTATTCGACATATATCACGGACGCCGCCTACGATATGTATTGGGATTTTGAAACATATAAAGATAAGTACGAGCGCATAAACGAAAAAATGAAACTTGAACTGCCCGACGCTTGCCGCATTTGGTATATCCCGTGGGCATATACGACTGCGGACAAGAGTATGCCTGCCGTCAGACTTATGGAAAATCAGTTGCTTGCGCATCTGAACGGAATGAAAGAGTTCCTCGACGGCGAAGAACACAAGGGCGGCTTGATGACGTTTTGCTGGAAAGGCGAACATCTCGGTTTTTACGGCATGAAAGAAATCACCGAACAGGGATATTGGCAAAACTTCTTTGACAGATTCAAGCAGATAGGCAGAGAAATTACGGGCGAACAGCTCGAATAAACAGAATAAAAAAAGGATTTTGAGGTGTATTATGGGAGCGTTTTTCAACAATCTCCATATCAGAAAAAACGAAACGGCGGATGTCGGTTCGGTTAAGAACGAATTTACTGAATATCTTAAAAGCAAAGGGTAACAGCTGACGGAAAACGGTGATGCCGCCGACGATACGGCGTATATTTATACGTCCGACAACAGCGACTGGATAACCGTTTTTTCGGACGTGCTGGAAATCGGCGACGAACAGACTTTCGCCGAAATTCTGCACCCGTTTTCGAAAACTTTGAACACAGACGCGCTTGCCGTTGCCTGTGTTGACAGCGACTATCTTTTTATGAATCTTATTAACAACGGCGCGAATCTTCCCGTGTTTCAGGCAACCGCCTGTTCGGAAATAGCAGACGAACTCGCCAAAGAGGGCGAACTCGTTACAGTATATCTGAAAGGCATTTCCTAATAAAAACAAAGAGCGGACACATCCGAAAGGGTAGTGTCCGTTCTTTGTTTGCGCCGCCGAAAAAGGGAGCCCTTTTCGGCTGTCTATGTATTGCAACTCTCCGAAAATTGAAGTCTGTCTGTTTTTTTGTAACTGACGGTGAAATATGCGATCTCCGCAACAGCCGTGATAGTCCATGAGAAAATATACAGCAGATACAGGGACGGTATCGTATGAAAATGGGCGAAAACGGTATATATCCACGCCACACGGAATACGCATGAGCCCATAATAACAATGACGGTGGGCGCAAGGCTCTTGCCGATACCGCGGCAGGCGGCTATCGTGCAGTCCATAAAAGCGCTGACGGCATAGGAAAAACTCATTATTTTTATTCGTTGAAGTCCCGCCTCAATAACTGCTTCGTCATTGGCGAACATGGACAAAAACTCTCTTCCGAACAGGAACAAAGCGCCGCCGAATACCGCCCCTGCAACGAAAGAATATGTAATGCCGATAAAATAACTTTTCAGTACGCGTTCCTGTTTTTTCGCACCGAGATTCTGCCCCATGAACGTTGCGCAGGCTGTATAAAATGCCGCCATAACGTTGTAGATTATCGCATCTGCGTTTGCTGCGGCGGAATTTCCCTCGACCATAACGGAATCAAAGGAATTGACGGCGCCCTGTATAAACAGGTTCGCTACTGCAAAAACGGCATTTTGGAGACCTGCGGGAATACCGAGACCGAGAATATGTTTTCCCTCGAATTTGTCAAGCCCCTTTTTCAGGTCACGGAAACGGAACGTGCAGTCGTTCTCCTGCCGTCCCATGTGTATAAGGATAAGCCCCGCGGATACATACTGCGTGATGATGCTGGCAAGCGCGACGCCGTCCTCCGCCATACCGCAAACGATGACAAAAAACAGGTTAAAAAGAACGTTCAGAATGCCCGCAATCATAAGATATGTAAGCGGTCGCTTCGTATCACCGTTTGCGCTGAGTACGCCGTTGCCGAAGTTGAAAATGCCGAGAGCAGGCATTCCGAGCGCATAGATACGGAAATAGAGCACGGCGCCCTCTATAAGGTCGTCCTTTGTGCCGAGCAGTTCCAGCATAAAACGTGCGGAAAGGAGGCAAAGAGCCATGATAATGACGCCCGTCGCAAGACATATCACAAACGATGTGCGGACGGAAGCGGCTGTGCGCGCTTTGTCCTTTGCGCCGAGATGGCGCGCGACCTCAACGTTGACAGCACTTCCCATTCCGATGAGAAAGCCCGTGAAAAGCGTTACAAGCGTCGTCGTCGAGCCGACCGCTCCCAAGGCTTCCGCACTTGAAAATTTGCCTACGACCGCGACGTCCGCCATATTGAAAAGCACCTGCAAAAGTTGCGACAGCATAAGCGGAATGCTGAAAAAGAGCATATTTTTCCAAAGAGAGCCTTGCGTCATTTGTATCTCGCCGCGTTCTTTGTGAACGGCAGAAGAATGCTTTGCCATTTTGGATTTCCTCCGAAAATCCGCGCCTGCGGATATTGTCAATAATGATATGCAGTCATTATTATATTACAGAGAACGCTTTTTTGCAATAGGTCAATGATATTTTTCCTCTTTTTCCGCGAAAACGGGCTTCATGAATTTCTGTATCGCAGTCAAAAAAACGGACACGACCCGCTCGGGTGTGTCCGTATGACTTTTTGTCAGGGGTACGGTGCGCTCCTGCATTTTTCGAACGCTGCGGGCGTTTTACGAAAAATTGCGTGTGCTCCCGACTCCACAGTCCGCAAAGGCTGACGCGCCTTTGCGGCTGCTGCGACGAACCCCATTTTTGCTTTCGCAAAAACGGGTTTCATGAATTCCTGTATCACAGCCAAAAAAAACGGACACGACCCGTTAGGGTGTGTCCGTATGACTTTTTGTCAGGGGTACGGTGCGCTCCCGCATTTTTCGAACGCTGCGGGCGTTTTGCAAAAAATTGCGTGTGCTCCCGACTACACAGTCCGCAAAGGCTGACGCGCCTTTGCGGCTGCTGCGACGAACCTCATTTTTGCTTTGCAAAAACGGGTTTCATGAATCCCTGTATCACAGCCAAAAAAAACGGACACGACCCGTTAGGGTATGTCCGTTTTTGGCTGCGATACAGGGATTCGAACCCCGACAGGCAGAGTCAGAGGCTGCAGTGCTACCTTTACACTATATCGCAATACCGCGCTTGTATATCAAGCCTTTATATTATACTACATTTAGAAAATTTGTCAAGGGGGATAAATGTTAAATTTCAATGACTTATGTGAAGACGGTATCGCCGCGTTTCATTTTTTACGGCATTTGCATCCGCTTTTTGAAAAAGATTGACTGTTCTTGTTAAAAGTGCTATAATACCCATGTTTCCTATGGTATATAGAGAAAGAAAGCAGAAAAACACGCAGAAAGGACAAGCAATATGTCTGAGAAAAAAACATTGACAAAAGGGCAGAAAGCCCGCAAAGCCATCATTATCGTTCTTTGCTGCCTTGTGGGGCTGGTTCTCGTTTTGCTCCTCGGAATCAGAGGATATTTCCGTATTCCCGTAAGCGAGTATTACAAAAACTCCGAAAAAGCGTTCGTCATACCGGGACTTTCGGACGGTATGACACATCAGGGTCTTGCATACGACAGCGAAAACGACACGTTCCTTATAACCGGCTACCGCTCCGACGGCAACGCTTCGCAGGTGTCCGTCGTTTCCAAGGCTGACGGCAAAGAAGTCAAGAGACTTAATCTTGCAAACGAGGACGGAAGCGCATTCACGGGTCATGTCGGAGGTATCACCGTATACGGCAAATATGTATACGTTGCGGACACCGACGGACTGTATGCGTTTAACAGAAGCGACATCGTTGACGCGGCTGACGGCGGCAGCATAAAAGCTGTCGGACTGTTCAAGACCTCGGCGGCGGGCGACACTCTCGGCGTGGCGTTCACCCATGTTGAGGGCGATATGATATACGTCGGCGAGTTTTACCGCGAAGAAAACTATCCCACGCCCGATTCGCATAAATATAAGACTGCGGCGGGCGACGATAACACCGCGCTTATCCTTGCCTATAAACTTGACGCAGCGGCACCTCTCGGAATTTCCGATAAGATAGAGTGCGCATATTCTGCGCGCGGACTTGTTCAGGGTATGTGCTTCGACGCCGACGGAAGAATTTATCTTTCCACCTCTTATGCGGTTGCGTTCTCGCACATCTACATATATGACGCAACAAAAGAAGAGGGCACGGTGACTGTTCTCGGACAGACCGTTCCGCGCTATGTTCTTGACAGTTCCACGCAGAAAGGCGATATAAAACTTGCGCCGATGTCGGAAGAGATAGTTATCGTTGACGGAAAGCTCTACACGATGTGCGAATCGGCGACGAACAAGTATATTTTCGGTAAGTTTACTTCCGCAAGGTATTGCTACGCGACCGATATATCCAAATACGTTCAGGATAAATAAGTTTTCTCGATAACACAGGGATATAATCAAAAACGGACACTCATTTTGTTAGTGTCCGTTTTGTTTTTTACACCCCGTTTTGTTTCTTACAGCGTGCTTCGGTCGTCCATGACGCGATAGAACAGGTCAACCATTTCGTCGGGCGTTTCGCGAAAGTCGCGCGCGACCCATTCGCCGAGCAAGCCGAACACGCCGTGGGCGTAAAAGCGGCTCTGATACCGTTCAAGCTGCGTTGCGTCGTATTGCGGCATCATGATGATGCAGAACGCATCATATATGCAGGTTTGCAGTCCCGTGGCGTAAAGCGTTTTCAGCAGATTGCGGTTGTTGTAATTGAATATGAAAAAGTCCCGTGAATTTTCAAGATTGAAACGCTGGCGCTCCGCGATGTTTCGCTCTTCCGACCAACGCCGCCAAAGCGCAACGAGTTTGAACGTCAACGCCTCGGACTTTGTTGTAAAATGGCGGAACCACGTCGAACGTCCGACGCCCGCAAGCGAGGTTATCTCGGTTACCGTTATTTTGTCTATGTTCCTGTCTTTCATGAGTTTGAGAAGCGCGTCAGCCATGCATTCTTTCAGAAAGTCGGTCGTTTTTGTTCCTCTTGCCATGTTTTTTTCCTCTTAAAAAGATACTTTTCGGGCTGAAAGTTTCATTTAGCCCGCAATACGTTGTTTTGACAAATTTTGACGTTATAATGATACTCGGGTATCATTAAAGGATTTCGGTATCATTATATACCGACTGCGGCGATTTGTCAACAGACGGCTTTTGAGACCGAAAAGGAGAGGAAACAAAATTATGAGGATTAAGATAGGAACGGATTCGACGGCGGATATTCCTCAGAAAGTCCGCGAGCGGCTCGACATAAACGTGCTGCCGCTGTCCGTTGTTCACGAGGGCAGGGAATACGTTGAGTGCGTTGACATAAAACCCGAAGAATTTTACGTCACGCTCGAAAACTGCGAAAAGATACCGACTTCTTCGCAGGTCACGACGCAGGCGTATGTCGATTTTTACGAAAAAACGTTTGCGGCGGGGTATACCGACCTTATTCAGATTTCGCTGAATGCGAAAGGTTCGGGAACGTTTCAGTCGGGTGTTGTGGCAAAGGCCCTCTTTTTTGAGGCGCACCCCGAGGCGGCGGGAAAATTCGCGATACATAACGTCGATTCCGAAACATACAGTATGCTTTACGGTCACGCCGTGATAAAGGCGGCGGAAATGGCGCGGAACGGCGCTTCCGTCGAAGAAATTATTGCAAAAGTCGAACGCATGGTCAAAGCGGTTCGCGGTGTTTTTGTTCCGCTTACGCTCCGCTTTGTCAAAAAATCGGGCAGAGTTTCAGCCGCGGCGGCGTTTCTCGGAGATGCCATGGGGTTGAAGCCCGTTATAACTTTCGAAAACGGAGAGTCGAAGATAATCTCCAAAATAAGGGGCGAAAAACACGTTGTTTCGGAACTTTGCGACCTTTGCGAAAAAGAGCGCGCAGCGGGAACGCCCTATGTCCTGATTCGCGGAAACAACGAAAAAATGAATGAGGAAATGCGAGAAGCGTTTGTCGCCGCGTTCGGTCAGCCCGAATACGAATACAATATCGGGTGCATAATTGCAATGAATACGGGTCCCGATATGGTGGGCATGGTTTATTACAGAGACGAGATATAAAAAGAAATCACGGTAGAAGTTATTAAAAAATCACACAAAGCAAAAGGTGTTCGAACTAAAAATCAGGGACGGTAAAAAGTGCTGAACGGATGAGCAAACCCCGCGAATCAAAGGGTTTCGGGTTCTTATTTGTCTGACGGCTTTTTGCCGTCCCTCTTATTCTGTTGACAAAGCCGTCGGTTTATGTTAGTATGTCGATGAGGTGAAAACGCATGAGAAAAAGAATACTGTTTATCGGGACGGGCGGAACGATAGCCTCCGACCTGACAAAGGGCGCGCTGTCTCCGTCTCTCGGGGCTTCCGAATTGCTGCGGCTCGTGCCCGACGTTTCGAAGATATGCGACATAGAAGCAGAACAACTCTTTGCGCTTGACAGCACGGATATAATGCCTGAACATTGGCTTGCGCTTGCGGCGCTCATACACGAAAAATACGATATGTTTGACGGCTTTGTTATCGCGCACGGAACGGACACTCTGGCGTATACGGCGTCCGCGCTTTCATATCTCATACAGAACAGCCGAAAACCCGTTGTCATAACCGGTGCGCAAAAGCCGATAGGGTTTGAGACGACAGACTCAAAACAGAACCTCTCCGACGCTTTCCGTGTCGCCGCTTCCGATATGCGGGGCGTGCTTGTTGTTTTCGGCGGAACGGTATTGCTCGGCACGCGCGCTCAAAAAACGCGCTCAAAAAGTTTTGCTGCGTTTTCAAGCCCGAATTTTCCGCCGCTTGCGACGGTTCAGAACGGCAGACTGACTGTGTTTTTCGAACCGAAAGCGGGCGAGGAACGTTTTTATTCGCGCCTTGACTCTTCCGTCGGGCTTCTCAAACTTACACCCGCAACGGATGCGGAACTTTTGCGCTTTATGCTTGACCGATATGACGCGCTTGTTATAGAGTCTTTCGGTGTCGGAGGTCTGCCCGACAGGGACGGAGACTTTCGCCGCGAAGCGGAACGCGCCGTCAGAAAAGGCAAAACGGTGGTTGTCACAACGCAGGTGCAGAGCGAGGGGACGGATCTTTCCGTTTACAATGTCGGAAGCGACCTTGCCGCGCTCGGCGTGCTTGAAGCGTTTGACATGACGCCCGAAGCGTGCTTTACAAAACTGATGTGGCTTTTGCCTCTGACGGACGACCCGACGGAGCGTGAACGCCTGTTTTATACACCCGTCAGTCATGATATACTGCCGCCGCAGGAAATTGCGGTTAACTAAAAATAATTAAGGTTTTTTATCTTTGTAAAATAAAGGGGCTGTAAAAAAACGCAAGTTTTTTACAGCCTCTTAGTCTTTTGTAAATTTTATTGTTTCTCGGAAAATCTGCGGCCTTTGGTGTAGTATTCTCTGTCCCGTTCGCTTATCGGGCGCAGAACGCGGCACGGGTTTCCGAGAGCCACAACGTTTGACGGAATGTCCTTTGTAACGATGCTTCCCGCTCCGATAACGGAATTATCGCCTATGCTGACCCCCGGCAGAACGATAACGCCCGCGCCGAGCCAGCAGTTTCTGCCGATATGAATGGGCAGATTGAACTGATAAAGTTTTTCGCGCAGTTCGGGCAAAACGGGGTGTCCCGCCGTGGCAAGCGTCACATTCGGTCCGAACATCGTGTAATCGCCGACGTATATGTGCGTGTCATCCACAAGCGTCAGATTGAAGTTTGCGTAAACATTCTTTCCGAAATGGACGTGAGCGCCGCCGAAATTTGCGTGAAACGGCGTTTCTATATAGCAATCTTCGCCTATCTCGGCAAACATCTCTTTCAGCAGCGCCGTCTTTTTCTCTGTTTCGGACGGGCGCAGGGAATTGTACTCAAAAAGTTTGTCGAGGCATTCCTGCTGATATTTCATCAGTTCGGGGTCGTCCGCCATGACATACGGCTCTCCCGCGTGCATTTTTTCTTTCACGGTCATTTTTTCTTGCCTTTCTTGCCGTCGGACAACGCTTTTTTGCTCTTTTTCTCCGCAAGTTTCAACGTTCCCGTTCGCTCCGCAAGACGTTGTACGGCTTTTTCGGAAAGCATATTCTTCTTTTCGAGCGGACGCAGTACAAGCGAGTCGAAACGCTCGGTATAATGCCTTGCAATACCTTCTTTTTTACCGCCGTTTATGAGGATTTTAAGCACCGTTATCAGGTTTGCGACTGCGGCAAGCAAAAAGGCGTTGAGCGCAATGCTTGCAAGCAGTTTGTACGCGACAAAATGTGTTGTTGTTCTCGACGGGTCGGAGTTCAGCAGATTGGGCGAAAGAAAGTTCTGTTTGAGTATCAGGTCAAGGTTTTCGTTCGTCTTTATCGCGTTCACGTCGGGTGTCTGTTCAAGATATTTGAGCGGAAAACCGAAGTGCATGGGTTCTAGTTCGTCCGCCGTGAATGTTCCGGGCCATGCTGGCAACAGGCAGAAAAGCAGACATACAAGCAAACCGAAAACAGCGAATTTAAGGCTCTTTTTCGCAATGCGGGGAAAGAACGTGAAGAACAGCCCTATTGCCGCTATCCACGCCGTGTTTATGAAAACGTCCGCAATAAGCAGCCCTATATTCCAATCCGTCTCATAGAGGTCGTAGCGCGGCAGCAAAAAGCCCTTGTTGACGTTTTTGTTGAAGTCTTCGTTTATGAGCGCGGTCACTTCGTCGTCGCTTCTTTTCTGCTCCGCAAATCCGAGAGGAAAACCGTAGTCCACGGCATTTAACTGTTTTGTCTGTGTGAACGTGTATGGCAATTTCGGAAGTATAGCCGAAAGCCCCGTCACAACACAGCCCAGAATCAGAAAAACGACGGCGTAAGCGATGATTTTGCCCGCTTTTCCGTTCTTTTTTTTCTTTTCTTTCTTCGGCTCTTCGGGTGTTTCTTCCACTTCCGTTACTTCCGTAACCTCGGTTATGACGATGTTTTCGTCGTTCATTCGTTGTCCTCCGAAGCGGCGAGTTTGTTCGCTCTGTCGGTCGTTATGAGTGCGTCGATGAGTTCGTCAAGGTCGCCGTCCATTATCTGCAATATCTTGTAAAGCGTAAGCCCTATTCGGTGGTCGGTAACGCGTCCCTGCGGGAAGTTGTAAGTTCTTATGCGCTCGGAGCGGTCGCCCGTTCCGACTTGACTTCTTCTGTCGGACGCTATCTTTTCGTTCTGCTCCGCCTGCATTTTTTCGTAAATGCGCGAACGCAGTATTTTGAGTGCTTTTTCCTTGTTCTTGTATTGGCTTCGCTCGTCCTGACAGTCAACCACGGTGCCTGTCGGAACGTGAATTATTCTTATCGCCGATTCGGTCTTGTTGACGTGCTGACCGCCCGCGCCGCCCGAACGGTGGGTCTCGATGATGAGGTCGTTTTGGTTTATTTCAACATCTACATCTTCAACCTCGGGCAAAACCGCAACCGTCGCCGTTGAGGTCTGTATTCTGCCCTGCGATTCCGTTTCGGGAACACGCTGAACACGGTGAACGCCGCTTTCGAACTTCAAACGGCTGAACGCGCCGTCGCCCTCGACCGAAAATTCTATTTCCTTTATGCCGCCGAGTTCGGTCTCGTTGACGGAAAGCACTTCCGTTTTGAAGCCTTTCGACTCCGCATACATCGTATACATTCTGTAAAGCGAATGTGCGAAAAGCGCCGCTTCTTCGCCGCCCGCGCCGCTGCGTATCTCCATGATAACGCTTCGGTCGTCGTTCGGGTCGCGGGGAAGGAGCAGAATTTTTATCTCTTCTTCAAGTCTCGTTTTCGCTTCTTTCGCTTCTTCGAGCTGCGCTTCCGCCATCTCTTTCAGTTCCTCGTCGGGGTGGGAAGAAAGCAACTCTTTCGCCTCGTCCATTTCGTCAAGCGCGGTCTTGTATTCGCCGTATTTTTCAACGACGGGTTCAAGCCCCTTGCGTTCGCGCATCAGCGCCGCAAATTCCTGCTTGTCCGAAAATATCGCGGGGTCGGAAAGTTTTTCGTTTATCGCGTCGTAACGTTTTGATATGTTTTTGAGTTTGTCGAGCATTTCGTTCTCCGTAACTTCAATGTGATATATTATATATTATAACAAATACTTGCGGCTGTGTAAATACATATTTTCACAATTTTTTATGAAAAAGTGTCTTGACAGGCGGCGGAGACGGTGCTATAATAAATTCGCGATACGGGGAAAGGTGAAAATCCTTATCGGCGGTAGTCAGTCCGCGAGCGCGAAAAGCGCACGAATCCGACACGGAACAGAATTTCGTTTCCGAACGGATACCGACGGTCAAAGTCCGGATGAAAGTATTGATATTGCGAAAAGTTTTACGTCCCCGCGTACCGTTACGCAGGGACGTTAATTTTTTGTAGTGGAGATACCCCGCAAACATATTTTACGGAACTTTTGTGTTCCGAACGGAGGTATTTTTATGCAGAATCAAAAAATCAGAAACATCACCGTGACGGCGATAATGTCGGCGGTCTCAACCGTTTTGATGTTTCTCAGTTTCAGCGTTCCGCTCGTTCCGTCGTTTTTGAAATTCGACTTCTCGGAACTGCCCGCGCTGCTGACTGGCTTTGCGCTCGGCCCCGTTTACGGCGTCGCCGTCTGCCTTGTCAAAAACGTCGTAAACGTGTTCTTTACAACGACATTCGGCGTCGGCGAACTTTCAAACTTCATTCTCGGCTGTATGTTCGTTGTTCCCGCCGCGCTTATTTACCGTCACAAAAAGACACGTTTGACCGCATTTGTCGGTTCTACCGTGGGCGCTTTTGCGATGGCTGCGTTCAGTTTTGTGACCAACTATTTCTTCATTTATCCCATTTACGGCAAAGTTATGGGCGGCATTGACAAGATAGTTGCGCTTTACACCGCTATCCTGCCCGGCGTGACCGAACTTTGGCAGGCTCTCGTTATTTTCAACGTGCCGTTCACGTTTGTAAAAGGACTTGTGAGCGTTGTTATATCAATGCTTATCTACAAAAAACTTTCGCCTGTGTTGAAAGGCAAGTCTTCTACGCAAGCAGGGGCGCAAGCATAAGTATTCCGAGATTATCCGAGAATATTTTCGGAAACTGTTCAAGCGGCAGCGGCGACGCACCTCGTCCGACTTCTATCGTATAGCCGGGCAGATTGTTTTCCTGAATGAACCAGTCTTTGTAGCCCGCATAACCCGAGTTTTCGGGTGTCGTTTCGACCGAATATCCGCTGACGGAGGAAAAACGCTGCGCTGTCTCAAAGCTGCACGGCGGGTCGTAATCCGCGAATTTCCAATATATTATCTCTCCCTGCGAATGGTATGCGAGTATCAGGCGCGGGGAGATGTTTTTTGTGAATTGCGCCATGGCTCTGGATTCGGGTGCGGAGAGAGGATAATCGCCGACAAAATCTCTCGGCGCGGGCGAGGTGAACCCCTGCGCGTATTTTATCCGACGCGCTTCTTCCCACCCTGCGGGGTAGTTCAGGTTCAGGTCAGTTCCAGCAATGTTCGCTTTCCAGCCCTCGGGGAACGGCAGCCCGAAAGTATTCAGTTTTTCGGCGTTTTCGTACAATGTACTTCCCGCGGGTATCTGCCCCGTGACAAGATCGACGCCGTCGGGATCGACCATCGGAACAATGTATATCGAGGCGCTGTCAAAAACTTCTCTCGGGTCGTAATCGCCGAGTCTGCTTTCCGTTACGAGCGCGTGGCAGAACATTTCAACGAACTTGACGAGCAAAAGCGAGGTTATCCATTCATTGGCGTGGTGCGAAGCGTTGTAGGAAACGACTTTTTCGCCGCGTCCGAGCCGAAGCGAAACAAGGTCTTTGCCGAGCACGCTTTTGCCTATTGACGAAAAAGAGAGGAAAGGATACCGCGCCGCAAGCGAGCCGAGCAGAATGTTCATAACGTCGGAAGAAAAGCGCAGCGTCGTGGGAACGACAAACTCCGAAAAAGGTATAAGAATTTTTTGTCCGACAAACAGATTGTCTGGGTCGGCGAGATCGTTTGCGGCAAGCAGCATTTTCAAATTTGTGTTGCTTTTTGACGCTATCGAAGAAAGCGTGTCTCCCGCTCTGACCGTGTAGTAATAATTTCCCGTGAAATACGGCTCGAACGCCGCCCACGAGCGAGGTCCGACCACACCGTCGTCTGAAAGCCCGAGCGTGGACTGCAAGGCGGCGACCGATCTCTCCGTTGCCTCGTCAAAGACATAATTTACTTCTCCCGAATAAAATCCGAGCCGTTTCAGAACAAATTGCAGAAACCCGACGAGGGGTCCCGTGCTGCCGAGATAAAGAGTTTGAAGTTCCATAAACGATTCCTCCGTTTTAGCCTGTATATTGTTTTAGGCTGAACTGATTCAGCCTATGAAATGTCGGTTGACGATGTTTTTATATTCGGTCTGAATATTTATATGCGTTTTCCTTTTCAAAAAATTACGAAAAATCACGAAAATAGTTCTCAAATTGCTGTTTACATGAGCGGTTTTTTATGGTATTATATTATATATGAAAATGGGTATATTTACGTTCTTTTGAACGTATCTGCTGCCCGAAAAACAGAGGTCAGAAATTATGAAGAGATTTTTTACATCGGAGTCCGTGACCGAGGGACATCCCGACAAGATATGCGACCGTATATCGGACGCCGTGCTTGACGAGATACTTTCACACGACCCGAACGCCCGCGTTGCCTGCGAAACGTGTACGACGACGGGTATGGTTCTTGTTATGGGCGAGATAACGACCCATGCGGATTATATCGACATTTCGCGTATAGCCCGCCGCGTTCTGCGCGACATCGGTTATACCGATTCGGATTACGGCATTGACTGCGACGCTTGTGCCGTTATGTCCACAATAGACGAACAGTCGCCCGACATAGCTATGGGCGTTGACCGCGACGGTGCGGGAGACCAGGGCATGGTATTCGGCTATGCCTGCAACGAAACGCCGACGCTTATGCCCATGCCTATTTATTACGCGCATGAACTTGCGAAAAAACTTGCCGAGGTAAGGAAGAACGGCACATTGCCGTATCTTCGTCCCGACGGAAAGACGCAGGTCACGGTTGAATACGACGACGGCAAACCTGTTCGCATAGACGCGGTTGTCGTTTCGGCACAGCACGACCCGTCCGTTTCGCAGAAGACGATAGCCCGCGACGTGACCGAAAAAGTCATTGACGCCGTTATTCCCGCGGAACTGCGCGATGAAAATACAAAACTTTACATCAACCCGACGGGACAGTTCATCGTGGGCGGACCTCACGGCGACAGCGGTCTGACGGGCAGAAAGATAATCGTTGACACTTACGGCGGCTATGCCTGCCACGGCGGCGGCGCGTTCAGCGGCAAAGACCCGACCAAGGTTGACAGAAGCGCGGCTTATATGGCACGTTACATCGCCAAAAACATCGTTGCGGCGGGAATTGCCGACAAATGCCAGATTCAGATAGCCTATGCGATAGGCGTTGCGCAGCCCGTTTCCGTCTGCGTTCAGACCGAGGGCTCTCGACTCGGTTATACCGACGAGCAGATAGCGGATGCGGTTTGCGAAGTTTTCGATATGCGCCCCAAAGCCATAATCGAAGCTCTCGATCTCAGAAAACCGGGATATGAAAAACTTGCGGCTTACGGTCATCTCGGCAGAGAAGACCTCGGCGTTTCTTGGGAAAAGACGGATAAGAAAGAAGCAATACTTGCCGCTCTCAAAAAGTTATAAACCGTCGCCGACTGCTGTTCGGCGCAACAGAAAAGTGGGTGGGTATAATGAATATTAAAGCCTATGCAAAATTCAATCTGACGCTTGACGTGAAAAACAAACGGGGAGACGGTTATCACGAAATTTCGTCTCTTATGCAGGAGATATCCGTTTGCGACGAACTTTCCATTCTTGTCAAAAACGCAAAGAACGGAAACGAAGTCAGCATCAAGTGTTCCGATCCGGAAGTTCCGTGCGACGAAAGAAATACCTGTTACAAAGCGGTATTTGCGTTTTTCTCGTATTTCGGAATCAAGGACAGACTTGTAAAAATAAATATCAAAAAGGGTATTCCGCTCCGTTCGGGTCTTGGGGGAGGCTCTTCGGATGCGGCGGCTGTCATCAATGCTCTTAACAAGATATTGAAGCTGGACGCGCCTGCGGAAGTTCTTGAAAAAGTGGCCGCAGAGGTCGGCGCGGACGTTCCGTTCTTTATCAGGGGCGGAATGCAGCGTGCGGACGGTATCGGCGAAAAACTTACGCCGGTCAAGTGCGATTTCAGACCGTATTTTATCGTGGCCGCTCCCGCAAAGGGCGCAGCGACCGATGAGGTGTACGCGAAGTTTGACGAAATAGACCCGCAGCGTTCGGACGGAACGGGCAAGATACTGCACGCGATGTCGTTCGAGCTCAATCCTTATGATTTCCTTTCAAATTCTCTGCTTCCCGCGGCGACCGCGCTTGTGCCGGAAATAGAGGATGTTCTGACAAAACTTTCCGCAACGTCCACCATGGTAAACATGACGGGCAGCGGCTCTGCGGTTTACGCCGTTTACGAAACGTATTCGCAGGCGTTCGAGATACTTCAAAAATATAAAAAAGAATTTCCTTTCATCTCTGCGTGCATCTGCGTGGACAGAGAAAAGGAAGCAAAATAAAAGCGAATAAGAATCCCCGTTTTCCGCAGGACTGTTTTGAACCGACTGCGGATAGGATTTCTGTTTGTTGTTTATGATAAGCGGGAAAGTCTTTTTCGTCGCTTAAAATGCCGCGACTTGCGGCGGAACGGAGTTTTTTAACAATGCATTACATGGGTTTGAATGAAATAAGAGAAAAATATCTCTCGTTCTTCGAAAGCAAGGGGCATTTGCGCTTGCCGAGCTTTCCGCTCATTCCGCAGAACGATAAGAGCATACTTCTCATAAACGCGGGCATGACCCCGATGAAGCCGTACTTCACCGGTCAGGAAACGCCGCCGAGAAACAGGGTAACAACTTGCCAGAAGTGCATAAGAACGCCCGACATCGACTGCGTGGGAAAAGACGCACGTC
>ERZ827423.527-NODE-527-length-46689-cov-5.088283_pt1 | contig 46689 bp, 47 predicted proteins | sample MGYA00519775_ERZ827423 | MGnify/ENA primary metagenome ERZ827423 (study PRJEB31778, sample SAMEA3449296) | human gut metagenome | biome: human gut; feature: human-associated habitat; material: faeces | place: United Kingdom | collected 2010/2012 ... | reverse complement strand
GAGTGCCACCTTGCCAAGGTGGATGTCGCGGGTCCGAATCCCGTCTACCGCTCCACACACATCTTGCCCATGCTCTAATCTGCGTGGGCAAATGCGTATGGTGCCATAGCCAAGTGGTAAGGCAAAGGTCTGCAAAACCTTCATTCCCCAGTTCAAGTCTGGGTGGCACCTCCAAAGGAACCGATTGATTCGTCAGTCGGTTCTTTTTTTATCGTTTGGAGATTCCGGAAAATGTCAAATGGAGGAGAAGCGTGATAAAAAGAGGCGAGAGAACCTTAATGCCTTGCAAAAGGAGATGAGAAAATGCCGTATGATTTGACGACGCCTTCGAAAGTCGTTCCTTCTGCGGTCGTTGCATACAGAAAGGGAGAGGATCCGAAAAAATATGGGGATAAAGTAGCGCCTGCCGCTCTCCGGAGCGGCAGGCGCTGCTTTATGGATGCGGTTATTTCAGCAGGTTCAGCACAGCGGCGGCGATGGACGGGGTGGAAAAGAGCGTGAATCGCGCGCGGCGTTCCTTTTCCGAATACTCGAAGTGGACGCGAGCCGCATCGGAAGAGGGCGGGCAGGCGGAAAAATAATCGCTGACCTTTTCGTTGCAGGCATCCGCTTCTTCGCGGGAGAGGTAGAGATCGACGACGGTGCAGGCCTGGCGCTCACCTTCGGAGGCGGGGTTCACGCCGTCGATAAAATCGAGTATATCCAGCTTCCATTGTTTGTTTACCGATGCGCTGACGTCGCTCCGGTGGAAGAAGTTCATGATATCCTGCGAGGTGAAACGCCACTGACCGCCGACCTTCTGGCCGGTCAGCAGTCCATTGCGCAGATAGTTGCGGATGCTGCGGTCGGAAAGCGAAGTCATTTCGGCGATATCGGCGATGGTAAAGAGTTTTTCCAATTTGTTCATGAGGCAGGCTCCTTGCAGATGAAAAAGATTTGACCGGATGAAAGTCTGCTGACGCACCGCGGCGCCTATGCGGCGCATCAGCCCCGTGAGCGGACCGATCTTCCGCTCGTGAGGACAAGTATAAAGAAAAGCAACCGGCGGGTCAACGCGCGTTTTCCTGTGTTTTCCTAAATTTTCATAGCATAAATCAGAAAACTGAAAATTTTCCGAGGACAGCCCTTGAACTCTTTCTGTGGTTGTGTTACACTTTCGGCAAAATAAGTTGTAGGTACAACTAGATGGTTGACGCTGCAAGCAAAAAGAGAGGGAAAGATCCTATGGAGCACCCGGCGAGAAAAATCACGAAGATTGCCCGCGAGGCGGAGCATTTGGTGCTGCTGGCGCTGCGCGGGGACGGTGTAGGCACGGCGGAGATCGACTGCATCCACGCGGTGCGGCACCACCCGGGCGTGACACAGGCGGAACTGACGGAAACGCTCAATTCCGACAAGGCGGCCATCGCGCGCCGTACGGCGAGCCTGGAGCGCAAAGGATACCTGCGGCGCGAACCCAATCCCAAGGATGGGCGCAGCCGGCTGCTCTATCCGACGGAGAAGGCGGAGGGATTGCGCGATGCAAAGGCCGAAGCGGAGAGCGCTTTTTACGACTACCTGATGGAAGGATTGAACGATACACAAAAGGAAGCGTTCTTTGAAGCGCTGGACGCCGTTTACCGCCGCTCCAAGGAGGAAAGCCGCGCGGGATTCCCGCACATCAAGGAAAAGCTGGAGGGGAAAGCTCATGCGGAAAAATGAGAAAACTGCCTTCCAACCGGACCGCATCGGCGCGTATTTCCGGCTGGAATGGCTGCCGCTGACTTTTGTGACGCTGACGGGACTCATCTACAACATTGGTCTGCTCGCCGGGCCTTGGTACGAGGGCCGAATGGCACAGTGCCTGGCCGATATCCTGGGCGGCAATCAGACCGCCGCGGCCATGGCGGTGCTGGTCGGGGCGTATATCGCCGTGACGCTGCTGGTGCAGGCGGCGCGCTTCGTCAAGCGGTATTATGTGCGGCGCTTTGCCAACAACATCAACCGCCGCATGAAGGGCGTGCTCTATGCCAACCTGATCCGCCACAGCCGTGCGGAATTGGAAAACGAAGGCGCGGGCGAATGGATGACCAAGGCCATTTCCGATGTGGACGACTGTGCGGAGGGCATGCGCAAATTCACCACAGAGATTTTTGATACCGGCGTTGCGCTGGTGGGCTATGCGGTGATGCTGTTCGTCTACGATTGGCGGCTGGCGCTGCTGTGCATGATCTTCCCGCCGGTTTCCTATATCTGCGCGGAGTGGATGAAAAAGCCCGTGCAGCGTGCGAGTGCGGCATATAAAAAGGCCGCTTCCGCGCTCAGCACCGCGACGCTCGACCGCGCGCGCAATGCCGTGACCTACCGCGTCTACGGCTGCGAGAACGCGCGGGAAGAGCGCTACGAAGAGGCGCTGGGCGGCTATGAGCGCTTCGCTGTGCGCGCGAACGTCTGGCAATCCGCGCTGCCGCCGCTGTATCTGGTGGTGTCGAACCTGAGCGTGCTGTTCATCCTCTGGTTCGGCGCAAAGAACGTGCTGGGCACGGGCTGGCGCGCGTGGGACATCGCGGCGATTACGACCTTCCTCTCCTGCTTTGTCAAAATGGCGACCAAATCCTCCAAGGCGGCGAAGCTGTTCAATGCGGTGCAGCGCGCGGAAGTTTCCTGGAAGCGCATCAAGCCCCTGATGAAAACGCCGGAGGAGCTTGCGCCGCTGCAAATCCCGGCCGGGAAAACGGTGGAAGCGCAGAACCTCTCCTTTGCCTATGAGGGCGGGGAGAACATCTTTTCCAGCCTGTCCTTTGCGGCGCAGCCCGGCGAGATCATCGGCGTGACCGGGCCGGTTGCCTGCGGTAAATCGACGCTGGGATGCGTGTTTCTGAGCGAAAGACCCTATGGCGGTTCTGTGCGCATCGGCGGGAAGGAGCTGAAGGACTTTGCGCCGCGGGAGATTGCGGAGACGATCGGTTATCTCGGCCATGATCCGGAACTTTGGAACGACACGGTGGAGGCCAACGTGCTCTGTGGCGACGAGGGCGACGCAATGCAATGGCTGAAAATGACCGCGCTAGACGATGAGGTGCGCGCGATGGAACAGGGGCTGCAAACCGTGGTCGGCAGCAGCGGCGTGCGCCTATCCGGCGGGCAGGCGCAGCGGCTGGCGCTGGCCAGAACGTTGGCGCACCCGCGCCCGGTGCTCGTGCTGGACGACCCGTTTTCCGCGCTCGACCGGGGGACGGAGGATGCGGTGTTTGCCCGGCTCAAGGAATATGCGAAAGACAAGGTAGTGCTGTTGATTTCGCACAGGCTCTACCATTTCCCCGAAATGAAGCGGGTGATCTTCATGGCGGACGGCGCGGTGACGATCGGCACGCATGCGCAGCTGTGCGAAAAGGTTACGGCCTATCGCAGCCTGTATGAAAGCCAGACGGGAGGTGCTTCGCGTGAAGAAGAATAAAAAAGGCGTGTTTGCCGCCGTTCGGTCTGCCGCGGCGACGCATAAGCTGCTCAGCACGGGCACGCTGCTGTGCACGGCGGCCTCGGTGCTGGCTTCCTTGCTGCCTCCGCTGCTGTTGGGACAGGTGATCGATAAACTGACCGGCGGCGTAGCGCTGACCTTCGGCGCGGTGCTGGCGTATTTCGGCAGCCTGGCGCTGGAAGGCGCGCTGGCTTCCGGGCAGGAGATTCTGCTGGAAATGTTCGGCCAGAAGATGACGCACGCGCTGCGCTCCGAAATGTCACAGAAGCTGATGCATCTGGAAGCATCGACGCTGGCGGGGCAGAATCCCGGCGAGATTGCCGCGCGGTTCTCCGGCGATGTCGACACGGTGGAGGCGCTGTTTACCTCCGGCGTGATCTCGATGGCAGCAGATGTCTGCCGCCTGATCTCGATTTTTGCGGTCATTGCCGTCAAGAACACGGGGCTTGCGCTGCTGTTGCTCCTCGTGCTGCCGGTGCTGACGGTCTTTACGCGCCATGTGCAGAAGCGCATGCTGGCGGCGCAGCTGGAAAACCGCCGCGCGGTCGCCGGCATCTCCGGCCAGGTGCCCGAAGCGCTGCACAACATCCGGACCATCCACGCGCTCGGTCTGGAAAACTACATGGAAAAGCGCTATGACCGCCGCATCGGCGAGAGCTATGCCGCGGTGGAAAAGACAAATTTCTATGACGCGATCTATTCGCCCGTTGTTCTGGGGATCAACGCGGCAGTGGTCGGCATCGTGATGCTGCTCTCCGCTTCCGGAAACGCGAAGGTGCTGGCGCTGTTCGGCATGTCGGTCGGCACGTCGGTCACGGTCATCAACTATATTTCCCGCATCTTTACCCCCATCGAGAGCCTGGGTATGGAGATCCAAACCATTCAGTCCGCCATGGCAGGCGTCAAGCGCATCGACGCATTTCTGGCGCAGCCGGAACGCGTGATCCCCGAAGAATGCCGGAGGGAAAGTCCGCGCGGGGACGTGGTGCTCTCTCACGTCACGTTTGGCTACGACGAGCGCGCTGTGCTGTCGGATTTGTCCTTTACCGTGAAATCCGGCGAGCAGGTAACGTTGGTCGGCCGCACGGGTGCGGGCAAGAGCACCGTGTTCCGGCTGCTGCTGGGGCTTTATAAGCCGGAAAAAGGCGCGCTCACCATCGGCGGCGTGGACGTTTCCGACATCACGGACGGCGAGCGCCGCGGCTGCATCGGCTGCGTGGAGCAGCACTTTGCCAGAGTACCCGGCGCCGTGGTGGATCAGATCACGCTGGGCGATAAACGCATCACGCGCGAGAGGGCGGAAAAGGCCGCGCGCCTGGCCGGGCTGGACGGCGTGATTCGTTCCTTCCCGCAGGGGTATGACACGCCCTGCTCGGACGGCATGTTCTCGCAGGGAGAATGGCAGCTGCTCTCCATCGCGCGCGCTGCCGCCGCAGACCCAGCCGTGCTGCTGCTGGACGAGATCACGGCCAATCTCGATGCGGAAACCGAGGCTCGCGTGATGGAGGCGCTTCGCCGCGCGTCGGAAGGGCGCACAGTGCTCTCCATTTCCCACCGCGTCTACGAAACGTTGGGCGGACGGACGATCCGCATCGGCGAGGAAGCATAGAGATAGAAGAAAAAGCGATTGCAGAAACGCAATCGCTTTTTTGACGTTTGTCAGTCTTCGGCACGGAGGGTTTTGACGCCGAGAAGAAAATAGATCAGATGGCAAATCCAGATCACGCCGAGAATTGTGCAGGGAATCCACAGTCCCTTGCGTAACATCAGTGCAAAGCCGAGGCCCATGAGGAGCGTCACGGAGGAGAGGATCGTGACCTTGGCACGGATCGTCATGCCTTTTTTCTGCACGAAGGATTCCAGGTGTTTTTTGTACATCCTGGTGCCGATGAACCAATCGTGGAGTTTTTGCGAGGAGTTGGCAAAGCAGAACACCGTCAAAAGGAAGAAGGGCACCGTCGGCAAAATGGGCAGCACGATGCCGGTGCAGCCCAGCGCAAGGCTTACGCAGCCGACAATTAGAAAAATCATTCGTTTGATCGTCACGGCATTTTCTCCAATCGTTTCTTTTCGCGTCGAGTTTCGATCACATGGCGAATCGCGGCGACGGGATGCACAAACAGCATCCGTGGGCCGGAAAAACGCATGACCGCGCGAATCTTTTCGCGCATTTCGGGCTTGTAGCAGTGAACGCGGCAGTTGGAGCAGAAGGTTTTGGTTTCCATAAAAGGGCAGTGCTCCGATCGGCTGCGGGCGTAAGATTCCAAAGCGGCGCAGTCGGAGCAGAGCGTGCCGCGCGTGTGATGCTTTTTGCGGCAGTAGAGCGCGATCATCTGGGAGACCATGCGCTTTTCCCGCTCGCGCTTCAAGGCGATATCCTTCATCAGCTCATTCTCCCGTGTTCGACGGAGTAGACTTTGTCCGCAATCCGCATGGTGGAGGCGCGGTGGGAGACGAGCAGGACGGTCTTGCCCGCGCACGCCTGATCCAGAGAGCGCAGGATGATCGCTTCATTCAGGCTGTCCAAATTGCTCGTCGGCTCGTCCAGCAGCATCAGGTCCGCATCGTGCAGGAACGCGCGCGCCAGGCCGAGCCGCTGGCGTTCCCCGCCGGAGAGCGTATCGCCCAGTTCTCCCACCGGCGTATCGTAGCCCTGCGGCAGCGCCTGAATGAAATCGTGTACAGAAGCCCTTCGGCAGGCTGCGGTCAACTCCTCATCGGTTGCGTCGGGCTTGGCGATGAGCAGATTTTTGCGGATGCTGTCGCGGAAGAGGTGCGTCTCCTGTGTCACGAAGCTCTCCATGCGGCGCAGGTTGTCCGTGTTGATGCGGGCGACCTCCGTGCCGGAAATCGTCACGCGCCCCTGCTGCACATCCCAAAAGCGCATCAGCAGCTTGAGCAGCGTGGACTTGCCGCTGCCGCTGCGGCCGACGATGCCGATCACCGCGCCCTTGGGCGCCTGCACCGATACGTCGGTCAGTATGTTCTCGCCGCCGTAGGAGAAGGTGACGTGTTCGGCGGACGCGCCGTCAAAGCTCACTTCTGGCTGGCCGATCACTGCGCTGACCGCTGGGGTTTCATCCAGTATGTCGAGCACGCGGTTGCCCGCTGCAAAGGTGTTTTGCAGCGTTGCGCCCAGCGCGGACAGCGCAATGGTCGGTCCGAAGGAGGAAAACAGCGCCAGCGTCGGGATCACCACTCCGTCAAACCCGATTTGTCCTTGGCGGTAGAGCACCGCGGAAACCAGCAGCATGATGAGGTCAAACAGCAGAATCGCCGTGTTCGTCACCGCCATGTTGCGGCCGGAAACCCGCTTCATGCGCGACTCCTCTTCGGAGAGCGCGTCGGTGCGGGCGTTCATTTCATCAAGGCGCTGTGCGCCGCAGCCGAACTGGATGGTTTCCGAAAGGCCGCGCAGGCTGTCCAGCACAAAGCCGGAAAGCACACCGGATTCCGTGCGGAACCGCAGCCCGTTATCGCTGGAAAGACGCGAGGTGACAAGGGGCACGATCACGCCCACCGTGACATACGCCAGCAGCGCGAGGCATCCCAACAGCGGATGGTAGCTGCCGATGAAGCCGCAGAGAATCACCGTGAACAGCAGCGCGATGGCTGCGGGGGAGATGGTGTGCGCATAAAAGACTTCCAGAAGCTCGATATCGGAGGTGATGACCGAGATCAGGTCGCCCTTGTCGCGCCCTTCGAGCTTGGCGGGGCAGAGGCGGCGCAGCGCGCGAAAGACGTGATCGCGAATCAGTGCCAGGAGCTTGAAGGCGATAAAGTGGTTGCAGGCCTGCTCCGCATAGCGGAAGCCGCCGCGCACCAGTGCGAACACCAGCACGCAGATAAAGACCGCCGTGAGCGCAACGGGAGTTCGGAACCCCAGCAGGTCGAGCACAGCGTAGCCGCCGAAGATCGTGATGAAGCTCGCGCAGAGATGCCCCACCAGACCCATCAAGATCGCCAAAGCCATATAGCCGGCCAGCGGCTTGACCAAGCCGATCAGCCGGAGCATGACGGTAAAGCCGCTGCGTTTCTTTTGCGTGTTCATGCCTTTGCACCGCCTTTTTCGTAGTTTTCGAGCGCCTGCTGCGCGTTCCGGAGCGAAGCGTAAAGTCCGTTTTGCGCAATCAGTTCCCTGTGCGTGCCGCTTTCGACGACGCTGCCGTGATCCAGCACATAAATGCGGTCGGACAACGTGACGTTAGCCAGTCGATGGGAGATCAGGATCACGGTCTTGCGGCCGGCCAGCGTATGAATCTGCGCCATGATGTCGTTTTCGCTTTCTACATCGATGTTGGAGGTCGCTTCGTCGAAGATGTAGACCGGACTGTCGTGCAGCAGCGCGCGGGCGAGCGCCAGCCGCTGGCATTGACCGCCGGAGAAGTTGCCCCCCTTTTCGGCCAGGAGTGTGTCCAGCCCGTTTTCGCTGCGCAGGAAATCGGCTAGGTTCACCTGCTTTAGCACCGCCCAGAGCTGTTCGTCCGAAGCGTCCGGTTTTCCCATCAGAAGATTGCTGCGCACCGTGCCTTTGAATAGATAGCTTTGGTGGCTGACGTAGGTGATGTGCCACATCAGGCTCTCCTCAGAAATCTCCCGCAGCTCCGCGCCGCCGATCGTCACGCTGCCGGAATAACCCCGGCTGCGCCCCATCAGGATCGAAGCGATGGTGGATTTACCGCAGCCCGATTCGCCCACCAGGGAGGTAAAGCTCCCTTTGGAAAAGGAAAGGTCGATTCCGTGCAGAATCTCTCGATCCGGTTCGTAGGAAAAGCGCAGATCGCGGCAGTTCAGGTCGCCGTCCGGGCAGGAGAGCGGCTTCTTGTCCGGTTCCGGCAGGTCGAGCAGGCGGAAGATCTTGTCGCTGGCTGCCATGCCGTTCATCGCGATGTGGAAAAAGGAGCCGAGCTGCCGCATCGGGATGAAGAAATCCGCTGCCAACACGACGATGAGCAGTGCGCCCGAAAGCGTCACATTGCCCGCGCGGAACTGCATTGCCGAGAAAATCACGCCCAGCGCCGCGCCGCCATAGGCGATCAGATCCATGATGGTGATGGAGTTGAGCTGCATGGTCAGCACCTTCATGGTGATCTTGCGGAACTTTTCGGCTTGTTCGTTCATTTCGTCGTTTCGGGCCGCATCTGCCTGATAGATCTTCAGCGTCGTCAGGCCCTGAAGATTTTCCAGAAAGGTGTCGCCCAGCGCGGTGTATTGCCCCCAATACTTGGAGAGCAGCTTCTTGGCCCAGGTTTGCACCGCGGCGATGGCGACGGGGATCAGCGGCACGCAGATCAGCAGCACGACCGCCGCCGGAACGTTGACGAAACACAGCACGGCAAACAGCGTCAGCGGCGCGAGCATCGCATAGAAGAATTGCGGCAGGTATGCACCGAAATAGGTTTCCAGCTGATCCACACCTTCGACGGCGACCTGCACGACCTCGGAGGTCTTGACCTGTTCGTTATAAGACGCGCCCAGGCGCAGGAGCTTTTGATAAATCGCCTCGCGCAGGGCTTTTTTGACCGTGCGCGAGGACAAAAAGCCCATCCGTGACGCCCCTGTGGTGCAGGCAAAGCGCACTGCGACGGCCAGTGCGGCAAGGATCGCCGTGCCCGCCAGCTGCGCGCCGTCTGCCGTGCCCCCAAAGAGCGCCGCGAGCAGCTGCGTGATCGCGGTCATCATGCCGATGTTGGCCAGCAGGCTTACCCATTGCAGCGCGACGTTGCCTGCGATATACTTCCTGCTCTCCGGCACGAAGTCGATCAGGCGTTTGTTCATCATCATTCGTTCCTTCACTCCTCTTTTGGTTAGGGACATCTAACTTCTCCTTTTGAAAAAAGCCGTTTCCGACGTGACAGTGCCCAAAACAGCAACTAACCAAGATAAAAGTATAACAGAACCTCCTCTTGCTGGCAAATCACCGTTTGCAACGCCTGCGTTACAAAATGAGCCTTTCCGGCGATGCGGCAGAGCCAAAGGACAAGGAAAGGCCGAATTTTCTGTAACGCATCCGTTACAAGAAAATCCGGCCTTTGAATGGCAAGAAAGATGGGGAAAGCAAGCGGGAGTCAGAACAGAATCGTGAATAGCACGGTGGATTCCGGCATGTGGTTGGTACCGACGGAAGCCTGCATCCGCAGGCAGACGCTGCCGTGCAGAATCTGCTCCATGCCGTAGCCGAGGTTCAGGAAGGAGAGCACCCGCGCGGGAAAGGCGAGCGTGCCGCCGCAGTCCTGCGCAGGGCGGAATTCCCCGCCGTCCTGCACGGTCAGGTTGCGCACGCGGCCGTTCATTTCGCGCCCCGTCAAGGGGGAACGCGCGGAAGTGCTGATGGGTTTCAGATGCACCATGCCGCAGCCGTTTTCAACTTTCAGCACGCAGGGGTGCTCAAAGCCTCTGTTCGCCATCGAAAGATTGCTGCCCGCCGAAATATGTTCTTTATAGAAGAGAAAGGGCAGGCGGTATTCACCGTCCGGCAGGCGGCGGCAAAGTTCCGCGCCGTCGAATTTTTGCTGACGCCGCAGCTCGTATTTGGCGCGGTAGCGCTGCTCCGAACTGCGGAAAATCTCCATCGCCTTGTCCGTGCTGAACAACGCCCAGGCGTAGGCGTTCTGCTCCGCTTCGTCCAGATCCAGCCCCTCATAGAGCAGATGGTTGACCACCACGCCCACGCGGTCTTCGTAAAACGCGGCGCGCTGCCTGCCTTCTTCCGTCAGGCAGGGACGGCGGGCAGTGCTGCGGTCAAGCAGCCCTTCGCGCTCCAGGGCCGCCAGCAGACGGTGCATCTTCTGCTTCCCTTCGCCCAACAGAGCGGAAAGCCCCGTCACCGTGCAGGTCTTTTCGTCCTCGTTGAGAAAGCAGAGCAGCACGCGCAGTTTCAAAATATCCAGCGATTTGATCATGAATGGTTCTCCTTTTCCGGCACGACGCGCTGCGGCTTTCCGGGATAGACGGGTGCACCGCCCAACGTGAGCGTCATTTCTGCTTGATCCACGCGCGGATCGACGCGGCGGCTTCCGGTCCTGCGCTGCCGGAGATGATGTTGGCGCGTTTGTCGGCAAGCGTGACGGGCTTATCGCAGAAGTGCTCCTGCGGGATATGCGGCGTCATCGTGCCCAGCCGGAAGCGGCGGCGCAGCACAGCCCAGGTCAAATCGCTTTCGCCCTGCTGATCACACCGTAAGCACCTTTGAAACGCCCATCCGTCACCTGGCGCAGCATTGACGCACGCAGATCCATCACAAAGTCTTTTGCCAGATAAGCCCCCCAAAAACTCCTCCGATGGAAAGTATTTCTCTTTGTCGGTGGTATTTTATCATAATTTTTCACGAAAAGGAACAAGCTTCTGAGGAGATAAAGAAAGCGCCGCAGGAAATCTTACTGCGGCGCGCGGAAAACTCACTCCTTTTCCCGCTTTCTGTCGTTTTTTTCATTGGGCGGGGTTTGCAGGTCGATCATCTTTTCCGCAATCATTTTGTTGACGTTAGCGTGAACGGCCAGCAGCAGAATGCGGTCGGAGAAGCTGGCGTTTTCGATTTCCTGCCGGGGGCTGAACAGCGCCAGCGCGTGCTCCTGCACATCGCAGAAATTGTTGTAGACGCTGCGAATATTGTTCTTTTCCAGCTGATCGGCCAGAAGTGTCCGGATTTCCGGAATGGCCAACACCTGCTTGAGCATACAGATGATGATCAAATAGCAAAGGTGCGTGCGGTTATAGCGCTTTTTGACCGGCGGCGGCAGCACCTTGAGCTTAACATAGTTGTTGATCATGGCCGGGGTCAGCCGCTGCGCCTTGGAATCGCGAAGATAGATGCGCAGGCAGTCGTCGATCACCGCCACCACCTGGTCCATATAGAGCTCCAGCGTGGGCAACTCGTCGTAGCGCGGGATGCGGTAGGCGTGAACCTGCTCCGTCCAGGCCTCCAGCCCTTCCTGCGGATGGGTCATGCGAAAGACTCCTCTCTGCAATGCACTGTCTTGAAAATTAGTATAACACAAAGCTGAAAATCAGACAAGTAGCAATAAAAAGAAGTTGACAATGAAATGATGATGTGATAATCTGATATTAGAAACTAGATGTTGGGGCGGAGATGATTAGAAATGCCGGAAAAGATCTATGTGTGGGGCGATTCCATCGCCAAGGGAATCGTGTTCGATCCGCAGCGCGGGCGCTATGTCAACCTTCGGGAGAAGAGCGGCTTTGCCAAAGCGGCGCAGGAGCTGGGCGTGGTGATGGAAAATCACGCGCATTTTGGCATGACGTCGGAAAAAGGCGTACAGGTGCTGGAAAACGGCATCGGCACGGCGGAAAAGGAAAAGCCGGTGCTGCTGGGCTTTGGCGGAAACGATGTGGATTTCGATTGGGCGTCGATTGCCGAAACACCGGAAGAACAGCACGATCCCCACGTTTTGCCTGAAAAGTTTGCGGATAATATGGCGCGGATGGTACGCGACGTGCGCGCGGCGGGGCTTAAGCCCGTGCTGATGACGCTGCCGCCCATCGACTCCCGGCGGTATTACGACTGGGTGACGCGCAGCCTGGACAAGAAGGAAAACGTGCTCAAGTGGCTGGGAGACGTTGAGGCGATTTACCGCACGCATAAATCCTATTCCGATTTGATCCGTCAGGTCGCGCAGACCCTCAATGTCCGACTGATCGACATTCGCGGCGCGTTTGAGCGCGCCGGGGATCTCGTGCAGAAGCTCTGCGTGGACGGCATTCACCCCAACGCGCAGGGGCACGAAATCATCTGCGGCGCGCTGACCGATTATGCACAGGAAATTCACGCTTTTTGATAGAAGAAACGGGGAGGAAGAAACGTCATGTCCTTTGCCATTGTCACCGATTCGTCCTGCAATTTGCCTAATGAAATCATCGACAAATATGACCTGCACATCGTTTCTCTGGTGTTCATGGTCGAGGGAAAGCCCTACCAAAGCTACGTCAAGGGGGAAGAAAACGATCTGAAGCGCTTCTACACCATGATGCGCAATAAGAATCAGATCACCACCTCCTGCGCCAACGAGGCGGCCTGCACGGCAGTGATCGAGCCGCTGCTGAAAAGCGGGCAGGACGTGCTGTTCATCGGCTTTTCCTCCGCGCTGTCCGGTACCTATCAGGAGGGCGCAAAGGCCTGCGAAAAGCTCCGCAAAGCGTATCCCGACCGCAAGATCATCGCGGTGGATTCGCTCTGCGCGTCACTGGGCGAGGGGCTGCTCGTGACCTATGCCTGCCAGTGGCGCGAGAAGGGCTTTGACATCGACGCGACGGCGGAATGGCTGGAGGACAACAAGCTCAAGCTCTGCCATTGGTTCACGGTGGACGATCTGTTCTTCTTAAAGCGCGGCGGGCGCGTTTCCGCGGCGACGGCGGTGTTGGGCACGATGATGCGCATCAAGCCCGTGATGCACGTTGACGATCAGGGAAGGCTCATCAACGTCGCCAAGGCGCGCGGGCGCAAGGCTTCACTGGATGCGCTGGTCGATCACATGGAACAGACGGCGTTTACGCCGGAAAACCAGACCATCTATATCTCCCACGGCGACTGCATCGAGGACGCGGAATACGTCGCGGATCAGTGCCGCAAGCGATTGCACGTCAAAGATGTGCTGATCCACTATGTCGATCCCGTCATCGGCGCGCACTCCGGCCCCGGCACCGTGGCGCTGTTCTTCCTCGGATCAAAGAGATAAAAGCATAAAAGAACGGCGCTCCGCTTCCGAAAAAAGAAGCGGAGCGCCGTTTGGCATTTTCTTGGCTTAGCCGGCAAACTGGCTGTTGTAGAGGTTGGCGTAGAAGCCGCCCGCCGCGAGCAGCTGCTCGTGATTGCCCTGCTCGATGATGTCGCCGTCCTTCATCACCAGGATGATGTCGGCATTTTTGATGGTGGAAAGGCGGTGCGCCACAATGAAACTGGTGCGGCCCTGCATCAGGCGGGCGAAGGCCTCCTGAATGTGCAGCTCGGTGCGCGTGTCGATGGAGGAGGTCGCCTCGTCCAGTATCAGCATCGGCGGCAGGCAGAGCATCACGCGGGTGATGCACAGCAGCTGCTTCTGCCCCTGCGACAGGCTGCCGCCGTCCCCGCTGAGCACGGTGTCATAACCGTCGGGCAGGCGGGTGATGAAGCCGTGCGCATGGGAGGCCTTGGCCGCTGCGACGACCTCTTCATCGGTCGCGTCGGGCTTGCCCATGACGATGTTTTCGCGCACCGTGCCTTCCTTCAGCCACGTATCCTGAAGCACCATGCCGTAGTTGCGGCGCAGGCTGGCGCGGGTGATGCTGCGGATATCCGTGCCCTCGACTGAGATGGAGCCGTTGTCCACGTCGTAAAAGCGCATCAGCAGGTTGATCAGCGTCGTCTTGCCGCAGCCCGTGGGACCAACGATGGCCACGCGCTGACCGGGCTGCACGTCAAGGTTCAGACGCTGGATGAGCGGACGGTCCGCCACATAGGAGAAGGCGACGTTTTCCGCGGTGATACGGCCCTCGGGCGCGGTCAGCACGCGGGCGTTTTCCGCGTCCGGAATCTGCGAAGGCTCCTCGATCAGCTCAAACAGGCGCGCGGCGCAAACCAGTGCGTTTTGCAGCTCCGTGATGACGCCGGAGATCTCGTTGAAGGGCTTGGTATATTGGTTGGCGTAGCTCAGGAAGGCGGAAAGGCCGCCGACCGTCATCGCGCCGGAAACCGCAGCCAGCGCGCCCGTCAGGCCGACGCCGGCATAGACCACGCTGTTGATGAAGCGCGTGGAGGGGTTGGTGATGGAGGAGTAGAAGATTGCCTTGAGGGAGCTGGCGCGCAGGCGCTCGTTGATCTCGTCAAAGGTTTCCTGCGCGGCGGCCTCATGGGTAAAGGCCTGCACGACCTTTTCGTTGCCGACCATTTCGTCCACCAGCGCGGTCTGCTCGGCACGCGCCTCGGACTGCTTTTTGAACATCGAGAAGGTGCGCCGCGCGATGAAGTTCGCCACGAACAGCGAAAGCGGCGTCAGCAGCACCACAACAAATGTGATGCCCACATTGACCGTCAGCATGAAAATCAGCGTGCCCAGAATCGTGATCACGCCCGTGAACAGCTGGGAAAAGCCCATCAGCAGGCCGTCGGCAAACTGATCGACATCCGCAATGACGCGGCTGACCACCTCGCCGTAGGGGTGGCTGTCGATGTATTTCAGCGGCAGCACCTGAATCTTGCGGAAAGCCTGGTCGCGCATATCGCGGATGACCTGATAGGTGATCTTGTTGTTGATGACGTTCATCAGCCACTGCGCCAGCGCTGTGATGGCCACCACAATGACCACGCGCGTCAGCGTGGTCATTATTTGATCGAAGCTCACCTGCCCTGCGGCCACGATGAAGTCGATTGCGTCGCCCACGAGGATCGGGACATAAAGCGTCAGCGCCACGGAAATTGCCGCCAGCAGGATCGACAGCACCACAAGGAAGCGGTAGCGCGAGATGCACTGCATGACCTTTTTCAACGTTGCCTTCTGCGTGGTGGAATCGAGCTTGACCTTTGCCTTAGCCATGTCACTTCGCCTCCTTCTTGTCATACTGAGAGTAGTAGATCTCCTGATAGACCTTACAGGTTTCCAGCAGCTCCTCGTGTGTGCCGATGCCGCAGACCTTGCCGTCGTCCAGCACAACGATCTGGTCGGCGTGGCGGATGGAGGAGGTGCGCTGGGAGACGATGAACACCGTGGGCTTATCCGGCAGCGCGCGCAGCGCCTGGCGGAGCTTTAAGTCCGTGGCGTAATCCAGCGCGGAGGCGCTGTCGTCCAAGATCAGGATTTCGGGCTTTTTGACGAGGGCGCGCGCAATGGTGAAGCGTTGGCGCTGACCGCCGGAGAGATTGCGGCCGCCCTGCTCCACGGGCGCGTCCAGGCCGCCCTCTTTGTTTTCCACAATCTCAAGGGCTTGAGCGGAGGCAAGCGCGGCGCGCATCTCTTCTTCCGTTGCATCCGCCTTGCCCCACTTGAGGTTTTCGCGGATGGTGCCCTTGAACAGTACGGCCTTCTGCGGCACAACACCGACCTTGGCGCGCAGCTCTTCCAGCGGGTAGTCGCGCACGTCCACGCCGTCCACCAGCACCTTGCCGTCCGTCGCGTCATAGAAGCGCGGGATCAAGTTGACCAGGCTCGTCTTGCCCGAACCCGTGCCGCCGATCACGCCGATGGTCTGCCCGCGTTTGACGGAGAAATCTACATTTGTCAGCGAAGGAGCGCCCGCTCCGGCATAGGTCAGCTGCACATTGCAGAAGCGCACGGCTTCGTCGCTGCTGCCCTTGGCGGAAGCGCTGCCGCCCGCCATGTCGGGCTGAATGTCCATCACCGCGCTGACGCGGCCCGCACAGGCCATCGCCTTGGTGATGGAGATAATCAGGGAGGCCAATTTGATCAGCTCCACAAGGATCTGAGACATATAGTTGTACAGCGCGACCACCTGGCCCTGGGAGAGAATGCCCGCGTTCACGCGCATTGCGCCCACCCAGATCAGCACCACGATGCCCAGGTTGATCAGCACATAGGTCACCGGGTTCATCAGCCCCGTCACGCGGCCGACGAGGTTTTGCAGCTTTGTCAGCGTATCGTTGCGCTCGGTGAATTCATCCACCTCTTCCTGTTCCTTGCAGAAGGCGCGCAGCACTCTGGCGCCGGTCAGGTTTTCGCGGGTGATGCCGAGCACGCGGTCGAGCTTCTGCTGCACCTTTTTGTACATCGGGATGCTCCAAAGCATGATGCCGAATACCACGATGGACAGCAGCGGGATCGTCACCACGAACACCAGCGCAGCTTTGACATCAATGGTGAACGCCATCACCATCGCGCCGAACACCACAAAAGGTGAGCGCAGCAGCAGCCGCAGCGCCAGGTTCAGACCCGACTGCACCTGGTTGATGTCGCTGGTCATGCGGGTGATCAGGGTATCGACGCCCTGCTGATCCTGCTGGGTGTAGCTCAGTTTCTGGATGTGCGCAAAGAGCGCCGAGCGCAGCTTGGACGCAAAGCCCACCGAGGCGCGCGCCGCAAAATACTGCGCGGTGATCGAACAGACCAGACCGATTATGGCCAGCCCGATCAGCACGCCACACATCTTGAAGATGTAGCCCTTGTCTCCGTTTGCGATGCCGGTATCAATGATTGCAGCCATGACCAGCGGCACAAACAGCTCGAAGGAAGCTTCCAGGAGCTTGAAAAGCGGCCCCAGGATGCTTTCCTTCGCGTAGTCCTTCATGTAGACCCAAAGTTTTTTCATGGTCATCCTCCCATGTTCCATTAGTCTTTTCCTATTATAGCATATGTGGTACAATAGGGATAATATAGAATACATGCAGGAGCTATACGAAAATTGTATAGACGGAGGAGCGGGATGGAACTCAAACAGCTGAGCTATTTTGTGGCGGTGGTAGAGGAGGGGAGCTTTTCGGCGGCGGCGCGCAAGCTCTTCATGTCCCAGCCGCCCATCACGACGCAGGTCAAGGCACTGGAGGAGGAGTTGGGCTGCGCGCTGCTGGTGCGCGGCACGCGCGCCGTTCGCCCCACGGAGGAAGGGCGTTTGCTCTATGACCGTGCGCGGCTGATGCTGGAGATGCGCCGCAGCGTCACGGAGGAGATCGAGGCGCGCAGCATTTCCGGCGGGGGAACGCTGCGGCTGGGCGTGGTGTCGTCCGTCGCGTCGTCGCTGCTGCCCGGCTGGCTGAGCGGCTTTCACGCGCTTAACCCCAAGGTGCGGCTGGAGCTTTACGAGGACAATACCTATGAGCTGCTCGAAAAGCTGCGCGCGGGCATGGTCGAAGCGGCGCTGGTGCGCACGCCATTTCCTGGGGAACAATTCAGCGCCTTGCCGCTGTCGGAGGAGAAGCTGGTGGCGGTGGGGCTGCCGGAATACTTTGCCGGTGAGAAAGAAACGGTGCTGGAAGAATTGGCCGGCCGGCCGCTGATGGTCTATCGCCGCTGGGAACAGGTGGTTCGCCGGCTTTTTGCGGAAAAGGGATTGCCGTTGCGCTACCTGTGCATCAGCGATAGCTCGTCCACCATTGCCGCGCTGGCGGAGCAGGGACTGGGCGTCGGTCTGCTGCCGGAATCCGGCGCGCTGCGGCTGCGGGAACCGGCAAAGGTCTGCCGCATCCGGAACGGCAGCGTCGGAACCACCATCGTCGCGGTGACAATGCCGCATGCAGAGCTTTCGATTTACGCGCAGGATTTCCTGAAATATATGGAAGAAAACGCCCGCACGCCGCTGCGCTGAGGCAGCGATTTATGCTGTCTTTAGATATCTTTTACAGCTTGGTTATATGCAGTTCAAGCGAATGCGGTATACTAAAATTGAAGTGGAATGCCTGCTGCTGTCCATTATTCCGACGGAAAGGGCGCTGAAAAAAGTTCCGTAAACGGAAAAAAACAACGATCATTTGAATAGAGAAATGAAGAAAAACGGAAAAGGATGTGGTTTTGAATGAGGCGAACCAAGATCGTCTGCACGATCGGCCCGGCGACCAACAGCGAGGAAATGCTGACGAGGCTCGTCAGAAGCGGTATGAATGTCGCGCGCCTGAACTTTTCTCACGGCACGCATGAATACCATAAAGACACCCTGGAGCGCATCAAGCGCGTCCGGCGCAGAGAGGGGATGCCGGTAGCGATCCTGCTGGACACCAAGGGCCCGGAGATCCGCGTCAAGGACTTCAAGGACGGCTTTGCGGAACTGCGTGAAGGCGCGGAATTTACGCTGACCACCCGCGAGATCGAGGGGACTGAGCAGGCGGTCACGGTGACTTACGCCGGAATGCCCGCAGAACTTTCCGAGGACAACAGCATTTTGATTGACGACGGCAACATCGAGCTGTGCGTGAAGCGCTGCACCGAGACCGATGTGATCTGTCAGGTGGTGCGCGGCGGGCGCATCAGCAATCATAAGGGCATTAACGTCCCTAACGTCCATCTGGACATGCCCTTCCTGAGCGAACAGGATCAATCCGATATCCTCTTCGGCATCGAAAACGACGTGGATTTCATCGCGGCCTCCTTTGTCCGCTGCAAGGAGGACGTCATCGCGCTGCGCAAATTTGTCGATTACCACGGCGCGCGCGATCTGCGCATCATCGCCAAAATCGAAAATATTGAGGGCGTGAACAACTTTGATGAGATTCTGCGCTATGCCGACGGCATCATGGTCGCGCGCGGCGACATGGGCGTGGAGCTTTCCTTCGAGCGCCTGCCCGGCTTACAGAAGCGCTTCATCAAAAAATGTTATCAGTCCGGCAAGATGGTCATCACCGCCACTCAGATGCTGGAATCCATGATTTCTCACGCAAATCCCACTCGTGCGGAGATCACCGATGTGGCCAACGCGGTATTTGACGGTACCTCTGCCGTGATGCTGTCGGGCGAAACCGCCATGGGAAAATATCCGGCTCTGGCGGTCGAGGTGATGGGCCGCATCGTCACGCAGGCGGAAAACGACGCCTTCGAGATGGACGCCTACGCCGGCATTTCGTATGAGATCGACAACAACGACACCACCAATGCCGTCTGCGACGCGACCTGCACTACCGCACGCGACATCAGCGCCAAGGCGATCATCGCCGTGACCAAGTCCGGCCAGACTGCACGGCGGATGTCCAAGTTCCGACCGGTGCAGCCCATCGTCGCCGCTACGCCGGTGGAAAAGACCTTCCACCAGCTGGCGCTTTCCTGGGGCGTATTCCCGGTACTGGCACGTTTGCAGAGCAGCAGCGACGAACTGCTGCTGCACGCCATCGACTGCGCCAAGCAGATTGACGCGGTGGAAAACGGCGATATCGTGGTCATCGCTGCGGGCATTCCGCTGGATACGACCGGCAGCACGAACCTGATGCGCGTGGCCGTCGTGGGCAAGCGCTGATCCTTGCAATCAGGCGTTGCGAAACGCGCCGATGCGTGCTATAATATCAGTATATTCCCCATGCGGAGGTCATGGGGGTGTACTGGTTTCGACGGGGACAACGTAAGGGTGTTAAGCGAGCCGCAGCCCTGCGACTGCGTCAACAAGCGGGACTTAAAAATGAACTGACAATTCTAACGAATTGGCTTTCGCCGCCTAATGGCGATCGTCGGCCCTAGGCCACCTGTAGCCTAGGATCCCGGCGTCAGAAATACAGGGACCGAACCGGCGTAAGCTTTGCCGCCGGCCGTATTGATGAAGCTACTGAACCCATGACCCTGTCTGCGGGGGCATGGCAGAGGGAATGTTAAAACACAGACTGCGCTCGGAGAAAGATGCTCGGACGTGTTTTCGGACAGGGGTTCGACTCCCCTCACCTCCACCAAATAAAGCACCACATTATACAAAATGTGGTGCTTTTGCTATATTTACTACGCTATATATGGTATGTGCGCGGATGACAGTATTTTCTGGTAGCAATTCTGGTAGCAATTTTGGAGCTAACGTGCTGTACTAAATGTGTTGGTAGCAATGGTAGAGGGAGGTAGCACAAATGGCTAGAGAAAAAGTTGCCGAAGGAATCTCATATGACACCGACCGAAAACTGTATTATGTTTCGTTTACATATGGCTGAAACGACAAATTTATACGCAGGCTCAAAACCTATTCTACACTTAAAAGAGGCTGGAGCTGCTGAGTGTCATGGAGTTTACGCGGCGCGGTTCAAAAGGGAGGAGGGAAATTCCCTGCTGTCCTATTTTTCGGCCAGGTCCGCAATCAGCTTGACGTCGTTGACCGCCAGCGCGAGTTGGAGCTTGTTTTCCAACCCGGTTTTTTGCAGCATATTCGCCACATGGAATTTGACCGTTGACATCTCGCAGCCCATCTCCGCTGCGATGCGCGTATAGGACAAGCCTTGCAGCAGATACCGCAGCACCTTCAGCTCTGTCTTGGTGAATTCCGTGCTTTTTGCCATGCCGATCTCGACTGTCGGCGGTGCGTCCGGGAAGATGTGTTCGCCGGCCATCGTCTGCCGGACAACCTCCATCAGGCGGTTCTTGGCGGAGTCCTTGTACCACAGACTGTCCGCGCCGGCCGCCTTCGCTTCGTCCAGAACCGCGCCGTCGATCAGCGAGGTCACGACAACGATTTTGATGCTCGGATGCAGCGCCTTAATTTGACGCACAGCGACCAAGCCGTTTTCCCGGCGTTCTGTCTGAACATCCATCAAAATCAGATCGATCGGACTTGTGCGGCATATCTCGACTGCCTGCTTTGCGCCGGGAATGGACGCGACGATCTGGTGGCCTTCCTCTGCGCGAAAATAGCTTTCCAGCAGACTGCGGATCATGGTCTGGTCTTCAACGATCATCACTCTCATGAGCTGTTTCCTCCTTTTCCGGCAGGCTGAGCATGAGTTCAAAGCGAGGAAGACTCCGAATCGCCATCCTGCCGCCCCCCTCTTCTATGCGGTGGCGCAGCATGGAAAGACCGCCGCCTTCCACAATGGTTTTTTTCGGCGCTGCACCGTTGTTGGTCAGGAACACATCCATACTGCTTTGTTTCGGACGAAAGCACACATATAGCTCTGTCCCGCGGGCATGGCGGGCGCAGTTCGCGGCGCATTCGCGGATAGCCAGCGCGATCAGTTCGCGGCTGAGCTGCGCCTTTGGCGGCGTTCCTTCCGGCAGTACCCTGACGCCCATTTCCTCTGCCCGCTTTTTGGCCGCCGCCAGCGGTTCGGACTGCACCATCATCTGATTCGAACGGTAAAGAACCGCGATGGACTGTTCCCACAGCGCCGCGCTTGCCCGGATCTCCGCCAGGCTCGCCTGCTGGAGCAGTGTCCGCCGTGCGGCAAGAATGCTGTGCCCGATGTCGTCGTGTACGCGCAGCTTCATGGCAAGGGTTTCTTCCTCGCGGATGATCTCCGGCATCTGCTCGAAGATTGTTCGCAGCCGACCGTTTGCCTCTGCAAGCTTTGCGTTTTCTTCCTTCAGCTGGCTTTGTTTTTTCATCAGTTCCGTGACGTCTGCGGCGGTGAATTGCGTATATCGGATTCCCGCCTGTGTCGTGATTCGCTCTTGCACAAAGCGCAGCGCCCTGCCGTCCGGAAAACGGTAGATGCCAAGCTGCGGATTCAGGCAGCGAACGCCTGCGGCCGGCGCTTGCAGGGCGCTTTGCAGCTCCGCAAGCGTCTGCACTCCGTTTTTTCGCAAATGGTTCAAAGCGGTGAGCATCCGGTGATTGACGAGCCGCACCATGCCGTTTTTATCGAAAAAGCAAACCGCAATGGGCAGGCTGTCGAAACTCTCTTTAATTCTGTCCATGCGCTCCTACCTGCTTTCCGTTTTTTTCAGCTTCCGCGTGATATATTGCAGGCCGTCTTCGTCCTGCTCCCATTGCAGACCGGGAATTTGTTCCGGTAGATTGCAGAGCGGTTCTGCAGCGGAGATGCAGAGGTTCACCTCCATCGGTTCTCCGGACTCAATGGAGATCAGGAGCGAGTGCAGCGAGTCCAGCGTCGCTTCCACGACCGTTTCAAACAGATCATAGGCCTTTGCCGCCTGCTCAAAGGAGAGCTGACCATCTCCTTTGACGAGCGCCTTGCAGTCCACGCCGTACAGGTTGAGGTTCTCGACGGATTCGTTGAGACACAGCCGCAGCTCCTGCAGGGAGATCGAACCGCGCTGCATGCCGACAAAGATCAGGTTGCTTCTGCGCTTGACATAGGTTCCGATGATGATGATCTGTCCAAGCAGACGTCTGGCCCGATCCGGATCTTCTGTGTTTTTTAATTCAGCCAGACGCTCCCGCAGCATGGCGATCTGCCCGGAGGTCTGGGTTTCCATCATGTCGTACAGACGGTTTTCCTCGGTCAGCTTCAAAAGCCTCGCGCGCTGTACATTCTCCGCTGTCAGAACATCTCCGGTATCGCGAAGCTCGTCGCGCGTCAGCTCCAACTCCGTTTGGAGCTGATTCAGTTCTGAAATGTCCTCCTTCCAGAACACATACCCCCGGCGAAGGGAATACCGCTTCAAAAGCGTATCGCCGTCCAGCTGGACGGTATCCGACGTCATCCGCTGTAATTCGTTTTGCGGCAAAGGCTCCGGCATCGCGGCGGATATATGCTGCGTGCGAAGCGATTGATCCGTGATCTGCACAGGCAGGTTCGTCGCTTCGAACAGCTCGTCGTATTCTAGATTGGACTGGATCAGTCCGCATTGAATGCAGCTTTCAAGGATGCCGGCAAACATCAAACACAGAGCGACGGTCATATCTCCCGCCAGCAGCCAGACCCAGTGGATTTCCGCGACATACGCATAGGTATAAGCCAGCGACAGCGCAAAAGGGATCAGCGGCAAGCTGAGATAGACCCTGCTGTGCGGCAGACGGCATTTGACCAGCACCAGGATCATCGCGGAAGCCGCACAGAGCACTTCCCACCCGACGACAACATAATAACCCGGTGCATAGCCATGTTCCTTATCGCTCATCACGCCGTTCGGAAAGGTAAAGATCCATTGGTGCACGTCGTTTGTCAGCACCAGCAAAAACAAAATACTTGCCGCGACATACAGCGCCCGCGTCCAACGCGGCAGCCGGCAGTCCTCCGATCGTCCCAGCGACAGGGCAACCAGCAGGGAGAACATCGGAATAAAAAGCAGCGGCAGGTAATATCCGTACCATAGATAGCGGCAGACCGTTTCCAAAGGCGCGGCATATTTGATGGATCGCAGCAGAAGCCACAGCACCATCAGGGCGGAAATGGACAAAAGATAGCGCCGCGTGTGCGTTTGCACAATGCGAACGCTGAGGGAAACGCCCCATGCGCTGAACAGAAAGATGTAGATCGCACTTCGCAGATAGGTCCATCCGGCGTCGCGAAAAAAATCGATCCGACTGGCGTAACGAATCCATATGGCAAACGCAATGAGCCCCAGCGCAGCCAATGCAAACAGGATGCTCCTTTTTCTCGCTCTGCTCATGCTTTTCACCGCTTTTCACATCGATTTTTTTCTATCATATCATGCAGGGGCGGAAATGGCAACGTGGTTTCCGCTGTCCCTGTGGGGAGAGGAAGGAGACATTTTACAGCTTTTCCAGTAAAAAATGGAAAAACCTATCCAATTGGCGGGGGCAAAGACGAGGCGCATCCGTTAAAATATAAATACAGAATATTAATGTGGTGAAGCGTGGTGAGAGGAAGGGATGAGGAGAATCGTGCTGGATATGAAGAGCGGTCTTTCGGCGGAGGCGGTCATGCAGGCGCTCATGGGATGTGATCCGGACTTTGTTGTCTACCGATCTTCAAAGCCGGAAGAAACGGTCGCATTGTGCAGAGCGTGCCACGCCAACGTGCTTGTGATGGAGGTCATACGGCAGGGCATTTGGAAGCTGAGCGAACGGCTCAAGATCCGAAATGAGGTCAAAAAGCTCGAATGGGACTGCAAGATGCTTCTGCTGGTGGACGAGAATGCGGACGAAATGCTTGCCGCCGATGTGCGGCAGGCGGTGAAGGATCGGTTGGTCGATAATTTCATTTATGCGTCCGTGTCGCCAACCTACCTTGCGGGTGTGATCGACACGCTTTAGAAAGGAGCGATGATATGCAGGTCACCATTCAAAAAATACCGGAGAATTTACAGGAATTTGAGTCTTTGGCCGGCGCACAGCGGACGCCGGAGAGGATCTGCGCGCTGTTCCTGTGCGCGCTTTCACTGTTTGACAGGGATAGGGACGCGGGCACGGCGGCGATGAATCTTCTGCGCGGCCCGAGGCCCATGACGCCCTACGATCAGCAATTCCTGCGCGACCGGCTGCGCGGCAAGAGCTATCTGCCTCTTGCATATTTTGAGGGCGCGACACCGGAAAACGGCTACCAGCCGCGCGCACCCTACACGCTGAATGTGCTGGCAGACCCCAGGCCGCAGGATATTGAGCAGGGCTATCGGCGCGTTTTCCTCAAAACGACGGGCGCGGATTCGCCACGACCGATGAAGCTGCGGCAAAAGGGCTCGACCGGCGAGTGGTTCCTTTGGGAATATTCCAGTGTGTTAAGCGGCATCCGCATCCCCGCGGCAGAGGATCCGTGGGCGTGACGGAGATTTTTGCAGCCTCCGCAGGGCAGCCGTGATGCGGTGGAGAGGAGTTGATCGATGAAAAGAGGCATGGCGGCGGTGCTGATCATCCTGTTGACCTTTGCGGTGCTCATCGCGGCGGGAACCCTTTTCCTTCTGTACCGCCATTTCGTCACGAACCGCATCATGGATGGCGGAAGGATGGAGAACCCGGATGCGCAGCGGGATGATAAGGAACTGGTTGAATTCGAATGGCGTCAAACCCGCGCGGAGGTTGAACGGTGCTTTTCCCTGCACTTTTATCTGGAGGATGAGGAGCCTTTGCTGGCCGGCTGGTTCACAGATGCGCAGAGCGGAGAGAAAAGGCAGATCGGCACGGGCGCGTCCTCCGATCCGTCCGCGCTGACGCTCACTTGGGTGCAGTGGTTTGAACTGCAGCACACGCTGGGGATGCTGGAGCTTCCTGAGTACAGCAATCCCTCCCCTGTCGAAACCGGTGCGGACGAGAGCAGGATCATCATTCGCTGGCGCGACGGCGGCACGGAAAAAACCATGACGCTCGACGGCAGCGGCGCCGAGGAGGCGGAGGCGCAGGTGCTGGACATTGCGCAGAATGCGTATGATGGAATGAACTGAAACAGGGAAGATCCGCGGCGGACGACGGTGACGCGCAATGCGGAATCATCAAAAATCGTCAGTAAGGAGAAAAGGAGGAGCTGTCATGAAGGGCCACAAATTTTTGAAGTCTACGGGCATTCTGATGATCGTTGCGGCGGCGTTTTCCATCATCGCAGGCATATTCGTCGGCGGGCTGGGCGTGCTGGCGGCAGGGCTCGGAGCGGCGTCCGGCTTAACCTTCGCCTACTGGGCGGCGCTGTTCCTGACGCTGGCGGGCGGCATTTGCCAGCTGATCGCCGGCATCAAGGGCGTCAGGCACAGCAAGCGCAGCGAAAAGGCCGGAAAACTCATCGCATGGGGCGTGATCGTGGCTGTGTTCAGCATCCTGAGCATGGTGATGAATCTGGTCAACGGCGGCGAATTTAACGGCGTAAACCTCCTAACGGGCGTGGCTGTCCCGGCGCTTTACATCTACGGCGCGGTGCTCAACTCCAAGGCGGACGATGCGCAGCCGGCAGCATGAGCCCAAAGCGGCGGTCTGAAATAGTTGTCGAAGAGAAACCTTAACCATATTCTGTCAGATATTAGAAAGGAGAAAACAATGGAAAACTTTACGAACACCATGAAAGAAGCGGCTTTTGCAACCAACCCCCGTGAATTTGACCTCCCTGCTCCCACCACATTGGAAGAAATCATGGAAAAGCTCAATGCGCGCGCCGCGGCGTTCCAGATGCCGTTCAAAATCAAGGGCGGCGTTCCCGGACAGCGCATCTCTTTTGAGAAAGAGCCGAACCTGGACGTTGGACTCTGGCTTTATCTCAAGGACGGCACGCATGTCCGCATTCAGCCGGTCATCACCGAGAACAAGACGACGGTCGGCGGTATGCGCGTTGATAAAAACAGCGTGCTGCGCAAGGGCGTCAAGGGTGCGACGGTCGGACTTGCCCAGGAGCGCGGCGGCTATATCGACGCCGTGACCGAGACCGTGAAGAAAATCCTCAACGGCGAGGAAGTGGAGGATTATGTCGCGCCTGCCGTTCCCGCTGGCGCGGAGCCGTCCAAGGACTGGATGACGACGCTCCTGCTTTGCTTCTTCCTCGGCGGCCTCGGCATTCACCGCTTCTATGTCGGAAAGACGGGTACGGGCGTTCTCTACATGCTCACGTGCGGTCTGTTCGGCATCGGCTATCTCGTGGACTTCATCATGATCCTCTGCGGGAAGTTCACCGACAAGAACGGCAACTGCATTAAGAAAAAATAAGTCACGGAAATCAGCGGCAGGCTCCTCTGTTTTTTGCCGGGATTGCGTCTCCCTTCCCGGCAAAAAACATCCTTGAGAGCCGCTGTCTGCTTTAGGAGGAAATTATGAAACTGACCAAGACCAAGATCCTCTGCCTGCTGCTCGCAGGGCTGATGCTGTTCAGCCTCACCGCCTGCGGCAAGGATAAAAATCCCGATTTGATCAAGCTCGGAGAGTATGAGCTTCACTACAAGGGCGCGTGCATTATGGAAGATTCCGACGGAAACGACGCGATCGTTCTGAAGCTGGACTTCACAAACAACAGCAAGGAAAGCGCTTCGTACCTCTGGTCGGTCTCCGAGACGGCCTTGCAGAACGGCGCGGAACTGGAGGTTGCTACGGTTTATACCGATTACAACACCTATGCGTCAACTGCCGACAACCAGTTTGAGGCCGTTGAGCCGGGTGCAACGCTTGAGATTCAGACTGCTTTTGTACTCAACGATGCGACCAACAAGGTTGAGGTGAGTTTCGAGCAGATATTTGGCAAGAAAAACGGAAAGATCACCGTTGAGCCCTCTGAACTCAGCCGCGTGGAGGCGGCAGGCGCCGCTGCGGCCGGCAGCGAGCTGACCACAACGCCTGCCTCGAGCGGCGACGCGCTGCTCGACTGGTGGAACGGCGAGTGGTACGGCTGGTGGAAGATGACCGGCTGCTCGGGTTATTATGAGAGCATGGAGGGCAAATCTTGGGACGCCTGCGGCGTCATTGACGTTGGCGCGGATCATCTGGGTACCGTTACGCTTTGGGATGAGGACTACACGAAAGCCGAGCCCATGGCCTCGGCGTCCGTCAGCCTGAGCGAAGCCGGAACCGGGGAACACGGCACGATGATGTCCGAAGGCGGCTGGTTTACGGACGTGGCGCTGGAACACGCGGACTGGATCGTTGATCCCGGTCTTTTGGACTATGACGACACGATCTGGATCGACGGCGACTATGAAAACGGCGACGATGAATTCCACTATGACATCTACCTGCGCCCGTGGGGCAGCTATTGGGATGATATGGAGGAGCAAGCGCGCCCCCATCTTTATGCCGACTGGTATCTGCCGATGATCGATGCGGGCAAGTCCATGCCGGACAGCATCGGAGCGGATGCTCCGGCAGTAAGCGGAAATGCGGGCGCTGTGACCGCAGAGCCGAGCGGCAATGCATCCGGGGACGGCATCGTGAGCGAAGAGAAGCTGCAGAAGGGCTATATCTGGATGAGCAAGGTCGCCAAGGACATCTTCAACACGCCTTATGACGGGCTGGTGGCTTACTTCGGTACGGAAGGTAAGTTTGAAAAGGAAGAATACAGCGACCATATGGGGGCGAACTACCGCTATTACAAGTGGATTTCCGAGGAGAATGACTCGCATTTCATCTATGTCAACTTTAAGGAAAGCAAAGATAAACCGGGCGTCTATAACGTAAGCGGTTTCAACAGCAGCGGTTTTTCCGCCCAGGAAGCTTACGACAAGTATTTCGACATCGTAAAGGCCGAGGCCAACGAACAGGATAAAGCAGCTTCAGCGAACGCCGCAATGAAGCAGTTCTCTGTGGAAGTCGCTCAGTTTGCCAAAAAGGATGTGACGGTTAAGATCACGACATCCATCCCGGAGAGCGGCTGGTCGTACAACGAGTCGAAAAAAACACTGGTGGATAATGCCGACCCCGACGCTTTCGGCGCAGGAGGCATGCGCTTTGAGGTAAGAGGCGCCGTGGAGGACTTTGATTTCTACAAGAAGGATTTTGAAAATTACCAGCAGATCGAGGATCGGGTGATCGGCGGCATCACCTTCAGCGGCCGTACCTATAAGTACATCGGCTACGAGTGGATCGAATATGTGGCGCAGATTGACAGTACCCGCGCGCTCTCCATCGGTCTGCGGAACATGGATTGCGCTCCCGGAATGATGTCCGACATCATTCTCAACAATATGCAGTTCAAGTAAGGTTGAACCCGGGCAGGCAAAGGACTGCGCGCCGGGCCTGTTTTGGACGCAGCGGACAAGAATACAGCTGACGGATGAACGCGGCTCCCGCTCCCCCTAGGGGGGCGGGAGCAATATGGCTATCTGGAGGGAGGCGATGCTGTGAGAAAAGCGCTTCTTGTTGCGATGGGCGTCCTGGCAAGCCTGCTCGCACTTGTCGGCTGTGCCCGGAGCGGTGACAGGGTTGTGTATCAATACAAGGAAACGGCGGTTCTTTTCGATGACTTTCAAATCAAAAAAACCGTTTACACCCCGGGCAAAATGAAGCTCTATTACAAGGGCGTGTACCTGAAAGACAACCAGATCACCTGTTATGATGCGAATTTTGAGGACCTGGGCAGTGAATTTGAGTATGCGTTCCAAAACGGCGTTCTGACCGTAAAAGCTGATTTTGCGGACAAAATCAGCGGACTGACGATCGAGGACAGAGACCACGATACGATCTATCACCTGCGCTATCTGGATTCCCCGCAATTTGCCTGGCTGGCGGATACCTTCTGGTATGACGCCGGGTGGATGGAAATGGGGGATGAAGAGAAATATTATACCGCGGAGGAACGGCAGGAGCAGCAAAACAGGGTGAACGCTGTGCGACAGGAGACGATAGAGATTTTCTCGCTTCTGGAGGGCGACTGGTTTTCCGAGGATGGTTCGTGTAAAATCGTGTGTTCCATGGACGAGGACGGGACGGGCTTTGTCGTAGATGAATTGCAGTTGGACGAGACGGATCAGACGTGGAAAGGCTATAGTGTGTCCGTCGGGTCTGCGTATCAAACGCAATATGAAGATGCGGATGATGGATCACAGGACATTGTCGAGTTCACACTGGTCAATCGGGACCATGCGGCGGCGAATAGGGTCATCCTGTATGATCGGCAGAATAACACCCTTCGGGACGGAGAGATCATCTATCATAAGCAATGAGGCGGCGAAGGTTCCGACCGAAGCGGATCAAGCTGAAAGGAGCGGTTATGAGTACGACACGCAAACGAACGATTGCTTTATTGCTGACGCTGGCGTTGCTGCTGTCCCTCTGCGCCTGCACGCAGAAGCAGAAGCCTGAACCTGACGAGCCAAAAAATAGCGCAGACAGAGCCGGATTGCCCACAACGGTTATTCCACGGATATCGGAAGAGCCTGCGGCAACGGTCGGGTTGGGCGGCCGGGAACCGCGCGGGGAGCCGGGCGTCCGGCCGGCGCCATACATCGGTTCGGAAGAAGGCAAAAACTCGCTGCTGTGGCTGCGCGACAGAGTCGATTTTCCGCAGACGATGTTCGGCATGGCCTATCTGGGTTATGTCGGCGGGCTGTTTGACGAAGGGTTTGAGGCGGGATTTCCTGAGTGGCTGCGGGAAAACAACGAGGCGCTGCTGAGACGGTATCCCTTTATCGCGGAGATCGACGAGAGCCGCATCATCGGCGGAGCGGGACATCTGTATTGTATCGTGCCGGTCGATGAAAAAGCGGAGGTTGTGATCGACCGTGTGCAATGGGACCAGAGCCGGGGAATCAACGAGGTTACGGAGGCGCTTTATCGGTCGGAGACCGGAGAACCGGTGCTGCTCTTTGCCAATCTTGACGGCGTCGCCTATGAAACCGATACGCAGGTTTTGATCACCGACAGCAGCGGAAACACCTGCGAGTGGGAGCCGTCGCTCGATGCGATGAGTTACCTGGTGCCGTGTGTGTCGGAGAACGGAGACGCCCTTTCGTTTGACTTTACGGAATACGCTTGGCTAAGCGCACCCAGCGAACTTGCGCCGTGGCTTGCCGACGGTTGGAGCGGCATGACGGCGCTCGGCCTGGCGGGGTCTGGACCCAACGGCAGGGGATGGTTTGTAAACACAACGGCAGGCGAGACAAACCGAAAGGCGAATTTCTCTCTGAGGTTTTATCCGAATGGCACGGCCGATCTGCATTGGTCATATGAAAAGAAAAATGACCTTGAGGAGATGTGGACAGGCTATTGGACGCTTCGGACGGTTCTCGACGGACCGAGTTATTTGACCTTCAATCTGTCGCTTGTGGGCGGCAGAAGATACGGTACTGCGGACGGCCCATTGTATATCAATGAGACTTATCCCCTCCTGATCAGCCCAAGCGGCACGGAGCTCCTGGTCGGCGAAGGCGAGAACGGCGCCAACCTGCCGTTCCTGTCGCAGAGCACGATAGCGTGCGTGCTGACGCAGATCGAAGAATAAAAAAAGTGGAGCGCGTAGGGCACTGCGGTCAGCAGCGATGCGGCTCCATGCGGTAAACCATTCAAAAGCGCAGGGATTCATCCTTCCGCGGAGGCAAAGTGCGGCCGGGTGAGAGCTGCGCTTTTGTTGCTCGAGCATCTTTCCTTGACAAAAATCGTCTGAAAAGGCATGATAGAGGTGTCAGGCGGCTGCTTTGCAATCGAGGTCGGGAGGGGAATTTTATGAAAAAAGTGCTTTCTTGGATCGCAGCATCTGCGGGGATGATGCTGGTATTGCCCTGGATGACGGTTACGTTCGTAAAAGGTGACGGGGGGATGGCCATCTGTTTTGTGCTGTTTTTTGCATTGAATCCCATTTATGCGATTTGCGTCGGTGCGGCTGCCGGAAGGGACGGGAGAAAACTGTGGGCGCTGCCCGTGATCACGGCACTGCTCTTTTTGATCGGCACGTGGTTGTTTTTCGACTGGGGAGAGAAGGCTTTTTTCCTCTATGCGCTTATCTATTTGTTCCTGGGGATTGCGGCGATGCTGATTTCGATGTTCATAAAAAAGAAGAGAAAATAGGATGCTTTCCGCTTTGACAGGGACGTGCATCCTGACAGAAAGAGTCGGCTCCGTTCAGGACGCCGGCTTTTTTACAGGGGGAAACTTCAAATCAGAGGCCGCAAAAAGCATACCCGGTGATGGCTCGGATGGGTCGGAAGACCCCAAAGGTGCGCTTTGATGCAGCGGCTGCGGTTGCAATGAAGGACAGGCAATGATAAAATGAAGTGTCATGTCGCGTGCGGCAGGAAACAATTGCCGCTCCGGCTCGTTTGTCTTTAGGTAAACAGGAGGATGATATGCTGAGAAACCATCGCCGGTCGCTGTCGCTGGAAAACAGAAACCGCGGCCATTTGGATATACCGCTGGTGCTGCTCACGGCAACGCTCGTGATCTTCGGCCTGATCGCCGTTGCCAACGCCACCATCGACCCTTACGCAGGGAGCGACCGAAGCGGCCTGTTCGGCGTGCTGGATCGCTTGACGACCAACTCGTTTTACTGGCAGCTGGCCTGGGTCGGCGTCGGAATCGCCGCCATTGTGCTGATCATGCTGTTTGATTACCGAATTTACGGTGAGCTGGCGATTTGGATCTACGGTGCGGCGCTGGTGCTGCTGGTGCTGGTGCTGTTCCAGACCGCGGGCCGAGGAAACGTCAAAGCGTGGTTTTCGTGGATGGGCGGCAACCGTTCCTTCCAGCCGTCGGAGATCTGCAAGCTCGCCATCATCATCTCGCTGGCCCGGCAGATCTCTCGTCACGACGGCCCTATTGTGAAATTGCGCGATTTTTTGCCCGTGCTGTTGAACTTCGCCATTCCTTTTGCGCTGGTTGTTCTGCAGGATGACATTGGCACGGCGCTGGTGTTTGCGGCCATCTTTCTGGGCATGTTGTTCGTCTCGGGCCTGGGATGGAAGCTGATCGCGGGCCTTGCCGCAACGGGGGTGACTGCCTGCGTCGCGGTTTGGCCGTTTCTTTCCACATTCCGCCAGGATCGCGTACTGGACTTCCTTGACCCTGCGCGCGATACGTCGGGCACCGGCTATCAGGTGCGTTATTCCAAGATTGCGGTCGGTTCCGGTCAGGCTGCGGGCAAGGGGCTGTTTCAGGAGGGCGCGATCAGTCAGCTCGACTTCGTGCCGGAAAAGCACACTGACTTCATCTTTTCCGTTACGGCCGAATCGGTCGGCTTCATCGGCTGTCTGCTCATCGTCGTGCTGTATTTCCTGCTGATCCTGCGGCTGTTTACTCTGTCCTACAAGGTCAAGGACCGTTTCGGCTCTCTGATCATTGCGGGCGTCGCGTCGATGTTTTTGTTCCACATCTTTGAAAATATCGGCATGACCATCGGCATTATGCCCGTCACAGGCATTCCGCTGCCGTTTATGAGCTACGGCGGCAGCAATATGCTGGCCAATCTCGCCGCCGTTGGGTTGGTGCTCAACGTCGTCAAACGTCAGCAGCGCACCGTTCTATAAACAAAACCGCCTTCATACAGTGAATCAAAGCTGCATGGAGGTGGTTTTCTTTGTCAATCAAAAGAGAGAGCAGGTGGAAGCGCAGAAAGCGCTGGCTGCGGGAAGAACAGCGGGAGATCGCCTATCCTCGGTGCTTTGGCTGGCAGCTGGGCGTGTGCGCGGCGCTCTTTCTCGTGCTCTTCGGGGTAAAAAACATGAAGGCGGAGCCGGTGCAGACAGCGTTGGCCGGGCTGCGCAGCGTGGCGACGACGGAGATGGAGCTGGGGCGCTCCATTGGCAAGCTGGAATTTGTGGACCGCTTTGTGCCGGAGAGCGTGCTGGTGTTTTGGAACGCGGAGCAGAAAGGGCTGGCACTGCCGCTGCGCGACGGCACGCTGCTGCTGGAAAAGGAGAATGCTGCGCTCTTTGAGGGCAAGGGCGCGCTGCTGGCCGGGGCGGAGGGGCGCGTGCAGAGCGTGGAAGAAAAGGACGACGGCTTTTATCTGACCGTGCTTTATGACAACGGCTTGTGCTGCACGGCAGGGCCCTTGCGCGGCGTGCGCGTGGCGCAGGACGAGCGCGTGCACGAGGGCGCGAGCCTTGCCGTGCCCTTTGAGGCGGGGGAGAGCGCGCAGGTGAGCCTGTGCGTCCGGCGAGGGGAAGCCTATGTGCCGGTGTCGGAATGGCTTCGATGAAGCGGCTGCGCTTTTCGCCCTGGCTGGTCGCACTGTTGGCGGCGCACCTGCTGCTGGGGAGCGGAAATGGGCTTTGGCTGGCACTTGCGTGCGTGACGCTGCACGAGATGGGGCATGTTGCGGCGGCGCGGCTTTGCGGCTGTCCGGCAGAGAGCGTGGAGCTTTCACCCGTGGGCGGCGCGGCGCGCATTCGGGGATTGGAAGGGCTCTCCCCCGGACGGGCGGCGGCAGTGGCGCTGGCGGGCCCGGCAGTGAACCTTCTGCTGGCGGTAAGCTTTGGCTGCGCGGCGTATTGTTTTCCAAAGACTGCAGCATTCTGCACCGAAATGCTGAAAATCAATCTGGGGCTTATGCTGTTTAATCTGCTGCCCGCCTTTCCGATGGACGGCGGGCGCGTAGTGTGCGCGCTGATGAGCCGCAGAGGCGGCGCTTTGCGTGCGCAGCGTTGCGCGTCGGCATTGGGCGTTGCGGTGGGGGCGGCGCTCATTGCACTAGGGTGCGTCGCAATGGCTGCAACGGGAAAAGTCAACCTGACCTTGCTGCTCAGCGGTGGATATGTCATCTTTGCCGCCGCGAGAGAACACCGGGCCGCGCCGCTGACCTACTTGCGAATGCTGGAAGCGCGGCAGGACGAGCTATGCAGGCGGCGCGTGCTGCCGGTGCGCACACTTGCCGCCGCGCCCGGCGTGACGGCGGCGGAGCTGCGCGCGCATCTGCTGCCCGGCGCGGTCTACCGTGTTGTGCTTCTGAATGAAGAGATGCGTCCTGTGCGCGAAATCTGGGAGGAAGAGCTGGCGGAGAGCATCGGCGATCCGGCGCTGTCGTTTGACAAAGAAGGAGGGGAAGGGTATAATCAAAAATATCAACAGAGGATGACGCAGGAGGGATGAAAAACATGAGCAGTATGCTGGCTGTCGCCGTTGAACACTATCTGAAGAGCCAGAATTGGCACTTTCAGTATGACGAAGCAAAGAATCGCTTTACGCTGACGATGCAGCTGGAAAAGATAGAATCGTCCAAGGTTTATATCATAATTGGAGAGGACTGCATCCTTACCTATGCTATGCTGCCCAACCATATCCCGGAGGGAAAGCGCGACCTTGTCTGCCGCTTTATTGCAAGAGCCAATTACGGTATGCGCAACGGAAATCTTGAAATGGACTTAAACGACGGCGAGGTTCGCTATAAGACTTATCTTTACGCAAAGGATCGAATTCCTGCGCAGAATGAGATTGAGCGCTATATCGATATCTCCTTCCTGACGCTGGACCGCTACGCTGAGGGTATCATGAAGATCCTCTATGCCGATATGGACGACAAGGCGGCGGTGGAGTTCGTCGAAAAATAAAAAAAGCTTTTGAGAATTGCGCCCGCTTTCTTCTGAAGAGAAAAAAGCGGGCGTTTTGTACGGCTTGAGTTTTGCGCCCTTTGCGTGTAAAATAAGAAGGAATGACTCTGACGGGAGGAAGAAAAATGCTTTACGATCAGCTCGAACCCCTGCTGGCCGGCGTGCAGAAGCCTGCGCGTTATACCGGCGGCGAGGTCAATATGGTCAGCAAGGATCCGGCAAAGGCAGACGTGCGCTTCGCCTTTTGTTTTCCGGATACCTATGAGGTGGGAATGTCCCATCTCGGGATGAAGATCCTTTATCATATTTTGAATAAGAGAGATAATTTCTACTGCGAACGCGTCTTTGCTCCCTGGGTGGATATGGAAAAATTAATGCGCGAACACGATATCCCGCTCTATTCGCTGGAAACCTTCACGCCGGTGGGCGAATTCGACATCGTGGGCTTTACGCTGCAATACGAGATGAGCTATACCAACATCCTCAATATGCTGGAGCTGGCGCACATCCCGCTGACGTGGAAGGAGCGCGACGAGGTGAATGCGCCCTTTGTGGTCTGCGGCGGCCCCTGCGCCTTCAACCCCGAGCCGCTGGCGGATTTTGTGGACTTGTTCATGGTGGGCGACGGCGAAGAGCAGATTCTCGAGCTTTGCGAACACTACAACGCCTGGAAGCAGCGCGGCGGCACGAGAGAGGAATTTTTGCTGGAGATGGCCAACATCGAAGGCAACTATATTCCTCGCTTTTACGAGCCGGAATACGATGAAAACGGTGAATTCAAGGCGCTCAATCGCCTGCGCGACGATGTGCCGGAAAAGATCCGCAAGCGCTGCATCCCCGACCTGGATCAGGCGGAATACCCGGACAAGATCATTGTGCCGTTCACCGAGATCGTTCATGACCGCGTGATGCTGGAAGTCGCCCGCGGCTGTACCCGCGGCTGCCGCTTCTGTCAGGCGGGCATTCTCTATCGCCCGCAGCGCGAGCGCAGCATGCCGCACTTGTTGGAGCTGGCGCGCAAGCTGCTGGCCAACACGGGCTATGAGGAAATGAGCCTGTCCTCCTTGTCCACAGGCGATTATTCGCATTTGCCGGAATTGGCCCGCGCGTTGGTGGAGGAGCACGGCTGCAACCGCGTCGCCATTTCGCTGCCTTCGCTGCGCATCGATTCCGTGCTGGGCGATACGCTGGAACAGACCCAGACCATCAAAAAAACCGGCCTGACCTTCGCACCGGAAGCGGGCTCCCAGCGCCTGCGCGACGTCATCAACAAGGGCGTGACCGAGGAACAGCTGCGCGCCAGCGTCCACGAAGCTTTTGAAAAGGGATGGAGCGCCGTCAAGCTCTACACCATGTGCGGCCTGCCCACCGAGACCAATGACGATCTGGAGGGCATCGCCAACCTGGCCAAGGCCGTTATGGACGAGTATTTCTCCGTACCCAAGGAGATCCGCCAGAAGGGGCTGCGCGTGAGCGTGAGCACTTCATCCTTCGTGCCCAAGCCCTTTACGCCTTTCCAGTGGGAGCCGCAGAACACGATGGAGCAGCTGGCTGAAAAGCAGAAGTTCCTGCGTGAAAAGCTGCGCCTGCGCTCGGTGACGTTCAGCTGGAGCGAGCCGCATCTTTCTTTCCTGGAGGCGGCTTTTGCAAGAGGAGACCGGCGGCTTTGCAAGGTCATGCTGGCGGCGCATAGACGCGGTTGCCGCTTTGACGGCTGGAACGAGGAATTCAAGTTTGACGAGTGGATGGCGGCGTTTGAGGAATGCGGGCTGACCTGTTCGCAGTTTGCCAACAAGCGCTTTGATCTGGATGCGCCGCTGCCCTGGGATCACATTGACTGCGGCGTGACCAAGGAGTTCTTAAAGCGCGAATGGCACAAAGCGCAGAATGCCCAGACCTCGCCCGACTGCCGCATCAAGTGCCATGGCTGCGGCATGAAGCAGTTCGTCAAGGGGGTGTGCAAATCATGCGAATGATCGCGGAATTTGAAAAAATGGGCCGCATGAGCTGGTTTTCCCACCTGGATCTGCAAAACACCATGCAGCGCGCGCTGCGGCGCGCCCAGCTGCCGGTGGCCTATTCGCAGGGATTCAATCCCCATGTGCTGACCTCGTTTGCCACGGCGCTGTCCGTCGGCTGCCAGAGCCGCGGGGAGGTGATGGAGGTGGAGATGGCCGGGGAGATTTCTCCGGAAGAATTTGCCGAAAAGCTCAACGCCTGTTTGCCGGACGGGCTGAAAGTCCGCCGCTGCGCGCCGGTGCCCGATTCAGCGCCTGCGCTGATGGCCAAGGTAGCGGAGGCGGGATACGACATAACTGCGCCGAACGCAGATTTGACGCAGGCGGTGGAAGCCTTTTTAAAGGCGGAGGAGGTCATGGTCGAAAAACGCTCCAAGACCAAGACCCGCCTGGTCAACATCCGCCCCATGGTGCACGAGATCACCTGCGCCTTCGACGGAAAGGACTCCCGCCTTTTCATGGTGTTGGAGCAGACCAACGCCAACGCACTGAAGGTGGAGCTGGTCATGCAGGCGCTTGCGCCGGAGCAGGAGTTCCGCTTTGTGCGCACGGCGCTCTACGCCGCGGGATCGGACGGCGCGCGCGAAGAGCTTTTTGAAGCCATACAGGAAGAAAAATGAATAAAAAGGAAATCGTTATTGATCAGGAAAAGGGCCTGACCCGCGTGGCGGTGCTGGAGGACGATGAGCTTTGCGAATTCTACCTCGAGCGCGAGGGCGCGGAAAAGCAGGCCGGAAACATCTATAAAGGGCGCGTGCAGAATGTGCTGCCCGGTATGCAGGCGGCGTTTGTGGACATCGGCACCGACCGCAATGCCTTCCTCTATCTGGGCGAACCGGAGCTGGATAAGCGGGATTTCGTGTTCGGCGGGGAGGGAGAAGCCCCGCGCATCCAGAGGCCGAAAAAGCCTGTCAAATCCGGTCAGGAAATCATGGTGCAGGTCATCAAGGAGCCGGACGCGACCAAGGGCGCGCGCATCACCACGCACATCACGCTGCCGGGGCGCTATGTCGTCCTCGCGCCGTCGGTGGATTATGTCGGCGTTTCCCGCCGCATCCGCGATGATGCGGAGCGCCAGCGCCTGAAGGAAGAGGCCGAGCGCGTTCAGCCGGAGGGCATGGGGCTGATTGTCCGCACCGCCGCCGAAGGCATGAATGCGGAAGATTTTGCCGCCGATATCGAAACCCTCACCGCAAGGTGGAAAGAGATCGAAAAACGCTTTCAGGTGCGGAAAGCGCCCTGCTGCATCCACAAGGACGAATCGCTGATCTCCCGCACGGTGCGCGACCTCTTCACGCCCGACGTGGATCGACTCGTGCTTGAAAAGGGCGAAAACGTGGAAAAAGTGCGCGAAACGCTGCGCAGCATCTCGCCGGAACTGGAAAACCGCGTCGTGCCATATGAAGGGCAGCTGCCCGTATTCGACGCTTACCGCATCGAAAGCCGGCTGGATAAGGCCTTGCAGCACAAGGTATGGCTTAAAAACGGCGGCTATCTTTACGTCGATCAGACCGAGGCGCTCACCGTCATTGACGTCAATACCGGCAAATTTGTAGGCTCCCTGGACTTGCAGGACACGGTTTTCCGCATGAACTGCGAAGCTGCGGTCGAAATTGCCCGGCAGATCCGCCTGCGCGACCTGGGCGGCATCATCATCATCGACTTTATCGACATGGAGAGCCCGGAGCATCAGCAGCAGGTCGTGGATGCGCTGCGCGACGCACTCAAGCGCGACCGCAATAAGACCAATGTTGTAGGGCTGACGGGACTGGGGCTGGTCGAAATGACGCGCAAAAAGATGCGCTCCAAGCTCTCGGAACGCATGGAAAAGACCTGTCCCTGCTGCGGCGGAACCGGCAGAGTCATGCAGGAAGAGCATACCGCGCGGCGCGCCCTGCGCGACGTGGCGAGGATTCTTTCTTCCGGCGCAAAGAAAGGCATCGTGCTTTCGGCCAACGAAGAGGTACTGGACTGCGTGCGGCAGCTGGCGCCGGAAGGGATTTATCTGAAGCCCGATAACCGGAAGCGCTCGGGGGATTACCATGTCTCCACCGAGCCGGAGAGCGAGTGCAAAGGCCTCGAGCGCACTTAACCAAATCAAAACGCGGGGAAATGCGCCGCGTTTCTTGACAGGGTTGACGCGGAGTGTTATACTGTTTAAGCCGCATGAGCAGGGTCGGCAATCATCGCTTGTCGATGAACCCGTATCAGCGAGATTGGGTAGAGGAGGTGCTCCCAGAGATGTTTGCGATTATCAAGACCGGCGGAAAGCAGTTCAAAGTGCAGAACGGCGATGTCATTTTCGTCGAGAAGCTCAACGCCGCAGAGGGCGAGACCGTCAAGTTCGACGTGCTCATGCTCGCTTCCGATGATGAGGTCAAGGTCGGAACCCCCGTTGTGGAGGGTGCTAACGTCACCGGCAAGGTGCTGGCGCACGGCAAGCAGGCCAAGATCATGGTCTTCAAGTACAAGTCCAAGAAGAACTATCGCCGCAGCGCAGGTCATCGTCAGCCTTTCACCAAGGTTGAGATCACCATCGGCTAAGTTATGACCACTATCGAAGTTTTCCATCGCGGAGCGTTGATTTCCGGCTTTTCCGCAAAGGGCCATACCGGTTATGCGGAGGAGGGCGAAGATATCGTCTGTGCGGCGGTTTCCGCTATCACGCAGACCGCGGCGATGGGACTCAAACATTACGAACCCAATACTCAATCCCGATGGAGGGAGGGCGACGACCCCGTGCTGGAGGTCGTGGTGCCGAACCCCAATCATGAAACCCAGGTGATCCTAGAAACCATGCTGCTCGGGCTTGAGGATATCCTGTCGGGCGTACCGCAATTCGTCCGGATACTCCACTCAAAGAACGGAGGTGGAACACAATGATGAATCTTCAGCTTTTTGCACATAAGAAGGGAATGGGCTCCACCCGCAACGGTCGTGATTCCGAGGCCAAGCGCCTTGGCGTCAAGCGTGCGGATGGTCAGTTCGTGCTGGCCGGCAACATTCTGGTCCGTCAGCGCGGCACCAAGATTCATCCCGGCCTCAACGTCGGCATCGGCAAGGATGATACCCTGTTCGCGACCGCGAACGGTATCGTTCGTTTCGAGCGCAAGGGCCGTGATGACAAGCAGGTGAGCGTGTACCCCAAGGAAGAGGTCGCGGCTCAGTAACTTGCAGCCTGTAAAAAGTCCATCTGAGCAATCAGATGGACTTTTTTGAGTTCAATGGAGCTTATTTATGGTGAAAATCGAAAACCTGAAGGTTGAGCTGGATCAGACCTTTCATTGTGGGCAGAATTTTCGTTGGAAGCGCCAGCCGGATGGAAGCTACCTGGGCAATCCGGCAGGGCATTCCGTGCGCGCTGTGCGGCAGGGAGAGGAACTTCTTCTTTACGGCGCAAAGGCGGAGGACGAGCCTTTCTGGCGGCGCTATTTCGATGCGGACAGCGATTATGCCGCGCTGCTGGCGCCCGTCATGGATGCGCATTTACAGGAGGCGCTGATTCGTTGCCCCGGCATTCGTCTGCTCGACCAGCCTTTTTTTGAGACGCTGATTTGCTTTATTCTTTCGGCCAATAACAATATTGCCAGAATCACGGGCATCGTTGAGCGCTTCTGCACCATTGCGTCGCGGGATGAAAACGGTTTGCATCTCTTTCCCACGCCGCAGCAGGTGCTTTCCGCCGGACAGGATTTTGTCGGCTCGATCGGCGCGGGTTATCGCGCGCCCTATCTTTGGGAGGCGGCGCAGCGCATGGACGACGGATTTGACGCGGATGCGCTGCGAAGCATGGACTACGAAGAGGCCTGCAAGACGATCCGCACATTCAAGGGCGTGGGCGAAAAGGTTGCGGACTGCGTGCTGCTGTTTTCCTGCGGGCAGAAGAGCGCTTTCCCTGTCGATACCTGGGTCGAAAAGCTGCTCACGCAGTGGTACGGCATGAGCGGCACGCGCTCCGGCCTCAAAAAACAAGCCAGAGCCCACTTTGGATCATACGGCGGCCTTGCGCAGCAGATGCTCTTTGCCAGCGCCATGCAGCAGAGACTGCGCCGCACGGAGGAGAAAAACACATGATTGTACAAGTTGTAAACGGTTTGGCGATCCTCATCGGAGGATTCGTCGGCAATGCGCTGCGCGGCGGCATTTCGGAGCGCTTCCGCAGCATTTTGATGCAAGCCATGGCGCTGGCCGTGATGCTGATCGGTCTGCGCGGCGCGGTGCAAACCGGCGATGTGCTCATCGTCGTGATCTCCCTGGCTGTCGGCGCGCTGCTGGGTGAAATCATCAACATTGAAAAACGGCTGGAAAATCTGGGTGATAAGCTCCGCAACCGCGTCAAGGGGGCGGGCGGCGGCTTTACCGAAGGCTTTGTTTCCGCGTCGCTCATCTTCTGCGTCGGAGCCATGGCTATCATCGGCTCTCTGGATGCGGGTCTGCGCGGTGATTACGGCACGATCCTGACCAAATCCCTGATCGACGGCATCACCGCCGCGATGCTGGCTTCAACCCTCGGCGTGGGCGTGCTCTTTTCTGCTGCCGCGGTCTTTCTTTACCAAAGCGCCATCACGCTGCTGGCCGGCGTGCTTCAACCGCTGCTCAGCGACGCGATCATCGCGGAAATGTCCGCTGTGGGCGGTCTGCTCATCTTCGCTGTCGGCCTCAACATGCAGGGCGTCACCAAGATCCGCGTGGGCAACCTCTTGCCCGCGATTTTCGTCCCCATGGCCTACCTGCCGATACAGGATTGGCTGCAAGGCTTGTTTCACTAAAAAAAGCGCCCCGTGCGGGCGCTTTTTTGCGTTACTTGGAGGCGATCAGGATGTGCGGATCGGCGTCGGCGTTCAGCCAGCGGATCAGAGCGGTGAGATCGGATTTGGGCAGGGAGATGCAGCCGGAGGTGGGTTTGCTGCCGACGTGCAGGAAGATGGCGGAGCCGCGGCCGGGCACGGCGGAGGAGCCGTAGTTGTATTCCACGGCGACGGCCAGCGCATAGTCGGTGCGGATGCGGCCGAGCGCTTCGGCGGAGGTCCAGTCCTTATCCTGCGTGCCGTCCACCCATTGGTTGTAGAAGCGGGAATTGGGGTCGTCCACCCAGTAGCTGTCGGAACGGATGGCGTGGAAAGGGTAGTCCGAATTGGGATTTTCGTCGTGACCGAAGGCAAAGCCCAGCGCGTAAAGCCCGGCGGGTGTGCATTCATCTCCCTCGCGCTTGTTCGCGGAGACGCCCTTGCGGCCGACGTGTCCATTCGCGGAGAACGCTTTGACCCAGGCACCGTCTGCACCGCGGTCGTAGGCGTACAGGGCGCAGGACGTCCCGTCCGCCGCAACGAGCACCAGCTGGTCAAAGGACAGATCGTCGAAGGTGAGGTTTTGCTGTTCCAACAGCCTGCTCAGCAGCGGCGGCTGATCCGGCGTGGAAGCTGGCGTGGGGGAGACGCTTGGAGAAGCGGTTTCTTCGGAAAAAACGGGATCTGGAATCGAGGGGGATTCCACGGGCGCGCCGGTCGGTGCGGCAAGGAGCGGAGAGGCGGACGGCGAAGGCGGAGGTGTATCCTTGAGCTCTTTCGTCGGAACAGGGGCGGTGCAGCCCGTCAGAATCAGGCAAAGCGAAAGAAATAAAAACAAAAAGCGTTTCATGACGGAACTCCTTTGCGGAGATTTTCGTTGCTCCATATTGTAAGGGGAGAAGAGCGCATTGTCAATCCGATGAAATATGAGTTGAATAAATCCGTCTGGTTTGATAAAATAAACATAAACGCAGAATTATCCGCATTTGGCGGGATAAGGGGAGGGCAGGGCTTATGACGGAGGAAAAGCCGGTATCGCTGCGGCAGATTGCGCAGATCGCAGGGGTTTCTGTGGCGACGGTTTCGCGCGTCATCCATAACAACGGGCGCTTTTCCAAAGAGACGGAGGCCCGTGTGCGCGAGGTGATCGAGCGCTATCATTACAGCCCGGATATCACCGCGCAGTCCATGCGCACCAAGCGCGTGCCCGCCGTGGGCATCCTCTATCCCGATCTGGTCAGTCAGCATCTGGCGGAGATCGTCGTTCAGCTGGAGGAGCGCCTGTTTGACCTGGGATATGCTACGTTCATCTGCGGCACGCGGGGCAACGCCGCGCGCGAGGAAGCCTACATCAAGCTCCTGCGCCAGCATAAGGTCAGCGGCATGATCTTCCTCTACGGCGCGCGCGTCGACCATCGCACTGAAATCGGGCCGCTGCCCAAGGTTTATATCGGCCGCACGCCGGAATATCTGATGGGGGAGCCGGGCGAGAATACCGTCGTCATTGAGCCGGATCACGTCCACAGCGGCTATATTGCGGCGCGGCATTTGCTGGAGAAGGGCTGCCGGAACATCCTCTTCCCCACAAGAAGGCCGCTGCTGACCAACCTGCTGCGCGGCAGAGAAGAGGGCTTTGCCAGGGCTATGGCGGAGTTCGGCGTGCACAACCCTGAGAAAAACCTTTGCATCGTGGATGGCTTTCATGAGGAAAATGGTTATTGCAACGCTAAGAAGTGGCTGGATGAGGGCAGGGAGTTCGACGGCATCTGCGCCAACAACGACCGCTTTGCCATCGGCTGCCTGCGCGCGCTGATGGAGGCCGGTGTATCGATCCCCGATCGGGTGCGCGTCATCGGACACGACGATATGCTCTTTGCCCGGTATAATTTGAAGCGCTTGTCCTCGGTGCGCGACCCCATCGACGAATTCTGCGATCTGACCATTGAATCCATGGTGCAGATGATGGACGGCAAAACGCCGGAGCAGAATCATTATGTGCTCAAGGGCAGCGTCGTGGAGCGGGAAACCACCTGAATGAAATAAACAGAAACCGGAGATAAACCATTGCAAAACAAAAGATCCTTACTGGCCGATGCAGGGCTGCTGGCGGTGGCGGTGATCTGGGGCGCGGGCTTTGCCGCGACGCAGTACGCCATTGACGCGGGGCTTGATTCGGCCATGATTTTGCTGCTGCGCTTCACCGTGGCGGCGCTGGCGCTGCTGATCGTCTGCTTCAAGCAGGTGTGCACGCTGAATTTTTCAGAAGTCAAGTGGGGCGCGCTGGCGGGGCTGTTCCTGTTTCTGGGCTTCTTTTTTCAGGTGGAGGCGCAAAGCCGCTCCACGCCGTCCGGATGCGCGTTTTTGACCACGACCAATGTGCTGATGGTGCCGCTGATCTCCTGGGCAGTGACGCGCAAAAGGCCGGAGCTTAAAAACCTGTTGCTGCCTCTGCTGGCAGGCGCGGGTATCTTTGTGCTGAGCTTTAAGCCGGGACAGGGGTTTTCCTTCGGCGTGGGCGAGGTTTTGGCGCTGTGCGGCGCGTTTTTCTTCGCCTGTCAGATCATTGCGCTCGATTTTGCGTCAAAGAAGGTGGAATCGCGCAAGCTTACCTTCATGCAGATGATCACCGCGGCGGTGCTGGCGTTGGTTTATACGCTGGCGGCGGGCGGAGGATTGCCTTCGGCCGGGGCGCTGCGCGTCGGCGCACTGCCGGTGCTGTATCTGGGCCTGATGTCTACTTGCCTGTGCTTCTTCCTGCAAACCGCGGCGCAAAAATATGCCGATGCGACCAAGGCGGTCATCTTTCTGTCGATGGAGGGCGTGTTCGGCTCGCTGTTTTCCGTGATGCTCGGCCTGGAGCCGTTTACCTGGATGCTGGGTGTAGGCGGATCAGTGCTGTTCCTGAGCGCCGTGCTGACCGAGGTCAAACTCCCTGCAATCAAAAAACGCGCGTGAATCTCCGTCGCCCCTTCCGCATAACTATGGACAAACACGTTGTGCGGGAGGGGCGATTTTTTGATGAGAAACAGGGATGTGCAGCGCACGTTTGTGATTTTGCGGCAGCTGGAGGGGAGAAGGGAATCGGGCTACGCGCGCGCCGAAACTCGAGAGGGACGGGTACGGCTGAATTTGGTGGTGCAGGGCTTTGCGCAGGACGCGCAGCCGCAAGCCTTTGCCGCCGACAGCGACGGACTGATTCACTTGGGCGCGCTGCGTCTCGATGCGCGCGGACAGGGCGGGCTGTTGGCAGAGCTGAATCCTTCGGATTTTCGCCGCGTACAGCTGCTGCTCGTGGCGCAGACGGACGGAGAAGGTGTCGTTGTGCCGCTGGCGGGCACGGTGGGGCGCAGCGGCTGGGTGGACTGGGAGAACATCCGCGCTCTGCTGACCGAAGCGCTGCTGCCGCAGCGGAAAGAAGCGGCGGAAGAGACGAAAGTGCAGCCGGAAGCGGAACCGGCAGAGCCGGCGCAGACCGAGCAGCCGGAAGCCGTGCAGGAAACGCAGCCGGAAGCGGAAACGGCAGAGCCGGCGCAGACCGAACAGCCGGAGGCTGTGCAGGAAACGCAGCCGGAAGTCCAGCCGGAGCGGCCCGTGCAGACGCAAGCCAAGCCGGAACCGGAACCCGAGGCGGTGCAGATCATTCCGGAAGAACGCGCGGAAAACCGAGAAAAATCTGCGGCAGAGGCGGATGTATACGACCAACCTGCGCAGGAAGACCCGTCGGGTGCGGCGCTGCGCGAACTGCTCACCCCGCTGCCGGAGGAAAAAGTGCTGGAAATGCCGGAAAAGCTGCGGGACGTCTATTGGCCGCAGACACTTTTTCCGCTGCACGATCTGTTCGAGCGCTTTCCGCAGGACACGACCTTTGAAGGAAGTGCGGACGAGGTGTTCATCCGTGTGCCGCTGGGCGGCGCTTACGGCGAGATCGACCACTATCTGGTGGGCGCGCGCATTGCGGACGGCTGGGTGACTGCCGTGGGCTACCTCATTCCCGGAGAATACGCCGAAACTCCGCCCGCCGGCATGAGCGGCTACGAATGGCGGGACGGCTATTGGCAGGCCTGGCAGACCGTGGAGGAATGAAAAACAGGATAAACCAGGGAGCTTTTCCAACTTTTTGCGAAGGTGGAAAAGCTCCCTTTGCGTCCTTCATTGACAGACTCCGGAAAATGCGCTATACTAACACAGTTTGTTAAGGATGTGAAAAGTGTTAATTCACGGTTTATTCACAGCTTATTCAAAGCAAGCAGTTATAATGTTTCCAGAAGGTTAATTCCGTAAACGTTTTTGAGCGGATGCGGAGGGAAGGACGAAGGAGGGCAAGAGTATGATCGAACTTAAGCACGTAACCAAACGTTACGGTGCCAAATGCGCGGTCAACGATATTTCCTTTACGATCAACAAGGGCGAAGTTCTGGGTTTCCTGGGGCGCAACGGTGCGGGTAAGAGCACCACGATGAACATGATTACCGGCTATATTTCCGCCAGCGAGGGACAGATCCTGATCGACGGAATGGATATCCTGGAGCAGCCGCGCGAGGCCAAACGCCGCATCGGCTACCTGCCGGAGCTGCCGCCGCTGTATTTGGCCCATTCATAGGTCGCGCCCGAGGTGATTGGCGAAGAGCCGTCATAGGCGGAGGTTTGCAAAAGCAGCGTGCCACTGCCGTTCATGAACACCGTACCCTGAGGCGCGTACAGAGAGAAGACAATGGCATTCACACCCGCTGCGCCGTCCGCACCAGAATTGACCTTTGACCAGTTGATGTATAGCGTCGTGAAAACGGGCGATGTGATCGGAACCGCCAAACGCCCGGATTGCTGCGCCGTGCCGCCCAGCGTGGCATTTGCCGCGACTGCAATGGTCAGTGGGATTTCATTGGAGGAAGCGCTGCCCTTGGTTACTGTCATGCCCGTGGGCATTCCGCTGATTTCGCCCACGGAGGGCGTGACCTTCTTCGTGCCGCTGTAAGCCACTACATTGCAAATAGCGGTGGAGGCGTTCGCCTGACCGGAGGCATTGGCGGTAAAGGTGATGTTTTCATTATTCAAGAAAGCGATGGAAGCAGGTTGACCATCCGCACCTGCACCGCCGGTCGCGCCATCGGATATCTTGTAGATGCTGATAACGTCGCTGATATTTGCATCGTTGGTTACAATGCGCAGCGTCGCACAGTCGCCGACCCACACGCTGTGTGTGGGCTTGACGATCAGCGAAGTACCGGTGATCGTCGCGTTGTCGCCAGTCGTGGGATAATCCTGCCACGCATCGGAGGCGTTCTTGTACTGCC
>ERZ827423.521-NODE-521-length-46988-cov-6.670552_pt1 | contig 46988 bp, 39 predicted proteins | sample MGYA00519775_ERZ827423 | MGnify/ENA primary metagenome ERZ827423 (study PRJEB31778, sample SAMEA3449296) | human gut metagenome | biome: human gut; feature: human-associated habitat; material: faeces | place: United Kingdom | collected 2010/2012 ... | reverse complement strand
GCAGACATTCGTCTGTTTTCGTTGCCCCCTCGTCGCGTCCGCAGACGCGAAACCCTCTGCAATAATCGCATACTGTAAGGAGTAAAAATAGAAATTATGGCATATCAGGCACTCTACCGCCAGTGGCGACCCAAAGACTTTTCCAGCATGGTGGCACAGGAGGCGGTCATCTCCACGCTGCGCAATCAGGTGATGAGCGGGCGCGTCGCCCATGCGTACCTCTTCTGCGGCAGCCGCGGCACGGGCAAGACATCCACCGCGAAAATCCTCGCGCGCGCCATCAACTGCGAGCATCCCGTGGGCGGCGACCCGTGCGGGCAGTGTGAATCCTGCCGCCGCCTGCTGGCGGACGAGTCGATGGACGTGATGGAAATCGACGCGGCGAGCAACAATGGCGTCGAGGAAATCCGCAATCTGCGCGAGACGGTCAAATATCCGCCGCAGCAGGGGAAATACAAGGTCTACATCATCGACGAAGTGCACATGCTGTCCACTTCCGCGTTTAATGCTTTGCTGAAAACGCTGGAGGAGCCGCCGGCGTACGTCGTTTTCATCCTCGCGACGACCGAGCCGCAGAAGCTGCCCGCGACGATTCTCAGCCGCTGCCAGCGCTTCGACTTCGGGCGGATTCCGGCGCACCAAATCGCGGGGCGGCTGCGTCAGGCGGCGGAGGGCGCGAAGGCGGAAGCGTCGGAGAACGCGCTGATGCTCATCGCCCGCGCCGCGGAGGGCGGAATGCGCGACGCGCTGTCGATACTGGACATGTGCCTGGGCTATTCCAATCAGGTGACGGAAGACCTCGTGCGCAATGTGCTGGGCACGAGCGACCGCAGCTTCCTGTTCCGCTTTGCCGATGCGCTGGAAAAAGAGGACGCGTCCGCCGTCATGCGGATGATTGACGAATTGATGCGCGCCGGACGCGAACCGATGGTGTTCGCCAAGGACGTCAGCCAGCACCTGCGCGCGCTGCTGATTGCCAAGTGCAGCCCGGACGACCTGAGCGCCCTGCTTGATCTGACGCAGGAGGACGCGCAGGAGTACGCGCAGCAGGCGGAAAAATTCACCACGACGCGTCTGATGAACATGCTGGAATTGTTCATGCGCGTGGAAACGGATTTGCGCTGGGCGTCGTCGCCGCGAATCGTACTGGAAAACGCCGCGCTGAAAAGCTGCCTGCGGACGAGCGAGGCGGATACGGCGGCGCTCAACGACCGCATCAGCGAACTGGAAAAGCAGCTGACCGCCTTGCAGGAGAAGCTGCAAAGCGGCGCGTTTGCCCCTGCGCAGCCCGCGAAAAAGGCGGCAAAGCCTGCATCCGAGCCGAAGCAGGAAGCGCCCAAACCCGCCGCGCCCGCCGTGATGACCCCAACGGGCAAAACCGACGCGGACGCGTGGAAGGAGGCCATGAACATCCTGAAGCGCTCCGACCCCGGCACATTCGCGATGCTGACGATGGGCAAATACGCCGGGTGCGACGGCGACACCTACCGCTGGCAGGCACCGATGGGGCAGGAGCTGTACGTCGGGCTAATGAATCAGGAGAAGAAGCGCACGGCGATTGCCTCGGCGCTGACGCAGGCATCGGGGATGCAATGCCGCTTTGAGGCCATCGGCGCGGTGAAGGAAAAGAAAGCTGACCAGAGCGACGAGTCCTTCCTCGCGGCGCTGGAAACGACCTTCGGCAAGGCGAACACGATCGTGCAGGAGGACGTGAAGGGGTGAGCAGCGCGGACATTCGCGGGATGTTTGCCGGACTGCCGGGTGCGCACGGCATCATCGAAGCGGCGCTGAACGGGCAGGGGTGCGTGATGACGGATGATTCGGCGCGTCCGAGCAGCGCGGCGGTGCTGGCGGGCGATTTCCTCTTTTTCGGCGGCGAACCGTCGGAAGAATTGGTGCGGCGCGCACTGAACGCGGAGAATCGCGCGTGGATTGTGCAGGGGAGCAGTGCGTTTCTCGCGCTGGTGCAGGCGCAGCGGTCGGGAACGTGGTCGGAGCGCATCGCCTTTGACCCGCACCGTCAGCCGGAGGATGCGCACCTGACTGCGCTGCTGGCGAATCTGCCGCAGGGCGTGACGCTTGTGCCGATTGGCGCGGCGGAAATGGCGTTCTGCCGCAAGACACCGTGGGCGGCGGACTTCGTGAATCAATTCACGGAGGATGAATATGCGCGCAGCGGGCTGGGGGTGCTGGTCTGCGCGGACGGGGCGTTTGTGTCCGGTGCATCCAGCTACGCGGCGTATCCCGGCGGCATCGAGGTGGAGGTGGACACAGCACCGGCGCACCGCGGACACGGCTACGCGACGCTGGCGGCGGCGAAGCTCATCTTGACGGCGCATCAGCAGGGAAAAATCGCGACGTGGGACGCGGCGAATGAAACATCAGCACACATTGCGCAGAAACTCGGCTACCGTGTAACCTGCGCCTATCAAGTCTTCACAACGGCGTAACCATTGGCGCACCCGTCAGGATGATTCGCATTCCGCGTTTCCTGCCGGGTGCATTTTTTGACGAAATTTCAACGGTTCGGACGATTTTCACAAAAATTCTGCTGGATTCCTCAGAAAAACCACAAAATTTTTCCGGGCAGCAGGAAATAGGGGGAACATGTAGAATTAGAAAAGTCGGGCTAAATTGTAACCTCAACTTTTCCCGCCCCGAAAGGGGCATGACATGGAGGGAGTTTTGAACATGAGTGAGCAGAACCTGAAGCAGGTGCTGGCGAAAAAGCAGAGCATCCTGCAGGGAGACGCGGAACGAATCGCAAAGCAGCGCGCGGCTGGCAAGCTGACCGCCCGTGAACGGGTGGCGAAGCTGCTGGACGCCGGCTCTTTCGTGGAGACGGACGCGCTGGTATCCCGCAATGGGGATTACGCCGGGGTCGTGACCGGCAGCGGCACGGTGCAGGATCGCCCTGTGTACGTGTTCGCGCAGGATTTCACGGTGCATGGCGGCGCGATGGGGCAGATGCAGGCGCAGAAGATTGTCAAGGTGCTGGATCTGGCGCAGAAGACGGGCGCGCCCGTGATTGCCCTGTGCGACAGCGCTGGTGTGCGCATTGACGAGGGCGCGGCGGCGATGAACGCCTACGCTTCCGTTTTCACCCGTCTGGCAAAGCTCAGCGGCGTGGTGCCGGTCATCGCGCTGGTGCTGGGCCCGGTGGTCGGCGGCGCGGCAATGATTGCCCAGCTGGCTGACATCACCATTGAAGCCGAAAACGTTGGTCAGCTGATGGTCTATGGCCCGCAGGTCATGAGCGCCATTTCCGGCAAGACGGTGGATGCCAAGGCGGTCGGCGGCGCGAAGGCGATGGCTGCGCAGGGCGGCGTCGCGCTGACGGCGAAGGACGAGGACGAAGCCATCTCTCTGGCGGTGCAGGTGCTGGACTATCTGCCCGGCTGCAACGCGGAGGATGCCGCGATTGTGGATACCGACGACATGAACCGCATTCTGCCCGTGCTGGACGCGGCGGACGCGGAAAGCCAGCTGGCTGCCATGGCGGACGGCGCGGCGTATGTGGAGCTTTACAAGGATTACGGCAAGGAAATCCGCGTTGCGCTGACCCGCGTGGGCGGTCGTCCGGTCGGTCTGGTGGTTGGTAACGGCAAGGAGAACGACGGCGTGCTGACGGCGCAGTCCGCGAGCAAGGCCGCGCGCTTCATCCGCCTGTGCGACTGCTACAGCCTGCCGGTCGTGTCCCTGATCAACAGCAAGGGCGTTGCCGTCCCGGCGGTTGACGAGCAGGCGGCGACCATCAAGGCGACCACTCAGCTGCTTTACGCCTACGCGGAAGCGACGACGGCGAAGGTGTCCATCGTCACCGGCAACGCCATCGGTCAGGCGTATGTCGCCATGGGCGGCAAGAGCAACGCTGACGTCACCTACGCGTGGCCGGGCGCGGTGATTTCCGCCCTGACCCCCGAAGCGGCGGTGCAGGTGCTCTACACCGACGACCTGAAGGCGGACAAGAAGCCGGCGCTCCAGTCCCGTGCGGAATTGGAAGCGAAGTTCGCTGCGGATGTGGCGGACGGCGTGGCGGCTGCCGCGGCTGGCATGGTCGATGACGTGATTGATCCCGCCGAAACGCGCAAGTATGTCATTGCGGCGCTGGAGATGCTCTCCTCCAAGCGCGAATCCAATCCCCCGAAGAAGCACGGCAACCTGCCGCTGTGATTGAGGAAAGGATCGTGTAAAAAATGGGCTTTTTGAATAATCTGGGCTTCGGCTTGATCGTCACACTCATCGGCATGCTGACCGTTTTCTTCGGTCTGGTGCTGCTGATTGGTCTGATCAAGCTGATGGAAAATGCCACCGCGAACCTCGGCAAGAGCGGCAAGAAGGCAAAGAAGCAGGCGGAAGCGCCCGCTCCCGCGCCGGTTGCCGCACCCGTGGTGGAGGAAGTGCCCGTGGCGGATGACAGCGAGCTGATTGCGGTCATTTCCGCCGCTGTGGCGATGATGATGGAGGATGGCAGCGCCTTCACGGTGCGCCGCGTCCGCCGCGTGCAGAATGCGCCCGCCTGGCAGAAGGCTGGCCGCGAAGAACAGGTGTACAGCCGCTTCTAATATACTATTTCCTGCATTCACCTGTGCCATCTGCTTGCGCCTTTTCCTTTCTGGCGTCCGTTCATTCCACTTAGCGTAGCGCTGCTACGCTGCGTTTCATTCACGTTAGCCAGAAAGAAAAATTCGCGGCGCATCTTGGCACATGCTCATTTGGAAATAGTATCGGCTTGAACATGACAACAAATTGAACGATTTTGACAGGAGGAAATCCCATCATGCGTACCTTCAATATTACGGTCAACGGTCAGACTTATGTGGTGGATGTGGAAGAAGTCGGCGGCGTGCAGACCGCTGCGCCCGTGCGCGCTGCTGCCCCTGTGGCGGCGGCTCCCGTGGCGGCGGCTCCGGCTGCTGCGCCCAAGGCTGCTGCGGCTGCTCCCGTGGCGGGCGGCGAACCCGTTAAGGCGCCCATGCCCGGCAACATCCTGGACGTGAAGGTCAAGGTTGGCGACACGGTCAAGGCGGGCACGGTGCTGTGCGTGCTGGAAGCCATGAAGATGGAAAACGAAATTCCCGCCCCCAAGGACGGCAAAGTGGCGCAGGTCGTTGTGACCAAGGGCGCGACGGTCGGCGCGGGAGACACGCTGGTCGTGCTGGCGTAATCCGACGTATTTACCGATCCCGAAGGAAAGTGAGCTGATATAATGGGAATCAATGTGGGCGAAACCCTCATGGGGCTCGTCACGACCTCGGGTATCTACCAGTATCTGACGAACCCGCTGGCGCTGATCATGGTCGCCATCGCTTGCGTACTGCTGTATCTCGCCATTGTCAAGCAATTTGAGCCGCTGCTGCTGCTGCCGATTGCCTTCGGTATGCTGCTGACCAACCTGCTGGGCAGCGACATCTTCCACGAAGAACTCTTCGCCGGCGGCCATGCCAACTGGGCGCTGTTCGGCGGCGCGGTCTTGATAGACGGCAAGGATTTTGTTGATTCCGTGGGCTACATGGTCAATGCCGCCGGTCAGATTCTGACCAGCAACAATGTCGTGCTGGGTCACTTCGTCAACGCCGTCACCATCGACGACCCGACGAAGCTGGTGCCTTTTGCTGACATTCTGGCGCAGTTCGCCGCCAACGGCAACGCGGCTTCCATCATTCTGGAAGACGCCTTCCTGAAGAACGGCGCGGTCTACACCGCCACCGGCGCGATGCTGGCGACGGCAGGCAAGACGATTTCCGCGGGTCTGCTGGACTACCTGTACCTCGGCGTGAAGCTGGGCATCTATCCGTGCCTTATCTTCATGGGCGTTGGCGCGGGCACGGACTTCGGGCCGCTGATCTCCAACCCCAAGACGCTGCTGCTGGGCGCGGCGGCGCAGCTGGGCATCTTCATGACGTTCATCTTCGCGTATGCCGTGTTCGGCTTCTCCGCTGCGGAAGCGGGCGCCATCGGCATCATCGCCGGCGCGGACGGCCCGACGGCGATTTGGCTGACGGGCAAGCTCGCCCCGCACCTCCTTGGCCCGATCGCGGTCGCGGCATACTCCTACATGGCGCTGGTGCCTGTCATTCAGCCGCCGATTATGCGCGCCCTGACCACCGAGAAGGAACGCAAAATCGTCATGGAGCAGCTCAAGCCTGCCACCAAGACGCAGAAGATTATCTTCCCCATCGTCGTCACCATTCTGGTTGCGCTGCTGCTGCCGTCCGCTGCTCCGCTGGTCGGCTGCCTGATGCTGGGCAACCTCGCGAAGGAATGCGGCGTGACCGAACGTCTGAACAAGACGATGCAGAACGAGCTGATGAATATCGTCACGATTTTCCTCGGCATCACGGTCGGCGCAACGGCGACTGCCTCTACCTTCCTGACGGTGCGCACGCTTGAAATCATCGCGATGGGCATCGTCGCGTTCGGCATGGGCACGGCGGGCGGCGTGCTGCTGGCGAAGCTGATGAACAAGCTCTCCGGCGGCAAGATCAACCCGCTGATCGGCTCTGCCGGCGTGTCCGCTGTCCCGATGGCGGCGCGTGTGTCCCAGAAGGAAGGTCAGAAGGCCAATCCCGCGAACTTCCTGCTGATGCACGCCATGGGCCCGAACGTTGCTGGCGTTATCGGCTCTGCCATCGCGGCTGGTGTGCTGCTCAGTATGTTTGGCTGATAATTGGCTGAATAAATCAGCAGTCAGATGGAAACGTATCCAACGTATCCGGTCAGGGGCAGGGGAGTGCTTCTCCGCCTCTGACCGAACTGAAGGAGGAAATTCGTCCTATGGCAAAGGTTCAAATTACGGATACCATCCTGCGCGACGGCCACCAGTCTCAGGCCGCGACCCGGATGCGTACCGATGAGATGCTGCCTGCCTGCGAAATGCTGGACAAGGTTGGCTACTACTCTCTGGAGTGCTGGGGCGGCGCGACCTACGACGCGTGCCTGCGCTTCCTGAACGAAGACCCGTGGGAGCGGCTGCGCAAGCTGCGCAAGGCGCTGCCCAACACCAAGCTGCAGATGCTGCTGCGCGGTCAGAACCTGCTGGGCTACCGTCCCTACGCGGACGACGTGGTGGATTTCTTTGTCAAGAAGGCCGTCGAAAACGGCATTGACATCATCCGCTGCTTCGACGCGCTGAACGACCTGCGCAACATGCAGACCGCCGTCAAGGCGACGAAGAAGTACGGCGGCACGGCGGAAATCGCCATGTCGTACACCGAATCCCCCGTGCACAACGAGGATTACTTCGTCAAGCTCGCCGTGGACATCCAGAAGATGGGCGCGGACGTCATCTGCATCAAGGACATGGCGAACCTGCTGCTGCCCTACAAGGCGTACAGCCTCGTCAAGCGCCTGAAGAAGGAAACCGACCTGCCCATCGTCCTGCACACGCACAACACCACCGGCACGGGCGACATGGTGCTGCTCAAGGCCATCGAAGCGGGTGTGGACGTGGTGGATACCTGCCTGTCCCCGCTGGGCTCCGGCACGTCTCAGCCGGCGACCGAATCCCTCGTCGCGACCCTGAAGGGCACGGAATACGACACGGGCTTCGACCTCGACCTGCTGGCGCAGCTGGCGGCGCACTTCCGCACGGTGGCGGATCGCCTGACCAAGGATGGCTGGCGTGACCCGGCGCGCGTGCTGGGCGTGGACGTCAAGACCCTGCAGTATCAGGTGCCGGGTGGCATGCTGTCCAACCTGATTGGCCAGCTGAAGCAGGCGAACCAGATGGACAAGTACTACGACGTGCTGGCGGAAGTGCCGCGCGTCCGCAAGGACTTCGGCTATCCGCCGCTGGTCACGCCGACCTCCCAGATTGTGGGCACGCAGGCCGTGATGAACGTGCTGGGCGGTGAGCGCTACAAGATGGTGCCGAAGGAATCCAAGGACTTGCTGGCGGGTCACTACGGCCGTCTGCCGGGCAAGGTGAACGAGGACGTGCGCAAGAAGTGCATCGGCGACACGAAGGTCATCACCCATCGCTACGCCGACGACATTCCGCCGGAACTCGACAAGCTGCGTGAGGAAATGCGCGAATGGTATCAGTGCGAGGAAGACGTGCTGTCCTACGCCATGTTCCCGAAGGTTGCGCCGAAGTTCTTCGAGTATCGCGCGGCGCAGCAGCTGAAGGTGGATTCCACCATGCTGAACAAGGCTGACAAGACGATGCCTGTCTAAGAGGCAGAGGGTCAGGGGCGAATCCAACGCGGAATTGCCCCTGACCTTGTTGTGTTTTCAGAGATTTCGCGTCTGCGGACGCGACAAGGGGGCAATGAAAACGGACGAAGTCCGCGGTCGCCCCCTTGACCCCTTCGGGCGACTTTGTTTCGTGTTTTTAGACAAAAAGCATCAAGTGTCAGGCTGTTCGCAGAAAATTTGCCAAAGTACATCTTGATTTTACCGCGCAAGTGGTGTATGATATAGATGCGGAGAATCGGGATTTTCCCTGAATCCGCAGTGTATTGTCCCACCAATTTAAAGAAAGAGGTAGGTTCTACATGGCAGAGCTGAATCTGAGCAAGTATGGCATTACCGGCACGACCGAGGTTGTGCACAATCCTTCTTACGATCTGCTGTTCGAAGAAGAAACCAAGTCCACCAACGAGGGCTATGAAAAGGGTCAGGTGTCCGAACTGGGCGCTGTGAACGTCATGACCGGCATTTATACCGGCCGCAGCCCCAAGGACAAGTATATCGTCATGGACGAGAACTCCAAGAACACCGTGTGGTGGACGAGCGAGGGCTACAAGAACGACAACCATCCGATGACCGAGTCCACTTGGGCGTCCGTGAAGGATCTGGCGATTAAGGAGCTGTCTAATAAGAAGCTGTACGTCGTTGATGCCTTCTGCGGCGCGAACAAGGACACCCGCATGGCCGTCCGCTTCATCGTGGAAGTGGCGTGGCAGGCGCATTTCGTCAAGAACATGTTCATCCAGCCCTCTGAAGAAGAGCTGAAGAACTTCACCCCGGACTTCGTGGTTTACAACGCGTCCAAGGCGAAGGTCGAGAACTACAAGGAACTCGGTCTGAATTCTGAAACCTGCGTGGCGTTCAACATCACCAGCCGTGAGCAGGTCATCCTGAACACGTGGTACGGCGGCGAGATGAAGAAGGGTATGTTCTCCATGATGAACTACTACCTGCCGCTGAAGGGCATCGCGTCCATGCACTGCTCTGCCAACACCGATAAGGAAGGCAAGAACACTGCCATCTTCTTCGGTCTGTCCGGCACCGGCAAGACCACCCTGTCCACCGACCCCAAGCGTCTGCTGATCGGCGACGACGAGCACGGCTGGGACGACAACGGCGTGTTCAACTTCGAGGGCGGCTGCTACGCCAAGGTCATCAACCTGGACAAGGACTCCGAGCCTGACATCTACAACGCCATCAAGCGCAACGCCCTGCTGGAGAACGTCACGCTGGACGAAAACGGCAAGATCGATTTCGCCGACAAGAGCGTGACCGAGAACACCCGCGTTTCCTACCCCATCACCCACATCGAGAAGATCGTGCGCCCCGTGTCCGCTGCGCCCGACGCCAAGAACGTGATCTTCCTGTCCGCTGACGCGTTCGGCGTTCTGCCCCCCGTGTCCGTGCTGACCCCCGAACAGACCAAGTACTACTTCCTGTCCGGCTTCACTGCCAAGCTGGCCGGCACCGAGCGCGGCATCACCGAGCCCACCCCCACCTTCTCCGCCTGCTTCGGCCAGGCTTTCCTGGAGCTGCATCCCACCAAGTACGCCGAGGAACTGGTCAAGAAGATGGAAAAGAGCGGCGCGAAAGCCTATCTGGTCAACACCGGCTGGAACGGCACCGGCAAGCGTATCTCCATCAAGGATACCCGCGGCATCATCGACGCGATCCTCAATGGCGATATCCTGACCGCGCCCACCAAGAAGATCCCCTACTTCGACTTCGAGGTTCCCACCGAGCTGCCCGGCGTCGATTCCAAGATTCTTGACCCCCGCGACACCTATGCGGATGCCGCCGAGTGGGACAAGAAGGCTCAGGATCTGGCCTCCCGCTTCATCAAGAACTTCGCCAAGTACGAGAACAGCGAAGCTGGCAAGGCTCTGGTTAAGGCCGGCCCGAAGCTCTAAGATTTCGGCGTGAGCTGAAATTCTAAAGGCATAAAAAGCGCCCCGCCTCCTTCTTTTCAGAAGGAAACGGGGCGCTTTATTGCGCTTCACGTAAAAAAGACTGCCCTCTTTTGCGGAGGACAGCCTTTTTGAATGCTTGTTTATTTTTTCTTTTTGAAAAGCTGGGGGTTGGAGCGCAGAACGATGACGCCGTAATAAACCATGGCAAAGAGTGCAACGCCGGTTGCGATATAGAGCAGCACCGTGTGCCAGGGAGCGACCGTATCGGAGAAGAAGGACATCAGCACCGCAACCGTAAACAGCACGGTTGCCAACTTGCCGAAGAAATTCGAGGGGAGGATGATGTCCTTGCGGTAAAGGCAGGCCGCGACGGTGATCATCGTGCATTCCTTCACGCCGATGACGATGGGCACCCACATCGGGATGCGCCCCGTCAGATACAGGCAAATCAGGGTTGTAATGAGCATCAGCTTGTCCGCCAGCGGATCCATGACCTTGCCGAAGTTTGTAATCTGGTTGAATTTGCGGGCGAGATAGCCGTCCAGCACATCCGTCGCGCTGGCCAGAAGGAAGAAGAAAAGCGCCCAAAGGGGATGGTTGGTTGCGAAACACACGATAACCGCCGGAACCATCAACATGCGGAGCAGTGTCAAAATGTTTGGCAGATTCATATGGATTCCTCATGGGTCGATGGGGGGATAAGTGCAAAAAAGAAACAGGTCCTGGCAAATGCCAGAACCTGCTCATTCGGTCAGAGCCGAATCTTTGGTCGAGGTGACAGGATTTGAACCTGCGACCTTTTGGTCCCGAACCAAACGCGCTACCAAACTGCGCTACACCTCGAAATGGAGCCAACAAAGGGACTCGAACCCTTGACCTGCAGTTTACGAAACTGCTGCTCTACCAACTGAGCTATGTTGGCACATCTCCGGCACCGACACTAATAGAGTATACCATGCACTTTACGATTTGGCAAGGGGTTCTGCGGAAAAAGTACACTTTTTTTCCCAAAGAGGCGCTGCGCACCCAGATCAGGAGGTCTGGATGCGCAGCGTGCCGGGTGAAGAGCGCTTTTAGCCGGAGCATCCGCAGCGATTGCAGCGGGAGCAGCCGGTGCAGGAAGAGGTATTGCCGCAGCAGGACGAATTCGAGCAGGAGCAGCAGGAGCCGGAAGAGCTTCCGGAGCAGCAGCCCGTGCTGCATCCGGTCTGCGCACAGGTGCATCTGCGGCAGTTATTCCACCAGGGCCACTGGCAGGAGCAGCTGCCGGAACAATTCGTGGAGCAGATCACGCCGCTGGTCGTGGTGCGGATGCAGCCGCCGGGGCAGGTAGAGGTATAGTCAATCTGCGAAACATTGCAGGGAGAACAGTTGGTGCATGCCATGATGCAGGACCTCCTGATGATGTCGGTTGAGGATGAGACGGGAAAAATCTTCCGTCGATACATCCTATGCAGCGCCCGGAAAAGTTGCTATAATGGAGCCAAACAAAATTCAAGGGAGGCTCCTTTCATGGAAAAGCTGGATGCTCTTGTCGAAAAACTGAAAAAATACGGCTATGATGTACATACCTTTGAAAACGCACAGCAGGCGAAGAATTATCTGCTGGAAACCATCCCGCAGACCGATACCGTCGGCATCGGCGGCAGCATGACCGTGCAGCAGATGGGGCTGGATCAAGCGCTGCGCGCCCGCGGCCAGCAGGTTTTCTGGCACTGGGGCGTGCCGGCGGAAGAGGCCAATGAGATGCGTAAAAAGGCCGCCACGGCGGATACCTACCTCTGCTCGGCAAACGCGCTGACCATGGACGGCAAAATCGTCAACATCGACGGCTTCGGCAACCGTCTGGCCGCTACCCTGCACGGCACCGGCAAGGTCTATATGATCGTGGGCAAAAACAAGCTGGCGGAAAATCTCGATGCGGCCATTGCGCGCATCAAGAATGTCTCCTGCCCTGCCAATGCCAAGCGCCTCGGCCTCAAGACGCCCTGCGCCGTGCTCGGTCACTGCACCGACTGTTCTTCGCCGCAGCGCATGTGCCGCGCGACGCTGATCTTCGACCGCAAGCCCAACGCACACCCCATCGATATCCTGCTGGTGGATGAGGAACTGGGCTTCTGATTTTGAATACCGACAGAATCAGGGAGGAATTCCATGGCCTATTGGATCTGGTTTCCGCATGATTTTGAAATTGATCTGCGCGGCAAGGTGGAAATGCGCCGTCAGGAGCACGGCATGACCTGTCCGTCCATCTGGCGGATGGATGCGCCGGGACGGTCCATTGCTTTCCACAAACGCTATCATTTGGACAAACCCGGTCGCACTCGAATGGCCAGCCAGGGCGGTGCCTACGTCATGTTGGACGGCGCGGCGGCCAAAGATAAAAGCGAGTGGATCGATCTGCCTGCGGGCGATCATTTCCTGAACATTCAGGTGATGAACCTTAACGGTCTGCCTGCGCTGTATCTGGAAGGCGACCTTTCTACGGACGATACCTTTCTGGCTTGCGAGAACAATGCGGACGAAGTGCCCTGCGGCTGGTCGCCCTTGTTTGACACATGGAAAAAGCGCCCCGAAAACTACGCGCTGCCCACGCGCCGCCTCGAAGCGGCAAGCGTTGCGGCGGACAGATTGGTGGATTTCGGACGTGAGGTGTTCGGCTTTGCACATCTGAAGGCCGCAGCGCCGGGCGAAGCTGTGGTGTTCTACGGCGAATCCGCGCAGGAAGCGCGCGCGGGCTTTACGGGAGAAATCTGGGATCGCGTGACCTTTGAGCGTGCGGGACAGGAGGTGCGCCTGCCCTCCCGCGCCATGCGCTATCTGCGCGCGGACGGGCCGGTGGAGAGGAGCAGCGTCTGGCTCGAAGAGGAAATCAACGGGTTGACGATGCGCGCGTCCTTTGCAAGCAGCGACGAGCGGCTCAATCGAATCTACGATGTTTCGGCGCGCACGATGGAGCTGTGCACGCGCGAGTTCTTCCTCGACGGCATCAAGCGCGACCGCTGGGTCTGGGCGGGCGACGCGCTTCAGTCCGTGATGATGAACCATTATTCCTATTTCGACAGCGAAACCGCCCGCAGGACGCTGGCAGCGCTGCGCGGCCGGGAGCCCTTCGACGCGCACATCAACACGATACTGGACTACACCTTCTATTGGATGATCGCGGTGTGGGAGGACTATTTTTACACGGGCGACGACCGCTTCCTCAAGGGCATGTACGGTAAAATGGTTTCCGCCATGGAATACACGAAAAAGCAGTGCTCGGCGGACGGCTTTGTTGTGGGAAAGCCGAAAGACTGGGTGTTTGTGGACTGGGCGGACATGAGCAAGGAAGGCGAACTATGCGTTGAGCAGGTGCTGCTCTGGAAGGGCCTGACCGTGCTGGCCGACAGCGCCCGGCTGCTGGGCAAAGCCGCCGATGAGGCGCGCTGGCAGGCGGAGGCAGACAAGCTCCGCGCGGCGATTTTCGATGTGTTCTGGGACGAAGAAAAGGGAACGCTGCTGCATCAGCGCGTGAACGGCAAGGTGCAGGGGCATACGCGCTATGCGCCGATGTTCGCTGTGATGTACGGGCTGCTGACGGGTGAGCAGGCGCGCTCGGCCATCGAGCACTCGCTGCTGCACGGCGACGCGCCGGAGATCACCACGCCGTATATGCGATTTTACGAAATGGACGCGCTGATGCGCGCGGGCTGTGCCGAACAGGTGCTTCGGGATGTGCGCGATTACTGGGGCGGCATGCTCGATCTGGGTGCGACAAGCATATGGGAACAGTTCAATCCCAACGAGCAGGGCGACGAGCATTGGGCGATGTACGGCCGTCCCTTCGGGCGCAGTCTGTGCCATTGCTGGGGCGCAGGGCCGGTCTATCTGTGCGGAAGATACCTGCTCGGCGTGCATCCGCTGGAAGCGGGATATGCGCGCTACGAAATTGCGCCGCAGGCTGCCGGGCTGGAGAGCGTAAAGGGCGAAGTGCCTGTTCCGGGCGGCAGCATCCGCGTGGAGATGGAAAACGGCAGCGTGCGCGTCGTCAGCGCCTGCAAGGGGCGCGGCGTGCTGCGCTGGAAGGAGCGCGAGATCGAAATCCCGGCGGCGGATGGCGGCCCCGTGGAGGTCCTTGTGAAGTAAAACGATGAACAAACAGGAGATTTACGATCTGCTGAACCGCAGCGGCGTTACCTTTGAAGCTGTGGAGCACAACGCGGTTTGCAATATGGCGCAGCTTTCGGAAATCGAGATGCCCTGGCCGGAAGCGGAGGCGAAGAACCTGTTCGTTCGGGACGACAAAAAGCAGCGCTATATCCTCATCACCGTTAAAGGTGAAAAGCGCGTCGATCTCAAGGCCTTTCGGCATGCGCACCAGATGCGCCCGCTGAGCTTTGCGACGGCGGAGGAGCTGATGGACAAACTCGGCCTGATTCCCGGCGCGGTGACGCCGCTGGGCGCACTCAACGATCAGGAGGGTGCAGTGCAGGTGTTCATCGACCGGGAGCTGTCGGAGGAACAGGGCCTGGTCGCCGTGCATCCCAATGACAACACCGCAACGGTGCTGCTGAAAACCGAGGACCTGGTCCGCGTGCTCCGAGAAAACGGCCATACGGTCGAAACCACGGAACTGTAAAGTCAAAAACGCATCCGCTGAAATCAAGCGGGTGCGTTTTTTGATGCAAGGATTTAGAGCAGGAAAACTGTCTCGTGGCCGGTTTCGTCAAACTGGAGCTTATGCAGCAGATGCTGCGCGACGGCGGCGCTTTCTGCGGCGGTGACATAGCATTGCGACGCGCCGGTGATAAACACGCGTTCCATGGCAGCGCAAAGCAGAAAAAAACCCCAGCCACGCCCCTGATATTCGGGCAGCAGTGCAAAGAGGGGGATGCTGTCATCAATCATGCAGGCAAAGCCCACAGGCGTTTCTCCATAGAACAGCAGAAGAAGCTGATCCGGCGTACAGTCGCCCCATGCGCACTGTATCAAAGGCTGCAAGGAGGCGTCGGGCAGTGCGTGCTTTGCAATTTCGTGGCAGAGCGGCAGCGAATCGTCCGTGCCGTTTTCCAGCCGAATGCCGTCGGGCAGAGATGCTTTGCAGTGAGCAATGAAGCGATCCCGCGGCAGCGAAAACTCCCGCGCCTGCCAAATCGGCGCACGGCCGAACTTGATCTGAACATAGTCGCAGAGCGCCTGATTGCCGCCGTTGATGTGCAGCGTCGCGCCGGGCGTGATGCGCGGGTCCCAGCAGGAGGACGCTTCGTTCAGGTCGCGGTCGGTCACATCGTGGGAGAGCGAGAGGTAAATCTGCGCGAGTCCTTCGTCTAAGTAATAGGCAAAAAGCCCTTTTTCCAGCGGAACGCGCACAGCGTTGTGCTGCGCGCATTCCCGCGCGGCGCGATGGCTGATGTCAAAGAGCCGTGCGGACTGCGAACGCTGCGCATCACGGTATTGCGCGGAAAATTGCAGCGGTGTGCAGCTGTACTGCTGATGAAAAAGGTGGTAAAAATGGCTGATGTTATGGAACCCGGCCTGCTGCGCGGCCTGCGGCGGCGTGGCGCCGCTGTTAACCATCAATTCCGCCGCATACCCCAGGCGCTTTTGATTGATATAGGCCGTGGGCGACAGATGGACGTATTTGCGGAAGCTGCGCGTCAAATGCTCCTGCGTATAGGAGGTCATGCTCAGTAGCGCGGGCAGGCCGCAGATGAAATTCTTCGGCTGATCGAGTTGGCGCAGCACGTCCGCCATCCAACGGGGCACGACCTGCGCCTTGTCCAGTCCCTGCCGGGTGAAGAGCTGAAGCAGCAGCTCCGGCAGCAGCGCGCAGAAGGTGCGCCGCCGGGAAGGGCCGGAGGGCATCTGAGAAAGCTCCGTGAAACGGCGGCGCATTTCCAGATGTGCCGGGCCCGTTAGCTTGATGCTGGGCGGCAGCGCCGGGTCGGTCGCGCTCTCTACGGGGATACGCATCCAGAGGAAAGCTTGTGCGGTCAGCGCCAGAGAGATGTTGACGTTGATGAACTCAAAGTCCGAAAAATTCAGCAGCTGATAGCAGTGCACATCGTCCGGACGGATGAAAACCAGCGAGCCCTCCGTCACAATCTGAGAGGAACCGTTGATCTGATGCAGCGCCTGCCCCTTGACGACGTAGAAAATCTCATAGAATTCATGCGAATGCATCGGGTAGGTTTCCGATACATGATATTGGTGCAGCAGCACCAGGTCGTCATCTGGCGTATCCGGCATGAAGGGCAGTCTCTGACAATCCATGAGTGAATCCATCTCCTTTTCAATCAACATAGCACAAAATAAGACAAAAGGCAAGAAAGACGGCTTTTTGTCCGGAAATCAAAATATCGGTCGAAACGGCACGACACGCCTTGCGGGAGAATGCGCGGCGGGATATTCTCAGAGAAAAGAACGGCGGCGAGGGGAAATTTCCCCGGAAAACGCCATGTGGGTGAGAAAGGAGGGCGCGCATGGGGGAAGCGATCGTGATTACGTCGGGCAAGGGCGGCGTGGGCAAGACCACCGCCACGCTCAACATCGGCGCAGCCATGGCGCTGCGCGGCGCGCACGTTTTGCTGGTGGATACCGATATCGGGCTGCGCAATCTGGACGTGGTGATGGGGCTGGAGGAAAAGGTGGTCTACGATCTGGTGGACGTCGTGGAAGGAAAGTGCCGCCTGCGACAGGCGTTGGTCGAAGATCCGCGCTTTTTCGGCAGGCTGCATTTGCTGCCCGCCGCGCAGACGCGGGACAAAGACGCGGTTACCGCCGAGCAGATGGACGCGCTGATTTCGGATTTGACGCAGAATGTCGATTATGTGCTGATTGATTGCCCGGCGGGGATCGAGCAGGGCTTCCGCAACGCGGTGGCGGGTGCGAATCAGGCGGTGGTGGTGACGATGCCGGAGGTTTCTGCCGTGCGCGACGCCGACCGCGTGATCGGCCTGCTGCGCGCCTGTGATCTGCCCGCGCCGCGGCTCATCGTCAACCGTGTGCGATCGGGCATGGTTCGCCGGGGCGACATGATGCGTACCGGCGATATGGTGGAGATGCTGGGGTGCGAATTGCTGGGCGAAATTCCGGACGACGAAGCGGTGATCCGCGCGGGAAACCTGGGCGAACCGGTCGCGCGGGGCACGTCGCCCGTGTCGCTGGCCTATCGGGCGATTGCGGCGCGGCTGATGGGGCAGGAGGAACCGAGGGAGGAGAGCGCGCCGCCCACGCTGCTGCGGCGGTTGGCGCGGCTTTTCGGATGAGGAGGGAGAAGTTATGCTGGGGAGAGAAAGAACGCGGGATGTGGCGCGCGCCCGGCTGGGCAACGTGTTGCGAGAGGACCGCACGGCGGTCAGCGCCCGCGACCTTGCGCTGATGCAGCTGGATGTGCTGGCGGCGCTGTCGGACTATCTGGAAATGGAGCGCGATCAGGCTCACATCACGGTTTCCCGCGACCGGGGCGCAGGGCGGAGCCTGCTGGAATTCACCGTGCCGATTCGCTCTGTCCGAAGAAGGCGATGAAGAACTTTGAACGTAATAAAAAATTTACATTGAGGGCCGAAACCATTTGCAATTATCCCTCTCATGTTGTATAATTATCTTATGAAAATGACGAAACCATCTTGAGGGGGTATGATTATGAAGCTGATTATCGCGATCGTCCAGGATGAGGACGCGGCCCGTCTGGTCAGCAACCTGATGAACGAAGGTTACAGCGTGACCAAGCTGGCCACCACCGGCGGTTTCCTGCGCGCGGGCAACACCACCCTTCTGCTCGGTGTGGACGAGGAGAAGTTCCAGGGCGCAATGGACGTCATCGAAAAGGTCTGCAAGAGCCGCAAGCAGATTGCAACTTCGCCCTCCCCGGTCGCCGGCACCACCGGCGTTTACGTGCCGTATCCCATCGAGGTCATGGTCGGCGGCGCAACGGTGTTTGTGCTCAACGTGGAGCAGTTCATCAAGCTCTAAGATATGGCGCTGAAATTTTCGCAGATTCATGGACAACCGGGTGTGCTTGGGGAGCTTTCCCGCTCCTTTCAGGCAGGCTCGGTTGTCCATGCCTTTTTGATCCATGGAGACGAGGGCTGCGGCAAAAAAACGCTGGCGCAGACCATGAGCATGGCGCTGCACTGCACGGGCGAGGGCGAAAAGCCCTGCCTGGAATGCGGCCCATGCCGGAGAATGCTGATGGGCGTGCATCCCGACCACATCGAGGTGGCAAGCGATTCTTCCGTCATCTCGGTTAAAATGGTGCGCGATCTGATCGACCGGCTGACCGAAAAGCCTTATGAGGGCGGCTGGCGCACGGTGATCATCCACGACGCGGAAAAAATGAACGAGGCGGCGCAGAACGCGCTGCTCAAAACGCTGGAGGAGCCGGATGGCCGCACAGCCTTTTTTCTGCTGACGGCGCATCCGGAAGGACTGCTGGCGACGATTCGCTCTCGCTGCCGTCCGGTATTCATGCCAAGGCTTTCCGAAGAGGTCATTGCTTCGGAACTGATCGGCAGGGGAATGTCCGAAGGCCGCGCGCGTTACGCGGCAAGGCTTTCGCAGGGCGTGATGGGGCGCGCCATCGCGCTGTGCCGGGAGGACGATCCTTATTTTGCCTGGCGGGATGAAGCGGTGAAGCTCATGCAGACGCTGCGGCGGAAGGATGACGTGCCGCGCGCGGCTTCCGCATGGAACGAAAAGCGCAAGCCGGAGGATTGCCAGGCGTTTCTGGACGCGCTGGAAACCGTGCTGCGCGACGTGCTGCGCGTGCAGAGCGGCCTTGCGCCGTTTGACGGGCAGATTCAGGAAGCGCTGGAAGAGATGGCCGGACACTTTACAATTGACCGGATTGCCTGTATCATGGAGGAAGCGGTGCGCGTGCGCAAACGTCTCGGCGCGCACGTGCAGTGGCGTTCCGCCTGGACGCCGTTGCTTCTAAAAATCGTGGAGGACTAAAAAACTATGACTACCGTTATCGGCGTCTCGTTCAAGCGCGCGGGAAAGATGTATTATTTCGATCCCAACGGGCTGGAATTGCATATTGGCGATAAAGCGATTGTGGAGACTGCGCGCGGCATGGAGTGCGGCGACGTGGTCACCGAGGTCAAGGAGGTGGAGGACGACGAGGTCGTTCAGCCGCTCAAAACCGTCATTCGCGCCGCCACAGAAGAAGATTTGAAAAAGATTGCGCTCAACACTCGCAAGGAGGCCGAGGCTTTTGCCATCGGTCAGGCGCGCATTGCCCATCATCAGCTGGAAATGAAGCTGGTGGATGTGGAATATACCTTTGATGTCAGCAAGATCATTTTCTATTTTACCGCCAACGGCCGCATCGATTTTCGCGAACTGGTCAAGGATCTGGCTTCGATTTTCAAGACCCGCATCGAGCTTCGGCAGATCGGCGTGCGCGACGAGGCCAAGATGATCGGCGGACTCGGTTCCTGCGGCCGGCCCATCTGCTGCCGCACTTTCCTGGGGGATTTCCAGCCGGTGTCCATCAAGATGGCCAAGGAGCAGAACCTGCTGCTCAACCCCACCAAGATCTCCGGCCTGTGCGGCAGACTCATGTGCTGCCTGAAGTATGAGCAGGATACCTACGATGAGGTGTACCACAGCGTGCCGCGCGTGGGCAAGGAGGTCATCACGCCCGACGGCCGCGGCATCGTGTCCGAAGTGGCCGTGATCCGAGAAAAGATCAAGGTTCGTATGCCCGGCAAGGACGGCGCGATGGAAGTTCACGAATACGAATTCGATCAGGTGCAGCTGGCGCCCAAGGACGGTTCTCAGCCGCAGTCTGTGCCCGCGCCCGCAGAGCCGGAAAAGCCCGCCGCAGAAGAGCAGGAAAGCGTGCAGAGCGGGGAAGCAGCCGTGGATTCCGTACAGGAAGAGAAGCCCGCCGCGCCTGCACAGGGAGAACGCACCGGCGATCGTCCGCAGCGCCCGCGCCCGCCCCGCAGCCGCAACGGCGGCAACCGTCCGCCACGCAGGGACGGGGAAGCGCCCCGCAGCGGCGCGCAGGACGGTCAGAGCGGAGAGGGCAGACCGCAGGGCAGCCGCCCGCCGCGTCCCCAACGCAATGGGAATCATAACGGCGGCAATAACCGTCGCGACGGCGAACGCCCGCAGGGCGAGGGACAGAACCGCCAGGGCGGCAATCCCAACGGCGGCAACAACAACCGCCGCAGCCGTCCGCCGCGCCAACGCACGGAAAACGGCGGCGTGCGCACCCTGCCCAAGGAGCAGCGCCCTGTGCCCGAAACGGCGGCTCCGTCCAAGGGTGAGGATTGATGCTGTAAAAGATTTCATCCATCACATGGAAACAGATTTTTTGCTTGCAACCGACCGCATGGAATGCTACAATATGCTTAAAGCAGAGGGTGACCTCTGAAATCAGCATATGGAGGTGAATCACCCATGGCATTCAAGATTTCCGATGATTGCATCAGCTGCGGCGCTTGCGCGGCCGAATGTCCTGTTGGCGCGATTTCTGAGGGCGATGGCAAGTTCGTCATTGATGCGGATACCTGCATCAGCTGCGGCGCTTGCGCCAGCACCTGCCCCGTCGGCGCTCCTTCCGAGGAGTAATTTCCGACTGAAATCAGGAGAGATGAAGCTCCTGCCGGTTTTCCGGCAGGAGCTTTGTTTTTTCTGCGAATTGGGAATGATTGTGTTTTCCGGCAAATAAGATGTAAACGATTTGTTTATATGCGGGGCCAAGGTTTGACGCGCGGCGGCCTGTGATGCTATACTTTTCTATGCAGAAATCCGCGGTATTTCGCGCCCAATCGGGAACTTTTTCCATGAGGCGCGCAGGCAATGCGGAGCCATCATTTTTCACTTTCGCCAGCGTTTTCAAAGAGACAAAACCCGAACTCGGGCGTCGGTGTATACGAGGAGGAATTCAAGAAGATGAAACGGATCATTGCCCTGCTTTGCAGCATCACACTGCTGTGCGCGGTGCTTCTTGTGGGGATGCCCACGGCGCAGGCCGCAACTGACGGAATGGTGCGCGTCTGGCTGAAATCCATGGATTATTACGGAAGCATCCAGTCGGTCAGCATCACGCTCAACGGGTCGTATTCCATTCCCACCGCGCCGGACGTCGTACTCTCTACGCGTGGAACCTATTCCATCGAGGTCGTCGGCGGCACGCTGATGATCTCCGGCACCGGCATCGATGCCCCGGTGGACGTCGGCAGCAAGTTCACGATCAAGCAGCACAAGAACGACGATGGCTCCATCGGCACCATCAGCCTGTACAACAACAAGTACGGCACTCGTTCCTATCGCGGCGATATGAATTTTGATATCAGCGGCGGTTCGCTGCGGCTGATTAACAAGGTGTATATCGAGGACTACCTTTATGGCGTGCTGGCGGGAGAGCTGTCCAACACCTTCCCGCTGGAAACCCTCAAGGCGCAGGCCATCATCGCCCGCTCTTACGTCTACAACCGCATGACGGGCAGAGAGCCGAACTATGAAATCAACGATACCTCCGGCGATCAGGTCTACAAGGGGTATAACGCGTCCAACAATGTCATTATGAAGGCAGTAGACGAAACGGCGGGTATGCTGCTCAAGTACAGCGGATCGGTGGTCAACGCCTATTTCGGTGCGTCCAACGGCGGTCAGATCGAATTGCCCGGCAATGCCTGGAGCAAATCTTCATCCCTGGGCTGCTATGTGATGCGGGACGATCCATACGACTTGCGCAATTCCTCGTCGCGTTCGGTCACATATACCTTTACCTCTGACCCCAATTCGCTGGATACTGGATTCTATACCCTGATTCAGGAAAAGGTATATAACCAGCTCGGCTATTATCCCACCATTGAATCCATTCAGTCGGTGTCGCTTTCCAATCCGGTGGAGACCGATCGCCGCAGCGTGGGCGTCAGCCGCAACTACCAGACCATGAACATGACCGTGCTGGTCAGCGACGGCAGCATCTGGGGCGGAGGCGGAGACGGCAGCAACGTTTACGACGATACTTGGACCGGCAACAGCGGAACGGGTACTTCGCAGTCGGTGGATATCTCCATCTCGCTGCACAACGAGCTGAAATACGTCCTCTTCAGCGCGGATTCCGACCTGCGTCTGTTTAAGCTCGAAACCAGCGGAAGCTATTATTACCTGACCCTGGCCAGGTACGGCCACGGCGTGGGCATGTCCCAGCGCGGCGCGCAGCAGATGGCCAAGGAAGGCGAATCCTACAAGAGCATCATCAACTTCTACTTCGACGGCGTGTCCCTGCCCACAATTGACTTCAAGCGCGAGGAGCTGACCCGTTATACGCCCATCGCCACCAAGCCCATCGCACAGGCGACGGTGACGTCCTCAACGCTGAGAGTGCGCTCTGACGCGAGCTCTTCCTCTGCTAAGCTGGGCACGCTCAGCCGCGGCACGACGGTGGACGTTTACGCTAACCTCGGCGATTGGCTGTGCGTGAGCTTTAACGGTTCCATGGGCTATATCAGCGCGTCCTATGTGACGCTGACCGATTACGACGGATCGGAAGTACAGCCCACCTCCACGCCCGATAACGGCGGCAACAACAATGAAACCGCCATCGGTCAGGCGCGCGTGACGCTTTCGACTGCGTCCTCTACGCTGAAGCTGAGAAAAAGCCCCTCTTCTTCTGCGGCGGTGTTGACTACGATGGCCAACGGCATGGTGGTGGATCTGCTGGCAGACGAGGGGGATTGGCTCAAGGTGCGCACGTCCTCCGGCGTGACGGGCTACGCTTCAGCGGCCTATCTGCGTGTGCTGGACAACGGCACGACGGCGGAGCCCACGGCGACGGCCACGGCAACCGCGGCGCCGACGGCGACCAACACGCCCGCAGGCGATGTGGTGGCCACGGGCGTGATCACCGGCAGCAGCGTCAACGTCCGCTCCGGTCCCTCGACTTCCGCGACCAAGCTGGGTTCGCTTAAACTGGGCAACTCGGTGAAAATTGTCGCGCAGAACGGCGGTTTTTACAAGATCATCTACGGTAACGGCTACGGCTATGTCTCCGGCAGCTACGTCAAGGTTACAGGCAGCGTAGAAACCCCTGCGCCGACGGACACACCGACCGCAACGCCTGCTCCGACCGGTACAACTGCACCTACGGCAACGACAGATCCTTCTATGCCCATGGGTCAGGCCTATATCTCTATCGACGGAACGGCATTGATGGGTTCGCCCAGCGGCAGCGTCATCTATGAGTACCTGAGCCGCAATACGCGCGTGACCGTGCTCAGCACCGAAGGCGGTTACTGCTATGTGCGCACCGCGAACGGCGATCTTGGCTATGTGGCGGCCTCCGCGGTGGCCACGGCGGGCACGGAAACCGCCGCGCCCAGCGAGAGCGCGCAGCCCACGCAGAATCCCGGCAACACCGCGACGGAGCAGAAGGGGAGCATCAAGCTTTCCTCCAGTTCCTCGACGCTGAACCTGCGCGCGCAGCCCAGCACCTCTTCGGGCATCGTTGCTTCCTTAAAGCACGGCGCGAGCGTCACGGTCACGGGGGAGAGCGGCGATTGGTACGCCATTACCTCCGGCGGCAACAGCGGCTATGTCATGAAGAAATACGTCCGCGTCTCGTCGGATACCGATACCGGCAATGACAATACGGGCAGCGATACGACCACAAAGGTGTTCCCCGCGACCATCAAACTCGGAAGCGCAAGCTCCACGGTCAATGTCCGCGCCGGCGCGGGCACCAATACCACCAAGCTCGGCTCCCTCAAGAACGGCGCATCGGTCAATATTGTGGCCAGCAAGGGCGATTGGTACAAGATCGAATACGGCACGGGCTACGGTTATGTGCTCAAGAGCTATGTCCGGCTCAACGGTTCGGACTCGTCCGGCTCTGATTCGTCGGGCAGCTCCTCTTCCGGTTCTTCTTCGACGGCGACGACGACGACCTCGGTCAACCTCCGCGCCAAGAGCACGACGGCCAGCGATAAGCTCGGGACCTTCGCTAAGGGCACAAAGGTCACGGTGCTGGATAAAGGCTCATCCTGGAGCAAGGTTGAGGTTTCCGGAAAGACCGGCTATATGCTCAACTCCTATCTGAAATTCAAGTAAAGATCTGTTCTGCGAAAGGGGCGCTGATAAAAGCGCCCCTTTGCTGTGAAATGAGGAAAATATGGAAAAGATCTCCCTTCTGGAGGGCGAACGCATCGACGATCTGCAATGCGGCGGCGCGCGGATCATCCAGCATCCCGGCCTGTTTCGATTCGGCACGGACGCGGTGCTGCTGCAAAACTTTGCCAATCTCCCGTCGCGGGCAAGGGCGGTGGATCTGGGCACGGGCACGGGCATCCTGCCCATTTTGCTCTGTACGCGGCAGACGCAGATCACCTTTGATGCGGTAGAGATTCAGAGCGCCTGCGTGGACATGGCGCGGCGGTCGGTGCAGCTCAACGGTTTGCAGGAGCGAATCGCAGTGCATGAAATGGATTTGAAGGATGCGCCGGAAAGGTTGGGGAGGGAGAAATACGACGCGGTGCTGTGCAATCCGCCCTACGGCAGGCGCGGCGGCGTGCTGCATAATCCCAATTCCGCGTTGGCGATTGCCCGGCATGAGATTTTGACCGACCTGGAAACCGTGGTGCACACCGCGTCGCGCTTGCTGCGGCCGGGCGGAAGGTTTTTCATGGTGCATCAGGCCGACCGGCTAGCGGAGATTGCTGTATTTTTCTCGCAGGAGAAGCTGCCGCTCAAGCGCCTGCGCACCGTGCATCCCGCTCCCGGAGCAAGGGCGCAGCTGGTGCTGTGCGAAGGATTGAAAATGGGCGGCGACGGCTGCACCGTGCTGCCGCCGCTGATCCTCAAGGACGATTCCGGCGCGCCGTCCGGGGAGGTACAAAAGATTTACGCCGGAGAAAAAACTGTGTAAACAATCTTTGAAAAATGCCTGTTTTCCGCGATAATTTGGCGCTGTTTGGTTGACAAGGACGGAGAGCGGGTGTATCTTCTTTAGAGGTTATGAAACAGATGAGAATTTGCAGTGAGAAAAGGTGGGACGAAAGGGCATGAGCAACAGCAAGAAGTCCTTCGTGGGCGGGGCGGCAATCCTGGCAGCGGCGGGGCTGATCGGCAAAGTGATCGGCATGTTCTACCGCGTGTGGCTGACCGACCTGATTACGTCCGAAGGCATGGGTCTTTACGGAACGCCCTATTCGGTCTATAACTTCCTGCTGGTGCTGTCCTCGGCGGGGCTGCCCACGGCGATTTCCAAGATGGTGTCCGAGCGCCTGGTTTCGGGCGACCGCGCGGGCGCAAAACTGATCCTAAAAAAGACGCGGCGCATTCTGCTGTGCACCGGCCTTGCGGCCACGGCCATCATGGCGTCGCTGTCGCAGCCCATTGCGCAGTTGATGGGCGACCCGGCCTCTGCGCCCGGCTTTGTGGCGCTGGCGCCGTCCATCTTTTTTGTCTGTCTGATTTCTTCTTATCGCGGTTATTTCCAGGGTGCGCAGAACATGGCTCCGACGGCGATTTCTCAGCTGATCGAGGTTCTGGGCAAGGTGGTCTTCGGCTTTGCACTGGTCAAGCTGATGGCGCCTCAGGGTCTGATTTACGGTGCTGTGGGCGCGATTCTCGGCGTGACGATTGCGGAGCTGCTGGCACTGGTCTTTATGATGGCGCGCTACTATATGGAGCGGAAAAAGCATCCGCTGGGCGAGGCGCTGCCCGCGCAGACCGCGCCGCACTTTTACCGCACGCTGTTCAGCATCGCCATTCCCGTGACCATCGGCGCATCGATGATGCCCATCGTCAACCTCGTGGATGCGTCGCTGGTGGTCAACCGCCTGACGCACATCGGCTATGAGCTCAAAAATGCCCGGGAAATGTACGGCGTGCTGACGGGCATGGTCAACACCATGGTCAATATGCCTGCGGTCATCACGCTGTCGTTCTCGATGTCGCTGGTGCCCGCCGTTTCCTCTGCGCTGACGAAAAAGGATCAGCAGGGGTTGCAGCGGATGATCTCCACGGGGCTGAAGCTCGCGCTGATGATCGGCTCGGCCGCAGCGGTGGGCATGGGGCTGCTTTCGCACCAGATTCTGCGCTTGCTTTACGCTTCGCAGCCGGAAAACTGCCTGGAATTGGGCGGTCAGTTGCTGGCGATCATGTCCGTCGGCGTGCTGTTCCTGGCGGTGGTGCAGACCACGACCGGTATGCTGCAAGGGTTGGGAAAGCCCAGCTATCCCGTTAAAACCCTTCTGGTCGGCATTGTGGCCAAGACCGTGCTGAACTATGTATTGATCGGCATCCCGCAAATCAATGTGCTGGGCGCGGCGATTGCCACGGTGGTTTGCTACGCGATTGCGGCGCTGGGCAATGTGTATATGGTGCTCAAGCTCTCTAAAACGAAGCTGAAGCCCGTCGATGCGCTGGTGCGCCCCGCGCTGGCGGCGGGCGGCATGGGCGCTGCGGTGTGGGGCTTTGTGCGCCTGATGGGCGGACGGCTCGGCAACACGATGCTGACGCTGGGTGCGGTGTGCCTGGGCGTGCTGGTTTACGCCGTGCTGGCCTTTGTGCTGCGCGCGCTCTCTAAGGAGGATCTGGCGCTGATTCCCGGCGGACGTCGGGTCGCGCGCCTGATGGATAAGCTGGGAGGAAAGAAAGCATGATAACCCTAGTCGGATTGGGCGTGGTGCGCGGCGATTTGACGCTGAATGCTGTCGAGGCCCTGATGAGCGGCGAAAAGGTGCTGCTGCGCACGGAAGTAACGCCTGCGGCCGATTTCCTTCGGGAGAAAGGCGTTCTGTTTGAAACGCTGGATGACATTTATGAGGAAAACGAGGATTTTGACGAGGTCAACGACGCGGCGGCGGAGCGCGTGATCGACGCGGCGCGGTCGGGCGGCGTGATCTACGGCGTGCCGGGCGGCGCGGGGCTGATGGATGCTACGGTCAGCGCGGTGATCCGCCGAGCAGCGGAAGAAAAGCTGGATTGGCGCGTGATCCCCGGAGTGGGGCTTTACGAGCGCGCAGCGGCGGAAGCGGGCGTGTTGGACGGCGCGAACGTGCTGGCGGCGATTGATGTGACGGAGGATACCGTGATTGACGTGCGCAGGCCGCTGGTGGTCTGTGAGGTCAGCGATCGTATGGCGGCGTCGGATTTGAAGCTGTCGCTGATGGAGCATTATCCCGAGCAATGGCCCGTATACTGCGGCGGGGAAAAGCTGACGCTGGACGAGATCGACCGCAGAAAACATTACGACCACCTGACCTGCTTGGTGCTGCCGCCGCTTGCATTGGAGGAGGCAGAGCACTACGATCTGGATCACCTGATGCAGATTGTCACGCGCCTGCGCGCGCCGGGCGGCTGCCCGTGGGATCGCGAGCAGACCCACCGCAGCATGAAGGCGGATCTGGTGGACGAAACCTACGAGGTGCTCGACGCGATCGACCGGGATGATCCTGACGCGCTGGCGGACGAGCTGGGCGATGTGCTGCTGCACATTGCGATGCACGCGGCCATCGGGCAGGAGCACGGTGAGTTCACGATCCGCGACGTGCTGGACGATGTCTGCAGCAAGATGATTCGCCGGCATCCGCATATATTCGGCGATGTTCACGCGGAAACATCGGAAGAAGTGCTGCAAAACTGGGAGGCCATCAAAAAGCAGGAGAAATCCTTGCAGAGCCAGGCCGGTGTGATGCGCGACGTTCCCCGCTCCTTCCCGGCGCTGATGCGCGCGGCCAAGGTGCAGAAGAAGGCGAAAAACGTAGGCTTCGACTGGGACGACGCAAAGGAAGCGCTGAAAAAAGTGCGCGAGGAGACCGGCGAGGTCGAGGAGGTCTGGGACGATCCCGAAAAGCTCTTTAGCGAACTGGGCGATTTGCTCTTTGCGGCGGTTAACGTCTGCCGCATGAAAAAGGTGCCGCCGGAGCTCGCGCTTCAGGGTGCAACGGAGAAGTTCATCCGCCGCTTTTCCTATGTGGAGGAGCACGCGAAAATGCAGGGGCGGGAGCTGAACGGTATGACGCTGGAGGAGATGGACGTTTTGTGGGAAGAATGCAAGGCGCTCGAACGAAAAAATCCCTGAAAAATCGGCTTCTTTAACAAAAATTAATAAAAGTTCGGCAGGAAAAAACGCCAATATGGCGAAAATAAAGTAAGCGAAAGTCCGAAGGGGCTTTTGGCATAAATCCCAAATCATCAGGAGGCTAATTTCATGAATAAAGCAGAGCTTATCACCGCTGTGGCCCAGAAGAGCGGCCTGACCCGCAAGGACGCCGACAAGGTTGTCGCGTCCGTGCTGGAGAGCATCACCGAGACTCTCGCTTCCGGCGAGAAGGTTTCTCTGGTCGGCTTCGGTACCTTCGAGGTCAAGGAGCGCGCTGCGCATCAGGGCATCAACCCCTCCACCAAGGAGCCGATGCAGATCCCGGCCAGCAAGAGCCCGGTCTTCAAGTCCGGCAAGCAGCTCAAGGACGCTGTCAATAAGTAATCCTGCGCTTTATCTCATCGCGCGCCGCAGATTCCGAAAAAAGAATTTGCGGCACGCTTTTTTGTGCGCAGGAATTGACCTTTGGCAAGGAAATGGGTATAATTAAGTAAGAAAATATAGATTCCCTGAAAAGGAGCGATAAAGACATGGGTATTTTCACGGGCAAGGTCGCCATCATCACCGGCGGCGGCAAGGCAAAATCTATCGGCTACGGCGTGGCGACGGCTTATGCCAAGGAAGGCGCGAACCTGGCCATCACCGGCCGCAACGAGCAGAAGCTGCTCGACGCCAAGGAGGAGCTGGAGCGTCTCTACGGCATCAAGGTGCTGCCCATCGTGGCGGACGTCAACGCGGATGAGGAATCCGAACAGGTCGTCAAGGACACGGTGAAGAAGGTCTACGATACCTTCGGCCGCATCGACGTGCTCATCAACAACGCGCAGGCTTCGGCCTCCGGCGTGCCGCTTGCCATGCAGACCAAGGATCATTTCGATCTGGCTCTCTATTCCGGTCTGTACGCCACGTTTTACTATATGCGCGAGTGCTACCCCTACCTCAAGGAAACGCAGGGCTCCGTCATCAACTTTGCTTCCGGCGCGGGCTTCTTCGGCAACGCGGGCCAGTGCTCCTATGCGGCGGCCAAGGAAGGCATCCGCGGCCTGAGCCGCGTGGCGGCCACCGAATGGGGCAAGGACAACATCAACGTCAACATCGTCGCGCCCCTTGCGATGACCTCTCAGCTGGAGAACTTCAAGATGGCGTATCCGGAAGCCTATGAGAAGAACGTCAAGGCCGTTCCGATGGGTCACTTCGGCGACCCGGAGAAGGACATCGGCCGCGTGTGCGTGCTGCTCGGCTCCCCGGACTTCAAGTATATGTCCGGCGAAACCCTCACCCTCGAGGGCGGCATGGGTCAGCGTCCCTAAAAATAAAAAAAGTTTTCAAAAGAGCGGTGGGAAGAAATTCCTGCCGCTCTTTTCGCTGCGCAAAAAAGATGCTATACTGATGAAAAAACGGGAGTCCCCAAAGGGAGGATCACGATGAATCGCTATGCGGATTTTCATGGAAAGCCCGATTATGACAACCCGGAGGTGCTGGGTATTTCCCGATTGCCGGCGCATACGCGCTATATGGCGTTTTCCAGCGTGCGCGAGGCGCTGCGCGGCGACGTGCGCCATTCGTCCGGCGTGCTGAATCTGGACGGCAGCTATCGCTTTAAGCTCTACGATAAACCGTCCCTTGCTCCGGAATTCTGGCAGGAGGATTTTGACGACGCGGATTTTGCCGACATCGAGGTGCCGGGCAACTGGGAAGTGCAGGGCTTTGCAAAGCCGGTCTACACCAACACCGTGTATCCCTGGGAAAACCGCGAGGAGAAGAGCTATATCCGCCCGAAGAAGGGCGCAAACGTTGTGCCCAACCCGCCGTTCATCCCGGAGGAAAATCCCACCGGCTGCTACCGCCGCGAATTCAATCTGCCCGTGCGCTTTGAGGGCAGACGGCTGATTCTGCGCTTTGAGGGCGCGGAAACCGCGTATTATGTCTGGCTCAACGGGCAGTGCGTCGGCTTTGCCAAGGACAGCAAACTCCCCTGTGAGTTTGACGTGACGGAGGCTGCGTGCCCCGGCCGCAACCTGCTCTGCGTGCAGGTGATGCACTTTGCCGATTCCAGCTATCTGGAAGATCAGGACTATTGGTATCTTTCCGGCATTTTCCGCAGTGTGATGCTGATTTCCAAGCCGAAGATTTCCATCGAGGATTATAAGATCACCGCGCTGCCTGATCTGCACCATTTGACGGGCGATGTGACCTGCGACGTGACCGTGACGCGCGAAGAGGGTTTTGCCGACTGCGGTGTGCGCGTGACGCTTTATGACGCGGAGGATCACCGCGTGGGCGGCGGCAGGGGAGAAATCCGTGCTGAGGCGGAATACCGCACCGACCGCGTGCCAACGGCCAACAGCGCGCGCGTGCAGTTCCGAGTGGAGCATGTGCATCTCTGGTCGACCGAAACGCCCGCGCTCTACCGCGCGGTGATCGAACTGACGGATGCGGCGGACAAGGTCATGGACGTGGAAGCCTGCGATATCGGCTTTAAGACCGTGGAGGTCAAAAACGGCGTGGTGCTGCTCAACGGCAAGCGCCTGATTGTCTACGGCGTGAACCGCCATGAGCATTGCTGGGAGGGCGGAAGAACCGTTACCCGCGCGCATATGCTGGAGGAAATCCGCCAGATGAAGCGCATGAACGTCAATGCCGTGCGCACCTGCCACTATCCCGACAGCCCGGATTGGTACGAACTGTGCGATCAATACGGCATTTTGCTGGTGTGCGAGTGCGATTTGGAGACGCACGGCGTGGCGGGCGCCCTGACGCACAACCCCGCCTGGGCGACGGCGTTCCTCGACCGCGCGGTGCGGATGGTGTGCAATTACAAAAACCATGTCAGCATCTATTCCTGGTCGCTCGGCAACGAGAGCGGCACCGGCGCAAACCATGCCGCGATGTATGGCTTTATCAAGGAATACGACCCGACGCGCCTTTGCCAATATGAGGCGGGGGAGCCGGGGAAGAACATTTCCGATGTGCGCGGCAATATGTACGCTACGATTGAGAAGATAGTGGAGATGCTGGCATCGCCCACCGACGACCGCCCCATCATACTGGTCGAATATCTCTACCAGATCAGCAACAGCGGCGGCGGAATGAACAAGTTCAATGAGCTCATCGACCGCTTCCCGCGTTTCCAGGGCGGTTTTGTGTGGGATTGGCAGGATAAATCCCTCGTCGGGCGCACCGCGGACGGCAAGCGCTTCTTTGCCTACGGCGGCGATTTCGGGGAGACGATGCACGACGAGGCCTGCCCGTATTTCATGACCAACAACGGCGTGGTGATGCCCGATCTCACCTGGAAGCCCGTGGCCTACGAGCTGAAAGAGGGCTACTGCCCGGTGCGCATTGCGCCCGTGCCGCGTGATTCCGCCTGGAGTACGCTGCCGCCCATCGGCAAGGCGCTGATCGTCAACCACGATCCGGTCAATTCGCTGGCGGCTTACCGCATCACGGCGCAGGTGCTGGAAAACGGCGTTATGATTGCGGAAAAGGAGCTGTCGCTGCCCGACTTGCCGCCGCTTCAGCATGAGATCTGCGATGTTTCGATTCCTTATGCTGAAAAGCCCGGCTGCCGCTACGATCTGAATCTGTGCATCTGCCGCCGCGCGGAAACCTTCTTTGCCCCCGCGGGCGCGCAGGTGGGGTTGGTGCAGCTGCCGCTGGAGAGCGGAGAGCCTGTGTTTGTCCCGGTGTGCAAGCCGGAGGGTGAAGTGCAGCTCATTTCCGAAAACGGCAAAACGACGGTTCGCGCCGGGGAGATCGAAGCGGCGTTTGACGAAAAGACGGGCGAACTGGTGCGCTTGCAGCGCGGTGAGCAGGTCTATCTGAGCGGTGCGGCGGCCTGTTTTGACCGCCCCATCAGCGGGCTGGACTGCATTCCCGGCTGGGGCTGGCGCGACGCCTTTGAACCGGTGCGGCAGCTGAAAGGCGAATGCGTCGCGTTCCGCGCGGTTTCGCTGGGCGCGGAAGCGCTTGTGGAGGCGGAATATGCTTACCGCAGCCGCTGGGGCGCGAAGGTACGATTTAGCTGGCGGATCAGCTCCTGTGGTGTGAAAAGTGACGTGCATTTCGATATTGACCGCGCCTTCCGTGCGCTGCCGCGCGTGGGCGTGGAGCTGATGGTACAGCCCGGCTTTGAGAAGGTGACCTATCTCGGCTGCGGCCCGAACGAGAATTACTGCGACCGGAAAATGAGCGCGCCGTTCGGACGGTACGAAACGACGGTCGAGGGAATGCACTTCGCGTTCAACCCGCCTTCCGAAAACGGCGGGCACGAGGGCACGCGCGAGATCGTGCTGGAAAATGAAGCGGGCGCACGCCTGACGATCACGCCGGAACAGGACATCCACTTTGACGCAATGCACTCGAAAATTTCGGATTACTTCGCCGCGGCACACGAGCACGAATTGGTTCGCCGCCCCGAAACCTATCTGCATCTGGATGCGGCGCACGCGCCCATCGGCGGGGACATGGCCTGGTCCACGGGCGTAGATCTTGCCCAGATGCCCTGCGGCGGCGGGTATCACCTGCGCTTCCGGATGGCGCTTGCCTGATTTTTGCGGAACCTATTGACCGAGAGCGTACTTCAGGGCGCATGCTGAAAGAGAAATGAGGCCGCGGTTCGATTGTTGGAACGCTGAACGAGGTTTTCCCAAGCAAAGATGCAGTGCAGTTCCGGAGGCAACCGGAACTGCACTCAGATGGAATAAAGGCCGGGCTATTCGGTGAAGAGGGCCGGGACGAGCCCTTCGTCCCAACGGGTGGGTACACCATGGCCAGCGATGTCGTCAGCTGCGTGAAAAACCGCGATTTAGTGCTGTTGCTGCCCCGTTTCGAGGAGCGCTTGGTGAGCGATGTCAGTGGTGAGTTGAGGAATATCTCTGTGGCCTGCGGTTGCCATGCGGCGACAGAGAATCCCGCCGTGGAAAACAGTGGATTCCTGTCTCGCTTGCCTCTATTGCACTGGATTGAAGCCAAGCTCGATCGGGCCTGTGTGCTGAACGAGCCGGAAAGAGTGCGTCTGATCGAAATATAAGAGGTCTGTGCGCTGTAAACATATGCCCTTCCGCTGAAAGACAGCGGAAGGGCTGTTTGCCCGTTGCGCTATGTAAGAAATGACTCACACGGCAAATCAGAATGAGATGAAGGAGCGTGAGTGCATGTTTGATGTTTGGATGGGAGCAGAACTAACGACGTTCGTTTTGATCTTCTCTGCTGCTGTGCTTTTACCCATTCAACTTTTGCTCTGTTTCAAAGTTAAGAAAAAAGTAATTCGCTTATTTCCTATTGTTGTCCTATTTATACTGATGTTTATTTTTGCGGTAATGGCTGTTGCGGTTGATGGATGGGATAGTTTGGGATATTTATTTCTTGCCATTTTTACGGGTTTGATGTTGATTGCGTGCGGTATGGGTTGGGGTATTTGGATGATATCCCGTTTTCTGAAAAAGAAATAAACATCGGATCGAACGGCTTCGATTTGTTGGAGGGCTTGTCTTTGGTTTTGTGCAAAGAAAAAAATACGCTATGGCTTTTAAGGGTGAATGGAAGACAAGAAAAAATGTGTTTGTCTATTCGGTTTTGACGTCAAGTGCAGACAAACCGCTGCGCATCACCAATGTACGCAAAAAAGGCCAATACATAAACGGGCATTTCAACCGTTTGAACAACAGTTTCATACGAAGCGAGAGTGTGCGGCGGCGATAGGTATGCAGCGGATGCGCATCATTCAGGCTTTCGTAAAGCGCGGAGGCGCTGAGAATGGCGGAGCTGATGCCCTCCAAAGAACTGGGGCTGATGAAACCGGCTGCCTCCCCGATGAGATAGGCATTCTCTTTTCCGCAGCAGAAGGAGCGCGGCCCCGTCGGGCGCAGCACAAGGCAGGCTTCCGTCTTTTCGGGTGTGCCGAAATCAAAGCCGAAGCGGGCAAGGCGCTGCTTTTGTCCCTCAAAAGCCTTGCGGCAGCCGTGCGGACGGTATGCGCCGCCGAAGAGCATCTGCCCGTCCTTATGGATGGACCAGGCGCAGCAGTCGGTCGCCTGCGGATCGAAGATACAGGAGTAAAACGGATTGACGCGAGAAGAATCTTCGCGGAACCACTGCTGAACGGACACATAGGTGCGCGTGCGCAGCGCGGGAAACAGACTGCGCCGCACCAGTGAACCCGCGCCGTCCGCGCCGACGATCACCGGCGCGCAGGCGGTCTGCATTTCACCGCCCGGCGCGGAAAAGCGCACGCAATACATTTCACCGACCTTTTCCACACGGCGCAGGCGGGCGGAAATTACCTCTGAGTGTTCCGCTGCAAGATCGAGCAGCCATGCGTCAAAACGCCGCCTGTCTACGTTGAGATAGGTGCGCGGATACCAGCGGATCAGCCCGGTAGGCACATCAATGGTCTTGACCGAAAAAATCTGTGGGTCTACGAGCACGTCCTTGGGCAGCGTCAGGCCGAAACGAGCCAGCGCCTTCTGCGCGTCGGGCGCCAGCAGTCCGCCGCAGGGTTTGTTGCGGAACTGACCGTCCAGCAGCAGCACACTGCGTTCTGTTCCGGCAAGACGGGCCAGCGTGCTGCCCGCAGGCCCCGCGCCCACGATGATCAGGTCGTAGGATTTCATCAAAAAAAGCACTCTCCTCGCATTTTCTACAAAGCAGAAACGCGGGGAGAGCGCAGGATGTTCCGAAGGAAAGCTGTTACGCCTTGGTGATGAAGGAAATGGCGGTGACCTTGGGGCCGGTATGCGTGCCGACGATGCAGCCCACCGTCAGAGGGGGAACTGCGGCGGGATATTCCGGGAAGGCTGCCATCAGCTGCTGTACGCCCTCTTCGTTGCAGGCGTGCGCATAATAGACAGGGTAGTTCGTGTCGATCTCCTCATGTGTGTCCACCAGCTCGCGCACCAGACGAACCGCGGCTTTGCTGCCGCGCGCTTTGCCTACGCAGGAGAGCACGCCGTCCTTGAGGCAGATGACGGGCTTTAGGTTCAGCGCTGTGCCGACAAAGCCCGCCGCCTTGGAAAGACGGCCGCCCATGACAAGGTATTGCAGCGTTTCCACCGGCGCATAGACGCGCACGCGGGAGGAAAGCGCTTCCAGCTCCGCGACTATTTCTGCGGCAGATGCGCCCTGCGCCCTGCGTTCGCTGGCGATTTGAACCATCAGCGCCAGGGCTAGGGCCGTGGCCTTGTTATCGACGACATAGATATCGCTGCGCCCCGTTTCCTCGCGCGCCACGCAGGCCATGCCATAGGAGCCGCTCAGGCCGGAGGAGAGGGGCAGCACCAGCAGCTCTTCGTCCGGGAAGCGGTTGAACACCTCGATGAATTCGCCCGCCGTGGTTTGGGAGGTCTTGGGGAGCGTCTTGCTGGCGGGCAGCAGCTCCTGATAGAATTGGTCGTTTGTCAGATCCACTTTGTCGCGATATTCGCGGCCGTCGATGCTGATTTTCATCGGGATGACCGCGTCCACGCCGAAGTGCGCAATCAGTTCCGGCGTGAGATCCGACGAGCTATCGGTGATGATTTTCATGAATGATGCCTCATTATGATGATAAATTACTGCATGAAATGCAGCGAACGCCGCGGAAACCCGTAGCCTGTAAAAAAGAATTATACTGTTTGAAAAACTGACTGTCCATCCATTTTAGTCGTTTTTCGTGAATCTTAACGGGGAAAGGGACATAAACATGCTTCTGCGGGAGGGGATGGGATGAAAAAGGCGGGCTGGGTGGCACTGTTTCTGTGCGCTGCGCTGTGGATGGTCGGCGTGACGGGTTCCGCCGTAGAGGAGGGAACGCCGCTGCCGGTGCTGATGTATCACGCACTGCTGCGCAATCCTAATGCCTGGAACGACTATGTGCTCTCGCCGGATGCGCTGGAACAGGATTTGATCTGGCTCAAAGCGCACGGCTATTCCTTCGTGCTGCCCTCGCAGGTGATCGGTTTTGTGCAAAACAGAAATCCGCTGCCCGAAAAGCCCGTGATGATCACGCTGGATGATGGTTGCCTCAATCATCTGACCTATCTGCCGGAGATATTGGAACGGCAGAATGCCTGCGCGTTTCTATCCGTCGTGGGGGAATACACCGAAAAGGCCGATGCGGAAGGAGAGGGACAGCCCGAATACAGCTATCTGCGCAGCGAGGACATTGGCAAGCTTTTGCAGACGGGGCGCGTGGAGATTGGCAATCATTCTTACAACCTGCATGGGCTGGGACAGCGCCGGGGTGCGATGCGCTGCGCGTCGGAGAGCCGGGAGCATTGGCGGGAAGTGCTGACAGAGGATGCGCGCCGAACACAGAATCTGCTGCGCGCGGATTGCGGCGTTACGCCGAAGGTCTACACTTATCCTTACGGCTTGATCAGCGACGGCGCAGACGAAATCTTGAAGGAGATGGGGTTTGCGATGACGCTTTCCTGCTTTGAGCGCGTGACAGTGCTGACGAGCGACGAGAGCTGCCTTTACTCCGTCGGGCGCTTCAATCGTCCCTCCGGCATTTCGACGGAGGCGTTCATGCGGAAAATCGGATTAGAATAAAACAACGCCCGCAATATCCGGATGAGGGGGATATTGCGGGCGCTTATTGCTTTTTACAGCCAGACGCTGCCGCGGGGCGCGCGGCGCACGGTGAGCCAGCTTTCAAACTGCGTGCCGAACTGCCCGGCGCTGGCGTAATCGCAGAGCCGGATGGGTGTGCCATCGCGGGCAAGCACGGTGAAAAGAACCAGCGGCGCATAATAATCGTCGCATTCGGCGGGTTCCAGGTGCATGCCGCCGTAGTCGAACACGGGCGCAAGGCTCTCGGTCCAGCGGGGATTATAGTGCCGGTCAAAGGTGAGCAGGATCGGCCCGCGGTAGACCGCGTGGCGGCCCACCGCGTCGCCTTCGCCCTCCCAATAGTGCAGGTTCATATCCAGATTCAGTTCCAGCTGCACAGTGCCGGCGGGAACGTGAATGGTGTAATACTGGCCGCATTCCGCGTCGTAGAACACGGCGCTTTCCATCGTGATGAGCGTATCGCGCGACCAGCGCGGAATGCGCAGGTGCAGGGTGACCGCGCGCTGTGCGGTCACAGTCAGCGTCACTTTGCCGGAGAGCGGATAATCCGTGTTTTGCGTGATATGCACCAGCCTGCCGCTGGAAAGCTGGAGCACGATGGAGCTTGCGCCGTAATAGTTAAGATAGACCTCGTCCTCGTCGGCAAACACGCCCCACTGGCTGATGAGACCCAGCGTGTGCATGGCTTCGGCCGAGCAGCAGCTAAACTCCGGTGCGCCCGCCAGATCGCCCGATCCACAGGCAGGGCGGCGCAAACCGGACATCGGCGCGTAGCGGTGCATATACCGCCCGGAGGGATGCAGCGCGCTCAAGGCCGCGTTGAAGGCGGTTAGCTCCAACTCATCCGCGATGGATACGCGGCGCATGGCGCGCAGCGTGTCGGTGCAAAGCGCCGTCCAGGCCGTGGTGGAGCAGGTTTCCGGCTGTGCGAGAAGATAGGGTGAGCGTATGGCATGCCCCATGTTGCCGAACCCGCCGTTGGGCAGGCGGGACGCGGCGCGCAAGCGCTTATACTGCGCATAGAGCGTGCGCGCGTAATGCTCCTCGTGCAGGTAGTGGTGCATGGTGTACAGGCTTTCCACGGTGTAAAGGAGCGTTGCGTCGCTTTTCGGCAGCTCGGACAGCGCGTTGTCGCCGAAGAGCTCGAAGAAGTTCTCGCCGCCTTCGATGCGGGTGAGTTCTTCGCTCATGCGCTTCCAAAGGTCGTAATACGCTTCGTCGCCGGCGGCACGGTAGAGCAGCGCCAGGATGTGCATGATGCAGAAATTCAGCTCCGGATGGGCGATATCGCTCAAAGGATGTCCCTTTTCGGGATCAAACCATTCACAGATGAAGCTGGCTGCGCGGGTCAGGCGCTCCATGGCTTGCAGGCTGTTGGTGGTTTTGATCCAGAGATACAGCGCCAGCATGTTGTAATAGTGATTCCAGAGATCTGCAACCGGCGCGCCGGAGGGCGTTCTGCCCGTCATGCGCTCTTTTTCACAGAACACACCCAGATACCCGTCTTCGCTTTGCGCGTCATAGAGTTTGAAGAGGGAATATTCAATGGCAGCGCGAAGCCGGGGCTCCCGCTGCATGCGGAAGATCAGGATGGCGCTGATCAGATATTTTCCGGAGTACTCGCCTGCTCGGGGGGAGAGCGCGGGATCGGGATCGTTGTCCCGGCGGACGTAAACGTCAAACAGGCCGGGATTCGCATAGGGCGCGGGCAGCAGCCACTGGGACACGGCGGCATGCAGCCGGTCGCCCATCGCGCCGCTCAAGCGCATTTCCTGCAAAACGGCAAGGGCCATAAAGGTCGTCCCTCCTTACAAAAATCGGACAAATCGCACGCGCTGCTGGCGCACGACGGTTTACAATCTTGTCCCCTTTATGTTACACTGTTTTCGGAGATTTTTCCAGTCCTTGAGTACGAAAAGGAGGACCAGATTCAATGAGTAAATTCGAACTGAAAGACGTGCGCGTCACGGACGGCTTTTTCTCGGATTATGCGGAGCTTGTCCGTACGGAAGTGATTCCCTATCAGTGGGAAGCGCTCAACGACCGTATCCCCGGCGCGGAAAAGAGCGGCTGCATCCATAATTTCCGCATCGCAGCGGGCGAAGAAGAGGGCGAATTCGTCGGTATGGTGTTCCAGGATAGCGACCTGGGCAAATGGCTGGAGGCCGTGGCCTATTCGCTGACCACCCATCCGGACAAGAAACTGGAAGCCGTTGCGGACGACGTGATCGACTTAATGGCCAGAGCGCAGCGCCCGGACGGTTATATGGACACCTATTTCATCATCAAGGAGCCGCATAACCGCTGGAAGTGCCTGCGCGACTGCCACGAGCTTTACTGCGCCGGCCACATTCTGGAAGCAGCGGTCGCCTATTATAAAGCCACCGGCAAGCGCCGTTTCCTCGACGTGATGAAGAAGTACATGGACTATATCCTCACGGTGTTCGGAACCGAAGAGGGCAAGCTGCATGGCTATCCCGGACATGAGGAAATCGAGCTGGCGCTCTGCCGCCTTTACGATGTGACGGGCGAGAAGAAGTACCTTGACCTTGCGCAGTACTTCATCAACCAGCGCGGCAAGGAGCCGAACTATTTCATCGAAGAGCTCAAGACCCGCGGCGATTCCTTCCATTGGGACGGAAACGACAAGCAGGGGATGGAATACTTCCAGGCGAATCAGCCCGTGCGCCGGCAGAAGGACGCGGTCGGCCACTCCGTGCGCGCGGTGTATCTTTACAGCGGCATGGCGGACGTAGCGATGCGCACGCAGGACGAAAGCTTGAAAGAAGCCTGCCGCACACTGTTCCGTTCCATTGCGGAAAAGAGAATGTACGTCACCGGCGGCATCGGCTCGACCTACAACGGCGAGGCCTTTACCTTTGATTACGACCTGCCCAACGACACGGCCTATGCGGAATCCTGCGCCTCGATCGGCCTGATCTTCTTCATGCAGCGCATGCTGGAGATGGACGACGATGCGGTTTACGGCGATGTGATGGAGCGCGCGCTGTACAACACGGTGCTCTCCGGCATGGGGCTGGACGGCAAGGCGTTCTTCTACGTCAATCCCCTTGAGGTGTTCCCGGAGGCGGATCTCAAGGATCCCAACAAGCATCACGTTAAGATCGAGCGGCAGAAATGGTTTGCCTGCGCTTGCTGCCCGCCCAACATTGCGCGTCTGTTGGCGGATCTCGGCCAGTACATTTACCGCAAGGACGAAAACGGCGTGGCGGTGGATCTGTTCATCGGCTCTGAAGTGAAGGTATCAGGCGGCGTGACGCTGACGCAGAATTCGCAGGTGCCCTTCGGCGGCAAGGTGAGCTTCAAGCTCAGCTGCCCCAACGGCACGAAGCTGACGCTGCGCGTGCGCAAACCCTTCTGGACGGACGGCGTGACCTGCGACGCCGAAATGACGGAAAAGAACGGCTATCTTGTGGTGGAGAAGGTCTGGAACGACGGCGATACCGTTTCCTTTGATTTCGCGATGCCCGTGCGCCGGGTGTACGCCAGCCCCTATGTCCGTCAGGATCTGGGCAAGGTCTGCCTGATGCGCGGCCCGCTGGTCTACTGCCTGGAAGAAGCGGACAACGGAAACAATCTGCATCTGGTCAGCCTGCCGGAAGAATCGGAGATTGCGCTGGGGCAGGGCGAAGGCGTGCTCTCGGGCATGACCACGCTCAAGGCCAAGGGTCTGCGCATTGTACCGGAAGAGGGAACGCTCTACCGCGGCGCACCCTGCCGCCGCAAGGAAGAGACGCAGCTGACCTTTATCCCGTATTTTGCCTGGGCCAATCGCGGCGTGGGCGAGATGACGGTCTGGGTCAGAGAATGATCCCGTAGAGGTGAACATGGATAGCATCTGGACAATTAAATTTCTCGGCATGGATATGCGGCAGCTGGCGCTTTATATCGTCACGATCATCATCGTGCTGATGATCATCACCATTTTCGTGAAACGCCGGTAATACAAAGGCAACATAAAAACCATCTCTTCCCACAAAAACGGGAAGAGATGGTTTTTTTTGCATTCCCGGCAATTTATTTATCGAAAAAGACGGAATCCCGACATAAACAATCGATATTTCTATATCGTTAAATTTTTACGGATTAAGCTGAGAGCGTCTTCGGGGCTTGATTCCTGTGCTTTTATCGGTTAAAATAAATGTCAGAGAAGAACGGATCATGCCGCATGAGCGCGACAGCGTCCGTTTTATGCTGTGTCAATCCATGCGGACGTGCTCGCGCGGTTCGGGACGGGGCGCTTTCGCTGACAGATACGGAGGAAAGCCACATGAATGTCTACATTTGCATCGGTTCTTCGTGCTATCTGAAAGGGTCGAAGGACATCATCACCATCCTGGAGAGACTGATTGCCATTCACAATGTCAAGGACAAGGTTACTCTCATGGGCAGCTTCTGCATGGGTCACTGCACCGAGGGCGTCTGTGTCAAAATCGATGACAAGCTCTACTCCGTTTCGCCCGCGACGACGGAAGACTTTTTTGTCAAAGAGATCTTAGGGAGGCTGAATCAATGAGCGCGATTGAGTCCAAGAAGGCGAACTGTAAAAACTGCTACAAATGTCTGCGCAACTGTCCGGTGAAGGCCATCCGCTTCACCTCCGGGCAGGCGGAAATCATGCCTGATCTGTGCATCTCCTGCGGCACCTGCGTGCGCATCTGTCCCCAGGGCGCACAGCAGGCGGAAAGCCAGCTCAAGACCGTGCAGCGCATGCTGGATCGCGGCGAGCGCGTGGTGGCCTCTCTTGCCCCCTCGTTCTACGGCGCATTCAAGGTGGACGACCCCATGAAGGTGGTCGGCGCGCTGAAGAAGCTCGGCTTTGCCAAGGTTTGTGAAACCGCGGTCGGCGCGGCGCTCGTCAGCGACGAGATGGTTCGCATCGCCAAGCAGGACGAGATGGATAACATCATCACCACCTGCTGTCCTGCGGTCAATGATTTGATCGAAAAGCATTATCCGGAACTGGTCAAGTTCCTGGCGCCCGTCGTCTCCCCCATGGTGGCGCACGGCCGCTACATCAAGCATAAGGATCCGGAAGCTAAGGTGGTCTTTGTCGGCCCCTGCCTTGCAAAGATCGATGAGGCGCGCGATGTGCGCGAGGATGACGCGATCGACGCGGTCATCACCTTTGCCGATATGGAAGAGTGGATGAACAAAGAAGGGCTTGTGCTCACCGAGCAGGAACCCGCCGCGCTGGACAGCGAGGATGCGGGCCTGGCCCGCATGTATCCCACCAACGCGGGCGTTCTGCACAACGTCAAGGCCCGCGGCCTGACCGGCTGGCAGATGCAGCACATCGAGGGCAGCGATGCCTGCTTCGAGATGATCAAGGCGCTCAAACAGGGCGAGATGCACCACATCTTCATCGAGATGAATATGTGCGTCGGCTCCTGCATGGGCGGTCCTGCCCGCATGAAGGAGCGCCCCTCCCGCTTCTCCGCCGGCATGAAAGTGCGCGACTACGGCCGCGAGGCAGATGAAGAGGTTGCCACGATCGACAACGAGGGGATCAAGCTCCACAAGACCTTTGTCGACCGCAGCAAGCCCGCCAAGATGCCCACCGAAGAGGAGATCAAGGCGATTCTGCGCTCCATCGGCAAGGAGTCCAAGAGCGACGAGCTCAACTGCGGCTCCTGCGGCTATCCCTCTTGCCGCGCCAAGGCCATTGCGGTCTATCAGGGCAAGGCGGAGCTTTCCATGTGCCTGCCGCACATGTTCCAGATCGCCCAGTCCACCTCCAACGTGGTGCTGGACAACTCGCCCAACATCATCCTGGTTGCGGACGAGAACCTCAAGATCACCGAACTCAATGCGGCCGGTCAGCACGTTTTCGGCATCAGCCGTCCCGATGCGCTGAACAAGTATCTCTATGAGCTGTTTGATCCGCGCGATTTCGAGTTCGTGCTGGAGAGCTACGAGACCATCATCGGCAAGCCGCTGACCATCGACGAGTACAACCTGACCGTGGAGCAGACCTTGGTCTATCTGCCCAATCAGCACGGCGTCATGGGCATTCTGCGCGACGTCAGCGCCGAGAAGGAGCAGCAGGAGAGCCTGTACCAGCTGCGCGTGGACACCATGAACATGGCCCAGAAGGTCATCGACAAGCAGATGATCGCCGCACAGGAGATTGCGTCTTTGCTGGGCGAAACCACGGCGGAGACCAAGGCGACCCTGACGCACCTTAAAAATATGATTATCAACAATGGAGATGGACGCGTATGATGATGCACATTGACATTGCGTGGAAATCCCTGAACAAGTACGGCGAAGAGCTGTGCGGCGACAAGGTGGAGATCATCCACGCGCCCGACTCGGACATACTGGTGCTTTCCGATGGCCTGGGCAGCGGTGTCAAGGCCAACATACTGGCATCCCTTACCTCCAAGATCATCATCACCATGCTCAACGAGGGCTTGAGCGTGGATGAGGCGGTGGATACCATCGCCCACACGCTGCCCATCTGCAAGGTGAGGCAGATCGCCTATTCCACCTTCACCATCTTGCAGCTCTTCCATGACGGACGGGCGTATCTGGTGGAGTTTGACAACCCTGCCTGCATCTTCATCCGCAACGGCAAGCTGATGGAAGTGCCCTATGAGCTGCGCGAAATTGCGGGCAAGACCGTGCGCGAGAGCAAGTTCGACGTAAACCTGGGCGACATGTTCGCGCTGGTTTCCGACGGCGTGGTGTTCGCGGGCGTCGGCGCGATTCTGAACCTGGGCTGGCAGTGGGAAAACGTCGCCCAGTTCTTCCTCGAATGCGCGCAGAAGAAGATGAGCGTCTACCGCACGGTTGCGTCGGTGGCGCAGGTCGTCGATAACTTCTATATGCAGAAGCCCGGCGACGATTCCACCTTCCTGGTGGCGCAGGCCGTGCCGCGAAAGAACATCCACTTCTTCTCCGGCCCGCCCGTGGACAAGGAGCAGGACGAAAAGCTGGTGCGCGATTTCATGCGCGGCGCCTGCAAGCGCATCGTGGCCGGCGGTACTTCCGCCAACATCGTGGCGCGCGTGCTCGGCCGCCCCGTCCGCACGACGCTGAACTTCACCGATCCCGCCATTCCGCCCACCGGCGAAATCGCAGGCATCGATCTGGTCACGGAAGGCGTGCTGACCATCAACCGCACGCTGGAAATCCTGCGCACGTTCTGCGAGCACAACGGCGACGTCGATCTTCGCCAGCTCGATGCGGATAACGGCGCGGCTAAGATGGCCAAGATGCTGATCGAGGAGTGCACCGACCTTACGATGTACATCGGCAAGGCGATCAACCCCGCACATCAGAACCCCAACCTGCCCATGGATCTGAGCATCAAGATGCGCCTGCTCAAGGAACTGGCCGACGTCATGCGCAAGATGGGCCGCCGGGTGGAAGTCATCTACTACTGATTTCCAACAAGAAGAACAAAGTAAATAGGGAGCGCGTCGGAGCCGCAGAAGCGCTCCCTGATTTAAAGTTTCTTTCAATATTTTTATATTTATATGCAGAAAGGACGTCCTCATGTTTAAGATTGACAATGATACGCGCCTGCTCAAGCACAATGTCCTTCAGCGTGTCAGCGAACTGGCTTATCAGGGCAAGCTGTGCGACGATACCATTCAGGAAATCCCCTTTGAGCAGATCCCGGGCAGACAGCCGCACTTCCGCTGCTGTGTGTACAAGGAGCGTGAGATCATTCATCAGCGCGTGCGCTTGGCCATGGGCAAAATGCCCAACGGCATGTCGGAGCGCACCGCAGCGGTGTGCGTAATTCCCGCGGCCTGCGAGGGATGCCCCATCCAGCGCTACACCGTTACCGAAAACTGCCAGAAGTGCGTGGCAAAGAAGTGCATGCATGCCTGCCCCTTCGGCGCGATCAGTATGTCCGGCCGCGGCGCCTACATCGATCCCAACAAGTGCCGTGAGTGCGGACGCTGCGCCGCCGCGTGTCCGTACAGCGCCATTGCGGATCTGGTTCGCCCGTGCCGCAAGGCCTGCCCCGTGGGCGCGATCGAGATCGGCGACGACAAGCTGGCCGACATCGACGACGATAAGTGCATCTCTTGCGGCGCGTGCATGAAGGCTTGCCCCTTCGGAGCGATTTCCGACCGCGCACAGATTTTGAACGTCATCAACGAGTTCAAGGCGGGCCGCCAGGTGATTGCGATGTTCGCGCCCGCTCTGGAGGGCGAATTCGGCGCGGGCGTGCCGGTTGCCAAGCTCAAAAAAGCGCTGGAGCAGCTGGGCTTTGAAAAGGCCTACGAAGTCGGCTTGGGCGCGGACGCTGTGGCCATGGCCGAAGCGGAGGAACTGCTGGAGCACCTCAAAGCGGGTCTTAAGATGACCACTTCCTGCTGCCCGGCCTTCGTCAACATGATCCGCAAGCATTTCCCGCGCTTGCAGGCCAATGTTTCGACCACGGTTTCGCCCATGGTTGCGCTCAGCCGCTGGGTGCGCGAGAAGTACCCGCAGGCCAAGGTGGTCTTTATTGGGCCGTGCGTCGCAAAGAAGACCGAACAGGTCGAGGGCGGCCCCGATTATGTGCTGACGACGGAAGAGATCGTTGCCATGATGGATGCGCGCAAGATCGATCCGGACAAGATGGAAGCCGATCCCGTGCAGGAGTCTTCCACCTACGGCAAGGGCTTTGCTTCCTCCGGCGGCGTGACCAGCGCCGTTATGCAGGTGATTCAGGAAATGGGCGAGGTGCCGCAGGTTTCGGCGCAGCGTTGCAACGGCGCGGCTGAGTGCAAGAAGGCGCTGATGATGCTCCAGGCCGGCAAGTTTGACATGGACTTCATCGAAGGCATGGCTTGCGAAGGCGGCTGCATGTATGGCCCCGGAAACCTGCTCAACGAGCGTCTGTATACCCAGGCGCGCAAGAAGTTCCTGGGCGAGGCCGATGACCGCGGCGTGATTGAAAACGCCAAGGAGCAGGGCTTCGATCAAATCCATATGCACAGATAAATCCGATGCATTCAAGACGGACGGAGCGAAAGCTTCATCCGTCTTTTGTGTTGGCGAAAAGCAAGAAAGCAGGCGAGCTTTTGAGCTTTTATACGCTGAGTTGAAAATAAAATATGAACAAACAGCATAAATGCAACAAAGAGGACCGCATATTCGTCTAACTCGTGTATAAAGGAAAGGGGGAAGGCGTTGAGATGCGGTGGATTTTGATTGCATTGGGTGCTTTGTTGACGTTGGATACCATCCTCGTCCAGACGATCAGCAATCCCAATCTCGGCGTGTATCTGCCGGCCATCATCGGCCTTCCGCTGCTGCTGATCGGCCTGTTCTGGAAGCCGGTGAGTGCATTTTTTGCAACCCATGCGGGAAAAATCATCCGGTGGCTGCTGATCGGCGGGTATGCCGCTTTTGCGATCAGTTTCGGCATAGTCGCCGCAAAGATTGCCGGATACAGTGCACAAAAGCCGGAGCCGGGCGCGGATGCAGTGATTGTGCTCGGCGCGGCGGTTCGGGGAGACGTTCCGTCCGCGACGCTTGCCGCAAGGCTCGATTGCGCATTGGAATATTTGAAGAAGAGCCCGGAAACGCGCGCGATCGTCACCGGCGGACAGGGCGATGGCGAAAATGTGACCGAGGCCAGCGCCATGCGCGCGTACCTTGAAGCGCGGGGAATCGACTCAGAGCGAATCTACGAGGAGGATCAATCTGCCTCCACATTGGAAAATCTGCAAAACGCGCAGAAGATTCTGAAGGAATTCTTTCCGGAAGAAGCGAGGATCCTCGTCGTTTCCAGCGATTATCATCTTTATCGCGCCAAACTGGTAGCGCAGAAGCTTGGATTGAACGTGGAGACGATGGGCAGCCGGTCGGTCGTCTATCTGCTGCCGAACTTCTATCTGCGGGAATATGCCGCGGTGATGGGCTACCGGCTGCTGGGGCGTCTGGGCTGAAAAAAACCCAAATATGCAGGCGGGGGCTTGACAAAACAGAACGTCCTTTTTATAATGGAGGGGAATGATTCTGCGGGCGTAACTCAATGGTAGAGTGTCAGCTTCCCAAGCTGGTTACGTGGGTTCGATTCCCATCGCCCGCTCCAGAAACTGAGAAAGCGTAGGGACGGTTCCCTGCGTTTTCTTCAGCAACAATAACGTGGGGCCCGAGTTCATACCGGCCCACCAACGACCAAGGGAGGTTACTTTCAATGGCAAAGGCTAAGTTTGAACGCACCAAGCCGCACGTTAACATCGGCACCATCGGCCACGTTGACCACGGCAAGACCACTCTGACCGCCGCCATCACCATGGTGCTGT
>ERZ827423.519-NODE-519-length-47363-cov-10.742306_pt1 | contig 47363 bp, 43 predicted proteins | sample MGYA00519775_ERZ827423 | MGnify/ENA primary metagenome ERZ827423 (study PRJEB31778, sample SAMEA3449296) | human gut metagenome | biome: human gut; feature: human-associated habitat; material: faeces | place: United Kingdom | collected 2010/2012 ... | reverse complement strand
GACGTGGAATGGCTGTTTCTCGACGTGGAATAGCTATTTCACGTCGTGGAATGCAGAAGTATACTATATTCTCTTGGTTTTGTTCCTGTTATCTCGCACCTTTGTCAGTAAGCAGAGATTCATCGAACTCACGCTATACTAAAGTTCCGGAAGTTCTCAATCGTCCAAGGCAAAGAGAGGATCTTCCGGCATCACCATCACAGGTTCTTGCTCAAATTCCTCCAATAACTTGGCTGGCACATATTTCTTGTCCACTACCAAGCGGAACATATACTCCCTGAACCACTCATCAGTCATAATCAAACAGCCCTGTTGGCCATAGTCCGCGCCCCAGCTGTTTTCCACTTTCCACTTCACGGGATTACCTTTCGCATCCAGATCCACTGCCGTAAGTGTCATGGCGTGAGTGCTTCCGCTGTCGTAGGTACTGATACGTTCCGCCTTGTTCATGGGAAAATCCGTGCCAAAAAGCGTTCCGTAGTCATAGTTGTTCACGTCAAGATACCCTCTCGACCTATCCAACTGTTTCCCCACATCATAGCTGGAATACATTTTTGTGCCATCCTTTAACGAAGTGATGGCCAGTTGAGCGATTTCCTCCATGGGAAGGTTAAGGTATTTCCAGTTGCTTCCGTCATAGGCATGCCTGTCATACTCCACCTCATAGGTCTTGTGATACTCTCTCCTGGGGTCGTTCATTACCATGATGAAGCTACCCCGCAAGTCATTGCCCACCGTCTCCTTGTAAAATTCCAATGGCGTATATTTCCTTGGCTCTCCTACCGCGTTGCCATTCTTGTCCTTAAACTGATAGGTAAATTCCTTGACAGGCTCGCCCAGTGTCAAACAGAGCATGCGATAGATCGTGGAAAGCATCTCAGTCTTGGACTTATTAATATCCTTCTCAGACTTTCCCTCTTGTTTCATGGCCCTCAACTTCAATCCAAACTCCCTTAGCTTACTGGAAACCAAGGATGCCATCTTGCTGGTGTTGTCACTGGAGTAAGTCTCTGGCATCACGCTCTTGGGCACTAATCCATATTTGGGTGCCAAGTCCGCCACACCGCAGAAAGTACCTCCGTCACTTAGGGGATTCTTGAAAAAGAACTGCACTCTCACATCATCCATGGGCTTGTCGGCGCAATCGATGACCCCCTGCAACATCAAGTTGGCTTTCTCCAGTTGATCGTAAAAGAAGAGATAATCATGGGAAAACTCCACTACCCTTTTTTGCTTGTCATTCTTGGCGAAATTAGCCCGCAGCACGTTAAATCCCGAGAACATCCAACACCTTCCACTGCTCTTTTGGTCAGTGATACTCTGCGAAGAAGTCTCTATGCTGAAATGGGTATCAAGTTCGCCCGTGTTGGTGTGGTTTCGTGCCAAGGCATCAATATTGTTGGCGGCCAAGGCGTTGAAAAGGGCGCGTTGACCTCCACATGGTTTATAACTCTCCCGCATTTGTTTCATCATCACGGCGGTGATACCCCCATCCTTTTCTTGCGCCTGCGTGTTAGCGGAGAAAAGCATCAGGGCACATAGCGCGACGGCCTGCTGTTTCATTGTCATTGTCTTTATCAGTTTACTTAGGTTAATACTCTTTGATTGCCTCATAGATGAGTTCCGCCATACGGGCCGCCCCTTTCCTGGAGGGATGGATACCGTCCGCCAATATCAACTTAGGGTCATCAAATGCCGCGCGCAAGTCTATCAGCCCGCACTTTCTTTTCCTTGCCACTTTCTTAATGACGGGAATGATGCCATTGACGATAACGCTGTCGTTGATGCTCCAAGAATGTGAATAAGCCGGAATAGGCGTGGCCAGGTAAATCTTGGGGTTGCTGGGCAGAGCCTCCAAGGTGTCTATCATGGCGTTAAGATCTGATTCGAAGTCTGCGCCATATTGCCAGTTCATGGGCTTGGAATCATTGGTTCCCAACTTCAATACAACTATGTCGGGCTGGAAAGCCAAGGCGTCACGCCATGCCATCCGTTGCACATAGGGAAGGTTTCCCTTTCTCAACAAGGTGTTACCCGAAACGCCATAGTTCTTCACGCAATAGCCTTCACCCAACTTTCCTTGCAACACGGCTGGATAGGCATTCTGCTCCGCCATGTCTATACCATATCCGTCTGTAATGGAATTTCCGATACAGGCCACTCTCACCGCGTTTTGCTTAGGAGCCTGGAAACTGTCCAGCCATCGGGAAAGGTCACTTAGCATCTGCTCATGGAAAGCGTAGGAGGAGCGAAAACCGAATCCGTGACCTCCCGTGGGGTAAACTGTCAAGGCGCATTCATTGCCCGCGTTGCGCATAGCCGTATAATAGGCAATGCCATTAGTCACGGGAGGCACGACATCATCGTCATTCGCCATAATGATATATGCCCGTGGCGTAAGATGACCCACTACGGAGTTCTGATTGGAGAAGCTTCTCACCAAATCGGGATTAGCCTGGTCTTTGCCAAGGAAATTCTCGCAGGAGCCGTGGTGGGAAACTTTCTTGTCCATGGAAATAACGGGATAAAAAAGAATGCTGAAGTTTGGACGGGCGTCAAACTCGGCATGGGTGCTCACCGTTGAGGCCAGATGTCCTCCCGCAGAAAAACCCATGATGCCCACGTCCATAGGATTAATGCCCCACACGGCGGCACTGTCTCTCACCATGAGCATGGCCTGGCAAGCGTCGCCCATGGGAATAGAGCGGTCGCCATTTGGCATACGGTATTTCAATACGAAATAAGCGATGCCTTTTTCGTTGAAATAAGGTGCCCAGTCATGCCCCTCATGGTCTATGGCCAAATGACTGTATCCTCCACCTGGACAATCCACTATAGCCCTCCCCGAAGAATGGGCAGGTAAATAACAGGTAAGCGTAGACGCTCCGTCGGGAGTAATATTGAGCACGAATTGGCGAGCGGTGGCCTGCGCCGTGGCAAACAACACCAAGCACAACGCAAGGGTTGTCAATATGATTTTCTTCATATCACTTGGCGGCCAAGACTTCCACTTCTACCAGCGCGCCTTTAGGCAAATCTTTAACGGCCACCGCTGAACGGGCAGGATAAGGCTCCGAGAAGAACTGCGCATATACCTCGTTCATGGCCGCGAAGTCAGCCATGTCCGCCAAATAAACTGTCGTCTTCACTACGTGAGACAAGTCCGTACCAGCCTCTTGCAGTATCTGGCCGGCATTGGTCAACGCCTGGCGTGTCTGCTCCTTAACCCCTCCTTCTACGAAACTGCCCGTAGCGGGGTCTATAGGAATCTGGCCAGAGGCGAACACGAAACCATTTACTTCAATAGCTTGGCTATAAGGCCCTATAGCCGCGGGTGCTTTCAATGTGTGAATTGCTTTCATTTATGAATAATTTTAATGGTTGATTACAAGATATTGATACCGCTGTTCACCAGGGCTTGCTTGATTTCATGGATATGCTCCTCATTGCGGGTTTCCAGGGTCACTCTCAATATGCAAGCGTTCACTTTCTTGCGGTTGGCGCTACGGTCATGATGCACGCCCGTGATATTGCCGCCCAATTGGGCGATGACAGAGCAAACCTCCACCAACTTTCCCGGTTGGTCGTCCAATTCCATATCCAGGGTGCACACACGCCCGCTCTTGGCCAGTCCCCTATATATGACACGGTTCAATATAGTTACGTCAATGTTGCCACCGCTCACTATGCAAACCGTTTTCTTGCCTTTCACGGGCACCTTGTTATACATCACCGCCGCCACGCTGGCCGCTCCAGCTCCTTCCGCCACCATCTTCTCGCTCTCTATGAGCTTGAGGATAGCCGCGCAAATCTCGTCTTCCGTCACGGTGACAATATCGTCTACGTACTTGGAGCAGGTCTCGAAAGTAATGGTTCCTGGCGATTTCACAGCGATGCCATCTGCTATGGTGGACACGCTGGGCAGGGTCTCCGGGTGATGGTCGTGCACGCTATTGACCATGCTGGCCGCTCCCTCCGCCTGCACGCCATATATCTTTACCTTGGGATTGAGGCTCTTGATGGCGAAAGCCAAACCTGAAATCAATCCCCCGCCACCTACGGGAGCAACCACCGCTTCCATATCGGGCAACTGCTCTATCAGTTCCAATCCAATGGTACCTTGTCCAGCTATCACGTTCTCGTCGTCGAAAGGATGCACAAAAGTATAGCCATGTTCATCCCGCAACTGCAAGGCCTTTTGATAAGCGTCATCATATACGCCAGGCACCAGGCACACCTCAGCCCCCAGGCGTTTCGTGGCCTCCACCTTGCTAATAGGCGCACCCTCCGGCAAGCATATCAGACTCTTCACGCCCATGGCCGTGGCACCTAAAGCCACTCCCTGTGCGTGGTTACCGGCAGAGCAGGCTATCACGCCTCTCGCCTTCTCCTCGTCAGAAAGTTGGGAAATCTTGTAGTACGCGCCTCTTATCTTGAAAGAGCCCGTCTTCTGCAAGCACTCGGGCTTCAAGTAGACATCACTCTCGGGATTTATGCGTGGCGTGTGGATTAGTTCCGTCTTGCGCAATACCTTGTTCAACACGAAACGCGCCTTGTAAAAATTGTCAAGTTGTAACATCTCTTCGTCCTATATTGACATCTTATTTATATATCGTATAGTGACCGCCATCGCTTTGGCAATGACGGCGTAATAACTCCTGAATGTATTCAGCGTTTGCCCTCACCTGGGCTTCATTGCCATCGTAACCATTGATGAGCACCAGCAAATGGGTGGTCTCCATGCTTATCTTGGTGCGCTCATGGTCGGAAGTGGGCGTGCCCACGCCTCCCATTCCATCCCGGTAGACTGGCAAACCCGCTATGTTCAGCAGCCCTCTTCCTATACCCTCATAAGGCTCTCCTTCCTTGCCTACTCCCAGTTCCAGCCTGTCACCCACCATCTTGTCCGCGTCAAAGCCGCCAATGCTGTATCCATAGGCGATGCTCGCCAAGTTGATAAGGTCGACGAGCGTGTTCACCCGATAAAGTTCCTTGCCTAGCAACATTCTGCGTATCAAGGCTTCCGCGGCAGGCCGGTAACGGGAAGGGTCTTTGCCACATGCCTTATATACCCTGCGGGTAGCCGCTATGCCACTCATTTGCTTCAGGCTCTCCACGGTAAGAGTTTGCCTGTATCGCTCACCCATTTCGCCAATCTCCTGCCATAGAGTCTCGCTCGTGGGACTATTAACCACTTGAGCCTCCAGGCAAGCGCCAACAAACGTAGGGCAAACGCTCTCCAACTCGGATGTCACGAATACTTCCATGTGGCAAAAATACTAAAAATTATTAACAGAAACGCATTCTTAACATATTAAATACGTTTTTATAACATTAAAACGCTACCTTTACACCGTCTTAACAAAAGTAGGACATGAAGGTACTCTTTATCATACAAGGCGAAGGCCGTGGACATCTCACCCAAGCCCTTACCATGCAGAACATCTTGCGCAACCATGGACATGAGGTCGTGGAAGCTTTGGTGGGCAAAAGCAACGCCCGCCAACTGCCCAAGTTCTTCATCCAGGGCATGAGCGTGCCCATTAAGCAGTTTGAGAGCCCCAATTTCCTGCCCACTGCCGCCAATAAGCGCAACAACTTGCCGCGCAGCGTGGCCTATAACGTGCTCCGTCTGCCCTATTTCGCCAAAAGCGTACTTTTCCTCCATCGCCGCATCATGGAATCGGGCGCGGACTTGGTCATCAACTTCTATGAATTGCTCACGGGCTTCACTTACCTGCTTTTCAAACCTGGCGTTCCTCAAGTGAGCATTGGCCATCAATACCTCTTCTTGCACAAAGACTTCACGCTGCCGAGAAGCCAGCCCGTAAGTTTGTTCCTGTTGCGGCTGTTCACCCGCTGGACAGCTATGGGAGCCACAGAAAGACTGGCTCTCTCTTTCAGGGAAATGGAGAACGACGAGAAAGCCCGCATCCACGTGGTGCCCCCTTTGTTGAGAAGCGAAGTAAGAGAACTGAAACCATCCACGGGCAACTACCTGCACGGCTACATGGTGAACGCCGGCTACGGAAAAAGCATCATGCAATGGCACCAACTACATCCAGAAACGCCCCTCAATATATTCTGGGACAAGAAAGACGCGGCCGAGACCACTCACGTAGACGACACCTTGACGTTCCACCAGTTGAGCGACTCCGCTTTCTTGCAGTCGTTGGCTGGCAGCAAGGGCTATGCCACCACGGCGGGATTTGAGTCAGTTTGCGAAGCGATGTATCTTGGCAAGCCCGTCATGATGGTGCCTGCCCATATAGAACAGGACTGCAACGCATACGACGCCTCGTTGAGCGGTGCGGGCGTCATAGCCAAAGACTTCGACCTGAGCCTGCTCAACGAATTCACCGCCTCGTTCCAACCTGACAAGCATTTCCGCGACTGGGCCGACAGATGCCCGCAGATGATTGTGAGCAGGATAGAATACGCCAGCAAGATGTCCGTCAACCATCGTGCCCTGCTCAGTGCGTTGTTGGCATGGGGCATGGTGAAATACTATAACAGTTCATTCTCACACATTATTAATAAAGCTTTTAGATAACCTATGAATATCATTCCAGCCAGCAAAGACCAATCCTCCACCATCGCTACCCTCATCATGGAGGCCATGAACCATGAGTGTTGCCAATATTTCGCGGGCGAACATCACACGCTAGCCGACTTCCGCCGCATGATGACAAAGCTCGTTGGGCGGGAAGACAGCCAGTATAGCTACCTCAACACATTGGTGGCCATTGACGAGAGCGGTGAAGTGATGGGATGTTGCGTGGCTTATGACGGCGGAAAGCTGCGCCAGCTGCGCCAAGCTTTCCTGGAAGAAGCGCGCGAGGAACTGGAAATGGATCACAGCGGCATGGCAGACGAGACCCAAGCGGGAGAATACTACATAGACAGCATTTGCGTGGACAGCCGCTTCAGGGGCAAAGGAGTGGCCTCGGCATTGCTGCAGGCCATGGCCGACAAAGCCCTGCGGGAAGGCTTCCACACTGTAGGCCTTTTGGTGGACAAGGAAAACCCGCGCGCAGAGAAACTCTACACACGGGTTGGTTTCCGTTATGTCAACGACGCTTCTTGGGGAGGACACTCCTTGAAGCACATGACACTCCAGCAATAATCAATAGTTTTCGGGCTTCAGCTGGAAGTAGCTCTGGGGATGGTCGCATACGGGACAAATCTTCGGGGCCTTCTTGCCGATAACGATATGGCCGCAATTGAGGCACTGCCATATCACGTCACCGTCACGGGAGAACACCACCTCGTCCTCGATGTTTTTCAACAGCTTGCGATAACGCTCCTCGTGCTCTTTCTCCACTTTGCCCACCACCCTGAACTTCGCGGCTATCTGGGGGAAGCCTTCCTCGTCGGCCTCCTTGGCCATGCGCTCATACATATCAGTCCACTCATAGTTCTCTCCGGCTGCCGCGTCCGCCAAGTTGGCGAGTGTACCAGGCACCTCGCCATCATGCAATAGCTTAAACCACATCTTCGCGTGCTCTTTCTCGTTGGCGGCTGTTTCCTCGAAGATGTTGGCTATCTGCACATAGCCATCTTTCTTGGCCTTGGAGGCGTAATAAGTATACTTATTGCGCGCCATTGACTCACCTGCGAAGGCTTCCTGCAGGTTCTTCTCCGTCTTTGTTCCCTTTAATTCTTTCATAATGTCTGGTTTTGGGGGTTAGTAATAAAGTTAACTGCGATATAGTAGGAATACACCTTGTATTATTTAAGCGGCTCCACATGCAGATAGATATACGTTCCGCTTCCGAACTCCTCGCGCAAGCTGTTCTCTATGAGCGTGGCGCGCCGATGGGCCTCGTTCAGCGACAAACTGCCGTCCATGCGCACATGCAGGTCGATGGAATAGCTGTTGCCGATGCGACGGGTGCGCAAGTGGTGGGGAGAAGCCACGCCAGGATAGGAAAGGACTATCTCCACTATCCTGTTTTCCACATCGGCGGGCAGGGATTTCTCCAGCAACTCGTTCAGCGAGGGCACCAGCAGCTGCACAGCCACTTTCATGATAAAGAAGCTGACAACAACGGCGGCTATAGGATCCAACACCCTCCACGCGTCGCCCAGCAAAATGGCTCCACCAATGCCCAAGGCCGTACCGACGGAAGAGAACGCGTCACTGCGATGGTGCCATGCATTGGCCACCACCGCTTGCGATTTGGCCTTGCGCCCCACGTAGACCGTGTATTGATAGAGGATCTCCTTGGAGGCGATAGACACCAAGGCGGCTATCAAGGCCAGCATGCCTGGCGCGGGCAGCGTGGCACCATGAATAACGAGCCAAATAGAATGGGCTCCGTTCCACAAGATACCCAGCCCCACAAAAAAATAGGCAGACACCGATGATAGCCGTGGCCAAGGTCTCGTATTTGCCATGCCCATAGTCATGACTGGCGTCCTCGGGTTTCGAGGAAAGCCTCACAAACACCAGCACGATGATATCCGTCACGAAGTCAGATAGCGAGTGGACAGCGTCCGCCAGCATCGCGGCGCTATGCCCGACGATACCCGCGAAGAACTTAAACAGCAGCAACACGAAGTTGACCACGCTTCCCACAATGGTCGCCTGATATATCTGCCGCTCGCGCCCAGTGCCAGGCTTCGCTTGTATTTTATCTGCATCCATCTGTTTTCTGTCTCTGTCAGTAAGGCAAAGATACGAAATATATCTCATACCCGTATGACTTTCTCTGATTTTAACCAAAACTACCGCCTTTTCCGCAAACATTCTTCCCCTGGCCTTTCGCTCATGCAGCTCCCCTATCCATGACATGCGCTGAAACAGGACATTTTTTCCGCCCTGCGGAGAGAAATATTTCCTGCCGTTCACTTGTGATTTTCAGGAAAGCGCGCTAACTTCGCGAATATCATTCATCTTTTAAAACATCAGCCATATGCGACACAGAATCATCGAAGCAGCGCTTATCGCCATAGGCCTGATTGCGCTGGGAGGACTCATCAAGACAGGAATGGACAACTTCACCAACAGAAACCGCAATGTCACCGTAAAAGGATTGTCGGAACGGGAAGTGGGAGCGGACAAGGTGACATGGCCCATCCCCACCAAGGAACTGGGCAACGACCTGCCCACCCTTTACGAGAAAATCAACGCCACGACCCAGAAAGTGAAAACCTTCCTAAAGCAAAACGGCATCAAGGAGGAAGAAATTAGCGTCAACGCACCCGTGGTCATCGACATGAGCGCAGATCAATACGCAAGCAGGGAACACGACTATCGTTACAACATCACCTCTACTATCACCGTCACGTCTGCCAACGTGAAACTCGTGAGAAGCATCATCGCCCGCCAGGGAGAACTGCTCAAACAAGGAGTGGCCGTCGTGGACGGGGGATACAGCAATCAGGTAAGCTACGAATACGTCTCTTTCCAGAAGATGAAACCCGCCATGATGCAGGAAGCCATCAAGAACGCGGAGCAAACCGCAAGGCAGTTCGCGGAGAACAGCGACAGCAAGCTCGGAAAGATAAGAAGCGCCACGCAGGGGCAGTTCTCTATAGAAGACAGAGACCCCAACACGCCCTATGTCAAGAAAGTGCGCGTCGTCACCACGGTCACCTATGCGCTACGCGACTAAAGGCACCGCGCCACGGAAATAACTTAACGTGATTTGGGAAAAATATAAAACCGCGCACATAGTCGGGAAATCTTCTATGCGCGCGGTTGATACTAGTTATCTGAATACAACGCACTATCGGATCTCATTCCAATAATCCATATTCGAAATTCTCTCAACAGTTACCTTTCGGTCGCCTCTGCGTGCACTGCTCCCGATTCTGCTTGCCATCGAGGGACTTGCTGGTCATTCCCACGTTACCTTGGAAATCAAGATGGAAATGCTTGTTCAACTCACGAGCCGCGTAAATGCTACCACCCCCATACCGCATGGTTCAAGGTCAGGTCAAAAGCGTAGCCTCCGTCAAATTGATTAAAATCGCTGAAACCGGCACGGCTGGACAGGAACACAGCCCCAATGCCAAGCCCCCAAGCTTTCTTTTCCTTTTCTTCTTTCGCGGTAGGTTCCTGCGGTGAGCGATCAGGAATGAAATAAGTTTAAGATAGCCAACCTTTTCTACAAAGCTATAGTACCCTCCCAGTACCAGTTAACTGAAACTGCAGTACCAACTAGATGAAACTCCAGTACCAGCTAAGTGAAACTCCAGTACCACTTAGCTGGTACTGAAAAGGATACTGCACTTCCAACAACATGAAGGTATATTCATGAGCTCGATGAATTAAAAGGAAAAATTGAAAGAATTTACCTTGATACCACGGCTGAATCACAAAACACATAAACAAAAAGAGAAGCCTGAAACAAGCTCCTCTTCCTGGTACACCCTTAGGGATTCGAACCCTAGACCCACTGATTAAGAGTCAGTTGCTCTACCAACTGAGCTAAGGGTGCCCAAAAGCACTCGTTTCCGAATTGCGAGTGCAAAGGTACTGCTATTTTATCATATAACCAAACTTTTCGCCACTTTTTTGCGAAAAAAGATGCGCAAGCACGCGCTCGCACCTCTCATCCTCCCTGTCACGACAGCGCTATCGATGGAGAAACCAAGAGGCTTTACCACACCTTGAAGTTGCCCGTGACGTGGAGCATGGACAGCATATAGACCATGCCCGTATAGTAACGGAACTTACCTGTAGGCAAAGGCACTTCCCACAGACGGCGCAGATACTCCTGGGCCAATGGATGGTCGGGGCAAGCGAACAAAGCCACGGCGTTGGCGCCAGCCATGCCCGCTCCGTAGTCACCCGTGGGTTGCGTTCCGTCCAGGTTGAATTGCCCGTGGGCGAAGTTGTCTTGCTTGAAAAAGCGAAGCAAGCGGTCTACCATAGCGGCCTGCCGCTCCTTGTCCGTACCGAACCAATGGGCATCCATGCCTACGTTCATGGCGCAACGGATAGCGTCAAACTGATAGCGGCGGGCATCGTAGTCCTTCTTCCAGTTGGGTTGGAAGGCGGAGCCGTCGAAAGCGGAATAGTCGGGGAAAAGCCCCGTCACGGGATGGGAGGCGTTGGCCAGCAACTGCCTGGCCGCTTGCGGGGTCTCTTGCCAGAATTCCTTGTTGGAGTCTGTCCACCTGGCCCATAGCTCAAAGAAGGCCGGCAGGTTATAGGAGGGGTCCGTATAGGTGGCATCATAGCCATTGGGCACAAAAGTGATGAGCTTGGTGTCACGGTCAAACAGGTTGACCACGCCCTGGGAACCGTCTTTCGACATCACGTCACGCAAGATGCGTTGCGCCTCCTGTTCATAGTTGAAGGCTCCTTGGTCGCCCCACCGATGGGAGGCAAAGAAGAGGGCGGTGATGAAATAGACCTCCCCATCGCTGGCGCAACTGGTGTTATGGCCTATGTGCTGGCCTTGAGGCGTGCATTGCCAGGCATAATATCCCTTCCAAGGACCGTCATCATGGCGCATGTAGGTCTTGGCCCATCGCCACAACTTGTCAAACTGGGCTTGTTTGTCGAGCTGCACGCAGATCATCATGCCATAGGACATGCCCTCAGTCCTCACGTCCTCATTGCCTGTATCCAGAATATAGGCCGTGGAATCATCAGGCTCGAAGTAGACCTTGTTTTGTTCGTCCTCAAAGAAATAATGCCATATCTGGGCTATCCTCTCGTCTGTCTGCGCCTGGGAAAGCCCCAGCCGCTCCGTCAACAGGTTGCGGTACTTGCCCGTGAAGAACGCTCCCTGCATTTGACTGCCCTGGGCAGAGGCCGCAGTGAAAAGGCCCAAGCCACAAAAACACATCAGCAGGGCCGGCAAAAGACTCTTATGACTCATGGATATAAAGTTTTATGAACGATGGTTGCGGATATAATCGATAGCCGCGCCTATGGCCGTACAAAACTCGCTGTACTTGGGAATACGGAAGCGCACGCGGTAGAGTTTCTCCATGGCGGGATAGACCTCTCGGCATTGGGGCAAAAGCGTGAGATTGCCTATCAAGACAAAGTCCTTGATGCCGCTGCCCAGGCTGGAAAGGATGCTGCCAGAGCCTATGGACTGCAAGACCATGAAGATAAGCCCGCAAGCTATATCCTCGCGGGAGGCATTGGCCTTGGCATTGCTGAAAAGGCTAGCCGTAGCCGTCATGGGCAATCCTGGCAGGGGCTTGGCACTGATGTCGCGTATCAAGAGATTAATCTTCGATATGTCACCCGTCTTGGCGAGATCGGCTATCTGCATCACGTCATCGGTCTTGAGCATAATACGGCTCAAGCCTTGCAGCGTGCCGCCGCCGATGCCTATTCCGCCTATGTGCTGGATATCATCACCGTCCACCTTCACCAAGCTGGTGCCTGTTCCCATGCTGACCACTATCATGCGGTCCAGTTTACTCTCGTAGCGGGCACCCAGCCCGTCGGCGACAAACTCTTGGCTCTTGGAAGTGGGCAATCCATAGATGTTCTCGTCTATGTAACCTGAACCAACGCCCGTGAGCATCACGTGTTCCACCTCCTCCAACTTGATGCGGTTGTCGTGCAGATACTTGCCGAAAGCGCCATAGAGGGAAGTGATAGGATCCGTGGCCTTGATGCGAATGGGGCTAATCACCATCTCCTTCTCGTCAATGCCTACTATCTTGGTGGTGGAGATGCCCACGTCTATGCCAATGACTATCTTTTTTTTCATACGAAAGGTAAGGGTTATTATTTCTTACAGCACGCCCAGTTTGCAGAACGTGATGAGCACGGCATAGCCTATCACCAGGCATATCAGCCCCACAGTGAGTCCCGCCTTGGCCATTTGGCTTTGCTTAATGAGTCCCGTGGAATAGGCGATGGCGTTGGGAGGCGTAGAGATGGGGAGCGTCATGGCGCAAGAAGCCGCCACGGCTATACCTATTATAATAGTAGAGGGACCGCCGATGCCGTCCAGCTTATCGCCCATACCGGCGCATATCACGGAGAGAATGGGGATGAGCAAGGCCGCCGTGGCCGTATTGCTGATAAAATTGCTCAACGTGAAACATACCAATCCCGACACAATCATGATGACAAAAGGATTGAACTCGGCAAAGGGAATGCTCTTGACGGCGCTCTCCGCCAAGCCAGTGCCATTCATGGCCATACCCAAGGCAAATCCACCGGCCACCATCCAAATGACTGCCCAATCTATGGTCTGCAAGTCCTTGGCCGTAATCACGCCCGTGCAGGCGAACACGGCTATGGGCAGCATGGCCACAGTGTTGGCGTTGATGCCCACCTGCTTTCCAAACACCCAAAGCAGGATGGTGAGGATAATGGTCACGGCCACCACGTTGGTGCGCCAATTGTGCTTCACGTCGCCCTCTATCTTCAGTTCTATGGTCTTTTGGGTAAAGGGGAAGAAAGTTTTCACTACTATCCAGGCCACGACGAGCATCACAATCACCATGGGTGCCATCACCATCATCCAGTCGGCGAAAGTCACGCCCAAGTCCATGCCCGTGGGGTCATTGAGCACCTTATAGGCAAAAGCGTTGGGAGGAGTACCGATAGGCGTTCCCATGCCACCCAAATTGGCTCCAATGGGAATGGCCATGGTCAAGGCCACCCTTCCCTTGCCGTTGGCGGGCAACGCCTTGAAGACCGGAGTGAGAAATGTGAGCATCATGGCGGCGGTGGCAGTATTGCTGATAAACATGGAGAAGAGGCCCGTGATGAGCAGGAAGCCCAACAACACATTCTCCGATTTCTTGCCAAAGGGAGCTATCAGCTTGCGCGCCATCAGCACGTCAAGTCCCGACTTGGTGGCGGCGATGGCCATCACGAAGCCGCCCAGGAACAGGATGATGGTGGGGTCGGCGAAGCAAGCCATGATACCTTGGTAATCGAGCAACTTACCATACTCGCCCTCCGTGCCCTGCATGAAGTTGAACGAGGAGTCGGAGACGCAGAAAAGCAAAAGGAATATGATAGACACCGAAGTGGCCCACGAAGGAATCGCCTCCGTAATCCAGAGCAACACGGCCATCACGAAGATAGCGATTACCCTGCGCTGCACCACAGTAAGTCCCTCAATGCCAAAAAAGTCCAAGGGCAAGTTCCATATCAAGATGGTGATAAGTGTCGTGGCAAGGAAAAGGATTCCTTGACGCATGTTGAGCACGCCCGTTAGCGGCTTCTTTTCATTGCTTTCCATTTATATGAATAAGTTAGTAATACGATTCAGTCACATTATGGGGCAAAGTTACATATTTTTATTGATTATTCAAATTTAATCGAAAGAAAATGCCCTTTTCTCAACGAAAAGCCGTAAATTCGCGACTGCGATTGGTTCATACCCATGATTAAAAAGGGAAACAGGTGAGATTCCTGTACAGTCCCGCTGCTGTAAACTGTCCAACGAGGCAAGCACTTGGCCACTGACACTTTATTCGGGAAGGCCGTTTGCCGATTTATCCACCCCACGCATACAGGGGAAAGAGACAGTGAAGTCAGAAGACCTGCCGTCGCGCGCTTGTTGTCAGCAACCCCGAGGAGGGTGATGAAAACGTGTCTTATGAGGAAATTAACGCTTATCGCGCTAGGCTGTGCCTGCTCGCTCCACGCGTCGGCAACGCCTATTGACACAGATTCCACTTTGGTAAACCCACGCCAAATGGAGGGTATCACCGTGGTGGCTTCCCGCGTGAGGAAGGCCATCTCGGCGGGCAAACCTATCCAAGTGATGGGGAAAGCCGAGCTAAAGGAGCTGGGGCTTACCGACATGGCGGCCGCCGTGAAACGCTTCGCGGGCGCCAACGTGAGGGATTACGGAGGCATAGGCGGCGTGAAGACGGTTTCCATCAGGGGATTTGGCGCGCAGCACACCGCCGTGAGCTATGACGGGGTAACCATCGGCAATACCCAAGCGGGACAGATAGACCTGGGACGCTACTCGCTGGACAACGTGCAATCATTGTCACTGGCCGTTGGCGACAACAGCGACCTGATGCAGACGGCACGCCACCTGGCATCGGCGGGCGTGCTCTATATAGAGACCGAGAGACCTCACTTCGATGCCCAAAGCCGCCCCTATGCCCTATGGGCGAAAATAAGGGGAGGCTCCTTCGGACTGCTCAACCCCTCGTTGCGCTATTGGCAACGGCTGGCCGACTCAACAAGCCTCTCCATACAAGCGGACTACACGACGGCCGACGGAGACTATCCCTACACCCTTGTCAACGGCAGCGAGACCTCACGGGAACACCGCCTCAACTCCGACATCTATACGTGGCGGGCGGAAGCCAACCTCTACCACTCCCTTCGAGATGGGGAGCTGAACGTGAAAGGCTACTGGTTTTATTCGGGCAGGGGACTGCCCGGCTCGGTCATTCTCTATAACACCACGGCACGGGAAAGGCTCTGGGACGAGGACTTCTTCCTGCAGGCCAGCTTCAGGAAACGACTCACAAGGCAATGGCAGCTGAGCGCACACCTGAAATACACCCACTCCTGGAACCGATACATAGACATAAACGCGAAATACCCAGATGGACAGCTCACGGAAATAAACAGGCAAAACGAATACTACGCATCGAGCGCCATCGGATGGGAGCCCCTGCCCCACCTGTCTCTCTCGCTGGCCGAGGACTTGATATATGGCGACCTACGCTCCAACGCCCAGCGGCCACCGCAGCCCAAGCGATATACCTCGCTCACCGCGCTGACCGCCCGATATAATCCCGCCAGGTGGGACATCATGGGCAGCGTAGTGGCCACCTATATAACGGAAGACGTAGAACAGGGCGAAAAGCCACAAGACCGCAAGCGGCTCTCTCCCACCCTCTCACTCTCCTACCGATTGCTGCCCAATGAAGCGCTCTATGTCAGGGTCATGCTCAAACATACTTTCCGCGTGCCTACCTTCAATGACCTGTATTATCACCAGACGGGCACGGTAGGTCTGAAACCCGAAGTGGCCAAGGAATACAACGTGGGCATCGCATGGCAAGGGCAGCCATTCCCGTTCACGCGCTATTTGTCGCTGAGCGTAGATGGATTCTACAACGACGTAAAAGACAAGATAGTAGCTTTCCCCACGCTCTACGTATGGAAAATGGCCAACTTTGGCAGGGTGAGGATGTTTGGCCTCAACGTCAATCTGGCCGCCGATCTGGCGATGGGCAACCAAATGAGCCTCTTGCTCACGGGAGCCTACAGCCTGCTGCGGGCGGAAGATATCACGGACAAGTCCGCCAGCTACTACAAACAGCAAATACCCTATACACCCCAACATACAGGCAATGGGTCATTGACCCTGAAAACGCCATGGGTAAACTTGGGATATAGTCTGCTGGCCAGTGGAGAACGATACTGCCTGCAACAACAGACACCCGCCTATCGCCTGGCTCCCTATTGGGAACACACCCTCTCGCTATCCAGGAGTTTTCGCTGGAAAGATGTAAAATTTGACTTGCAAGCCACCCTGCGCAACCTCACCGACGAGCAATATGAAGTGGTGAAGTATTACCCCATGCCAGGAAGAGCTTGGGAAATATCGGCCACGTTGTCTCTCTGATTCACACATATACATTATTAATATATATATAATTCTAAAACAAATAGAAAAATGAGAAAAAGAAATTACCTTTACGCCGCCCTCTGTGGCTTGACACTCACCACGGGCTTCACAGCCTGCGAAGATGACGACACTCCTTGGGATCCCATGCAACAAGGCTCCAAGATAGAGATGGCTTCCACCAGGGGCTTTATCCTGAACGAAGGTTCCTATGGGCTCAACAACGCCACCATCACCTATTTTGATTATCTCACGGACAAACCCTACGCCCATGACCTCTACCAAACCCAAAACGAGAAAAACATCGGTGACACAGGCCAGGACTTGATAGAAGAGGACGGATACTTCTACCTCGCCGTATACGGGTCCAACTATGTCGCCAAACTCAACGGTGTAGGCAAAGAGATAGGCCGCCTCTCCTTGAGCGACAGAAGCGACTTGGGACAGCCTCGCTACATGGCGGCCGACAACGGATTCCTCTACGTGACCACATATGGAGGTTACGTGGTGAAGGTCAATACCATGGACATGAGCATCGTGGGTCAAGTGAAAGTAGGTGACAATCCCGAGCAAATCGTGGAAGAGAACGGATACATCTATTGCGTGAACTCTGGTTGGGGCAAAGATAACCGCCTTTCCGTCATCCGCGAGAGAGACTTCCAACTCGACCGCCATGTCACCATCTTCGACAATCCGCAAGCTATCGTGGAGACCGACGGATACCTCGCCATACAGGGTTATGGAGGAGAATACCCCGACTACACCTATCCCGTGGCCGTGTTCAACCCCGCTACCGACACATATAAAGAAATAGGAAAAGGCACCAACATCGCCGCGGAAAACGGAACGCTCTACGTGGTCAACTGCCAGACCGATTATTCTTCTTACCCCTATACCAACACCACGGAGTTCTATACCTATGATTTCCGCACAGGCAACATCAACCGCGACTTCTTGAAGAACGCTCCCGCGGAGTTGGCAAGCGCAAGTGTATATGGTCTAAGCGTCAATGACGAGACGGGGCATATCTACGTGCTTACCACAAACTTCGTTTCGGGTGACGGAGCCGTATACCATTTTGACCGCCAAGGGAACTACGTAGGCAGCTTTTCCTCTTACGGGCAGTGCCCCCGCAAAATAGTTTTCGAAGACTAATCAAGTCCGTTTCCAGCTGACCCATGCGATACCTGCTACTCTTCATAGCCAGCATGTCACTACTGCTCAATGGTTGTGGTGGAACAAGCGCCCCCACCCCGACGAGCGAGAAAGGTGATACGTTGCGCTATGCCCATGCGTCTTTACTTCTCACCATAGAACATCCGGGATATACCAGGGTAGATATCCGCGACCCTTGGCATCCCGGACAGACATTGGCTCGTTACGCCCTGGTGACGAAGGGAGCCAAGGGTGACTCCCTGGTAAAGCAATCTCCTTGGGGCGAACAGGTCTGCGTGGTGAGAGTGCCCTTGCGCCTGGCCGTGGTCTTCACCTCGGCCCATTGCGCCCTTTTCCAGGAATTGGGCGCGGAAAACTGTGTGGCGGGTGTCTGCGACAAACCTTTCAACAACCTGGCCTGGATAAAAGGGAATGGAAAGATTGTGGATTGCGGCAGCTCACTATCCCCCGACGTGGAGCGCATCGTGGACATCAAGGCGGATGCCCTCTTGGTTTCCCCTTTTCAAGATGCCCACTATGAGCGATTGACCCAAACGGGCATCCCGTTGCTTCTATTGGCAGATTACATGGAGATTTCTCCATTGGGGCGGGCGGAATGGATGCGCTTCTATGGCAGGCTGACGGGGAAAGCACGAGAAGCGGACTCGTTGTTCCTGCGAGTGGATTCCATCTACCAAGGCCTCCGCGCCCAAGCGCGCCGACTGCCCAAAGGAAGGTCACTGCTTACCGAACGCAAGACGGGTAGCGTATGGTATTGTCCTGGTGGGCAAAGCACCATAGGCCAACTGCTTGCCGATGCCCATGCGGGCTATCCTTTTGCCCATGATACGCACGCAGGCTCACTGCCCCTCTCGCCCGAGCAAGTCCTGGAACAGGCCGACAGCATAGACGTTTGGGCTTTCAAGGTGAACGACAACGACCCACTGAGCCGCCGTTGGCTCCTGGAGGAGTATGCGGGATACGCCAGCCTGAAGGCTTTCCAGCAAGGGGAAGTATACGCCTGTCCGGTGAACTCCACCCTTTTCTTTGAGGAGCAGGCTTTCCATCCAGAGCACTTGCTCAGGGATTTCATCCTGTTGTCCCATCCTGGCGCCTTGCCTGGCAAGCTCCGTTATTTCCGTCGGCTCCATGAATAAACGAATCCTCTTCACGTTATTGGGAGCGCTCGCCCTATTGGCTCTCTTCATGGCCAACCTGTTGATAGGGTCTGTCGACATCCCCTTTCAAGAGGCTATGGCCACGCTGCGGGGTGACGAGAGCGTGAGGGAATCCTGGCGCTTTATCATTCTGCGCTCACGCCTGCCGCAGGCCGTAGCAGCCTTGTTGGCGGGAAGTTCCCTTGCCGCGAGCGGACTGATGTTGCAAACCGCCTTCGCCAATCCCCTTGCCGGCCCCGACGTGTTTGGCATCAACAGCGGAGCGGGCTTAGCCGTGGCCTTGGTCATGCTTCCTTTGGGAGGAGGAATCCTGGGAGCCGCCAATCTTCCTTTAGGCGGACACGTGGCGATATTGGCGGCTGCGTTCATTGGAGCCATGGCGGTAACCGCGCTCATCCTCTTTCTCTCCACGCTGGTGAGAAACGCCGTGATGCTGCTCATTGTGGGTCTGATGGTGGGCTACATGGCCAGTTCCGTGGTATCGTTGCTCAATTTCATGGCCAGTGCCCAAGGCGTGAAGTCTTACATGATATGGGGCATGGGGAGTTTCGCCAACGTTCCGTTTGAACAAATGCCCCTCTTCGTCTTGCTCACGGTAGCGGGCATCCTACTGTCATTAACCAGGGTGAAATCACTCAATGCCCTGCTCCTGGGGGAAGTCTACGCACTCAACCTGGGAACCAGAACCCGCCGCCTGCGAGTGCAACTGCTCTCGCTGGCAGGACTGCTCACGGCTGTCACCACCGCCTATTGCGGCCCTATCGCTTTCATAGGCCTGACCACGCCACACATTGCCCGCATGCTGTGGCGCACGGACAATCATGCCACACTCCTGCCGGCCTCCGCTTTGTCGGGGGCGGTGATAGCCCTGGCTTGCAACCTGGCCTGCTCGCTACCGCCAGAGGGTGGCATCCTGCCGCTCAATGTGGTGACTCCTCTCGTGGGAGCGCCCGTCATCCTGCATGTCATATTACGCCATCGCCGCTGACAACTTATCTCATACGCTAAATCTAACAAACATGACCCCAAAACACATCTACACCAAACAGGGAGACGAAGGGCAGACAAGCCTGCTCCACGGAGAACGGGTTCCCAAAGACGACATCCGCGTAGAAACTAATGGCCAACTGGACGAACTGAACGCCCTGTTGGGACTAGTCATAGCCCATTATCCTAACGACAAGGCAACTATTGAAAACCTGCGCCATATACAAGAGTGCGTCACCTGCATAATGGCCGTCATCGCAGGGGCAAGTCCGCAAGAACCAGCTTGCCTTATGGCTGAAGAGACGCAACAGTTGGAACGGGCTATCGACCACGCCATGGGAGATGCGGCTTTCCGCTTCCTCCTGCCAGGCGGTAACCCCCTGGAGGCCCTTCTCCACCTGGCTCGTGCCAAGACCCGCACTTGCGAGCGTCGCCTCGTCACGCTCTCACGCCTATATCTCCTGCCAAAAGACATTACGGCTTATGTCAACCGCATAAGCGACTACCTTTACGCCCTGGCCGTAAAAAACGGCTAAGACGTAAAGGTAGTTCCGCGGGAAAATTTTTCTGGACTTCTTCGAAGCCCTTCCCCAAAATCGTTTGGACTAAATCACTTCAAGATATTGGCAATGGTCGCTATCATGGTAGCTATGCTGGCAAAGCCCGTGCCTATGCTGATAATCTCGGCGGGACTCATGCGAGTGGCCGACTTGGTGGGCACCACTATCTCGCATCCAGGCTGTATCTTGCCACCTTTCGCCACCTGGGCCACCTCACCATTCATATAGATGATATAGGCGCGGCTCTTCTTGGCATCGCCGGCGAAACCGCCTGCCTGGTCTATATAATACTTGGCTTTCTTGCCTTTCTTGTAAGCCACGGTGTTAGGATACATCACGGCGCCATTTACCTTCACCGTACCATTGTATTGCGGTATCACCAACCTGTCGCCTTCCCTAAGCACCATGTCCGCGTCACTACCAGGTTTTTTCAATGCCGCCTCCAAGTCTATGCCCACAGGGAAGAACTCGGGCACCTTGAATTTCTCTAGTTCAGCTTCCTTATTCTGCTCTGCCATCTGCGATACCGCCGTGGCGTTATTGCTTTTGACGGCCATTTCCATCAAGTTTCGCTGTTCCTGCTGTTTTACGATGCGGTAGGCAGCCTCCATGCGCTCTTTCTCTACCTCGTTGGGCTTGCGCAAAAGTTTTGCCCCTTTGATATAGGCGTGCGGAGTAGGTCCGCCAGAAGCCTTCAGCAGGTCAAAGAGTCGAAAACCTCGCTTGGTAAGCGGATAGGTGCCGGCGAACACCACCTCACCCGCTATTTCCACGTTCTGCAACTCATTATAGCCAGGGCTTTTCCTGACATACACCTCATCGAAGGGCATCAACACGAAACCTGGCTCTCCGTCTATCACGAAGCCATCTTTGAGCTTCAGTGAATAATATTCTCCAATGACACTGTCCACTTCGGTGGCGTAAGGATTGCCTACTCTACGGGAGATATCCACCTTCATCACGGAGGCCTTCTCGGTCAATCCGCCCGCTTGCAGGATAAAGTCCTCCACGGTCTCGTTGTCCGCGTATTTGTACACGCCAGGATGCATCACCTCCCCCCTTATGGTGATAGTGCGCTCCACGGCCATCTCCTGCTTGGTGGGAATGAAGAGCACGTCATTCTCTCTCAGGGGAATGTCCGGGGCAGTACCGTCTAGAATGCCTTTCACGTCCACGCTCAGCACCTCCAACGTGCGGTCGGGTTTCATGCGATGCATCACGGCCCGGGGAGTAAAGGCCTGCTCGGTAAGTCCTTCCGCGTACTGGATGAGGGTACGCACGCTGTTTATCTGGTTTCCCATCTGGTAGAGACCAGGGCGGAATACGGCACCCTTCACCTCCACGGTGTTCTCATAGCGGGGCAAGATGGAGTCCACGCTCACGGAATCACCATCGGCTACACGGAAAGACGCGAAATCAAACTCGTCCACGTTAAACACGGCATATTCCCTGCCTGTCTTGCGGATGACACGCACCGACTTGGTATAAGCGTCGCTGGCGAAACCACCACTGTATTTCAACAAAGAGGCAAGGCTCTCGTCCTTGCGCATCTCGTATATCATGGGGCGCTTCACCTTTCCGTCCACCTTCACCAAACAGTCGTATGGGCCAACCACTATCACGTCGTTGGCACCCAACCGCACATTGCCCGTGAGTTTTCCGTTCAGGATATAGTCATAGATGTCCACCCGACTCACCAATTTGCTGTCGCGATACACCTTGATATCGCGCAACGTACCAAGGTCATTGGTTCCACCCGCCATGTAGAGGGCATGGAAAACGGTGGCGAAAGCCGAGAGCGTATAGGTGCCTGGTGTTTTCACCTCGCCCATCACGTTGACGGAGATGGTCTTGGTTTGCCCCACGGTGAGCCTCACCTGGCTACTGCTATATCGCCTTCCCAGCGTGTTGCGCAGCCGTCTGTTGGCCTGCTCCACCGTAAGCCCGCCCACGGAGACGGGGCCGAAACCCTCTATGGTAATCTCTCCCTCTGGACTTACGGTCTCTTCGAACGAATCTTGTGACGCGCCATAGACATCCACTATCACGGCATCCCCTGGTCCCAAACGATAATCCTGCGGGGTGGCGATATTCATGTTTGGCTCGAAAGAAAGCTCTTCGTTATTGAAAATATCCCTGCCAAACACCTTGTTCTTCCGTTCCTTCTTTTCCTTCAGCAACATCTTGAGCATGAGCATGGAGTCAGGCACGAAAGCTTGCAACTCATTTTGATAAGCCAGGAACTCAGGGCTGTCTTCGTCATAAACCCTGCTCCTGCCCTCCAAGTCTTTCAAGCGATAGCTGGTCAGGTTGCCCTCTTCTTTCAGTTCATTGCGTGTTTTCGTGTCGGCCGCCCCTACCTTCTCATTGGTGCGCAGGCGGGAGTCCGTCGCCTTCACTTTTCCGCCAGGATTTCCCAAGGCATCCAGTCCTCCGCTCTCATACTCCCTCCGCAGCCGTTGCATCCGTGTCACGCTCACGCCCCGTTGCATCAGCTTGGTCACGATCTGCGAGTTGCTGGTGCCGGCGGCTTTTTCATTGACCACGAAGCTCATGATGTCCTCGTCACTCATGGTGGACTGGGCCACCACGTGACAGAAGCAGAAAAAGGCGCAAAGAGTAAGTATGAAGGCTCTTTTCATGTCATATCCCGTTAGATGATGAAAAGCAGCTCCCTATACTTGGGCAACGTCCACAACTCATCAGATACCGTCAGCTCCAATCTGTCTATCTCATAACGTATCTCCTCCATCTTGGGAGCCACGGTGTCATGATAGGCGATGGCCCTCTGGTGCTCATCCTCTATCTTGTTGGCCACCTTGCGGGCATTCACCAACTCCTCTACGCCCACCTCTATCTTATGGGTGCGCTCGGCGATGTCGCGGATAATCTTGATGTTGCGCTCGCAGAGTTTTTGCGCTTCCTTCTCCCCGAAAATATCTATCATGTTCTCCACGTTCTTAGCCAACTGGCTCTGGTAGTGGGTGGCCACGGGGATAATATGGTTCATGGAGAGGTCTCCCATCACACGGGCCTCGATCTGTATTTTCTTGGTGTAGTTCTCCCATTTCACCTCGTTGCGTGCGTCTATCTCCACCTTACTCAACACACCCATGTCGGTAAACATCTTGATGCTGCCCTCGTCTTGGTAACGCTCCAACACCTTGGGACAGGAAGTCTCGCAATCCAATCCCCTGCGCTTGGCCTCTTCCTTCCACTCTTCGCTATAGCCGTTGCCGTCGAAACGGATGGGCTTGCAGGTCTTGATATCCTTGCGTATCACCTTCAAGATAGCCTCGTTCTGCTCCATGCCATCAGCGATGAGGGCATCTACGCGGTTCTTGAAGCTTGTCAGGGCCTCGGCCATGGCCGTGTTGATGACTATCATGGAAGCGGCGCAGTTGGCCGACGAACCCACGGCACGATACTCAAACCTGTTGCCCGTGAAAGCGAAGGGGCTGGTGCGGTTACGGTCGGTGTTATCTATCAACAGCTCCGGAATCTCGGGGATATCCATCTTCAGTCCCTGCTTGCCTTGCAAGTTGAACACGTCCTCCTTGTCCGTGTCCTCTATAATGTCTAGCAACTCTGAAAGCTGTTTGCCCAGGAAGCTGGAAATAATGGCAGGAGGTGCCTCGTTGGCACCCAGTCGGTGGGTATTGGTGGCGTTCATAATGCTAGCCTTCAGCAGTCCGTTGTGCTTGTAGACGGCCATCAACGTCTCCACGATAAACACCACGAAGCGCAGGTTGTCCACCGAGTTCTTGCCAGGACTGTGAAGCAACACGCCCGTGTCCGTGGCCAAGCTCCAATTACAGTGCTTGCCGCTGCCGTTGATACCTCCGAAAGGCTTCTCGTGGAGCAGGCAACGGAAGCCATGGTGGCGGGCCACTTTCTGCATCAAGGACATGAGGAGCATATTGTGGTCAACGGCCAGGTTGGTCTCCTCGAAGATGGGAGCCAACTCAAACTGGTTGGGTGCCACCTCGTTGTGACGGGTCTTGCACGGGATGCCCAACTCCAGTGCCTGGTTCTCCAGGTCTTTCATGAAAGCCTGCACGCGCTCTGGCACGATACCGAAATAGTGGTCTTCCATCTGCTGGTTCTTGGCGGAATCATGTCCCATCAAAGTGCGTCCCGTCAACATCAGGTCGGGACGGGCCATATAAAGGCTCTCATCTACCAGGAAGTATTCCTGCTCCCATCCCAAGTTGGAAATCACCTTTTTCACCTCGGGGTAAAAATAATGGCATACTTTGGTGGCGGCCACGTTCACGGCATGGAGCGAGCGCAACAATGGCGCTTTGTAGTCGAGCGCCTCGCCCGTATAAGAAATGAAGATAGTGGGGATACAGAGCGTGTCGTCCATGATAAACACGGGTGAGGTGGGATCCCACGCGCTATATCCGCGGGCCTCGAAGGTGTTGCGGATTCCTCCTGAAGGGAAGGAGGACGCGTCGGGTTCCTGCTGCACGAGCAACTTGCCCGAGAATTCCTCTATCATGCCACCCTTTCCGTCATGCTCTATAAAAGCGTCATGCTTCTCGGCGGTTCCCTCCGTCAACGGCTGGAACCAGTGGGTATAGTGGGTAACCCCATTCTCGTCGGCCCACTGCTTCATGCCCTTAGCCACGGCATCGGCGATGCTACGATCCAGGCGGGCGCCATTTTCTATCACGTCCATCATCTTCTCGTACACGTCAGCGGGAAGATACTTATACATTTTCTGCTTGTTGAACACGTTCTTGCCAAACAGCTCCGAAGGTCGCTCCTTTGGCGTGTTCATTACTTGCGGCTTCTTGTGGGAAGCCTCGGCCACAGCTTCAAATCTCAGGTTGGTCATACTCTATGGAGTTTAATTTTTCGTTTCGGTTGCAAAATTACACAATTTGAACGGAAACGGGAATAGATTGCGGGCGGTTTTTCCAATATTTTTCTTTTTTCTCACGAGGAATGCTTATCTTCGCGACGCTTAATACTGACAAAACACCTACCTCTACATGAATGCACAACCTGTCTATCTCGCTTCCAAGCCCCACTATGAGATACTCGACGGCTTGCGTGGCGTGGCGGCCTTGATGGTCGTCATGGTATGGGGATTCACCCTGCTTCCCCTGCCGCTGAAATGGGACGTGCGCCGCTGGCTCACCGACAGGTTCCTCCAGCGAGTGAAAACCCGGCAGTGACATCATTCCCTTACATCGCTAAGGGGTTCGGTGCATTCGTTCGCCGAATCTCAGCATGTGCGCATAACCTGCCATCGCCTAACAGTAGAGACGTGGCGTGCCGCGTCTCGGCAAGCAAGAGGGCTGAATAAAATCGCCACAGGAGAAGGCCTTACGGCTAACGGAGACGCGGCACGCCGCGTCTCTACATTTTTGGTGATATCACGTGGCCGATGATGGGCAGAATCGGAAGAAAGAAGAAAAAATATTTCGAATAAACCTTTGCGGTTCAATACTTTTTTTGTAATTTTGCAATCATAAAGCCGTTGCACGCCATAAAACGGGAAACGGCCAGCGTAATTAATTACCTGATTAACAATACATTGTGGTTATGATGATAGAAACGTTGACGCACGCGATGCTTCGCTCTTCTCGCCACATAACAACGATGGACCATTGCCGCTGAGTTTCGTCCGGGATGCCGTCGTTAGACCTAAAGAATGTTGTAAAACGCCCTAGGGGACACCTTAATTATGTACACCTGGCGTGATGATTCAAGTTCGGAGAGGTATTTCTTAGCCTTCATGCGATTGCCATGAGGGTAACATAGAGAATACCTTCTCGCCAGCCAAGACTTTATGACAGACAAGCTCAACCACGTTGACTATCATTGGTATCTTGTCCGTACCCAACCCGGACATGAACGGGAGCTGGGCTGCCTCATCGACCGCGAGAAGGAAAACACCCACAATATCCTGGAAGCCTACTGCCCCACCCATACCACGGTCAACGTGCGGCATGGCGACCAGGAGCGCAAGCTCCCCCTCTTCGACGGCTATGTCTTCGTGCTGGCCACGGAAAGCGCGTTGCGGGAATTTCTCCAAGAACGCTACCCCAATGCCTTCCTGCGCTACAAACGCAAACGGCAGGAAAACGAGAAGGCCGAGCCATTCACCATCCCGGAAGAACAGATGCGGGCGTTCATGGACTTCAATGACAACTACGCCGACAAGGTGGTGGTATTGGAGCGACCCTATACCGATTACGCTTTCAATCCCAACGAGGATAACCAACCCAATGAGATTGTCCGCGTGCTCGACGGCCCCCTGGCAGGACGGGAAGGCTACATCTGCCGCTTCCGCCGCAAAAAAGGACTGGTGTTCCAGGTGCAAGGCATCGAGCCAGGAAGCCACCTCACCGTCTCCTACCCCAACGTCTATGACCTTCATGTCGTGCGTCTCCACAACGCCGAGGGCGACCGCCTGTCGCTGGGCACGGAGAAAGCCCGCGCCGCCGACCTCCTTATTGGCGCGCTGCAGGGCTGCGGCTATGGAGAGCGCACGCTGGCCACGTTCTATGCCATCATGGATTTTCTCGCCGCCAAGCCCTCGTTGACAGTCCTCCGCAAAGAGCTTCACCAACAAGGCCAAGAGGCGTTAAGCCTTCGCATAGAACGGATAACGGGCAAGGAAGCGCAGCTCCTGCTCAACCTGGCCCGCTATGAACGGGAACATCCCGGCTATACGCGAAACACCTGCCCCAGACTAGTCCTTCGCCCCTTCCTCACGCCTACGTCTGGACTTGAAGACGACAGAAACGGAAGGCTAGCCAGACCACACTTCACGGAACTCATCCAGCAAGTCAACATCGCGGAACAAGTCTACTATCCCAGCCGACAGATCAGCGCGGAGGAGAGTACTCCCTATTACGCCCATCTCGGAGTCATGGAGCGAGACGGCCACTACACGCTTTTCGCCAACTGGGACACGTTCCTGGACGAATACTTTCTCACGGCGGGCAAGGCCAACGAGAAATTGGTGGAGGGACAAAGCCAGCATGAGCGATTGGTAGACTCCTTCCGCAACTACGCCCCTCTATTATATAAGGTATTGACAGACCCTGACTCCCCCGTGAAAGCTATCCATGACTTTCCCGTAGGCGATGAGAAACTCAACGTGATGGCTATCACCGCCACGAATCCCGAGCAAGGAGCGGAAGAGCTGCTCCGCATCTGCGTTGGCATCTGCCAGGAGCTCAACACCACCAACCATCTGGCCGTGTGGCGCAGATACCTCCGCACCGTGTGGCTGCACCAATAAGGTCTGTTTATGAAAAGTATAAGCCACTTTTTCTTTGCTGGATGAAAATTTATCATTAACTTTGTAGGCAAGAGTCGATGAACTCAAAAAACTTAAGACCTCAAGAACTTACAGAGCCATGATGAAGTACCCCATAGGAATACAGAGTTTCCCCGACATCCGTGAGCGGGGATTCGTCTACGTTGACAAGACGGCGTTTGTTTACCAAATGGCGTTGATGGGGAAATACTATTTCCTCAGCCGTCCCCGCCGTTTCGGAAAGTCCCTGCTTGTCTCCACCATGGAGGCTTACTTCCTGGGGCGGAAAGAATTGTTCAAGGGACTGGCCATGGAGAAGCTGGAAACCGAGTGGAAGGCGTATCCCGTGCTTCATCTGGACTTGAATGCCCAGAATTACGTGGACGAGAATGCCTTGCACGAAGAGCTGGACAAGCACCTTGTGATATGGGAACAGACTTACGGGATAGCCATTGACAAATCGCTTTCCCCAGAAACCCGTTTCTACAACGTGATACGCAACATTTATCAGCAGACGGGCAGTCAAGTGGTGGTGTTGGTGGACGAGTACGACAAGCCGCTACTTTCCACCATCGACAATGAAACGTTACACACTTCCTACCGCAATACGCTGAAAGCCTTCTTCTCTGTGCTGAAGTCGTTGGATGCCTGCATTCGTTTCGCTTTCATCACGGGCGTAAGCAAATTCAGCCACGTCAGCATCTTCAGTGACTTGAACAACCTGAACGATGTATCCATGGATGCGCATTATGCCGATATCTGCGGCATCAGCGAACAAGAGTTGCATGCCTATTTCGACAACTCCATCCATGAGCTTGCCGATGCCAACGGCATGACTTACGAAGAGACATGCGAACAGCTGCGCAGGCAATACGACGGCTACCACTTCCTGCAAAATAGCGTGGGCATCTACAATCCGTTCAGCTTGCTCAATACGTTTGCCAAAGGTGCGTTCAATGATTATTGGTTTGCCACGGGCACACCCACGTTCTTGGTCAAGCTATTGCAACAAAACGACTACGAGTTGAGCGAACTGCAGGAGATTTATGTCAGTGCGTCGACACTTACAAGCACAAACGAGGATTATGATGACCCCATTCCTGTGTTGTACCAGAGTGGTTACCTCACCATCAAGGGACGCGATCTCTATATGGGGCTACGACTCGGCTTCCCCAACGAAGAGGTGGAACGAGGCTTCTTCGATTTTCTGCTTCCCTATTATGCGTCTCGCAGAAAATCGAGCGTTGACGGCTTTCTCAATAAGATGACACCCTCTACTTGATTTTCATTATGCTGGGCTACAACGTGCAGGTGGAGCAGGCCACCAGCCAAGGCCGCATGGACATCACCATCCAGACGAAAGACTACATTTATATTATAGAGCTGAAACTGGACAAAACCGCTGAGGAAGCTCTCCAGCAAATCAAGGACAACAATTACCCCCGCCCCTTCCTGTCGGACAATCGCAAGCTATACCTGATAGGCGTGAACTTCTCGTCGGAAACAAGAACGGTGGAGAAATGGGTGGTTGAAGAGCGGTAATCCATATAAAGTTTACCCAGAGTTTGACGAAGTGGATGCGCTTGCGCGGTCAATATACGGAAGGAGAACTGCGTAAACAATCTCCATCATTACATCAACGAGGCGTGGGCGAAAAAGGACAAAACCAAATCATAACGGAAGCCTCCAAAAAGTCAGTGTCTTATACTGACATAGGTAGACACATTTATAAGTAATAACTAAATGTGTCTACCTATGTCAGTATAAGACAACTGAGCACTCGGGAAGTGAACAACTGGGCACTTGGGGTGGTCTCAACTGGGCACTCGCGATACCCCTAAAACATCCTTGGAAACTCCTCGACAAACCTCACCCGCAAGGGCGTGAACACGGAATACGATGACCTAACACCCTCGCGCACGCGTGCGAACATTTATTATATATAGCAATAATCTTCCCAAGATAAACAACAAGCATTCATTATGGAAAAAAACATCAAGATTGCCGTGGCCGGAACCGGCTACGTAGGACTTAGTATAGCCACCCTTCTCAGCCAGCGCCACCAGGTGACGGCGGTAGACGTAATTCCCGAGAAGGTGGACTTGATCAACCAACGCAAGTCACCCATACAAGACGATTACATCGAGAAGTACCTGGCGGAAAAGGAGTTGAACCTGACCGCCACGCTCGATGGAGCGAAGGCCTACGGCGACGCTGATTTTGTCGTGATAGCTGCCCCCACCAACTACGACCCGGTGAAGAACTACTTCGACACCAGTCACGTGGAGGAAGTCATCGACTTGGTAATGAGTGTCAACCCTAAGGCAATCATGGTCATCAAGAGCACCATTCCTGTGGGCTATACCGAAATGATACGCAAAAAGATGCATTCCGACAACATCATCTTCTCACCGGAATTCCTGCGCGAAAGCAAGGCATTGTATGACAACCTTTATCCCAGCCGCATCATCGTGGGCAGACCTGAAGGTGACGAGCGATTAGACAAGGCTGCCCATGAGTTTGCCGCCTTGTTGCAGGAAGGAGCCATCAAGGAGAACATCGACACCCTCTTCATGGGCACCACCGAAGCCGAAGCGGTTAAACTCTTCGCCAACACCTATCTCGCCCTGCGTGTCTCCTACTTCAACGAACTGGACACCTACGCCGAGATGAAAGGCCTGGATACCCAAGCCATCATCAACGGCGTATGCCTTGACCCACGCATCGGTACGCATTACAATAATCCCAGCTTCGGTTACGGTGGCTATTGCCTACCTAAGGATACGAAACAGTTGTTGGCCAACTATGCCGATGTGCCTGAGAACCTGATACAAGCCATCGTGGAGAGCAACCGCACGAGGAAGGACTTCGTTGCCGACAGGGTTTTGCAATTGGCCGGTTACTACACAGCAAACAGCAAGTGGGACGAACAGAAAGAACATGATGTAACAGTTGGAGTTTACCGACTTACCATGAAGTCGAATTCTGATAATTTCCGCCAGTCAAGTATCCAAGGCGTCATGAAACGAATAAAGGCAAAAGGCGCAAAGGTAATCATCTATGAGCCTACGCTTGAGGACGGTGCTTCATTCTTCGGAAGTAAAGTGGTTAATGACTTAAATACCTTTAAAGAACTAAGTAAAGCCATTATAGCCAACAGATATGATTCTTGCCTTGATGACGTAAAAGACAAGGTTTATACGAGGGATATTTTCAGACGAGACTAACTAACATAAAAATCAAGTAATATGTTACCAAGGAATGTTGAATTGACGGGTAAAACCATACTTGTTACCGGAGCCGCTGGATTTATTGGTTCAAACTTGGCAAAAAGGCTGCTTAAAGACGTACAAGGCATAAAGGTGATAGGCATTGACAACATGAATGACTATTACGATGTCCGGCTGAAAGAGGAACGCTTGAAAGAATTGTCCGGCCATGAGTCATTTGTGTTTATCAAAGGTGACATTGCGGACAAAAGCCTCATCAACAAACTGTTTGAGGAATACAAGCCGCAAATCGTGGTAAACCTTGCCGCACAGGCAGGTGTGCGTTACAGTATCACCAACCCCGATGCTTATGTGGCTTCCAACCTGATAGGCTTTTACAACATTTTGGAGGCTTGCCGTCACAGCTACGATAATGGGCAAACAGGAGTGGAACACTTGGTTTACGCCAGTAGTAGCAGCGTGTACGGCAGTAACAAGAAAGTGCCTTACTCCACCGATGACAAGGTGGATAATCCCGTCAGCCTCTATGCCGCTACCAAGAAGAGCAACGAACTAATGGCTCATGCCTACAGCAAGCTTTACAATATTCCGAGCACTGGCCTGCGCTTCTTTACAGTTTATGGTCCGGCAGGCAGACCCGATATGGCATACTTCGGATTTACGAATTTATTAGTTAAAGGAGAAACTATCAAGATTTTCAATTACGGAAACTGCAAGCGCGACTTCACTTACATCGATGACATCGTGGAAGGCGTGGTGCGTGTCATGCAGCACGCTCCCGAGCGGCTGACGGGTGAAGACGGTTTACCCATTCCTCCGTATAAAGTATATAATATAGGTAACAACCACCCCGAAAATCTGCTCGATTTCGTGACTATTTTGCAGGAAGAACTGGTTCGTGCTGGTGTATTGCCTATCGATTACGATTTCGAGGCACATAAGGAATTGGTGCCCATGCAACCAGGTGATGTACCTGTAACGTATGCGGATACTACGCCTTTGGAAACAGATTTTGGATTTAAACCAGACACATCGCTAAGGAAAGGTTTATGCAAGTTTGCAGAATGGTATGTATCTTTTAAAAGCTAAAAATCATGATAAACAAATTGATTCGAAAATTATATTGGCATTTTTGTCCAATAATTAAACAAGCTGAAAAAGCAGGTGTTTTAATAGGAAAGAATAATGAAGTTCAATCGCACTTTTGGGAACGGGCAGAACCCTATCTAATTACGATAGGTGATAATTGTCAAATAACAGCTGATGTAAAGATATTTACACATGGGGGGGGGAAGGCTGTTCGTCATATTTCTCCCCAGTTTGATGTTTTTGGGAAGGTAAAGATCGGGAATAATGTCTATCTCGGTAATAATTCGCTTATTATGCCGGGGGTGACTATCGGTGATAATGTACTTGTTGCCGCAGGATCTGTTGTTACGCATTCTGTTCCAGATAATGTGGTAATTGGAGGAAACCCTGCCAGAATTTTGTGTTCTTTAGAAGAATATTATCAACGAAATTTACCATATAATACAGAAACAAAAGGGTTCTCTGTTAAAGAGAAGAAGAAAATTTTGACAGAGTTGCCAGATGGCATGTTCGTGAAGAAAAGATTGATGGAAAAGAATTCTCCATGTAGATAGTGCATTTATGAATATCCTCAATTTGCTCAACAAAGAATAAGGAACTTATTCAAGTAAACTTCCGCGAGCAAGTATCCTTGCTTCTATGGCCAAGTATCCTTATATACTTTGCCATTTATCCTTGCTTTTATAGCCGTTGAAGCATAGCTTCCTCGCAGATATATAATTGGGTAAAAAGTGAATGTTCATAATACATTTTCTCGCACGCTGATTTATGATGTGTCGTCAAGGCCTCTTTATTCATAAACTACAACATTGACTTCAGATTTAATGTCTAAAAGGAAAACGTCATATATTCGTAGAGGGGTTTTTTGGAATTCTTTGAATAGTATTGCTCGTTACGGCATTACTTTTTTGGGAACTATCATTTTGGCGAGAATGCTTTCACCCGAAGATTATGGTCTTATTGGAATTTTGACCGTATTCATCTCTGTTGCTGAAGTTTTGATAGATGCAGGCTTGGGAGGAGCTGTCATTAAGAAGAACAATGCCACAGCTATAGATTATTCCACACTGACGGTGTATAATCTATGCGCTTCTATTGTCATCTATGTCATCTTTTTTGTCATTGCGCCTTATGTTGGCAGCTTTTATGACAAACCAGTTTTGGAACGTTTGCTACGTTTATATTCCATAGTCATACTGATTTATTCCTTTACCATTGTGCCACGAGTACAATTGATAAAACAGCTGCGTTTTAAGGAACTTTCATTGATCAGCTTAATTTCTGGTATTGGAGGACTTGTCACGGCTATTGTAATGGCCTATTTAGGATTTGGAACGTTCAGCCTGATAGGGCAATATATATGCAATGCACTGATTACCACAATCTTGGTTTGGGTAGTTTCGCACTACAAAATCACGTTCCAATTTTCGTATGCTTCGTTTAAAGAACAGTTTGCATTTGGTATGAATACCACTTTGGCCAACTCTTTGAAAGCTATTAGTGAAAATATTTATGCGAATGTCATAGGCAAAACGTCCTCCATCCATCAAACAGGGTATTATACACAATCTTCACGCTTGAGCGCAGTTCCCACTAATTTTCTGTCCAGCTTGATTGATAATACTTTTTTTCCGATATTTTCTCAAGAAACGGATAAAAATGAATTCTCTACAAAGCTCAGTAGGCTGAACCAAAGAACTTGTTGCATCACTGTCCTGATGTTTGGCTCTGCAGTCCCCGTCTGCCATGAGCTGATTCTAATTCTTTTGGGAGAACAGTGGCTGGAAGCGGAGCAAACCTTGGAGATCTTGTTGGTAGGAAGTATGTTCATGTCCATAGCCTTTATTGGGCGAAATATCCTGAAATGTCTCGCAAAGACATTTCTTATTTTAAAAATAGAAATTTATTTGATTCTGTTCAGTTTTCTGTTGTTAGTTATCGCTTCTTTTGGGGGATATTATTATATAGTCATTTGTTTGCTATGTGCATCGATAGTTAAAGCATTCTGTATGAACTATATAGCATACCGCCAATTGGGAATTGGTGTCATGTCACTCTTCAAACCCGTATTGATAGTTGTTGGGTGGACTGCGATGGCAACTGCATGTGCGTATAGTGTTAAGTTTTTTAATCTAATCTTTTATGAATCATTGGCTTTAAAATTAGCGTTTTATATTGCTGTCATTAGTTTGGGTATGATACTTAATAAAAAATATGATATTGTCAAAATTTAGAACTGAGGAGGGGGAATCTTCAACGATGAAAAAATATTTTAATTTTCTAGACGGATTTAGAGGTGTCCTGTGCATTTGGATTGTTTTATTTCATTTCACAACACGCTATAAAGAATTATATGGGTATTCTTTCGGTTATGATTTTGGCCATGGGGGGGGATACGGCGTAATGCTTTTCTTCACGATTTCAGGTTTTCTTACAATGTTTACAGCATCTAAAATACATCAAGGTGCTTTTTATTGGCTAAAGAGAAAATTTTCTCGGATTTATCCCCAATACGCTTTGTCTGTAATACTTATATTCATTGCGCTTTCTATTTGGCATCTTCCAGGAAGAAATGTAACGTTAACAAAAGTGATTACGGACTTGTTTCTGTTCCCCGCCTATTTCTTTCCTAAGATTGAAGGTGCACATTGGTATGTTATTACATTATTGTATTTTTATATATTTTTCCTATGCATTGCCAGATTTAAACTACACACAAAATTGTGGTTTTATATTTTATGCTCTATCATCTTCATTGTATTTTATATTTTGCCTGAAATATTAAATATTGACAATACGTTTATCAAAGCTGTACGTATCTTGTGTGATTCGTGTTTTCACTTAGGATTGTTTTTAGGAATGTTGTTATATATGAGCATTTATGATAAAAATAAGATATATGATATTCTATTTTTTATCCTTCTTCTCGTGCTAGCCTGGAGAGAACAAAGTCTGTTATTGTCATCTCTCTACTTAATCCTGAATTTATTGTTTAGGGCAAACGACTGTAAAATTGTAAATTATGTGTTGGGAAATAAATTAATGCGTAGGTTAGGAGGAGTATCCTATTCATGGTATCTTATTCATCAAAATATAGGATATCTTTTTATTAGTAATGCTTTACAAGAGTGGAAATGGGAGGGTAAAACATTAGTCCCAATTTTTGCTGTTCTCTTCACGTTGATATTAGCTTTCCTTTTTGAAGCCTTGTATAACTTTCTTCGAGAACTTTTAGTAAAAAGAAGCTGCATTCAATGATTGTAGTTATACAAAATCGGCTCAGATTATAGTATATAACAACATTGCTTTAAATGCCAGTTTATGGAACATAGCATAAAAAAGAATTCCTGGGTAATCATCATAGTTCTCATCATAGCTATTGACATTGTTGGATCAGCTTATTTTGAGACAGGGAAGACGTACATGATATTCGCCTGTTTATTGTTTGCTTTCTTTAGTAAAGAAAAATGTCTAGCCAACAATGATGTAAAGCTTCCATGGGTTCTTGTTATTTCCTTCGTCTGCCTAATAATACTACAAAACCTGTTTATAATAGATGTTGATAAAAACAGACAAATTGTCTTTTTGTTATACGTACTGATTTTATTCTTTTATGCGAAAAAAGGAAATGTGCAAGAAATGCACACTTTGTCTCTTTGCGTAAAAATACTCGCTATTATTGGCACATTGTCAGTTCTTTCTATTACGGGATTTAGAAATGATGTGATGTATCGTGAAGATGTCCTTATAGACAAAGGGATGCTTACTATATGGTTCGCAATGCTATATGCAATTACCATATCTGAAGTTCTTATGAAGAAAAATATTCTTTCCAACATCGTCTTGTTTCTATGCATATTGGTAATAAACTTATTCATAGTTCAAAGTAAAACTGCAGTTTTTTCAGCGGTTGTTTTTATAGGTGTAGTTTACTTTATATCAGAAAAAAAAGTTAAGCGACAATTTAAGAAGTGGCTTATGCCTGCGCTATTTATACTAGCTGTGGCTATCATCATGTTTCCTACCATTTTGCTCCCAGAATCTATGAGAATAGGAATAAACTATGTCTTAGGCGCAGATGTGTTTCAAGTTGATTATCATTCAAAACAATTTGCAACTTTCGACATGCGCAGTGAAATAAACGCCTTTACTTTCTCTTTGTTTCTTCAGAATCCTTGGATAGGCATTGGTTGTGGAGCGTATAAAAATATTGCTTTCTTAGATGTCACAGAATGCGAAAACACCTATGCAGACATTTTCGTAGAAGGGGGCTTGCTTTGGGGATTGCCGATGGTAGCAATTATGATATTCATATTATACAAGTCAATAAAAAATATTAAGCGAAAGCATTTTGTTTATGAAAATTATTTGTGTTTGGCCATTATTGTTTCCATGATAGTGGCATTTCAATATAACGATTTTGTTCGTTCTTTTACTTTTCTTTATTTAGGTTGCTGTTTTCATGCTGTCAAATGTTGAAAATATCACATTGTTCAAAAACAGAATCGCACGTGATAACCTTTTTCAGTTAAGGTAAAGTATTATAAAAATTACATTAATTATTATAAAAATTACATTAAAATGAGAGAAAAAGAAATCTTCGATAATATCGAACAACTCCAACGAGACTATTTCTCTGTTCGTCAATCTCCTGCATTTCGTGTGGGAACCAAGTGGGTGAATTTCTTGGCGGCCGTACGCCATGGTTCTTTATGGGCTTTTTTGCAGAGGGAATGGATCTACAGGAAAAATGCTCGTTTTGCAGTGCCTCATCCTCCTTTTAATTTTGATTATGGAACTTATCCTGATTCTTCTGTGAAGATAGCCGTTTATTCTTGTATTACGGGAGATTATGATTGTTTGGCAGAACCTTTTTTTTCGATAGAAGGTGTCGATTATATTATGTTCACAGATAATCCAAAACTAAAGAGTGAGAAGTGGGAGTTGCGTTCTATTCCTGATGAAATAGCGAGATGGAATGACAATGCCATGATAAATCGTTATTGCAAAATGCATCCAAATGTGGTGGGCAATGGCTACGATTATGCACTTTATATAGATGGAAATATTTGCATTGTATCAAACATACGGAACATGATCAATGTCATACCGAAAGATTTCGGATTTGCCCTTCATCAACATGTGACAAGAGATTGCATTTATGATGAAGTTAAAGCCTGCAAATACGCCAAGAAAGGTAGAATCGAAAAATTGGAAAAGCAGGTAACTCGTTATTGTGAAGAGGGTTTTCCGCCCCATTATGGTTTGTTGGAAGCCACTGTCATACTCACAGATTTACACAACTCTATTGCTTTGGACATTCAAGATAAATGGTGGCAGGAATTTATTGATTCGGAGAGTCGAAGAGATCAAATCTCATTACCATACGTGTTATGGAAAAACGGTATTACTCCATCAGATGTAAATACATTAGGTTGTCCCATACAACAAAATCCAAAATTCAGAAAATTTGAACATAAAAGACCACAGATTATTCAATGAATCCCATTTTGCCCAAAATTTCAATTATCATGCCTGTCTACAATTCCGGTGAATATCTTAAAACCGCAGTAGACAGCATTCTCAATCAAAGTTTAAAAGAAATCGAACTAATTTTGGTAGACGATGGCTCTACCGATGGCAGTTCGGAACGATGTGATGCATACGCACGGCAAGACAACCGTGTAGTGGTTATTCACCAGAAGAATGGTGGGATATGCAATGCCCGCAATGCGGCACTGAAAATCGCACGAGGTGAATATATAGGTTTTTCTGACCACGATGATGAGTTTGAAACAGAAGCGTTTGAACAGGCGTATAAGATGGCTGTTGATAAGAATGCGGATCTTGTAAAATTTAGGAAAGATGAATTAATCATACGAGGAGATAAAATTATCCGGACTAAAACGAGTCATTTTGAAACTCAAGTAATGGATCGTGAAAATATTATTAGTCATATATTTTATTTGAAAGATGTCTATGTACTAAATTGTGTGTGGGATGGGATATTTAAAAAGCAATTATTTGAAAACATAAAATTTGACGAAACCTATAAAAGCGGCGGGGAAGATATCGCCATCATGTATGATATCATCGTCAAAGTGAACAGGCTGGTCTTGATAAATAAAATATTTTATCACCATTATATAAGGCGAGGATTTTCGACCTCTTCCAAATTCAATCTCAATAATATTGAGTCGAAAAAACGACTTGTATTACATATGAATGCAATGCTGACTAAAATCAATGTGAATAGAGATGAATACCCTTTAAATTATACATTATATTTGCTTAAGTTTGTCTTTTTCCCTGTCATTGCTATTTTATCGGCAAGTGAATGCGCATATCCCATTCAAAAGAAAAAAAGCATCATTCAGGAAATGATATCGGCAGATTATACGCCAACCTATTTCTTAAAACAATCTATATGGGAAATATCGAAAAATTCTCGCAAAATAGGACTTGGGTATTTTTTGTTGAAAAATTCTTTATATAGGCTTTTGTTTCTAATGTTTAGCATACGGGTAAAGAACTCTTAATTAAAACTTTCATATATGAAGCCAATATTTATCTCAGGCCCCTGTGTCATAGAATCAATGGAACTGCTTGACACCGTGGCCCAGGAACTTGTACGCCTGAACAAAAAGTACGAAATAGAAATTATTTTCAAATCTTCTTTTGATAAAGCCAACCGGACATCTATTCACTCTTATCGCGGGCCGGGATTGGAGAAAGGCTTACAGATGTTGGCAGACGTGAAGTCTAAATACGGTTTACAACTGTTGACGGATATCCATGAGTCCTATCAGGCCGCACCTGTGGGCGAAGTGGTGGATGTCATACAAATACCTGCATTCCTTTGCCGCCAGACGGATTTACTGGTTGCGGCAGCTAAGACCGGCAAGGTTGTCAATATCAAGAAAGCCCAATTCCTTTCAGGAATGGATATGCAATATCCCGTACAAAAGGTGAAAGAAGCCGGCAATGAACATGTATGGTTAACCGAACGGGGAAACATGTATGGCTATAATAACCTGGCGGTGGATTTCCGGAACATTGCGGACATGAAACAATTCACGGACACAGTCATTATGGACTGTACGCATTCCGTACAGCGTCCGGGTGCTGCCGGAGGAAAAACGGGAGGGAATCGTGAGTTCATTCCCGCTATGGCTTTAGCGGCAAAGGCATTCGGCGCTACGGGTTATTTCTTTGAAGTGCACCCCGAACCTGACAAGGCATTAAGTGACGGGCCAAACATGTTATGCCTGGATGACTTGGAAAAAATAATCGTCTCATTGTTCTAATAATGGAAAACCAGATTATAAAAGCATTAGTCATGGATGTGGATGGCACCCTGACTGACGGAAAAATCTATATGTCACCGCAAGGCGAATGCATGAAGGCCTTCCATATCAAAGACGGTTACATGTTAGCCCGTCTGGCTGACTATGGCATAACTCCTATTATTATAACCGGAAGGCAATCCAACATTTTGCTAAACCGATGTAAGGAATTGCATATCACCGAAGTTTACCAAGGCATAGAAAACAAACGGGAGAAACTGGTCGAAGTCTTGCGTACACTTGAATGCTCTTTCCATGAGACTGCCTATATAGGCGATGACCTTAATGACTTGGAGTGCATGGAGCTTTGCGGAATATCTGCATGCCCTGCAGATGCGGTAGAGTCTGTTGCACGGAAAGTGGATTTCGTATGTAGCAAAAACGGAGGGGAAGGTGCCGTACGTGAATTTATAGAACATCTTATCAAACATAATGGGAAAGACAAAACAGTATGCGGTGAAATGCTTCAAGGATGAGGCTGCCGCCATTTTAGACTTGATACCCCAACTGACCGACGACTTTGACAAAGCCATCGATTTGATTTATCTTTGCAAGGGGAGGCTGATTGTGACAGGAGTCGGCAAATCCGGTCATATTGGCACGAAAATAGCGGCCACATTGGCAAGCACGGGGACTCCTTCGTTCTTTGTCAATCCGCTTGATGCTTATCACGGAGATTTGGGCATGTTTACTCCTGACGACGTGGTGCTTGCCATCAGCTATTCTGGCAATACAGATGAGCTTCTTCGCTTTATCCCTCTGCTGCTTGAACGGCATATCCCAATTATCGGTATGTCTGGCAATCCCAATTCACTGCTTGCCCAGTATTCCGCATGTCATTTGAATATTGCCGTAAAGAGAGAGGCCTGTCCGTTGAATCTGGCGCCCACCTCATCCACTACAGCTACTTTGGCGATGGGGGATGCCATTGCCTGCGCATTGATGGAGGTGCGTCATTTCAAGGCTTCAGACTTCGCCAAGTTCCATCCAGGAGGGAGCCTTGGGAAGAAATTGCTTTCGAAGGTGAAAGACTATATGGTATCAACCAACCTGCCAACAGTTTCCTTGGATACGAAAGTGAGTGAAACCATCATCGAAATCAGCAAGACCAAGCAAGGTATCGCGGTTGCCATGGATGGCGGGAAGATAGCGGGTGTCGTTACGGACGGGGACGTGCGTCGTGCCATGCAGAACAGGCAGGATAGCTTCTTCTCCCTTACCGTAAAAGACATCATGAGCACGACTCCCAAAACCATCAACGAGTCAGCCAAACTCTCCGAGGCCGAGACATTGATGCGTAAATACAATATCCATTCTTTGGTCGTGGTTGATGATGACAACCGATTGGTCGGCATTATTGATTCATTTTCATGCTTATAAAATCATGAATGAAATCGTAAATGGACAATCGCCTTCGCGGATGGAATGGATTGACAGCGCGAAAGCCATAGGCATGGTCTTGGTCTATATTGGGCACTGTGGCATACCTGGATTAAACCAGTATATTTACCTTTTTCACATGCCGCTGTTTTTCATCATCAGCGGTTTTCTGTGGAATGTGGAGAAGAACAGGGATATGGAGTTCAAGACTTTTGCCCAAAAGAAGTTCAAGGCATATATCATACCATATTTTAAAATCGCGGTAATTTGTTTTACCATATATGGCCTTGGGCTGAACCTCATACGGCTAGGAGGACTTACCGAAGAATATTGGACACAGCTGGAGAAATTTGTTTTTGGCATTGTAATATATTCAAGGGGAACCGTGGAATGGCTTCCCCAATGCAGCCCGATATGGTTCCTGACTTGTCTCTTCGTCGCGGAAATAATCTATTATTTTCTGTTGAGACTCAAATTTCCCGTGGCAGGGGTAATAGTCGCGGGGCTGTTGGGGTACATATTCTCTGGTTGGGTCAAATTGCCTTGGAACATAGACAGCGCACTTTCTGCCGTTGTACTATTGTATATAGGGACACAAGCCAGAAGGTTTTGGCATTTGCTGACGGACTGGCGAACCATCTCTTTAGTCTCCGCTATCGCTATTGTCACTGTTCTCACAAACGAAACCCAGGTTGATTTTGATGGGAACAACTATTCGAACATGTTAGCCATGTATGTGAAGTCCACGATTATCTCCATCTCCTTATTAACATTAATTTACAAATGGGGGGGTGGAAGTGGCTTGCCACATTCGGCAGGGAAACCATAGTCCTGCTTGGATATAACTATATCCTGAACACACTCGCGTCAGAAATATGTCATGACAACCCTTACCTTATGCCCTTCGTCGTAATCCCTTTAGGAGCCATGTTAGCGCTACTTGCGAGGAAGTATGGCAGGGTAAGGAAAATAATCGTATAAAAAGAAGATATGAAAACAGTCGCTTTTGTGCCCATCCGTTTGAACAGCAAACGTGTTGCTGGCAAAAACTTGAAAATGTTAGGTGACAAACCTTTAATGTGCTATATCCTTGATACTCTAACGAAAGTAAAGGATATAGACGAGGTTTATGTGTATTGCAGCCAAGAGAAAATCAAGGAATACCTTCCTGCTGGTGTCAAATTCTTGAAGCGTCCTGAATTTCTGGACAGGGATGAAACCTTGGGAAAGGAAATCTATGAGGAGTTCACGAAAACGATAGACGCTGATGTATATGTCTTGGCACATACCACCTCGCCGTTCATGAAAGTGGAAACGGTGGAAAACGCCCTCAACAAAATAATCAATGAGGGGTATGATTCCGCCTTCAGTTGTGAGAAAATCCAAACGTTTACATGGTATAACGGCAAGCCGTTAAATTATGACCTGAAAGAAATACCAAGAACCCAAACGATAGAACCTGTATACGTGGAAACGAGCGCTTTCTTCATGTTCAAGCGTGATGTCTGGAAAATACACAAACAACGTATCGGCTTTAAGCCATATTTTGCCCTTGTTGATAAAATAGAGGGTGTGGACATTGATTGGCCGGAGGATTTTGAATTTGCGGAAAAAATATTGAAAACCTATCAGTGAGAATTGGTTCATGAAACATTTGTTCTTGATACACTCCCATACGATATTCTTAACTGCTATGGGGGTAATAGAACAATTGGGGTTAAAAGGGCCTGATGTGTTAATCATGAATTTCAGGCATTATCATAATCCCCAATTGGGTTTTAATTTCAGGTCTTATGACTTTAGTGAAACCATAGAAGAGTCATATCACATTTTCTTTAGTTATTCACGTCGACATCTTGCATTTGATAAAAAACAACGGAATAGGGCTGTTAGTGCTTTTGACGATTTCATTGACAATATAGTTAAAGACGATTTTATGCTATATGTGCCCCACTTACAATCTCCTTCATTTCAGATATTGGCTACAAATAGAAGATGTAAAGAGGTTTTCTTTGTGCAAGAGGGGGCAAGAATTATGTATGATTGCATTACGAATAAAAACAAATGGTACTTCAGCCTCTATAATAAACTGTTTTTGAGAAACGAAAATAGGATGTGGAAAGCTTATAATTGGTTCCCTGAAAAAAAAGCGCCTTATAAAAAATCCATAGCTGCATTTGCTTTTGATAAATCTTATTTTGGTGATACACCATCAAAAACAATATTAGTTTCTTGGCCTAAAGTGAAAATAGATATTCAGATGGAGACAAGTTATCCTATTTTTATTTTAGAAGCAGCCGTTGAATTGGGACAAATTGAAAAAAGGATATACAAAGGGTGTGTAAATAAATTGATTGAAGAATGTGGAAAAAAGAACAATTATATAAAGTTTCATCCACAACAATCTAAGGAAACACAACAAGAATATCTTGAGATGTTTCTATCTAAAGGAATGAAAGTAGAACCCTTACCTATGGATGTTCCTTTTGAGTTAATATTAGCCGCATTTAAAAATCTAACTGTATGTGGTTTTGGATCATCTCTTTTATTTTATGCCAAAGCATTTGGACATAAAGTCATTTCGCATGAACAAGATTTATTGATATCCCCACGATATAGAATGTATTGCAAAAAAATTCAAAAATTGAAATAACATGATACTGCTAAAGATTTATTATCATATTGTTAGTCTCATAAAGACTTTCATATATAAACTTATCTATAAGAGAGCTTTTGTTATGCCGCTTAATTCTACGTATCGCACTGGTTTCCATGTTATTATAGAGCACAAGGGGGGGGTAAAAATAGGCGAGCATTGTTTCTTTAATAACTATTGTACGCTTGCCTCTCGTGCAGGAATCACTATCGGGGAAGGAAGTATTTTCGGAGAAAACGTGAAAGTGTACGACCATAACCATTGCTACAAAGATACAAGCATTCCTATCAAAGATCAAGGGTATACTGCCGCTCCCATCACGATAGGCAAGCATTGCTGGATTGGCAGCAATGTGGTTATCCTAAAAGGGGTGACCATTGGCAATAATTGCGTGATTGGAGCTGGATGCGTGGTGTACAAGGATGTACCGGATAATTCTGTTGTGGTGAACCAACAACAGCATCAAATAAAATTCACACATAATCATGGAAAGGAAAATCAAGATTCTGCACATCGCTGAATGCGCCGGAGGGCTTGGCCGCATGGCCGTTATTGGTTTGTCGTGCAAGGTGGTGTACAATCCACATGGGTGGGCTTTTAATATGAGGTGAAATTAGCATGGCACGCCGTTGTCGAAAAGGTATTCGGGGGCGATGTCTGCCCCGTTTGCCCAAAACACCGTGTCGTCAACGCCATAGCGAAGGAACTCGTCCTCGTCTTTCAGTTCCGCATAAGCCGGGAGGTTCAACAGCGGCGACAAGTCCACTTTTTTCTTTTCTCCGTTGTTAAACGTACATAAAAGCGTGTGGTTGCCTACGTATTCAGCGGACGTAACTAATAATATCGTTGCTTGTGTTTCCATTGTGGTCTTGCCCATACATATAAATCAAAATGCCTCGTAATATATCAATTGCTCTCATAGATTTACGTGTCTTCTTGATAGTGCAAAGATAAGCATAAAATTTTTAATCATAAAATCTGCCCGCCATTTTATTGCTGCGGGTATAGCTTACCGTCTGTTTCTGCTTAGAAGTAGGGTAGCGTCAAAAAACGAATTGGTCGTAATGATGCCATGATGTTATTGAAATGTAAACGATTGTTTTTGCTTACAATAACGATATGAAAATCAAGAGTTTTATTTACTTGCTAGAGGACGTGAGGGACAAAGTGTTTTGGCAGTATAATCATCCAAAAGAAGCTGATAATATGAAACGGAAAATATTGGATAAAGTCTTGAGCAGTTATAGTATCTCTCATTTTGTGGAACAACACAAGAGAATGTTTTTTTATCTCTGTGAATTGAAAAGGGTAAAATGTAAGCCATTTTACACAGAAACATTCGTACGTAATGTAGGAGAAAGGAGGACGGCATGAAGATATTGCACATAGGGCAGATGATTGGCGGACTGGACGTTTATATCCGCAATTCCATCGTTTACAACAACGCCGGCAACGAGTATGTCATAGCGCATGGCGACAAGGACAACAGCAAGCCCGTATTGAAGGATGGCAAGACCGTAAAGGAATACACCATACCGCTTTACCGCAGCCTTAATCCGATAAACGACCTGAAGGCACTGTCTCGGATCGTAAGGATAATACGCAGCGAGAAGCCCGACCTAATACACTGCCACAGCGCAAAGGGCGGCGTAATAGGTCGGACTGCGGGATGGCTGACCCGCACAAGGACGCTGTACACGCCGCACGCATTCTCGTTCCTTTGCTCGTCCTCGGTGTTGAAGCGCCGCATTTATCTCTTCATAGAAAGGATTACAAAATTCAATGCATACGTCCTTGCCTGTTCTGCGTCAGAGCAAAAGATGGCAATTGAATGCGTTAAATATAGACCCGCACATGCTTTGTTGTGGCATAACTCAGTGCCCGATGCATCATTGGAGAAAGGCGAAAAGGTCAATGTCAATGAACCTTACGCCTGCTACATTGGAAGGCCGTGCTACCAGAAAAATACATTGTTCCTGCTTGACGTGATAAAGACATTGAAGGACAGGGGCTGCAACCTCAAGTTCCTTTTGCTCGGCGTAGGGTATCACTCGCCGGAGTTGGAGGCGATGAAAGCTAAAATCGGCCAACTCGGTTTGGACAACAACATAACCCTTGTGCCTTGGATAAGCCATGCGGATTGCCAGGAATACGTGCGCAGTTCGTTGTTTTACGTCACCACATCGTTATATGAGGGTTTACCCCTGTCTGTCATCGAGGCCATGGCAAACGGAAAGGCCATCATCGCGAGTGACGTTGTGGGCAACAAAGATTGTGTGGAGAATGACGTAAATGGCTGGCTGTTACCATTGGACGCAAACGCATTTGTTGACAAGATTATACAGTTAATCAACGATGCCTCCGTGCGCACGGCAATGGAAAGAGAATCACGGCAGCTCTTCCTCAACAAGTTTTTTATCGAAAAGCAAATCGGACGATTGCAAGAAATATATGAAAATCTTTATCTGCACAAAGAACGAAATAAGAAATAACGTAGCTAACATAACATAAAGTATGAAAGGTATTGTATTAGCCGGTGGCAGCGGTACACGTCTGTATCCTATCACCAAGGGAATCAGCAAGCAACTGATACCCATCTTTGACAAACCGATGATTTACTATCCCATCTCTGTACTCATGTTGGCAGGGATAAGGGAAATCCTGGTCATCTCCACGCCCTACGACTTGCCAGGCTTCAAGCGGTTGCTGGGTGACGGCAGCCAGTTTGGCGTGCGGTTTGAATACGCCGAGCAGCCTTCGCCTGACGGATTGGCGCAGGCGTTCATCATCGGGGAGAAGTTCATCGGGGATGACTGTGCCTGCCTCGTATTGGGAGACAACATCTTCTATGGCGCGGGACTGAACACGATGCTGGCGCAAGCGGTGAAGGACGCCGAGGAGAACGGAAAGGCCACGGTGTTCGGCTATCGGGTGAGCGACCCGGAGCGTTACGGAGTGGCGGAGTTTGACAAGGACGGCAACTGCCTGAGCATCGAGGAGAAACCGGAACTCCCGAAGAGCAACTATGCCGTGGTGGGACTCTATTTCTATCCTAATAAGGTTGTCAATATCGCGAAGAATATCAAGCCATCGGCACGCGGGGAGCTGGAGATAACGACGGTGAACCAACGGTTTTTGGAGGACAAGGAGCTGAAGGTACAGACTATGGCACGAGGATTCGCCTGGCTGGATACGGGTACGCACGATTCCCTGTCGGAGGCATCTACCTTCATAGAGGTGTTGGAGAAGCGGCAGGGCTTAAAGGTGGCTTGCCTGGAGGGCATCGCCTACCGCAAGGGATGGATAACGGCGGAAAGGCTTCGGGAGGAGGCGCAGCCGATGTTGAAGAACGACTACGGAAAGTATCTGCTTTCGATTCTTGACGAGAAAGAAGATACTTTGAAGAAAAACTTGGAATATTGAAAACACCATGGAAATAATCAAAACAGATATAGAAGGCGTGGTCATCATTGAGCCGCGCATATTCAAAGACGCGAGAGGCTATTTCTTCGAGAGTTTCTCGCAAAGGGAGTTCGACGAGAAAGTCGGCCACGTGGAGTTCGTACAGGACAACGAAAGTATGTCATCGTATGGCGTGATGCGTGGGTTGCATTTCCAGCGGCCGCCGTTCACGCAAGCCAAGCTGGTGAGGTGCGTCAGGGGCAAGGTGCTCGACGTGGCCGTGGACATCAGGAAAGGCTCTCCCACCTACGGAAGGCACGTGGCCGTGGAGCTGACAGAGGACAACCACCGGCAGTTCTTCATCCCGAAAGGCTTCGCCCACGGGTTCGCCGTGCTGAGCGAGACGGCGGTGTTCCAGTACAAGTGCGACGAGTTCTACCATCCCGAGGCGGACGGGGGCATCAGCATACTCGACGAAAGCCTGGGCATCGACTGGCGGATACCCACGGAGCACGCCATACTGAGCGAGAAGGACACCAGGCATCCTTTGCTGA
>ERZ827423.517-NODE-517-length-47492-cov-4.828678_pt1 | contig 47492 bp, 44 predicted proteins | sample MGYA00519775_ERZ827423 | MGnify/ENA primary metagenome ERZ827423 (study PRJEB31778, sample SAMEA3449296) | human gut metagenome | biome: human gut; feature: human-associated habitat; material: faeces | place: United Kingdom | collected 2010/2012 ... | reverse complement strand
GGTGGGGGGAGCTGCGGCTCCCCCCACACCCCCCTTTAGGGAAGATAAACCGGCCGAGACGCTCTAGCCGTGCAGCAGGAGACGCAGCAACCCGCACAGGAACAGGTGTCCTGCGTAAAAGAAATAGAAGAACCATTTGCCGCCGGGCATTTTGCCGCGCGTGCCGTTGTAAAAGTGCATCAGCGGCCAGACGAGCACCACGCCGAATTGCAGCAGGCCGTAGACCACGTCAATGCACAGGCACCACACCAGCACATACATCGAAAGATAGGCCAGCATCCCCAGCACCTGTTTTTTCAGATTGCCGCGGTTGGCGTCGATGTGCAGCGTGCAGAGAACCGGGAAGCACGACCAGTCCGAAGGAAACGCCAGCGCGCACAGCAGCAGGATCAGCAGGGTTTTCTGCCAGGCCTTCAGCGGAAAGGCGCGCTTTTCGTCGTCGCAGACGTAAAGCGCGACGACCGCCAGAAACAGCGGCCAGATCACGCTGGTCTGATTCAGCACCGAATCCCGGAAGGGAATCGGCGAGATGCCGAAGCAGAAGGTGTAGGCAAAGTGCGAAACCACCGCGAACACGAAAAGCCTCAGCAGGTATTTCTTCAGATTGTGCGTGTGGCGGTAGCCTTCCGCGGCCATGAACCACAGGATGGGCGCTGCCAGACGGCCGATCAGGTGCAGCCCGATCAGCCACCACTCCCTGCCGTAGCCGGGAAAAAATGTGTCCGCCAAATGGTCGATCAGCATCGACAGGATCGCGATGACTTTCAGCTCCGTGCCGGAAAGACCGGCCGGGGCCTTTTTTCCGAAAGGAGAAACCGCCTGTTCCATCGCAGAACCTCCTTTACCGGATGCGGCGGCACTCGAAATAGCAGCGCTTTTCGCTCGCCTGCCCCATCGAGAACGCCTTGCGCGGCAGCGGCCCGTGCGCAACCGACGGGAAGAGCCGCAGCTTATCCAGCACATCCGGCAGCAGCGCGCAGCAGCCGGGGCGGCGGCCCAGCGCCCGCGCCGCATCGTCGCCGTGAACATAGTCGATGGAAACGCCGGGATGCGCGGAAAGATAGTCGTCCAGCGCGGGCTGAAGCGCTTCCACTGGCAGGCCGGTCAGCACGCGGGAAATGCCCGGCGCGACAAATTCCGCCTGCGCACCGCTCCCGTCCGAGGCGGCGGAGAGCGCAGCCAGCAGTTCGGAAGCATCGGGAACGTTCGTCAGCACGCGGTGAATCGGCGCAAACACCAGCGCTTCGTCGTAAAGGTTCACCACCTCGCAAAGCGCCCAGCGCGCGGGGTGAATTTCCCGCTGCTCCGGCGTGAGCGAGGGCTTGAGCTCTTCCCAGACCGCCTTGGCCGTGGCCAGCGAGTGGTTTCCGTCGCCCACTGCGAACAGCGGCGCATCCCCGCGCGCTTGATCCAGGGCCAGCAGCGCGCGCTCCGCAGCGACAAGGTCGTCCGGATCGGTCACGGCCCAGCCGGTTAAGTGTCCCCAGTCCTGCATCAGCTCCGTGTCGTAAAGAGGGGCGCGGGCGTGCAGCTTTTCGTAAAGCGGCTCGATCAGCGTGCGCGCCTTGTCGTCCGCCAGCAGCATGATGTGCGGGCTTTCGAGCAGCGCGCCGCGCCGCACCTGCATCCGCGGCGGAATGCGCGAGAGGATCGTGCCCTCCGTGGCGCGAATGCGGGAGGCAGAACCCGCGGAATAATCGTATTGTTCCAGATCCACCGCCAGCATCAGCCCCTTGCGGCAGCCGGCGGGCGTGGTGCGCGCGGTGAGCACAAAGCCGTGCAGGCGGCGCGTCAGAACGTCGCGGGCGTAGGCTTCCATGGTTTTCTGAATTTCCGGCACGCGCACGGGCGCATCAGGCAGCTGGGTTTCGGGCAGAATCAGACGGAGCGTGGAAGGTGCAGCGCCCACCTCTGCATCGATCGCGTCCCAGATCTCGGGCTGGGAGGTGTACTGGTCGCAGGCGATGCACGCCCACTTGCGCGCGTCCGCGTTTTCGGGGAGAAGCAGGTCGGGGATGAGCACGCCGATATCGAAAAGAGAGGCGGAATTCATCTTTATCGCTCCTTTGCGTCGGGGATTTCAAGGTTATAGCCCATTATACCGCACGCCGCGCGCTTAACGCAATGTACATTCCTTTTTTGCGGGGCGTGTGTTATACTGAAACAAGTCGGAATATGGAAGAAAGGGGCTCTTTCTGACGATGCTGAATGAAGAAGGCTGGAGCCTTTTGATGATCCTCACGGCGGTGATTGCGCTGCTGGGGATGGGATATGTCTTTATGGGCAGGGAAAAAACCATGGCCGACCGGCTTCGCTCCGGCGGAGGAACGGCGGATACGGCGATGGGGCTGACGGTGCGCGCGGCGGGCTTTGCGCTGCTGGGCGTGATTCCCGGCAGCTTGTATCTGGGCGGCGCGGGCCGCAGTGTGCAGGCCGCGAGCCTGTGCGCGGGGCTGGCCGTACAGCTGTGCTGGATGCTGCCGAAGCTGCGCGCGCAGGAGCCGGCCTCGCTGACCGTCGCGGAGATCTGCGCCAAGGACAGGTTTGCCCGCGCGGGACTGGGCGCGGTGGAGGTTTTGTCGCTGCTGTCGCTGACGGCGGGGGCGCTGGCGATGGCGGCGCGCGTGCTGGCCAGCGTGTTTTCGCTGCACACGACGATTTCGCTGGGCGCGGCGGCGCTGTTGAGCCTGATGCTGACCGTGCTGTGCGGCGCGGCGGCAAGACGGAATATGGACAGGCTCGGTGTGGCGCTGGCGGCGGGCACAGTGCTGGCGGCGTTTGTGCTGGCGCAAGAGATGCTCGGCTCCGCTAAGATCCCGCTGACAGAGCTGCTTGCCCCCAAAAAGGCGGAAAGCGTCCTGGGCTGGACGACGGTTGCATCCGACGCGCTGTGGGGCGTGGGGGCGGTCGGTCTGGTTGCCTTCCCGCACCGCGCGCTGGCGGCGGAGCGGGAAAAAGCCATGCGGCAGGGCGGGCGCATCGGGACGGCGGCGATTGTGCTGCTGACCCTGCTGTGCGCGGGCGCAGGGCTGCTCGGCCGTGCGGCGGACGCTACGCTGGAGAGCCGAACCGCTGCCGAGACCATTTTGATCCAGATCGTGACGATGGAATCGCTGCCCAAGCCGCTCTCCGCCGTGCTGACGGCGGGGCTGACTTCCGCGCTGCTGCTGTCGGCGGGAGCGATGATGACCGAGGTCGGCAGCATTGCGGCGTGGGACATCGCGCTGCCGCTGACCGGCGAAACGCGTGAAAAGCCGCTGATGCGCACCGCAATGGGCGCTGCGGCACTCTCCGCCGTGCTGGCGTTTGTGCTGGCGCTCGATCCCAACCGCCCGCTTCAGGATTACGCGCTTGCGGGGCTGCTGCTCTCCACCGTGACGGCGGCGTTCCTCTGGGCGCGCTTTTGCAGGTGGGAAGCCTGCCCGCTGGGCGAGTGGATGGGGCTGGGGCTGGGGGCTGCGGCGGCCGTTGGCTGGGCGCTGATTCCCGCAACCCGGCTTTTCGGCATGATCGGCGCGATTCCCTGCGCGCTGCTGACGCTGCTGCCCCAGCTGCTGATCGGCCGCTGGACGCAGAAAAAGGCGAAAAAGGCCGCACAGGCATCGGTAAAACCGGAAAAAACGGACGAGCCGGAGAGGGAAAAAGCAGAGGAAGCGGCAGAAGCAGAGGAAGTTTGGGCGGAAGCCGAAGAAGAGCTTGACCAAACGGAGGAAACCGCGGAAGTTCACGAGAACGCCGCTGCGGAAGAAGCCGAAGCGGAAGCCGCGGAACCGACAGAGGAGGAAAAGACGAATGGATCTTTCGATCTTTGACGTGGTGGGTCCGGTCATGATCGGGCCTTCGTCCTCGCATACGGCGGGCGCGGCGCGGCTGGCGTTCGTCGCGCGGCAGATCGCAGGAGAGTTTACGCGCGTCTCCTTCGGGCTGCACGGTTCCTTTGCGCGCACCTACCGCGGCCACGGCACCGACCGCGCGCTGGTGGCCGGGGCGCTGGGGCTGTCGCCGCAGGATGAGCGGCTGCGCACCTCGTTTGACATCGCGAAGGAACGCGGACTGCAATACGATTTTTACCTCACGGAATTGCCCGATGCGCACGAAAACAGCGTCAAAATGACCTTCACGCATCCGGACGGCAGTACGCTGGACGTGGTGGGCGCGTCGCTGGGCGGCGGGCGCATTCTGATCACCCGCATCGGGGAGTATGCGGCAGAAATCACCGCCGACGCGCCCACGCTGGTGATCGCGCATCAGGACAAGCGCGGCATGGTCAGCACCGTGACGCATATCCTCGCGTCCAACGGGCTGAATATCGGCGTGATGCGTCTGTCCCGCACGGCGCGGGGCGGGGCGGCCTGCTGCGTGATCGAGATCGACGGCGGGCTCCCCAGGGAGGTCGTGCGCGAGATCAGCCGCGTGCCGGACGTGATTTCGGTGCGCGCCATCGATGCGACCGATGCGGCGGAAGGAGGGGCGGAGCGTGTATAACAGCTTTGCGGATGTGGAGAAAATCTGCCGGGAGCGCGGTTGGACGCCCGCGCATCTCTTCTTGGAAAATGAGAAAAAGCTCACCGGGCGCAGCGAGGAGGAGATCCTGCGCGCGCTGGATGAGCGGCTGCGCGTGATGGAGGACGCGGCGGCGCGCGCGCTGAACGGCCCGCTGCACGCCGTGGGCGGATTGATTGACGGCGTGGCGGAGAAACAGTGGCGCTACGCGGCGGGGGAGACGCTGTGCGGCGGATTCCTCAACCGCGTGATGGCGCGGGCCTATTCGTGCAGCGAGGTCAACGCCTCGATGGGCCGTATCTGCGCTGCGCCCACGGCGGGCTCTTGCGGCATCCTGCCCGCCGTGCTGCTGACGATGCAGGAGGCGCGCGGCCTTTCGAGAAGTGAAGTGATCGATGCGCTGCTGACTGCGTCCGGCTTCGGCGCGGTGGTGATGAAGAACGCCACCGTCGCGGGCGCGGAGGGCGGCTGTCAGGCGGAGTGCGGCGTGGCGGCGGCGATGGCGGCCGCAGCGGCGGTGCAGCTGTGCGGCGGCACTTTGCCGCAGATGCTCTCCGCGTTTTCCCACGCGCTTTCGGCGTGCATGGGGCTGGTGTGCGACCCGGTGGCGGGGCTGGTGCAGGTGCCGTGCGCGCAACGCAACGCTTCGCAGGCGGTCAGCGCCCTGGTCAGCGCGGATCAGGCGCTGGCGGGACAGGTTTTTCCGATCCCCGCCGACCAGGTGGTGGGGGCGATGTACCGCGTGGGTCGTCAGCTTACGCCGGAACTGAAGGAAACCGCGCAGGGCGGCATCGCTGCGACCGATCGCGGCAAGGAGATCGCGCGGGAGATTCACAAAGGCGCGTAGACCACGAGGTGTTGTCGGAAACTCGGCAAGGACACCGGAGGCCGCGAGCCTAGGCCACGGGGTTGCGCAGCGTCCCCGCGCGTTCACCGGAGGATTTGCCGCGCTGCGGGAAAGCTGTTCGTCGGCGCAGAAGTGGGTTTGACCAAACAGAGGAGGAAGGCCGATGGGCGAAGAGATGAACAAAAGCATTTGGAGTAAGGACTATTGGAAGGGCGCGGCAAAGCGGTTCTCGTCGGTGCGGATGCTGGCGGTATGCGCAATGCTGCTGGCGCTGCGCATCGCGGTGGGATCGGTGTTTATCCCGCTGGGGGACAGCAGCCTGCGCATCTATTTCACCTTTTTCATCATTGCGCTGGGCGCGTCGGTCTACGGGCCGTTGATGGCGGTGGTCGCGGGGTGCGCGGCGGATCTGCTCAGCTTCGCCATTGCGCCGTCCGGGCCGTTTTTTCCGGGATATACGCTGTCGTCCATGCTGGGCGGGCTGATCTACGGGCTGTTCCTTTACCGCAGGGACTTGTCCGTGGTGCGGGTATTCCTGTGCAAGCTGACCATCAACGTGCTGGTCAATATGCTGCTGGGGTCGCTTTGGAACTCGATGATGATGGGCAAGGCGTTTTATTATTATCTCGCCAAGAGCGTCGTCAAGAACCTCGTGCTGCTGCCGCTGGAAACTGCGCTGATGGTGCTGATCTTCCGGCTGATGAATCCGCTGCTGATCCATCTGCGGCTCATTCCGGAAAACAGCAGCCGGCACATTCCCTTTTTGACAAAGAAAAATAAATAAGACGAGCCGCCGCTCCGAAATCGGAACGGCGGCTCTTACTTTTATGCAAAACTTATTTCTTTTCCTTGCGGGGACGCTTGACGGGCGGGCGCTTGGCGCCGTGCGCATGGGCGGCAGGCGCGTTTGCATCCAGCGAGAAGCGCACGCGGCAGCCCTTGATGCGCGTCAGCTGCATGGTTTGCAGGATACGCTTGGCGGCCTCCGGGGTTACTTCAATCCGGCTGAAATCAGGGAAGATGTCGATCTTGCCGATCTGCGCCGCGGGCACCGACGCGCCCTCCACAATTGCGCTGACCAGGAAGTTGGGCGCGATGCGCTGCGCCCGGCCGATGGAGGCGGTCAGCGTCACGCTGTCCGCGCCGAGCGTGCGGCGGGGCTTCTTCGAGCCGCGGGCGGCGGGGTCGGCCGATCCCTGCGCGGCGCGCGGCTGCTGCGGCCTCGTCACCGGAATGATGTCCGCAGCGTCCGGCAGATCCATCGCATTTTCGGTGGCGGAAAGGCGCATCAGCGTGCACGCCAGCGAGGAAAGATCCACGCCGCTTGCGACCAGCTCCTCCACCACCGGCCCCCAGGTGAGGTTATCCATCGTGTTCATCTGCGCCAGCACGCGCTCCTTGGCTTCGCTGCGGCGCAGCTCGTAGATTTCATCCTTCTTGGGCAGATAGGCGCGATGGATGGGCTGGCGCAGGAAACGCTCCAACTCCTTGACGCGGCGAATCTGCCCCGGTGTGCAGGCCAGCGTGTGCGACGCGCCGCTGCGCCCCGCGCGCCCCGTGCGGCCGATGCGGTGGATGTAGCTCTCGTCGTCCTCCGGGATGTCATAGTTGAATACCGCGCGCACGTCCTCCACGTCGATGCCGCGGGCGGCCACGTCGGTCGCCACCAGCACCGAAAGGCGGCCCATCTTAAAGTCGCTCATCACCTTGCTGCGCAGGTTCTGCGTCATTTCGCCGTGCAGCGACGCGGCGGAAAAGCCGCAGCCCGCCAGGTATTCCGTCAGCTCGTCCACCATGCGGCGCGTGTTGCAGAACACCAGCGAGCGCCCGCCGCCGTAGCGCTGGAGCAGCAGGTTGAGCGCCTGCATCTTCTGCGTCTGCGGGACGTGATAAAAGAGCTGCTCGATGGAATCGAGCGTGCGCTGGCCGCCGTCCACCGCCACCACGCGCGGCTCGCGCTGGAACTGGCGCGTCAGGCTCAGGATCGCGGGCGGCATCGTCGCGGAGAACAGCAGCGTCTGCCGCTCTTCCGGCGCGGCGGAAAGGATCTGCCGGATGTCGTCCACAAAGCCCATGTTCAGCATCTCGTCCGCCTCGTCCAGCACCACCATTTCAAGCTGGTCGAGCAGCAGCGTCTCGCGGCGCATGTGATCCATCACGCGGCCGGGCGTGCCGACGACCAGATTTGCCGTGCGCAGCAGCCCCATCTGCGCCGTGATGGAATCACCGCCGTAGATCGTCGCAATGCGCACGGAGGGCTTGAATTTGGCGTATTTCCGCATCTCGCCGCTGATTTGCAGCGCCAGCTCGCGCGTGGGGGCGAGCACCAACACCTGCGGGCGGTTGGGCAGCACGCGCCCGCAGCGTTCCACTGCGGGCAAGCCGAAGGCCGCCGTCTTGCCCGTGCCGGTGGAGGAGCGGCCGACGATGTCCTGTCCATCCAGAATCAGCGGGATTGCCGCCGCCTGGATCGGCGTCATTTCATTATAGTTCATCTCGCCCACGGCCTGAAGCACCTCGGGCGACAGGGAAAGGGTTTCAAACAAATTCTGGCTCATTTCTCTCGCTTTCCAGCGCGAAGCACCTTCGCGCCCACTCTCTGCTGAAATTTCGGTCAATCTCTGTTAGTTTAACAGAGCAAAGCGAGTTTTTAACGCAGTTTCTGTTAAAGTTTTCGTGAAGAATGGGATTTCGGACGTGGACACGCACTGCTTTCCCGTGTGCGCAGTTTTTTTTACAGCACTTATTCGACCGACAGCAGCTGCGTCCGATCCGCGCGGCGCGCCCGGCGGCGGTCGTAGGCCTTTTTGTCCGGCACGACGCGCGTGACGGGAACCACGCCGTTCCAGTCGCCGCGGGCCTGCGCGTCCAGCGCCTTGCGGGCGCGCTTGCTCATCTTGACGGCGGAAAGATTGGTTTTCATGGAATCATCTCCTTTCGGATGGAAATGCAGGCGAAACCCATTGCATCTTTGGTTCGTTTGCGTTATACTGAACTACTCTTCCGGGAAAGCATTGAAGGAGGACAAAAACGATGCAGAAAACCTTTCCGGTCATAGACCCCGTGGCCACCGGCCGCAACATCGTCCGCCTGCGCACCGAGCGCGGCATGACCGTGCGCGATTTGCAGGAATACTACGGCTTTGAGGAGCCGCAGGCCATCTACAAATGGCAGCGCGGCAAGAGCCTGCCGACCGTGGATAACCTCTACGCGCTGGGGCGGCTCCTGGGCGTGCCGATGGAGCAGATCCTCGTGCCCGCGGCCGATCCCTCAACAACAGAAAAATGGCTGAAAAAGGAACAGCAGGATTCGTCTTGCTGCTCTCTTTTATTGATGACCCGGCTGCTTTGGCTGGGGCAGGAAAAACGGAACGCTTCCGCCCTTTTTGTCCGCACAGAGCTAAAGTCTGTACGGACTTTTTTTAGTTGGCCCGAAGGCAATTTGATGATCGTTCGGGACGCCCAATGCGCCCGAACGTCCTGTCAGCATGGAGACGTAAGGATGAGCTGAGGAAGGAGAGAGTTGCGAAAAAGCGTGAAAACGCAGGGAGAGCGCGCGCGGATGGAAGCGGGGGATTTTCCTTATCGCTTTTTCAAGAAGCGCTTTTCTCCTCACATTTCAAGATGCGCAGCGTTATGGTTCATCTGCGCCTGAACCGGTTTCCGCACTTTCCGCCTTTCCTGCCGCCGCCAAAGCAGCCGGAGCATGGGAAAAAATCAGGCGTTTTCGCCGCCGGCAAAGGCCTCGAAGACCTCCGCGAAGGCGTCGTTGACGTCAAAGGGCGCGTCGTAATTGACCTTGGCGTTGACCAGGCACCTGTCCAGCTCCTCGGAGGTCGCATCGGCCTTGCGGTCCATCTCCGATGCGAGGTTGCGCACCGTCACGCGGTTGAAGTGGATCGTCGCCACGCGCTTGACGTCGCAGCGGTACATCACCTGGTTTCCCTCCTGATTGAAGCGGTAGCCCGTGCCGCCGCCGGGAATCAGGCTTTCGGAGCTGCGCAGCCCCGCCATGCGCCGCAGCGTGCGCGCGATGGCCTGCCGGTCGCCGTTGAGGCCGACCTCGCTGTCCATGTCGATGGGCAGGGCGTTTTTCGCCGTGCGGATGGCACGGCCGAGCTTTTCCTTTTCGCGCAGCAGATAGATCAGAAACTCCGCAACCTCCGTGATCTGCGCGGCAAATTCGCTCGGCGGCGTCTCGATCGTCGTCTCATCCTCCGCGCCCTCCATGACTTTGCGGCGCAGATACGTGTTCTGAATCTGCATCACGTTCGCGTCCTGCGACAGGATGCCCTGTGCCTCTTCCATCAGCGCCGACAGCTTATTCTGAAAACGGAATGCTTCCTTGAGATTCATTTTTTCGTCCCTCCGTTCGTTTCGGTATCTCATTTCACAGCCTATTTTACGCTCTTTTTTCGGCCCTGTCACTAAACCGCTGGTTCAATATCAAAAAAACACCGTTTAGGCAAAAAGCCGACGCGGTGTTTTCATCGCAGAGGAGGATAGGGCTTTTTTTCATCGGTGCGGGAGAGCAGGTAATCGATGCTGGTACCGTAGAAATCAGCGAGCTTAATCAGTACATCCGTGGGGATATCGCGCTTGCCGATTTCGTAGTGGGAATAGCAGACTTGCGTACATTGCAGGTATTCTGCGAGGTCTTTCTGCAAAAGATCCCTGTCGACGCGCAGGTCGCGAATGCGACGGTACACTTTTTCCGCACCTCCCCTTTTGATCTTACGGAAAAAGTATACGCAAAACAAAATGTTATCTTGCATTATAAAACAAAATGTTTTATAATGGGCGCGGAGACCTGAAAATAGAAGAGCGGAGGAAACAACCATGGATGAGCAGAACAACGTATCTCAGCAGGAAACCGTGCAGGAAGCGCCGGTACAGGATAATCCGGAAGTAAGCAGCGTGCAAACGGAAAAAGAGAAAGTCAGATCATCTAAAAACAAAAAGGTCTGGACGCTTGCCGCGCTGATTGCAGCCGCAGTCGTCGTTGTGCTGGCCATTGCCGGTGTGCTGGTCGGCGTGTACCGCTACAATTCGCCGGAGGCGGTTGCGGTGAGGTATGTGAAAGCGCTGATTACGGATGGTCAAAAGGCAGATTCACTTCTCGCATATGACTCGGTAAAAGAGAAGCTGTCTGGTTATGACGGCGATGAAACTGCTTTTTTTGAAAAGGCAGAGGAAACCTATGATGCAGCGATCGGTTCTTGGAAAGAGTATTACAGGGTGACGGATGAATATTACAAAGACTACTATGAGGATCTCTATGGGGAATATAAAGAAACTGTAAAAGCAGCAAAAACAAAGAATGTTTCCGTTAAAAAGTTAGTGAAGGACCAGGGTTATTGGCTGTCAGAGCTTGAGGAGAGTTCAGGATTTGATAGGGATTTAATACAAGAGGCAAAAGAAATAACCGTTAAGGAAAAGATTAAAGGAGAAGATGAAATAAACAGATACACATCCACAGTTATCGTGGTAAAAATGAATGGTAAGTGGAAAGTGCTGAAGTATGATATTGAATGGGAATAAAAACAAGGCAGGGAACAGATCGTTTGGATCTGTTCCCCGCTTTTTGCTAGAAATAGATATTACTTGCTCAGCGCGGACTTGAGGGCCTGCGCGAGCTGGTCGGGACAGGAGGTGCCGTTGCGGCACTGGAGTCCTTCACAGGCGGCGATGACGTCCTCGACCTTGCGGCCCTTGGCCAGCGCGGCCACGCCCTGGGTGTTGCCGCGGCAGCCGCCGATAAACTCGACGTCCTTGACGACGCCGTCCTCAATGTCGACATTGATTTGCTGGGAGCAGGTCCCGTGCGTCTTGTATTTCAGTTCCATCATTGAATCCCTCCGTTTTGTAGGCTTGTTCCAACAGTATAGCGGAATTTGACGAAAAAAGCAAGGAACGGCAGAAAGTCCCAACTCTTCTCTTAGGCAGGGGAGCAAAGACTTCCCCGGCGCACCTGAAGCCTCCCCTGTGTAAGGGGAGGTGTCTCGGCGCAGCCGAGACGGAAGGGTTGCCGGTTGCGCCCTTAAGTGCTGCGCGAATCCTTTGAATACAGGGGAGCCCAAGAGCCCCTCATGTTCCGCTTTCGTTAAAGATCACAGCTCGGAAAGCGTTTTTTTCACGAGATCGAGATCCATCCTGGCGCAGCGGCCGAAGGCGCTGTCGGGGCGGCCGCCGCCCTTGCCGTCGAGCAGGGGGAGCAGTTTGCGCAGCGCGTCTCCCGCACGGATGGGAGAGCCTTCGCCCACGCCCAGCGCGACGGAATAGCCGCCGCCGGGCTGCTCGGCGCAGAGGAAGCAGACTGCGCCTTCGCGGCGGGTCAGCAGGTTCAGGCCGTCCTTGAGCGCGTCGGTATCCGCGCCGTCGAGCTGCGCGGCATAGAGCGGGCCGCAGGGCGCATTCAGCGGCTCCAAGGCGGAGAGCTTCTGCACAGTCTGCTCGCGGCGCAGCTCGGCAAGCGCATGGCTCAGCTCCGCCGTCTGCATTTTGAGCCGCTCAACGGCGGCGGCAAGGTCGCTCACGTTGCAGGAGAGCTGCTTGGCCGCCGCATCCGCCTGTTCGATGCGAACTCGTGCGTAATTCAGCGCGCGCAGCCCCGCCACGAAGAAGATGCGCAGGTTGCCGTGGCTCTGCTGCCAGGAGAGGATGCGCACCGCCTGCACCTGCCCGGTGGTGGCGACGTGCGTGCCGCAGCAGGCGACCGCTTCTTCGGAACCGATGCACACGATGCGCAGCGCCTCATGTGGGTCGGGCTTTTTGCGCAGCGGCAGCTGCTCCAGTTCCTTCGCCGTGGGGAAGAAGCAGCGCACCGGCTCGTTGCGCGCAATCCACTGCGCGATCTCCTGCTCGGCCTCGTCCGCAATGCGCCGCGTCATTTCCCAGGAGCCGTCGTCGATCAGATCGACATAGCTGTCCTGTGCGCCGACGTGCAGCCCCAGCGAATACGCTCCGAAGCGCTCGTAGAGCACATGGGAGATCAGGTGCTGGCCGGAATGCTGCTGCGTGTGATCCAGGCGGCGCTGCGCGTCGATGTGCCCCGTCACTTTGCCCGAGAGCGGCTGCGCGCTGCGCACAAAATGCACGATGGGCGCATCGTCCCCGTCATGGGTCACATCCGTCACCTCGCAGCCGTTCAGCGTGCCCGCATCGCAGGGCTGACCGCCGCCGGTGGGATAAAAAGCCGTGTCGGAAAGCACGACCTGCCAAAGATTCTCTTTTTCGGGAACAGCTTCGCAGGAAACCACCTGCGCGGTGAAATCCGTCTGTTCCGGATGGGTGTGATAGAGTGCCGGCATATGTCATAACCTCGATTCCGAGTAGTATTTGCAATCGTCAGCAGCAGAAAATACCGCCACCCCCGCTGCACAGGCTCATGCAGGCCAGGCACTGGCAGAGGTTGCACAGCAGGCTGTCCGTGCCGCCCATCGACGTGCGCCGGTGCGCCTGCTGATAGACGCCGCGCATCTGCTCGGCGGCGCTGCGGTATTCCGGATTGGAGGGATCCATGTTGGCAGCGGTCTGGAATTCCTGCTGCGCACGGGAATACATCCCCTGCCGCATGGAAACCAATCCGTAGAGATAGTGCCACTCCGCCGTGCGGTTCTGCACGCGGTTCAGCGCCTCCGCCGCCTGAAGGATCAGCCCGCGCCGGATCATCTCGCGGATGTCCTGAAACTGCTCCGACGAAGCATACTGCGGGCCGGATGAGGACGAGCCGCCATAGGACGCACCGTCATAGCCGTAGGACGATCCGTAGCTCTGCGAAGCGCCGCCGCCGGAGCGGATGCGTTTGATCTCGTCGTAGGCTGCGTTGATGCGCTTGACCTTTTCACTGACGCTGTCCTGCACATCCTTGGGCGCGTTGGCGTAGCGGTCGGGGTGGTATTTTTTGACCAGATTGCGGTATGCGGTCTTGATTTCGTCGTCGCTGGCGGACGGGGAAACGCCCAGCTCCTTATAGGGATCCATCGTCCAGCCTCCTTCCTTCCGCCACGGCGTCCATCACGCGCGGCATGCCTTCGGTGAGTATATTGTCGATCAGTTCGTTTGTTTTGCGCGCATCGAGCAGATCGGCGCTCAGCTGCGCCTGCCGCACGCATTCCGCCAGCAGCGGCAGCGCCCATTCGCACGCCTTTTTGCGGTCAAAGCCTGCCGCGCGCCAGAGGTTGTACGCGCCCTTTTTCTCGTCCTTGTCAAAATCGTCCAGCGCGTCCAGCCAGGTGATCCATTTGCCGATGTTGTAGCCCATGTATCGCAGCGCGGGCTTGGCCTCCTCCGGCATGTCGATGGAAAACAGCGTGGCTAAAAACTGCGCGAAGGGCTCGGCGGCCTCATCCGGATCGTCGCAGCCGTCCGCTTCCAGCTTCTGCTGCGTATCCATCATCTTGTCCAGCGCGGCGCTCAGCTCCGGGTGCAGCCGGGCGGCCTTTTTGACCGCCGGGGAGAGCAGCGCGCCGGGGATCGCCATGAGCTTCCGCCCGTCGGCACGGTCGTCACGGATCTTCGCGCCGGTCAGCAGCAGGTGCGCATCCGCCGCAAAGTCGATGCTGCCGCCCTGCATCAGGTTCAGTTTCGTGCCCTTGACGGGACAGCGCAGCTTGGAAAGGGAAGAATCGTCGTTCACGCCGTCGCGCACCAGCGCAAGGAACGCCAGATCGTACCGCAGCAGCGCGCGGCACAGCGGCCCGGAGCGCTTGCCCAGCGTGCGGCACACGCCGCAATAGTAGGAGCGGAAGAACGCGTCCTGGCGCAGCTTCAGCTCCGGACGGCAGGGTCGCACATAGCCGAACACAGCGGCACCCTCTTTCCTGAGAATATATCTTCCATTATACCCCGGAATTGGGAAGATTTGAAGGAGCAGATCCAAACTTTCTGTGAACCCTGTTGCGGGGAAGCAAAAATGTGCTATACTGGCAGAAGAAAAAGGGATCTTTTCGGGAGGCGTTTGAAAGATGGAGCTTTATCAGGAAGCGCTCAAGGCGATGAACGAGCTTTGCGAGCGCGCCAATTTGAAAAAAGGACAGATCGTGGTGGTGGGCTGCTCTACTTCGGAGATCATGGGCAAGCGCATCGGGTCGTCCGGCACGCTGGAGGTCGCCCAGGAGGTGCTGCGGGGACTGATGGAGCCGGTGCTCGCCCGCGGCGGCGTGCTGGCCGTGCAGTGCTGCGAACACCTGAACCGCAGCCTCGTGATTCCGCGTCAGGCGCTGGAGGACAACCATCTGACCGAGGTCTGCGCCGAGCCCTGGGAGCACGCGGGCGGCTCGATGGCGACGGCCTATTACCGCGCGCTGGAAGAGCCCTGCCTGTGCGAGACGATTCAGGCGTCGGCCGGGCTGGACATCGGCGATACGCTGATCGGCATGCACTTAAAGCGCGTGGCCGTGCCGGTGCGACTGGAGCAGAAGACCATCGGCGAGGCGCACCTTTGCGCCGCAACGACCCGCCCGCCCCTCATCGGCGGCGAGCGCGCGCACTATCCGCAGAAAATCCGATAAAGCCAGCGCACCGAATAGGCCCCCGGTCCTTAGAGAAGGACAGGGGGCCTATTCGGTGCAGGCGGGGGGAGCCTGCGGGCTCCCCCCGCGCCCCCCTCAGGGGAGGGAAAGCCGGGCGAGTGCGGGAGGGGAGGTTCGCTGCGCGAACCCTGCGGGTACAGGGGAGCCATGAGGCATTCTAACCTGCTATGGGAACGCCATGTTTAGGAACGGGATTCTTCGAGGTCAGGGCGGCGGCGAAAGAGGGGATCGCGGACGCGGTTCTTCCACATGCCGACCAGGGCGATGCCGGAGGTGCCCAGCGCCACGCCGAAATGATGCGTCCGCAGCGAGGCCAGCACGCAGAACGCGCCGAGCAGGAAGAAGCTGACCACCGAGCGCCGCTCGTTGGGGTGCAGCACGATGATGGTCGAAAAGAAGATATACGGCAGCGCCAGTGCGAACACCGCGTAGCTGAACGGCAGCAGTCCCAGCAGTGTGCCGAAGGTCACGGCGACCGCCTTGCCGCCGCGGAAGGGATAAAACACCGCCAGCGCGTGACCCAGCACGGGCGCCAGCAGCACCGGCGCGAGCCAGAGCGTATCGGGCGGCAGGCGCCGCATCGCCAGCCACACCGGCAGAAAGCCCTTTGCCATGTCCAGCGCAAGGCACAGCAGCCCCAGCGGCAGGCCGCAGAGCTTGACTGCATTGGCCGTGCCCGGATTGTGGTCGGGCGAGAGCGCCACAATGTCCACGCCGCGCAGCAGCTTGGGAAGATGATAGGAAAAAAGAACCCCGCCCAGCAGAAAACCGAAGATGGAATATAAGACCGGAATGAAAAAATCAGGCATGAGATGGATTCCCCTTTCAGAAAGAAGGCGCGTCAAACGCCGGGGGAAGAGCAGCGCTCCAGCGCCAGATCGATCGCATCGCGCGCGGCATAGGCGTTGATGGTTTTCGCCTGCGCCTGGATCATGGCCTGCTGGAGAGGAGCGTTGTAAAGAAGGGAGGCTGCCGTTTGAGCGATTTCCTCCGTCCCGACTGCCCGCAAAGACATGCCGTGCTCCTGAAAGAAGGCGGCGTTGCGCGTTTCGCACCCGGGAATGGGGTCGGTGTGGATCAGCGGCACGTTCAGCGCCGCAGCTTCGGTGGAGGTCAGCCCGCCCGGCTTGGACAGCATCACGTCGCAGGCCGCCATGTAGTCCGCTACGCGGTCGGTAAAGGGCAGCGCGATCACCCGGCCGCTGCTGCCGTAGCGCTCGGCCAGCCGCTTGCGCATTTCGGCGTTGCTGCCGGTGAGCACGATCACCTGCACATCCGCCTCTGCGGCGCACAGCTTTTCGGGCAGCGGCAGAATGTCGCCAAAGCCCATCGAGCCCGTCATCATCAGGCAGATGTGCGCGCTCCGGGACAGGTTTAGCGCCTGCCGCGCCGCAGCTTTTTCCATGTGCTCCGGGAAGCGGCGCGATACCGGGATGCCCGTGACCAGCAGCTTGTCCCGCGGCACGCCCTTTTCCTCATATTCGGGGATGAGGTCGGCGTGCGGGATGAAGAAGGCGTCCGGCTCGGTCTCTTCGGTGAAGGGGATGCAGGTGTAATCCGTGGCGACCATGTAGAATTTGTAGGTGCCGCCCAGTTTTTTTCGCGCCCAGGTCAGCGCCTCCGCGGGAAACAGATGCGGGCAGAGCACCGTGTCAAAACCGTTTTCCACGATGTAGCGATGCAGGGTTTCGGCATAATGCGCGTTGGCCAGATACACCGGCGACTTGCGATGCGACGAGCTGATGAAATCTCCCAGATGATAGATGCCGCCGAAGAGCTTGGGCGTGACGGACGCCACGTTGATGTAGCTCTGGCTGACGATGCGGGAGGTGTGCTTGCGCCCGAAGGACAGCGCGTCCAGCATCTCGGCGGGGAGATCTCGACGGTTCAGTTCCTCGAGCAGCGCGCGGCCCGCTGTGTTGTGTCCTCCGCCTGTATTGCAGGAGAGGATCAGCGTTTTCAAAGTAAATTCACCTCGCTTTTTGATGGGGTTGCGAACCAAACGGATCGGGGCGGAATGCGGCTGTCCACCGCGATCTTTATAAAATGTTCACATTTCCATTATAAACCAAAAGCCCGGCGCCGTAAAGCGTCGGGCTTTGAAATGTCGATGTTTCAGGTCAAAACGACTGGTTTTCGAAAGAGAGGTCACTGGTTCTGCGTCTCGCCCGCGCGAATCTGGGCGCGGGAGATCTTGCCGGAGACCGTCTTGGGCAGGCTTTCGACATAATGCACCACACGGGGGTATTTGTAGGGCGCGGTCAGGCGCTTGACGTAGGTCTGCAATTCGCGGGTCAGCTCGTCGGTGCCCTCGAAGCCTTCGCTCAGCACGATGCTGGCGCACACCACCTGGCCGCGGATGGGATCGGGCGCGGCGGTGATGGCCACCTCGTGCACGGCGGGGTGGGTCAGCAGCACGCTCTCGATCTCGAACGGCCCGATGCGGTAGCCGGAGCACTTGATGACGTCGTCGTTGCGGCCCACATACCAGTAGAAGCCGTTTTCGTCCGCCCAGGCCACGTCGTTTGTGTGGTAAACGTTGCCGTAGCTGCGGTGCAGGCCGCCCTCAGACCAGTAGCCGCGCAGCAGTCCCGGAGGCACACCCTTGTCCAGATTGCGGACGACGATCTCGCCCTCCTGGCCGACGGGGCATTCGTTGCCGTTCTGATCGACGATGGCGATGTCGTAAAGGGGAGAGGGCTTGCCCAGGCTGCCGGGGCGGGGATCGAACCACGGGAAGTTGCCGATGAGCACGCTGCTCTCGCTCTGACCGAAGCCTTCGTGGATCACAAGGCCGGTGATGCGCCGGAACTCGCGGGTGATCTCCGGGGCGAGCGGTTCGCCCGCCGTGCCGCAGGAGCGGACGGAGAGGAAATCCTCGCGCGTGACGCCTTCCTTCATCATGAAGCGGTACATCGTCGGCGGCACGCAGAAGGTGGTCGGGCGCTCGGTGCGGATGGTGTTGATGAGGTTGCGGGCGTTGAACTTGTCAAAGTCGTAGCCCAGCACGGCGGAGCCGGAGATCCACTGACCGTAGATGCAGCCCCAGCCGAACTTGGCCCAGCCGGAATCCGAAACCGTCAGGTGCAGGCCGCCGTCCTCCACCCGCTGCCAGAACTTCGCCGTGACGATGTGCCCCAGCGGATAGGTCTGGTCGTGCACCACCAGCTTGGGCATGCCCGTGGTGCCGGAGGTGAAGTAGGAAAGCAGGATGTCCGTATTGTAGATCTCCGGCATGTTGAACTCGGCGGGGGCTTCCGCGATGCCGCGGTCGTAGTCCAGCCAACCCTCCTTGCCGCCGCGCGCCAGCAGCAGGTAGTCAAGACCCGTACACTGCTTGGCGGCTTCTTCCACCTGGCCCTGGCTCCACTCGTCGTCGGTAGCGATGATGGCGCGGATGCCTGCAAAATTGACGCGGTAGACAATGTCCTTGGTGGCCAGCTGCACCGAGGCGGGGATGATGACCACGCCCATGCGGTGGCACGCGACCGCCGTGACCCAATACTGCCAGTTGCGCTTGAGCAGGGTCAGGACGCGGTCGCCTTTTTTCAGGCCGAGGGAGCTTAAATAGTTTGCGGCCTTTTTCGACAGCTCGGAGATCTCCGCAAAGGTGAATTCCCGGCGCTCGCCGCGGTCATTGAGCCAGACCAGCGCGCGCTTCCGGGGATCGGCCTCCGCCCAGGCGTCCACCACGTCGCGCGCAAAATTGAAGCGGGCGGGGACGCGCAGCTCATAGTTCTTTTTGAAGTCCGCATACGAATCGAAGGACGTGCGGGAAAGCAGTTTGGACAACAGCATGATTTTTTTCCTCCTGACGCATGGATGAGTGAGAAACAATCGGGCTGATGGAGACCGGAGAGCTGCCGGGGATGAAAAAAGACCTCCGTCCCTAAATTAGGACGAAGGTCTTTCGCGTTACCACCTAAATTCGCGCTGTACAGATAGATAAATACAGCCGCGCTCTCAACCGGCACGGGCGCATTTTTGAAAAACAGAGAAAAACGCCGATGCCTCTCCCTTTTAACGTGGGGAATCCGTCGCCGCCTACTTGGGCGTAAGCCTTTCGGGGCGAAGCTCCGAGACTACTTCGCCGGTCTCCTCACGAGGCGCTTCCACCGTCCGCCTCTCTCTTTGCTTCGGATCAACCGGGTACTCCTTCTCTTCACAGCCGATGTATGAAGTTGAGCATAGTTTAGCAAACCGTCCTTCCGTTGTCAAGACCCGGTTTTGCAATTTTTGCGCGGCGGGGAAGAGAGGGACTTTCTTGACGAGGAGCGGGAAAGTTGCTATAATGAACAAAAAGATCGGATACGGAGGGATTGAACGGACATGGAATCTGACGACGGCAATTGTGCGCCCATAAGTCCCATCCGTCTGCATCTGAATCGGAAAAACAAAAAAGAAGGCAGCTCTGCGTCTTAGGCGCAGGGGTGCCTTTTCGTGTCTTTGACGCCGAAAAACGGCGTTAGTGGGAAGGGGTTTTGATTTTTGCAAGGGATTTATACACTGATTATCATGATCTGTTTGATCTTCTCGGCCTATTTTTCCGCGACGGAGACGGCGTTTTCCTCGCTCAACCGCACGCGGTTGAAAACCATGGCCGAAAAAGGGGAGAAGAGGGCCATTCTCGCCTGCAAGCTCTCCGACCAATACGACAAATTGATCTCCACCATCCTGATCGGCAACAACATCGTAAACATTTTGGCCGCGTCCGTGGGCACGATGCTGTTTGTCAGCCTTTACGGCGATGTAGGCGCGACGATTTCGACCATCGTGCTGACGATCTTGGTGCTGATCTTCGGCGAGGTTTCGCCCAAGAGCATCGCCAAGGACTGCCCGGAGAAGTTCGCGATGTTCTCCGCGCCGTTCATCCACGTGCTGATGGCGGTGTTTACGCCGCTGAACTTTCTGTTTTCGCAGTGGAAAAAGCTGCTGGCGCGTGTGTTTCATCTGGAGACGAGCAGCAAAATGTCGCAGGACGAGCTGCTGATGCTCGTCAACGAAGTGCAGCAGGACGGCAGCATCGACGAAAACGAGGGCGACTTGCTCAAGAACGCGATTGAGTTTACCGACCTGGAGGCGGCGGACATCCTGATCCACCGCGTGGAGCTGGCGATGCTGCCGGTGGACGCGACGAAAGAAGAAGTTGCCGCGATGTTCACCGAGACGCGCTATTCCCGTCTGCTGGTTTACGAAGGCTCGATCGACCATATTCTGGGCGTGGTGCTGCACAAGGATTTTTATGTCGGCAGCGGCATTACCGACAAGCCCCTGCGCCAGATTGTGTCGCCCGTGCTGTTTGTGCTGGAGCACACGCGCATCCGGCAGATCCTCAAGCGGATGCAGAAGGCCAAGACGCAGCTGGCCGTGGTGCTGGACGAATACGGCGGCACCTGCGGCATTGTGACGATGGAGGACATCCTCGAAGAGCTGGTGGGCGAAATCTGGGACGAGCACGACGAGGTGGAGATCCCGGTGCACGAAATGGGGAAGGATTGCTGGGCGGTGGACGCCTCGATGAATCTGGATGATTTTTCCGAGCAATTCCATGTGGCGGTAGATTCCGAGGCCACGAACGTCGGCGGCTGGGTGATGGAGCAGATGGGCTGCATCCCGGCGGCGGGCGATTCCTTCACCTACGAATCTCTCAAGATCGAGGTGGCGCGGATGGAGAAGCACCGCATCGAAGAGGTGCGCGTGTTCCGTCTGCCCGCACCGCCCGCGCTTTCGGTGGAAAGCGAATGAGAAAAGAGACGAACGGTCCTGCCTGCGCTTTCGCGCAGGCAGGGCCGTTTTTTACCCCGTTCGGGGCGCGTTCTCTGCGGGGGAGCTCCGCTCCCCCTGCACCCCCACGTCCCGCCCCCGGAGACGGAGGACGGGTGGACGGCGGCGGAGATTTTCTTCGATTGGCTGACAGACAAAACAAAAGCACTCGGAAAACTTCCGAGCGCTTTTCGCTGGTAGCGGCGAACAGATTTGAACTGCTGACACTTCGGGTATGAACCGAATGCTCTGGCCAACTGAGCTACGCCGCCAAATGGTTGCGGGGGTGGGATTTGAACCTCACGACCTCCGGGTTATGAGCCCGACGAGCTACCGAACTGCTCTACCCCGCGATAGGAACTGTGCTGAACTCTCAGCGACAAGAAGTATAATACATCATCCTTCGCTTTTTGTCAAGCATGAATTTAGATTTTTTTACGTTGTCGGCGTTTTGGCCGGGGCGAATCTATGGTATGATAGAGGGCAAGTGAAATGTAAAGGGGGATTTTTCCCATGAAGCTCAATGAAAACCTTGAAAAATATGCGTCGATGCTGCTGCGCGTCGGCGTCGATCTGCAAGAAGGACAGGAGCTGCTCATCGCAGCCGCGCCCGAGGCTGCGGCGCTCGTGCGGAAAATGACGGAATGCGCCTACAAAATGGGCGCAAAGCGCGTGCAGGTGATGTGGAGCGATGCCGTCTGCGATCGGCTGGACTGCGAATATCAGTCGGAGGAGGAACTGGCGTATGTGCCGGACTGGCGCGCAGAGATGGTCAATGCGCCGGCGCGCAGGGGCTGTGCCTATGTCCGGATCCTGAGCGAAGACCCGGCGGCGCTGGCGGGCGTGGACGCAAAACGCGTCGCGATTCGCCGCAAGGCGCTTTCAACCGCTACGAAAGAGAGCAGCGAGTGCCGCATGACGGGCAAATCGCCCTGGCTGGTCGCGGCCTACCCCGGCGCGGAGTGGGCGCTGAAGGTTTTTCCGGATGACCTGGAGAGCAAGGCGATGGATGCGCTCTACACGGTGATCTTGCAGGCCTCCCGCGCGGACGGCTGCGACCCCGCAGCGGCCTGGGCGGCGCACCAGAAAAACCTGACCCAGCGCGTCAAATGGCTCAACAGCCAGCACTTTGACCGTCTGCACTATAAAAACAGCCTCGGCACCGATTTTACCGTCGGCCTTGCGAAGAACCACGTCTGGGAGGGCGGCGCAAGCCTGACCCCCGACGGCCGCAGCTTTGTGCCCAACATGCCCACGGAGGAGGTCTTTACCGCGCCCGACCGCTTCAGCGCCGAGGGGACGCTGGCTGCCTCGCTGCCGCTGAGCCACGGCGGCGCGCTGATCGAAAACTTCACCATCACCTTCCATGAAGGGCGCGCGGTATCCTTTACTGCCGAAAAGGGCGGAGAGGCGCTGCAATCCATCCTCGATACCGACGAGGGCGCGAAATACCTGGGCGAGGTGGCGCTGATCCCGGCGGATTCGCCCATCAGCCGCATGGGCCTGCTGTTTTACAACACGCTCTTTGACGAAAACGCCTCCTGCCACTTTGCGCTGGGCGCGGCTTATCCGGAAAACGTGGAGGGCGGCATGGAGATGAGCAAGGAGGAGCTGAAAGAAGCGGGCTTGAACGACTCGCTAACGCACGTCGATTTCATGATCGGCACGGCGGATCTGAAGATCACCGGCATCCGGGCGGACGGCAGCGAGATCCCGGTGTTCCGCCACGGCGTCTGGGCGCGTTGATCACGCATAAATATGCGTATTTTCTGGGGTTATTGTATTAAAAAACGGTAAATCACCTTCCGCACAAGCGGATTTTGTGTACAATAAGGAGCATAGGAAAAATTCTGTGCGAGGAGGTATCCGCCCATGAAGACTCTTCCCTATGACAAGGCGAAAATGGAGCAGATCATCAAGAAATACCCCACGCCTTTCCATATTTACGACGAGGCGGGCATAATCTCGGCAGCGCACAATTTGCAGCGCGCGTTCCAGTGGAACGTGGGCTACAAGGAATACTACGCGGTCAAGGCCTGCCCGAACCCGGCGATCCTGAAGCTGCTGCACCGGAACGGCTGCGGCATGGACTGCTCGTCGGAGACTGAATTGATGCTGTGCGAAAAGCTGGGCATCACGGGCGAGGACATCATGTTCTCCTCCAACGATACCCCTGCGCGCGAGTTTGAATACGCGCGCAAGCTGGGCGCGATCGTCAACCTGGACGATTACACGCACATCGACTTCCTGGCGCAGCACGGAGGCATTCCGGAGACCGTCTGCCTGCGCTATAATTCCGGCGGGGATTTCAAACTCGGCAACACCATCATGGGAAACCCCGGCGATGCGAAATACGGCATGACCCGCCGGCAGATCTTTGACGGCGTCAAAAAGCTGATGGGGCTGGGCGCGAAGAAGTTCGGCCTGCACGCCTTCCTCGCCTCCAACACCACGGACAACAGCTATTACCCGACGCTGGCCGGGCTGCTGTTCGAGCTGGCGGCGGAGCTGCACAAGGAACTGGGCGCGACGATCGACTTTGTCAACCTCTCCGGCGGCGTGGGCATTCCCTACCGTCCGGAGCAGGAGCCGGCGGACATCATCGCCATCGGCCAGGGCGTCAAGGAAGCCTATGAGCGCGTGATCGTGCCCGCGGGCATGCACCCGCTCAAGATCAAGACCGAGCTGGGACGCTATATGACCGGTCCCTACGGCCAGCTGGTGACAACGGTGCTGCACCACAAGGACACCTACAAGCATTACATCGGCGTGGACGCCTGCGCGGCGAACCTGATGCGCCCGGCGATGTACGGCGCGTATCACCACATCACGGTGCTGGGCAAGGAAAACGCCCCCTGCGACCACATCTACGACGTGACGGGTTCGCTGTGCGAGAACAACGACAAATTCGCCGTAGACCGCGCGCTGCCCGAAATCGACGACGGCGATATCCTCGTCATCCACGATACCGGCGCGCACGGCTTTGCGATGGGCTATAACTACAACGGCAAGCTGCGCTCGGCAGAGCTGATGCTGCACGCCAACGGCGAGGTGGAGCTGATCCGCCGCGCGGAGACCCCGGCCGATCTGTTTGCCACGTTTGACTTTATGCATCTTTTCTGATGCGCAAGGCGGAAAAGGAGAACAACATGAAAAAGATTCGGCGGCTGGCCGCGCTGCTGGTGCTGCTGGCGATCCCGCTGATGCTGACCGGCTGCCTGCCCGGAGACGGAAGCTATACCTTTGACGCTCCGGCGGGGTTTCTGTCCGGTATCTGGCACGGATGGCTCGCGCCGATTTCGCTGATCCTGGAGCTCTGCGGCACGGGCATCCATATGTTTGAAAACATCAATACCGGTTTTGCCTATGAGTTGGGCTTTTACATGGCGGTGATCAGCGGCTTCGGCGGGCTGGCGCTGGTGCGCCGCCGCAAACACAGAGATTGATTTCCCCTTTCCTTTCCCGCGTTCCCTCAAAGGAGGTTCCCATGCAGAAAATTACGATGTTCACCCTTTCGGACTGCCCTTACTGCCGCGCCGCACTGCGCTGGATGGACGAGCTGACGGCGGAATATCCCGAATATGCCGACGTGCCGGTGGAGTTCATCGACGAGGGAGAGCACCCGGAGATTGCCGATCAATACGACTACTATTACGTTCCCACCTACTATGTGGCCGGTGAAAAGCTGCATGAGGGCGTGGCGACGAAGGAAAAAATCCACCGCGTGTTTGAACGAGCCCTCCGCGCGTAACACAAAGATAAGCCCGTGTGCGGCATTGCCGCACACGGGCTTTTTGCGTCCGGGGAAAATGCGCAGGCTTACACGCCGCTGTAGGCGGAGAAGCCGCCGTCGATGGGCAGCACGACGCCGGTGATGAAGGAGGCCGCGTCGTTGTTGAGCAGGAAGAGCACCGCGCCGGAGAGCTCGGAGGCCTCGCCGAAGCGGCCCATGGGCGTGGCGGCAAGAATCTTGCCGGTGCGCGGGGTGGGGGTGCCGTCGTCGTTGAAGAGCAGCTTCCGGTTCTGCTTGGTGACGAAGAAGCCGGGGGCGATGGCGTTGACGCGGATGCCTGCGGGCGCAAAGTGCACCGCCAGCCACTGCGTGAAGTTTGAAATCGCCGCCTTCGCGCCGGAATAGGCCGGAATCTTGGTAAGCGGCGTAAAGGCGTTCATCGAGGAGATGTTCAGAATCGAGCAGCCGGGGCGTCCCACCATCTGCGCGGCAAAGGCCTGTGTGGGCAGCAGCGTGCCGAGGAAATTCAGGTTGAACACAAAGGATACGCCGTCCGCATCCAGGTCGAAAAAGCTCTTGGTGTCCGCGTCGATGTCGCCGGGCTGATAGGTTTCGTGATCGGTCGTGGCGCGCGGATTGTTGCCGCCCGCGCCGTTGATGAGGATGTCGCAGGGACCGAAATCCGCCTTCACCTGCTCGGCCACGGCCAGGCAGACCGCCTTATCCAGCACGTTGCACTTGTAGGCCTTTGCGCTCAAGCCCTCTTCGCGGATGGACGCGGCCACTTCTTCCGCCGCCGCGTCGTTCAGATCCAGCAGCGCCACCTTTGCGCCCGCGCGCGCCAGAATGCGCGAAAACTCCGAGCAGAGCACGCCGCCCGCGCCGGTGACGACCGCCACCTTGCCGGTCAGATTGGTATCGAGTACGTTTTTCATGTCATTTGCCCTCGCTTTCCGCCTTGGCCTTTTCACAGGCCTCAAAAAGTCCGTCGAGATAGGTCGCGCCCAGCGCGCGGTCGTACAGGCCGTAGCCGGGCTTGCCGGTTTCGCCCCAGATCATGCGGCCGTGGTCGGGACGGACGTAGCCGTCGTAGTTGTTGTCCACCAGCGCCTTGACGATGGCGTACAGATCCAGGCTGCCGCCGCAGGACAGATGCCCCGCCTCCTCAAAGCTGCCGTCCGGGAAGTTTTTGACGTTGCGGATGTGCATAAACGCGATGCGGTCGCGCTCGGCATATTTGCGCACCAGATGCGGGATGTCGTTGAACGACGCGCAGCCCAGCGACCCCGTGCACAGCGTCAGGGAATTGGCGGGGCTGTCCACGATGTTCAGCATCCGGTCGAGGTTCTTTTCGCAGGTGATGATGCGCGGCAGGCCGAAGATCGGGTAGGGCGGATCGTCCGGATGGATCGCCATGCGCACGCCGCAGGTCTCCGCAACCGGGATGACTTCCTGAAGGAAGTGCTCCAGGTTCTTCCAAAGCCCCTCCTCGCCCAGCGCGCCGTAAGCGCGGAACAGCTCCTTCATCTCTTCCTTTTCGTAGGAAGCGTCCCAGCCGGGCAGCGACAGTCCGTCGCGCAGCGGATCCAGCCCTTTCAGCTGATCCATGTACATCACAAGGCTTGTGCTGCCGTCGGGCGCCTTTTTGTCCAGCTGCGTGCGCGTCCAGTCGAACACCGGCATGAAGTTGTAGCAGACGCACTTGACGCCGTATTTCGCCACACGGCGGATGTTTTCCTTATAGGCCTCGATGTATTCCTCGCACTTTCCGCGGCCGAGCTTGATGTCTTCCGGCACGGGGATGGATTCCACCACGTCAAAGATCAGGCCGTTTTCCTCACATTCCTTGGCGATGTGCGCGATGGATTCCTCGCTCCACACCCCGCCGGGCTTTACATCGTAAACCGCGCTGACGATGGAGCGCATTCCGGGAATCTGTCGGATATAGGACAAGGTAACGGGATCGTCGTCCCCGTACCAGCGAAAGGACATCTTCATGGCATTTCCTCCGTATCAGGATGATTTTTCTGGTATATCATTCGATGGTAAGCACTTACATTCCTGCTTCTGAGATCATTTTGTCAAAAAAACTTCCTGCTGGTCGAAATCCGCTTTCCACCGTTCGTGTTTTGACAGGCAGAAAAAGATGCGGTAAAATAAAAAGAGAAAAAGAGCTGAAGGAGGCTGTCGTTTATGGGAAACATCTGGCATGACATTTCGCCCGCGCGCATCACGGCGGAGGATTTTATCGCCTACATCGAAATCGAAAAGGGCTCCAAGAACAAATATGAGCTGGATAAACAGACCGGCATGCTGATCCTGGATCGCATCCTGTATACCTCGACGCACTACCCGGCCAACTACGGCTTCATCCCGCGCTCCTACGGCGACGACGGCGACCCGCTGGACGTGCTGGTGCTGTGCAGCGAGAACATATTGCCCCAGGCGCTGGTGCGCTGCCGCCCCATCGGCGTGATCTCCATGCTCGACCAGGGCAAGGCGGACGATAAAATCGTCGCGGTGCCCTTCGGCGACCCCACCTACAACACCTATCACGAGATCTTTGAGCTGCCCCAGCACGTCATGGACGAGATGGCGCACTTCTTTACCGTCTATAAATCGCTGGAGAACAAGGACACCATCATCGATGAGATTCGCGACGCCAAGGCTGCCAAGGAGATCATCCAGCGTGCGCTGGACAGCTATGTGGACAACTTCTGCCGCTGAGAAAAAAGCGAAAAACGCGGAGGAAAACCGCCTATGAAAAAGCTGCTGTGCGCATCCCTTGCGCTGCTGATGCTGCTCATCGCGCCGGGCTGCGCGAAAAAACAGGCCGCCGCAGAGCCTTCCGCAACGCCTGCGCCGACCGCTTCCCCCACGCCCGCGCCGACGGAGGAGCCGGAGGTCACCGATCCCAACGAAACCGACGAGGCGGATTATTATTTTGACTTTGGCCAGGACGACATGATCCGCCTGAACTATGCGGTGAGCTACCCCGAAAGCGAGATGGCCGCCGCGGGCTGGACGGCGGCGGAAAACACCCGCGTCTCCGCCCTGCTGACGCTGCAAAAGAGCGGCGGCACGATCACCGTGCTGCTGGAGGACGCGCCGGAATGCGACAGTCTTTCCGAATTTGCCGATCAGGCGGAGCAGCTGGCCGGATATTCCTATGAAGGCGCAGAGTTTGATCGAACGGAAACGGAAAACCGCGTCGAGCTTTCCGCCGCCGTGCCGGACGGGCGCTTTGTCCGCATCGTGATGGGCGAGCAGGACGGGCTGTTTTACACGCTCGAATTGTGCGTCTCCGGCAAGGATGCGGAGCAGGATATTGTCCTGTTTGAGGATAAGTTTGTCCCCGGCGTTTCGTTTGCCTATCAGCAGATCGACACGCTGGGCTGTCATGACGAAGAGACATCAAATTAGAAGAGGATACGGAAAAATGGAACAGATTGTCAAGGATTTTCTGGATTATGTGAGCTACGATACCCAGTCTCAGGACGAATCGGATGAATTTCCCTCCACGGCCAAGCAGAAGGTGCTGGCCGAGCATCTGGCGGAGCAGCTGCGCGGCATGGGTCTGAACGGCCGCATGGACGATTACGGCTATGTCTATGCCGATATTCCCGCCAACTGCGAGGGTGCGCCCGCCGTCGGCTTCATCGCGCACATGGACACCGCAACCGAGCTTTCCGGCGCGAACGTCAAGCCCCGCATCGTCCATTATGAGGGCGGGGACATTGTGCTCAACGAGGAGAAGAACATTGTCATGCGCGCGGCGGAGTTTGAATCGCTGGCGCAGCAGGTCGGCAAGGATTTGATCGTCACCGACGGCACGACGCTGCTCGGCGCGGACGACAAGGCGGGCGTGGCGGAGATCATGGCCATGGCGCGCTATTTCGTCGAAAACCCCGGCGTGCCGCACGGCAAGATCTGCATTTCCTTCACCCCCGATGAAGAAGTCGGCGGCGGGCCGACGCACTTCGACGTGCCCGGCTTCGGCGCGGACTTTGCCTATACCGTCGACGGCGGCGAGGTCGGCAGCTACAACTATGAAAACTTCAACGCCTGCGCGGCCAAGGTGGCGGTGCGCGGCGTGTCGATCCATCCCGGCTCCGCCAAGCACAAGATGAAGAACGCTGCGCGCATTGCGATGCAGTTTGCGTCCCTGCTGCCTGCAGGCGAGGTGCCGGAGCTGACGGAGGGCTACGAGGGCTTCTCCCACCTGACGAATATGTCCGGCGATTGCGAAAACGCGGTGCTGCACTACATCATCCGCGACCACGACCGCGAAAAGTTTGAGCAGAAAAAGCAGCGCTTCGAGCGCGTGGCGGCCTTCCTCAACGCGGAATACGGCGAGGGCACGGTGACGCTTTCGCTGCGCGACACCTATTACAACATGAAAGAGGTCATCCTGCCCGACCAGAAGCGCGTGCTCGATTTGGCGGTGAACGCTATGAAGGGGATGGGGATCGCGCCCGTGGCGGAGGCCATCCGCGGCGGCACCGATGGCTGCCGGCTGTCCTTCATGGGGCTGCCCTGCCCGAACCTGTGCACCGGCGGCTACAACTGCCACGGCCGCTATGAATACATCTCCGTGCAGTCGCTCAAGACCTGTGCTGAGATCCTGATCCGCATCGCCAAGGATGCGGCAAAGTAATGTAAGAGAAATGAAAGAAGAGCGCCGCTGGACCAGCGGCGCTCTTTTTCTGTGATGATTCGGTTTTACAGCAGGTTCCGGCGCAGCTCCGCGCCGGTCAGGGGGGAGAGGTAAGCGGGAGGCAGGTCGAAGATCGTGCGCGCGCCCACCTGATTTTCCAAGGCGAAACGGGCGACGGCGCGGGCGCAGGCAACCAGCACGCTGGCGGTGAATTCCGGGTTGGAATCCAGGTGCAGCGAGTATTCAATGCGCTGCTTGTGCTCGCCGCCCTTGCCGGTGGAGCCGGTGTGGATCACAAAGCCGCCGTGGGGCAGTCCTTTGTGATGCGCGTCTAGCTCTTCCTGCGAGACAAAATGCACCGTCGTGTCATAGTCGGCAAAATAGTTGGGCATCGTCACGATTTCGCGCTCGACTTCCGCTGCGTCCGCGCCGTCCTTGAGCACGACGTAGCATTCGCGGGTGTGCTTTTCGCGCGTGGTCAGCTCGGGGTTTTTGCCTTCACGCACCGCCTCGACGGCAGCTTCCACCGGCACGGTGTACTGCTTGGCGTCCGCAACGCCGGAAATGCGGCGGATCGCGTCGCTGTGCCCCTGCGAAACGCCGCGGCCCCAGAAGGTGTAGCTGCGCCCTTCCGGCAGCACGGCGGAAGCGTAGAGGCGGTTGAGCGAGAACAAACCGGGATCCCAGCCCGCGGAGATCAGCGCCAGGTGATTGCCCTTGCGCGCGGCTTCATCTACGGCGGCAAAGTGCTCTGGAATCTTGGCATGGGTGTCAAAGGAATCCACGACGTTGAATAGCTTTGCCAGCGCCGGGGTCTGCTCGGGCAGGTCGGTCGCGCTGCCGCCGCAGAGGATCATCACGTCGATTTGATCGGCATAAGCCGCAGCGTCCGCCAGCTTGTACGCCTGCGCGCCGGGAGTCTGAAGGGAAAGCGAGGCGGGGTCGCGGCGGGTGAACACGCCGAACAGCTCCAGATCGGGATTCTGCGCAATCGCCAGCTCCACGCCGCGGCCGAGGTTGCCGTAGCCCGCGACGCCGATGCGGATTTTCTTGGTCATAGGGATTTTCGCTCCTTTCGTCGCACACAGAAAAAAGGTTTTTCGGGTATGATTATAGCATGACGTTTTGCCGCGCGCCATAGTCCCTGCGTTACGACTTCCAAAAGAATCCGGGAAAGAAAAAACGGCTGGAAAAAGCGAAGTTTTAACGATAGTATGCAGGAAAAAACGGCTCCCGATTGTGTAAAATAAGAAGATGTGAATAAGAGCGCGCAGACGCGCTTTGCAATTTATTTGAGAAGGGGATTTCGATGCAGCAAGTTACCGTCACCGAGCAGGAAATGAAGCGCAGGCGAACCTTCGCCATCATCTCTCACCCCGACGCGGGTAAAACGACGCTGACCGAGAAGCTCCTGCTCTACGGCGGCGCGATCCATCAGGCCGGTTCGGTCAAGGCGCGCAAGGCCGAAAAGCACGCAACCTCCGACTGGATGGAGATCGAAAAGCAGCGCGGCATTTCCGTCACGTCTTCGGTCATGCAGTTCGATTACGACGGCTTCCACATCAATATTCTGGATACGCCGGGCCATCAGGACTTCTCCGAGGATACCTACCGCACGCTCGTCGCCGCGGACTGCGCGGTGATGCTTATCGACGCGGCAAAGGGCGTTGAGGCGCAGACCATCAAGCTCTTCCACGTCTGCCGCATGCGCTCGATCCCGATCTTCACCTTCGTCAACAAGATGGACCGCGCCGCGCGCGATCCCTTTGAATTGATGGAGGAGATCGAAAAAGTGCTGGGCATCCGCTCCTGCCCCGTGACCTGGCCCATCGGCACGATGGGCGATTTTAAGGGCGTCTACCACCGCCAGAGCGGTCAGGTTGAGGTTTTTGAGGGCGGCGGACACCACGGCGCGGAACAGGTCAAGGCGCGGTTTGTGCCCTTTGAATCCGAGGAGATCAAGGGCGTGCTGGAGGACAGCTACCGCGAAAAGCTCAACGAGGACATCGAGCTGCTGGATGTGGCGGGCGACGAGTTCGATCTGGAACAGGTGCGCGCCGGACAGCTCACGCCGATGTTCTTCGGCTCTGCAATGAACAACTTCGGCGTTGAGTCCTTCCTGGCCAAGTTCCTGGAATACTCCGTGCCGCCGCAGCCGCGCGTGGACGTGGCGGGCGAAGAGATCGACCCGGCCAGCCCCGATTTTTCCGGCTTCATCTTCAAGATTCAGGCCAACATGAACCCCGCGCACCGCGACCGCATCGCGTTTTTGCGCATTTGCTCCGGCAAGTTTGAAAAGGGCATGACCGTCAAGCAGGCGGCCACCGGCAAGGACATCAAGCTGGCGCAGCCGCAGGCCTTTATGGCGGATGCGCGCGAGGGCGTGGAGGAAGCCTGGGCGGGCGATATTATCGGCCTGTTCGACCCCGGCATCTACGCGCTGGGCGATACACTCTATACCGGCAAAAAAGTGGAGTATGCCGGCATTCCCGTGTTTGCGCCGGAGCATTTTGCCCGCGTCAGCACGCTGGATTCCCTCAAGCGCAAGCAGTTTTTGAAGGGCGTGACCCAGCTGGCCACCGAGGGCGCGGTGCAGACCTTCCGCCGTGCGGACGGCATCGGCGAAGAGGTGATCGTCGGCGTGGTCGGCGTGCTTCAGTTTGAAGTGCTGCAGTACCGCTTAAAGAACGAATACGGCGTGGACGTCAAGGTCACGCCGCTCAGCTTCACCGCTGTGCGCTGGGTGGCGGAAACGCCGCGCGAGCTGAATAAGCTGCGCCTACCCTCTACTGCGCTGATCGCCAAAGACCGCAACGACCGCGACGTGATTTTGTTTGAGAGCGAGTGGTCGATCCGCTGGGCGCTGGAGAACAACGAGGGCCTGACCCTTTCCGATACGGCGGCGCGCTGACGCGCCCACCCTTCCGTCAGCCCGCGCGGGGCGCGGCCTGCCACCTCCCCTCAAGGGGAGGCTTCGGATGTCAGCCCCGCAGAGCAAGGATATGAAATAAAGGAGATTTGCAACATATGGCTATGATGAAAAGAGAGGATATTCGCAATATTGCCATCATCGCGCACGTTGACCACGGCAAGACGACGCTGGTCGACCAGATGCTGCGCCAGTCCGGCGTGTTCCGCGAAAACCAGCAGGTGGCCGAGCGCGTGATGGACTCCGGCGATATCGAGCGCGAACGCGGCATCACGATACTGGCCAAGAACACCGGCGTGGAATACAACGGCGTGCACATCAACATCATCGACACTCCCGGCCACGCCGACTTCGGCGGCGAGGTCGAGCGCGTGCTGAAGATGGTGGACGGCGTGATCCTGCTGGTGGACGCCTTTGAAGGCCCCATGCCCCAGACCCGCTTTGTGCTGCGCAAGGCGCTGGAGCTGGGTCACCGTGCCATCGTCTGCATCAACAAGATCGACCGCCCCGATGCGCGCCCCGCAGAGGTCGTGGACGAGTGCATCGACCTGCTGATCGACCTCAACGCCAGCGAGGAGCAGCTCGACTGCCCCTTCCTGTTCGCCTCCGCGCGCAAGGGCATCTGCTCCACGAGCATGGATGAGCCCGGCACCGACCTCAAGCCCCTGTTCGACGCGATCCTCAAGTACGTTCCCTGCCCCGAAGGCGACCCGGAAGGCCCGCTTCAGCTGCTGGTTTCCACCATCGACTACAACGACTATGTCGGCCGTATCGGCATCGGCAGAGTGGAACGCGGCACGATCAAGCGCGGCATGATGGCCATTCGTTCGACCTACGGCAGCGAGGAGGGCGGCCGCGCACCCGAGCGCATCAACACCCTCTATTCCTTTGAGGGCCTGAACCGCGTCGAGTGCCAGAGCGCGACGGTCGGCGAGATCGTGGCGGTCTCCGGCATGCCCGACATCAACATCGGCGACACCATGTGCCCGCCCGACTGTGTCGAACCCCTGCCCTTTGTCAAGGTCTCCGAGCCGACGGTCGTGATGACCTTCTCGGTCAACGATTCTCCCTTTGCGGGCAGAGAGGGCAAGTTCGTCACCTCCCGTCACCTGCGCGCGCGCCTGATGAAGGAATTGCAGACCGACGTTTCCCTCCGCGTGGAGGACGGCGCGACCACCGATTCCTTCAAGGTCTCCGGCCGCGGCGAACTGCACCTGACCGTGCTGATCGAGACGATGCGCCGCCAGGGCTATGAGTTCCAGGTGTCCAAGCCCGAAGTGCTCTACAAGACCATCGACGGCGTCAAGTGCGAGCCCATGGAGCGCCTGGTGGTGGACGTTCCCGAAGAATATGCCGGCGCGGTCATCGAAAAGATCGGCCGCCGCAAGGGCGTCATGGAGAACATGTCCGGCCGCGGCCGCGTGCGCCTGGACTTCGTCGTGCCGTCGCGCGGACTGTTCGGCTATCGCTCCGAGTTCATGACCGATACCCGCGGCGAGGGCATCATGTCCACTGTGTTCGAGGGCTATGAGCCGTATAAGGGCGACATCCCGACCCGCAACTTCGGCTCCCTGATCGCGTTTGAGACCGGCGAGGCGCTGACCTACGGCCTGTTCTACGCGCAGGATCGCGGCGAGATGTTCGTCGTGCCCGGCGACAAGGTGTATGCCGGCATGCTCGTCGGCGCGAACACCCGCCCCGGCGACATCGAATTGAACGTCTGCAAGGCCAAGCACCTGACCTCGATCCGCAACGCCGCGGGCGCCGAGGACGCGATGCGCCTGCACCCCGTCCGCCCGATGACGCTGGAGCGCGCCATCGACTTCATCGACGACGACGAGCTGGTCGAAATCACGCCCAAGAACATCCGCATGCGCAAGAAGATCCTCGACAGCACCCAGCGCTACCGCTCCAAGAGATAAGTCTAGGATGAATTTGACCCGTGGGAGGAATTCCTCCCGCGGGTTTTTTAGATGGCGGAAATGTCAAGCAATGTTGTGTTGTGGTTTAGCGGCGGGCGAGTATAATGAAAGTATTAAAAAAGGGGGAGAATCTCACATGAAGGCATTGTTTATCGGCGGAACGGGTTTGATTTCTACTGCGGTTTCCAAATTGGCTTTGCAGCGAGGCTGGGAGCTGACGCTGCTCAATCGCGGCAAGCACGTCAACGATCTGCCCGAGGGCGCGGAGATCATCACGGTGGACATAAACGACGACGAGGCCGTCAAAAAGGTGGTCGAGGGACGGCATTATGACGTGGTGGCGGAATGGATTGCGTTCAAGCCTGAGCGCGTGGCGCGGGATATTGAGATTTTCCGCGGCAAATGCGAACAGTATATCCTGATCTCATCCGGCGCGGTCTATGAGCGTCCGCTGCGCGGGCCGTACATCACGGAGTCCACGCCGCTGAACAACCGCCATTGGCAGTACGGACGGGACAAGCGCGCCTGCGAAGAGGTCGCCCTGAACGCCTACCGCGCGGAGAACTTCCCTGTGACCATTGTGCGCCCGTCGCTGACCTACGGCGATACGCAGATTCCCTTCGCCATGGGCAGCTGGCAGCACCCGTGGTCGCTGGTGCAGAGAATGCTCGACGGCAAGCCCGTCGTCGTCCACGGCGACGGCACGAGCCTTTGGAGCATGACGCACAATTCCGACTTTGCAAAGGGCTTTGTCGGCATCATGGGCCGCAGGCAGTCCATCGGCGAAGCGTATCACATCACCTCGGACGAAGCGCTGACCTGGGACGAAATCGCCATCGAGATCGGCGCGGCCGTGGGCGTGAAGCCCAAGCTGGTGCACATCTCTTCCGACCAGATCATCCGCTTCATGCCCGACCAGGAGGGCAATCTGCTCGGCGATAAGGCAACCGGCGCGCTGATGGACAACAGCAAGATCAAGCGCGCGGTGCCGGACTTTGTCTGCACGACGAGCTTTGCGCAGGGCGTGCGCCAGTCCGTGGCGTATTTCCGGGCGCATCCCGAAATCCAGACCATTGACGAAGCGTGGAACAAGGCCATCGACGCGCTGGTGGAGGCGGATGCCAAGTTTCATCCGTAATACTTATGTTTTCCTGCCGGGAAGAGAAGCCGGTTCGGAAGGGTTAGCAAAGCAAAAGGCGCTCGCTTGAAAAGCGAGCGCCTTTTGCTTGTATGGGGCACAGCGTTTGCCAATGGATCAGCTTGGGCCTATTCCGAATCACCATCGCCGACTTCGTATACCTTTCTCACATCGCTGCGTCTGCGCCAGATGAGCAGCCAACAGGCCAGCAGGGCGACAGTACCGCCGATTGTGACACACCAACGATAGTCGAGAATCTCTCCGAGAAAGCCCATCAGCAAAGAGAAAATGCTCGAACCGACGGTTAACAGTACCCCGATAAAAGCGTTGACCCGTGAACGGAGCTTTTCCGGAATATAGCGCTGCACGGCGGCGCTTCGCAAAATGGCACTGTTGCTGCCGAGAAAGCCGCAGATCCCGCGGTTGATCAGCATGAGCGGATAGGGCAGCCAAAGCAGGCACATATCCATGGCTTCATAAAACTGGTAGACGAAAAAAGTGAAACCGTATTTCTTCTTTGCGGGGATTTTGATTCGGTATTGCATCGCGCTGCCGATGGTTCTTCCGGCGAACTCCACCACGGAAAATGCGGAATACATCGCCGCGGTGAATCCCAGAAAAGTGCGGAAGAAGGCGACCAAAATAGGGGAAAAACCGCTGGAAACGCCGTTGGTAACAGCCATATAACCGTAAATGCTGCGCAGACCGCGCTCTTTTTTCAAATACTGCACGGCTTCCCGTATATCTTCGATCCATGCCCTCGGCGTATAGGGCGTATGCTGCTTTCGTTCGGTTTCGTCCAGACGGATACAGCTTTCCGTAACGGCTGCCGCAAGCGAGAGCCCGCTTTGCGCAATCAATATCCATGCGACGCCGATCGTATCGAGCAAAACGGCGGCCAGCGGCGTCATGATGACCTTCAAAACCGGATAGAGCATGGAGGACACGGCGTAGCCTTTTTGCTCGGCACCCTCCGGGATCAGTTCGGGATAAATACTGGTAAACGCCAACTCATCGATCGCGCCAAGGCAGGACAACAGCAAGGAGATTGCCAGATAACCCACATAAGAAAAGTCAAACAGCAGCAGCCATATCCCCATTCCGGCGAGCAGCACCGCATTTGCGGCGTCGCCTGCCACCAGAAAAGACTTGCGGGGAAGCCGATCCATGACGGGTGCGATCAAAATCGGCAGCAAAAGATTCGGAATCAGCTGAATCGCTACGATCAGCGCAGATGCCAGCGTGCTGCCTGTCTCATCAAACACCAGAAATGCCAGCGCAAAGCCGCCGGCGATGGAGCCCAATGTCCCCATCGCGGAGGCCAGAATCACCAAGCGGAAATTTCGCGTCCAGAGCTTTGCCGTACTCATTGATTTCACCTCTGCACACAGTATAGCACATAGGTAAAATAAACAAAATACGGTATATTTGGGAAAATCGGCTCAGAAAACAGGCTTAAATAGAGCTTTACAATGCTTTTGCAGGAAACTTCTCAAGAAGCTCGCAGGCCTTTTTGTATTGCCTTGTCGCTTTATACCATTCCAGTACCCAGGGCAGGTGGAAGGCCGTATAGCCAAAGGGAAGCTCGCTTTGAAGGCGGTCGAAGCAATCTAAAAGCAGCGAACCGTATTCGTCGCGGGAAAGATAGTCAGGGTGTTCGAGCCGGTACCGAACCAGCCCGAGAAGTTGCTGTGCGAGATCGTGTTCCACTTCGGCGGAGTCCATCCCCGCCGCTCGGTCTAAAGCGCGAAGGGCTTCTTCCCGCCGCCCGGTCTTTTCACAGCAGATGGCCAGCTTGTGCAGGGACATAAGGGTTGGCGAGGTCTGCGCGGAAAACCATTTGTAGGCATCCTCATAGCGGCCGACCTCGATCCACGCCGAGGCGGTGTTGTACCCCATCACGCGCAAAGCCCGCTCATCCTGTAAATCTTCCGCCAGCCGCTTTCCAACCTGATAGTGACGCTCCATGTTGAGCAGGTCCTGACGATTGCAGTAGGTGTTGCCGAGGAAGAGCTTTGCCTCCAGCATGATTCTTGCAGCGCCGTCCCGGCTTGCCAGTTCATAGGCGGTCTGCAAATGATCCACGGCAGCAGAATCGTTTCCGGCATTATAGTCCGTGATGCCCAGCGATAAGAAGGTAAAGGCATTTGGCAGGAGACGCGCCGCTTCCGCCGCCTTTCCCTGAAGGATCCGCTGCAGGGCCAGCTGCCGCGTGTCCATACAGGGTTCCAGCGCGGCGTCCAAGGGCGCTTCAAAAGAAAGCAGAGTAAGATCCATCCATGCGGGAACAGCGCGGTACTGTTCGACATCGATATTCTTCAACAGTTCGGCCAGTTTTTCGCGCCGGCCGTCCAGTAACAGTTCCCAGCATTGATCCGCAAGTTCGGCAGCTTTCCGTTCTGTTTCCTGATCCGGCTTCAAACCCAACCGATCCAGGAGATGCTGTAGAATCTCCTCCGACGGCTCTGCTTTCCCTGTTTCGATTTTTGATAAATAAGACACTGTACAAATTCCTTTGCACAATCCCGCCTGGCTCCAATTCCGCTGTATTCTGGTGCGGTAAATGTTCAATCCCTGGTAATTCATGTTTTTGTATACCTCATCCGTAAAGACAATAAATCCGAACCCATGACCGATCGGCAAAAGGTTCGGATGATATTGCTTTGGTGTGGGCGAGGGGGGAGTTGCCCCCCTTGCGCTTGTTTCACACAGCTTTATTCCTTTTCGTTCAGCGTGGTCAGGATGCGGTCGTTGTCCAGCGCGCGGCCTGCCTTGGCGGAGAAGAGATCGAGCAGGCCGTCCACGGTCATGTGGGCGCGCTCCTCGCCGGAGATGTCGAGCACGATTTTGCCCGCGTCCATCATCAGCGTGCGGTTGCCAAGATCCAGCGCCTGGTGCATGTTGTGCGTGACCATCAGGCAGGTGATGTGCCGCTCGGCCACCACGCGGCGGGTGAGATCCAGCACCTTGTCCGCCGTGGCGGGGTCGAGGGCGGCGGTGTGCTCGTCGAGAAGGAGCAGCTTGGGCGTGACCATCGTGGCCATCAGCATGGTCAGCGCCTGGCGCTGGCCGCCGGAGAGCAGCCCCACCGGGCTGTTCATGCGGTCCTCCAGCCCCATGCCCAATTGCGCAAGCTGATCGCGGAACAGCACCCGATCCGCCTTGGTAATGCGGCTGAACACCGCAAACCGAGAGCGGGACTGGCGCAGATAAGCGATGGCGAGGTTTTCTTCGATGGTCATGTGCGGGGCGGTGCCGCGCAGGGGATCCTGAAACAGGCGGCCGATGCTCTGGCTGCGCCTGTGCTCGGCGAGGTAGGTGATGTCCTTGCCGTCCAGCTCGATGCGGCCGGAATCCACCATGAAGCTGCCCGCAATGGCGTTGAACAGGGTGGATTTGCCCGCGCCGTTGGAGCCGACGATGGTGGCGAAATCCCCGGCGGCAAGGTCGAGATCCACGCCGCAGAGGGCGGGCTTTTCGTTCACGGTGCCGGGGTTGAAGGTCTTACGGATGTTTTGCAGCTTCAGCATACTTTACCTCCCCGGCTCTTCGCCTTCTGGTGCTGGAACGCGGCCCACTTCTTCAGCGCGGGTGACGCGATGGCCACAGCCACGATCAGCGCGGAGACCAGCTTCATGCACTCGGCGGGCACGTCCAGACGCAGCGCAATGGCCACGAACAGGCGGTACAGGCAGGAGCCGAGAATCGCACCCAGCGCGCGGCGGAGCAGCCCGCCCTTGCCCACCAGCGTTTCGCCGATGATGAGCGAGGCCAGCGCGATGGTCACCATGCCGGTGCCAAGGTTAATATCGCAGCTCTTCTGATACTGCGCCAGCACCGCGCCGGAAAGCGCCGTAAGGGAACCGGAGATGCACAGCCCCACCGTGATGGTGAAGGCGGGGTTGACCGACGAGGCGCGGATCATGTCCGGGCTGTCGCCGGTGGCGCGGATCGAAAGCCCCAGGCGGGTCTTGAGGAACCACGTCAGCAGCAGCGCCACAGTAAGCGCAATGACCGCCGCGACGAGCAGCTTCGACCATCCCGCCAGCGCGCCGCCCAGCACGCCGGAGAGCGCGCTCTTGGCAAGGGAGAAGATCGTGTCGCACTTAAATACGCTCAGGGTGGAGGAAAAGCCCATCGCCATCAGGTTGATGGTGTAAAGGCCGGTATTGACGATGATGCCCGCCAGGATGCTCTCCACGCCCAGCCGCGTCTGCAAAAACGCGGTGATGTAGCCGGAAAGCACGCCCGCAGCCATCGCCGCCAGCAGCCCCAGGAACGGATGCCCCATCAGCGTCACCTGACAGCACACCGCGCAGCCCAGCGTGAAGCACCCGTCGGTGGAAAGATCGGCGATGTTCAGGATCGAATAACTCAAAAACAGCGCCAGCGCCACCAGCGCATAGACGCAGCCCAGCTCCAGCGCGGTCTGCGCCGTGCTCAGCGTGAAGATCGAGCTCAGCAGCTCCATGGGCTCTCCTCCTTAAAACCTTGTTTTGTCTTTACACAGGAAAAGGCCGGGGCGGGAGAAAGGCTCTCCGCGTCCCAAACCGTTTTCCGCTTTTGTTTACTTGGACGATGTTTTTTGATTAGTTGAAGCTTTCCTGCGTGATGGTTTCCTTCAGCTCTTCGCACAGGCTGGCGAAGGCGGAGTAGTCCAGGCCGATGGCGGAGGCGATTTCGGTGTTGACGGTCGCGATGCCGCTGGACATGATCTGCACGGGAGTGGAAGCGGGCTGAGCGCCGTTGACCAGAACATCGACCGCGATGTCGGCCGTGGAGGTGCCGAGGGTGACGTAGTTGACGCCGTAGCCGCAGAACGCGCCGTTCAGGGCGAAGGAGTCGGCGCCGGCATAGTGCGGGATCTTGGCGTCAACGAACTTTTCGTAGATGGCAAGCTCGGCGGTCATGACGGTGTTGTCGGTAGGGGTGAACACGGCGTCCACCTTGGCGGCGATCAGCGCGTCGGCGGCAAGGGCCAGCTCGTCGTTGGTGGTGCCGGTCTTTTCAACGGTCTCGATGCCCTTGGCCTCGCAGTAGGCCTTGGCCGCGGCGATGGCGGACTTGGAGGCATCCTGGCCCTGATCGTAGAGCAGGCCGAGCTTCTTGAGGTCGGGGTTGGCAGCGAGCATCAGGTCGATCACGGCTTCAACGTTCAGCGCGTCGGAGGTGCCGGTGATGTTGGAGCCGGGAGCTTCCAGCGAGTCCACAAGCCCCGCGCCCACGGGATCGGACACCGCGGAGAAAACCACCGGAATCGCATTTTCTTCGGTCGCAGCCTGCATAATCAGGGCAGCGGGCGTTGCAATCGGGATGATGACGTCCACGCCGTCCGCGATGAGGTCGGCGGCGATCTGGTTCAGGGTGGTGGAATCGGCCTGGCCGTTCTTGGTGTAGTCCGCGTAGTCAAAGGTCACGCCCAGCTCTGCGCCCTTCTTGTCCAGTTCGGCCTGAATGGACTGCTCGATCTGGTCGAGGGATGCGTCGTCCACATACTTGACGATGCCGACCTTATAGATCTTTCCGGCTTCGGCAGGGGTTTCCTCGGCGGCTGCGCTCTCGGCGGGAGCGTCGGATTCAACGGGCGCTGCGCTTTCGGCGGCGGGCGCGGCGGTTGCGGCGGGGGCCTGAGAGGAGCAGGCCGCCAGGGTCAGGGTCATCAGCGCGGCGCTCACCAGCGCCAGAGTCTTGCGGAAGATGTTCGCGGTTTTCATATGAGGATGCCTCCTGAAAAATTGATTTGACTGAGTTTTGCATCGGGCCTTTGTCGGTATGGGGAGAGGGAAGGGTACGAAAAAAGCCCTTGTCCCCTTGCAAATCAGGGACAAGAGCTTGAATACACTCCTGCGATACCACCCATATTGGCGAAAACGCCCGCTCCGCGCACAGTCATGCGCTCCGCTGTGATAACGGGCCGGAACCCCCGTCGCCATCTACTCGAACCTGCCGGTTCTTTCAAAGCGCCCTCGCGGGTCCATTCGCCGTCGTGCCACTGCCGTGATCTCACCACCCACGGCTCTCTTGAAGCTTTGCGACCGGGTACTCTTCCCGCTCATCGGTTTGTTGAGATGAATTATAGAACCGACGCCATGGTTTGTCAAGCACTTTTTCAAACTTTTTTGCAGGCAGCTCTTTGGAGCGCTGCATTTTGAGAGAAAAGGGCTTTAGGGTGCGCTTGAACGGGGCGTGTTTCCGCGAAAGGTTACAGGCTCTCCTGAAGCGCCTTGCGCGCGGAGAGGATGTATTTGGCGGTGTCCAGCGGGTCGATGCCGCGGCGTTCGCAGGTGCGGCCGAGGGTCAGATCCACCGGCTCATAGGCCTTCAGCCGCGCCGTCATCAGGCCGCGACCGCCCGTGTAGGCGGCAAGCTCCGTGGGGTAGTCCATCGAGGTCGCCGCGGGGAGCTCTGCGGTGAGCACCATTTTGTCCCCGCGCAACTCCGGCGCGGAAAAGCGCCCGCGCATCGTCGCAAGGTCGCTCATCAGCCGCCCGCCGCAGTCCGCAGGCACCACGAAGCGGCAGGAGAGCATCGGCTCCAGCAGCACCGATCCTGCGCGCTGCAGGCCGTCCTGTATGCCCATGGGCGTGGCCACCGCAAAATCCAGCGGGTGCGTGTGCCACTGGTGGTCGCTGCCGTCGTAGAGCTCGATTTCAAGATCCGTCACCGGCCAGCCCAGCCGCCCCTGCGCCAGCGCCTGCGGCAGCGTCTGCTCGACCTGCTTTAGGTACCGCGGCTTGATGGCCGTGGGCGGCACGGTGCATTTGTAGATAACGCCGCTGCCCGCCGGCAGGGGGGTTAAGTGGAATTTCATGATCGCCCAGCAGGGCTTGGGCATCGTGTAGGCCACAAAGCCGTCGGTTTCGCGCGCAATTGTCTCGCGGTAGAGCACCGTGGGCGCGGAGAGGCGGCACTTCAGCCCGAACCGCTCCTCGATCAGCGCGGGCAGGATCTCGGTCTGGATGCCGCCCATCAGCTGCACATACATCTCCTGTGTGAAGCTCACCCATTGCGCGTTCAGCGCAGGATCCTCGGCGGAAAGCTCCGTCAGCGCCGCCCGCAGCGCGCGCAGATCCTTTTCGTCCTCCGGCTCCACCTTGGCCGATAGCAGCGGCTGCGCCCGCAGCGCGTCCATCCGCCCCGGCGGCAGCAGGGCTGCGTCCCCGATCACATCGCCCGCCTTCGGCTCGCCCAGGCCGTAGATCAGCCCGATGTCGCCCGCGCGCAGCTCGCCGCGGTCCTCGATCTTCGTGCCGCGCAGCACGCGGATCTGCGTCACCTTGTTCTCGCCCAGCTGCATCCGGTTGGAAATCGTGCCGGAAAACAGGCGCGTCAGCGCCGCCCGCCCCATGCCTTTGTCCGGCGAGACGGCGAACACCACGCCGCACAGCGCCGCATCCGGATCGCCGCAAGGGCAGGGCAGGAAGTCCGCAACCGCGTCAAGCACCCGGTCAACGCCTTCGCCCCGGAGCGCCGCGCCCGAAAGCGCCGGGTAAGCGCGGCACTCCCGCGCGGCGCAGCCCAGCGCGCGCAGCGCTTCGGCGGGGGAGGGCAGGTCGCCTTCCAGATAGCGCTCGGTCAGCGCATCGTCGGTCTCGCACGCGGTTTCGATCATCGCATCCTCGTCCCACAGCGGCGCGACGGGGACGTTCAGCTCCTCGCGGATCTGACGAAGCACCCGCTCACGATCCGCGCCGATGCGGTCGGTCTTGTTGAGGAAAAACACCACCGGGATCTTCGCCGCGCGCAGGGCGGAAAAATACAGCTCGGTCTGCGCCTGCACGCCCTCCACGGCGGAGACCGCCAGCACCGCGCCGTCCACTGCCCAAAGCCCGCGCTCCACCTCGGCGGCAAAGTCCGCGTGGCCGGGCGTATCCACGATGGTGATGAGCGTGTCCTTCCACACGCCGCTGGCGGCGGAGGAGCGCACCGAAATGCCGCGCGCACGCTCCACGCCGAGCGTGTCGGTATGCGCCGTTCCGTCGTCTACGCTGCCCGCGGTCTTGAACGCGCCGCAGAGCGCCAGCATTCGCTCGGTCAGCGTGGTCTTGCCCGCGTCCGCGTGCGCAAGGATTGCGATATTGCGCCTGTCCATCGGCGTTTCCCCCTTGTCAACGATCTTTTTTATCTGTATTTAAGAAATGCGGGTCAGCTTTCCTGCTGATCCGCAATGTTGAAAAATCTCGTATAGCGCGCTTCCCAGCCCAGACGCACCGTGCCTAAGGGGCCGTTGCGCTGTTTCTGGATGATGACCTCCGCGATGTTCTTGTCCTCGGTTTCGGGGTTATAATAGTCCTCGCGGTGCAGGAACATGACGGTGTCCGCGTCCTGCTCGATCGCGCCGGAGTCGCGCAGGTCGGACAGCATCGGGCGGTGATCCTGGCGCTGCGCCGCGCCGCGGGAGAGCTGCGAACCCACCACGATGGGGATCTTCAGCTCCAGCGCCATCAGCTTGAGCTGGCGGGACAGGTCGGAAACCTCGTTCTGGCGGCTTTCGTTGCGGTTGGGCGAGGTCATCAGCTGCAAGTAGTCGATCAGCACCAGATCCAGCCCGTGCTCCATCTGCATCCTGCGGCAGCGCGAACGGATTTCCGGTATGGTGATGGACGCAGTGTCGTCGAAATAGATCGGGCTTTGCGCGATCGGCCCCATCGCCTCGGCCAGCTTCTGCCAGTCGTCGTCGGTCAGGGAACCCTGACGCACCTGCTGCATATCGACGTGCGCCTCGGAGCAAAGGATGCGGTTGGCCAGCTGTTCGCGCGGCATTTCCAGCGAAAAGAACGCCACGGTTTTGCGGCCGACCATCGCCGCGTGCTGCGCGATGTTGAGCATGAAGGCGGTTTTACCCATAGAAGGGCGCGCACCGACCAGGATCAGCTCGCCACCGTGGAAGCCCGTGGTCAGGCGGTCCAGCTCCACAAAGCCGGAGGGCACGCCCTGCACGCGCCCTTTGTTGATATAGAGCTCTTCGATGTTGGCATAGGTCGTCATCAGCGCGGGCTTGATGTGCACCAGCGAATCCGACGCGCGCTTCATCGAGATGTTATAGATTTGCTTTTCTGCATTGTCCAGTATGTCCGGGACGGTCTTATCCTCGGTATAGCACTCGTTGCTGACCTCTCCGCAGGCGCGGATGAGGCGGCGCAGGATGCTTTTTTCCTCCACGATGCGGGCGTAGGCCTGCGCGTTGGCCGCAGAGGGCATGGAGCGCGACAGCGTCACCAGGTACGCCGCGCCGCCGATGCCTTCCATCATGCCGCGGCGGTTCAGCTCGTCCGTCATCGTCACCAGGTCCACCGGCCGCCCTGCGGCATACAGCGCGCACATGGCTTCGAAAAGCGCCTTGTTGACAGCCGAATAAAAGTCGTCGCTCTGGAGGGTTTCGACCGCCATCATCACGGCTTCTCGACTGAGCATCATCGCGCCCAGAAGGGATTTTTCCGCATCGTCGCTGTGCGGCGGCACACGGCCATCCATTTCCATCGGCATGAGCTCTCCCTCCTTTCGGCATACGATAAAAATTCCCTAGTTATCATATCATTGTGTTGACAAAAAAACAAGCCGTGTTCTCTGCCAAGAGATCACGGCTTGCAGCCTTATGAAAATCAGATTTCGTAAATCACGCCGTCGTAGGCCACGTCAAAGCCCTCCGGGTTGGCCAGCTTTTCCAGCTCCTCGTGCAGCAGATGACCGTTGTGGGAGAAGTGGGTGATGACCAGCTTGGTGCTGTCGTCCACATTGCCGTTTTCGCGCAGGCGGTCGCGCATGATCACGTCGTCGCTAAAGCCCATGTGGTTGGTGCCTTCGGCTTCGTCCCCACAGGTGCAGTCCAGCATCACAAAGTCCAGATGCCTGCCCTTGAGCGCTGCCATGGTCTCCGGCACGAACAGACCGGTGTCGTGACCGTAGAGCATGGTCTTGCCGTCCTTGTCCGTCACCAGATACAAGTAGCACTGCTGGCTGCGGTCGTGCAGCGCCGTCAGCGCTGTGAAACGATAGCCGCCGGGCAACTCGGTCTCGGCAAAGGGCACGACGCGCTTGAATTGCACGCGCCCGCCGGGGCCGCCGTAGGCTGCCGTGCCGCGCGAGATCTGAAGACCCACGCGGTCGTTGCCGTAGACCGTCAGGGTTTCCGGAGAGGTCTCGTCCAGATGAGAAAACCAGGTGTAGCGCGTGCCCAGATCTTCGGCGTAGAGATGATCTTCGTGGTCGTGCGTCACCAGCAGCGTGTGCAGACGGCTCAGGTCCAGCCCGTTTCGCAGCGCGTTCTGATAGGTGTCGGCGGAAAAGTCGATCATCAGGTCATCGTTGATCAGGGTCGAGGAGCGGGTGCGGATGTTCTTGCCGCCCAGCTCACGGGCGCGCTTACAGAATTCGCAGTTGCAGAACAGAGCCGGCCAGCCCTCTGCGGCGGCAGTACCCAGTATTCGTATCTTCACAGGGAATCAATCCTCCTTGACTTGAGATTCATCGGTGGAGTCGATAGCCTCTTCCGGCGCGTCAACGGGGGCGGTATAGGTGTTCTCCTGCGCCTCGGCCGCGTCGGGAGCAGCGGCGGTTTCAGCCGCCGGAGCATCGGGAGCAGCAGCGGCGTCCGCCGCAGGAGCCTCCTGCCGGGGCTGATCGTGCAGCGGCGGCTGTGCCCAGGTCGAGGTGTCCGAATAGGAATAAGAGGCGTTTGCCGCGTTCTGCTGCGGCTTGGGCGCGCGGTGAGAATGCGCAATGCCGCGCACGAGCAGGCAGATGCCCACCAGGATCAACAGCGCCGGGAAGATGGTGCCGTAATAGGGCTTGAGCAGCGCGTTCAGGCCGGGGGTGAACAGGATCAGCAGCCCGCCGCCCACGCACAGCAGGATCAGCGCCGGGATGATCGGCCAGTTGCCGATGCGGCGGAACTCACAGATGTGAATCAGGAAAAACGCCAGCGACAGCGCAAGGGGCGTGACGACCGAGGCGTATTTGCCGGGCAGCATCAAAAGATCCGCCGCCATCCAGCCTGCGCCCAGGCACAGCACGATAAAGCCCGAGATCGTAAAGCCGCATTTGCCCGTCGTCAGGCGCCCGATCAGCAGTCCAAGCCCCACCAGCACGAAAAACGTGCCTTCGGGAAGGTTGACGCCGGGCAGCGCGCCCAGCAGAAAGTAAAGCCCCGCCAGGATCAATACGATGCCGGGGGTAACATATTTTTTCATACCAAAACCTCCTTGCGATTTCCTGTATGGATTATGTTTATTATACTTCAAACGAGGCGGAACCACAACAAAATTCACAATTCGTTCCAGAAATGTTTGCGAAGAAGCGGAACGCCGGAGAAAATGCGCGCATAGGATGCAGGGACGCTTTCAGAAGGAGGAAGATGCGGGAATGAAAAAGGGAATCTGTGCATCGATGTGTCTTGTGCTGGCGGCGGCGCTGCTGCTGACCGGGTGCCAAGGCGGCGGGCTGGAAAAGGTGCGCCTTGCCGAGGTCACACATTCGGTGTTCTATGCGGCGCAGTATGTCGCAATGGAGCGGGGCTTTTTTGCTGACGAAGGGCTTGAAATCGAGTTGACCAATGCGGGCGGCGCGGACAAGGCGATGACCGCGCTGTTGGCCGGACAGGCCGATATCGCCCTGATGGGGCCGGAAAGCGCCGTCTATGTCGCCAACGAGGGACGCAAAGACGCTGCCGCTGTGGTCGGCCAGCTGACGCAGTGCGACGGCGCGTTCATCCTGGGGCGCGAAAAGGAGGAAAACTTCACGCTCGAATCGCTGCGCGGAAAGTCCATCCTCGGCGGGCGCGCGGGCGGCATCCCCCTGATGACGCTGGAATACGCGCTGCGCAAGGCGGGATTGGAGCCGGGCAAGGACGTGGAGGTGCGATCCGACATCCAGTTCAACGCTATGGCGGGCGCATTTGCGGGCGGCGAGGGCGACTATACCACGCTGTTCGAGCCCACCGCCACCGCGATGGAAAGTGAGGGACAGGGTTATGTGCTGGCCTCCGTAGGCGAGATGGCGGGCGAGGTTCCCTATACCTGCTATCAGGTGACACGCTCTGCGCTGGAGAAAAAGAGCGATACCGTGCTGCGTTTCCTGCGCGCCATTGCCAGAGCTCAGCGCTTTGTGCAGGAAAATGACGCAAAAACCGTGGCCGAAGCGCTGGCACCTGCTTTTGCCGATACGCCGGTGGAGACGCTGGAAACCGTCGTGGAGCGCTACCGCAGTATCGGCGCGTTTGCGCAAACGCCCGTGATGCACGAGGAAGCCTATGAGCGCCTGCTCGACATCATGGAACAGGCGGGCGAATTGGAAAGCCGTCCCGCCTTTGAAACGATTGTCGATAATTCTCTGGCCGAGCGTGCGCAGAAGGGTTAGTTGCCGGGGGACGTATACTCCCCCCGGCACCCCTCTTGGCATCGGCTTGCGCCGCTGAAACATCATCCCGTTTTGAAAGTAGTTGTTTAGCTTCATCCCTTATTCCTCCCGATA
>ERZ827423.513-NODE-513-length-47635-cov-5.535414_pt1 | contig 47635 bp, 83 predicted proteins | sample MGYA00519775_ERZ827423 | MGnify/ENA primary metagenome ERZ827423 (study PRJEB31778, sample SAMEA3449296) | human gut metagenome | biome: human gut; feature: human-associated habitat; material: faeces | place: United Kingdom | collected 2010/2012 ... | reverse complement strand
AATAGACGCACGAACATCTATTATTCTGCGCAAGAATTATTTATCGTTGATTGGTAGGTGCAGCACGGCGCGGAGTGCGTCGGGGGATATATGCGCGGCAGCGGCTACGGTGTTAATAGCTGCACTCAGGCTCACGGGCTCAGGCTCAGGGATCGGGCGTTCGAGTAGAGTGTCAACGGATATATTAAGATAATCGCATATCCGCGCAATAGATTTATAGTTAGGCGTGCTATCATTTTTTTGCATTTGCTGCACGGCGTTCACATTGATGTTTAATTCTTTTAGCATACTTTTTATTGTTATATTTTGCCGCATACATTCTTTTTTTATCTTCTCCGCAATAATAGCGTTGTTGTAGTTGTTGATGTTAGACAATGTAATGCCTCCAAAATATATGATTATATGTGCAATAGTTACAAAGATGCAGAAACACACAAATTCCTTGCTTTTATTTCTTTTTTGAGTATATAATCAAGAGATTCCGTGGTAGTATATAGGCGTACTCAAGAACAGGGCGCGCCGACATCCGAACGGCACGGCAGAGCGGCAGAGCCGCCGCCGACAAGCTGACGGATGACCGCAAAGGCGCGGCAAGGTGCTAATCTACCATAAAGAAGGCAAGGCGCGCGGGATATCTTGTAAAGTACAGATTATTCCGGGCGGTCAACCCGCCCGAGAAGGTAGTCAACAGATACACCGATATAATCAGCGATACGCGCTAATCTATCGGCGGCAGGCATTTGCCCTTTGTTACACATCGCGGATATTGTGTTAATGTTCATCTTCAAGTCTGATAACATTACTTTTAATATGATATCACGCTTTAAACACTCGCGTTTAATTCTGTTAGCGATAATACTTGAATCGTATTCGCGCACATTGCACAAATTATTGTTGGCTTTATCCTCTTGCATTTGTGCAAACCTCCAAAAATCAAATAAAAAGTTCATTAATTCCTTTCAAGAAACAGAATTAATGAAAAGTCTGATATAATACGCTTGCAAGGTCAGACAAGGGAACACACCGAATGACCGCCAAACAGTGCGGCACGGTGAAAACAATTTGAATGACTTTACAATATATAAGATTATACACCAATGCCGCGAAAAGTCAAGCGGCGCGGGGCTTGCCCATTATTCAAGCGGCTTGTTATCCGTTGCAAGGGTAAAAAGAACGGAGAGCGGAACATATAAATATTATTGTCGGTCTTTGCGGTACTCTGATATCGCTATCACGCTTTGACGGTCAAAAGACTATCAGCCAAAAGACGGCGCGCGCCGTGGCGCGTTTATCGTATGCAATAATATTGTAAAATATCGGTAACGGCGGCGGGACACTCTCAACCGTTACCATGCCGCATAGGGGCGCTATGCGGGGCGAATAAAGGCATTTTATCACAAGTCCGTAAAAGGTCAAAGAAATAACTGCCATTTAAGCGGGTGCATTATCTGTTTAAATACTTTGATCTTGTTGTGCTAAAGTGGAGAGTCCGGGGACGGCTTGAACCCGTCAACCGTTGGTATCGATATATACGCGATGAATATATCAATAATAAGAATAAAATAACCTATTCATTAATGTTATAAAGATATTTTAGCTTTACACTGCCCGCGCTATTTCTCAGGAAATACGGATAACGGACAGCAATTTTTTATTCTCAGGAATAAATATTTATTGTAAAGCGGGGATGTTAATATTTCATTGAATGAATAATGACGATATATAATTAATTCGTTTTTAACACGTTTCGAGCGCGTGAGCTGTTATAAGTTCGCGCGTTCTTTAATGTGCTAAAAGCATATAAAAATTTTAAATAAGGACGGTAAAAATCATGAAAAAGACAACAGAAAAGAAAGCATTACGGAATATCACGGAAATTAAAGCAGAGCTTGAAACACGCATTTGCGCCTACAATGCGGCAATAAATACCGACGATACAAAGGCGGCAGAGCTCGAAAAGCTCGACAATGAAACATCAGAGCTTGAAAAAGAGTATGCCCGCGCCGCGTTTCATGCAACGGCGCTTGAATTGCTCGACAACCCCGCGCCCATGCTTGCGGCGGCAACGGCTCTAACTTTCGAGACGCTTAAACACAAAGACAAAGAGGATGAAAACGGCATAAAATCGCGTGAAATTGTCACGGCTGAACGCCCGCTTGGCTTTGTTGCGCTTGAATCATTTTTTGTTGAGCGCGGAAAGAAATTCGGCGCGGAGTCTACATGGGTTTACAAAGTCGCGGCTTTTAATCGTTTACTTTGCATGAGAACGGCGCAGAGTATCGGCGCGGATGTGAAAACAGTTGCGGAAAAGTTCGCCACGCCTACACAAGCCCGCGATATCAATCTCGGCAAAACTCCGACAAGCAACACGCAATTACTCAAGCAATTACAGATGATAATTGACTCCATGCTTTATGTAGAGGGCGAAAAGGGCAACATCTATAAAGCAAATTCGCATGACGTCGGATATCTGTTGTCCCTCTACGCAAAGAAGGGGCGCGGTGTTCTGAGTGTTGCGGCGGCTCGTCCGAAGTATCTCGAAAAGCTTATCGCGGAAATACTTCACCGCATAGTTACCGAAAAAGCCTATAATATCGAGTTCAAGGAAAAGAAAGACCGCGCAAGCGGCAAGATAGACCCTAAACCCGCCGGGGCTGTTGAATCCGCAAGAAAATCCGCGAAAAAATCGAGCGCAAAGGCTCAGACAAAGGCAAAGGCAACAAAAGCGGCATAAAAAATTTTACGCTCAAAAGTGAAATTAAATCAAAATTAAAAATCCCCGTCTGAAATGAAATGAAAATCAGTTTTGATGGGGATTTTATACCCAAAATCTAAATCAGAAAGGAATTAAAAATCATGGTAAACACTATACAGAATGATTATGACATGCAGGCAAATGAGTTTTCAGAACGAAACGGAATTGAAATCAAAATCACTTTTAAGGAGCGAAATTCAAATCCGATGTGGGAGGAAAATTATTTGCGAAACTGCTATTCGGTTTATATCCGAAACACAAATAGCGGCGAGGTTATGCGCGTTACATTTTGGGATTCCATATATAACACAACACACAATATTACGCCGACTTGCTACGACATTCTCGCGTGTTTGACGAAGTATGACCCCGGAAACTATGAGGATTTTTGTTCGGAATTTGGGTATGAAACTGTAACCGAAAATCAATTCGGCAGACTAACGCGAAATTCAAACGCTTATAAGATTTGGAAGGCGTGTTGTCACGAATGGGAAGGAGTAAAGCGCGTATTCGGAGAAGATGAAATACTCGAAGAATTGCGGGAAATAAGCTAAAGAAAATCACTTCGGAAATTGGTAATGAAATTATATTCCCGAAGTGTTTCTATTCTCAAAACATAATCTAAATACTACAAAATTAAAACGAAAATGAAAGGAGCGAATATTTTACTATGTCATACGAAAAGTTTGTAAAGGGAGTGATATGGAAAGTCGGATTTGAAACGAAAATCCGTTTTGAAAACGACGGCGAAAAGTATACGGCATACATAACGGGCGGAATTATTATCTACGGAAATAGCATATCCGCTCTTGTATTGGTGCGCTGGGGCGACGGTCATTCGGCGCGAATAAAATTAGAGGAGGAAAGGAAATCATGAGCTATAGTACCTATGGGGTCGAAGTTGAAACGCAAAACGGTTTGGTAATCGGAAAGCATTTCAACAATCTCGACGATGCTATGTGTGTAGCCGAACGGGCTGTGTATGAGCGCGGCTGCGTGTGGTCGTGCGTATATATGCCTAACGGTGATATCTATGTTGAGTATGAGATGTAAATCGAATACAGCGTTAGCTAATACGAAATGTAAATCAAAATCAAAAATGAAATTAAATTCTGAAAGGAAAATGAAATCATGTCATTTGCACTTTTAAATAACACGGCAGAAAAGGAAACCTTTGATGCGAGAACTCTGTATATCGATACGATTCTGCGGAATGTACCCGAAATCGGCGGGCTGAAATTCGCAGAAATCCCCGTTGACCTGCTGAGTGTTCCCGCAACTTACCAGCGCCCACAGCATGGACACGAAAAGGAAATCGCCCGACAGTGGAACAAGAAGAAAGCCGGAGCGCTTGTGGTCAGCTACCGAGACGGTCAGCTCTATGTCATCGACGGTCAGCACAGGCTTATAGCGGCACGAATGGTCGGCGAGCAGACGATGCCTTGTCAGATTTACGAGGGCTTGACCGAAGCGGAAGAGGCAATGATTTTCGGAAAGCAGGACGAAAACAAAATCAAATTGAGAACGATAGAGAAAATTTATGCACTGTTTGTGGGTGGAGATGCAAAGGCTATAAAGCTCAAGCAGCTGTGCGACGAATACGGCGTTGTGCTCTTCCCGCAGGACAGCAAGGAAACGAAGCCAACACTTACCGGACTGCGCGTAACTTTGAAGGCACTCAATGCTTATGGTGAGGAGTGCGTAAAATGGATTTTCGATACGGTTAAGAAATCGGGGTGGCATCTCGTGCCGGGCGCATACAGCGAAGCGAATATAAATTCACTTCGTAATCTGTATGTAGGACACAGGAACGAAACCGATTCGGTGCAGGATATCGTAGTGAATATCTATAGAAGAACGAACTACGACCATATCCAGTCGCTTGCAACGGTGCAGTACCCAAGCAGAACAAAGATAGCGTCGTTGACGGCTCTGCTTGAAGCGGCTGTTGAAGAAAATGTGGCATAAAATTTTAAAAGATTTTTGGTAAATAACCGAAGTCGTGATATAAGATAGAGCCGCCGTGAAAGAAAAACCAAACTCGGCTGCTAAATTTAAAATCAGAAAGGAAATGAAAAAAATGACGAATGACGAGGCGTATGCCGCTATTGCAAAGCACACATTTGTGGCGTATAGAAAAGATGAGGTTAATAGACAGATAATTGTTTTTGCTACAAATATCGACGAGGCAGAGCACATAGCAAAAAAGGTGTTTGATACAAGCTCTGTATTTATTAAGCGAATAAGTTCAACAGCAAATCCGCAAGCGTTTACAGCAAATCCGCAGATGTTTGAAATATAGTGATAATTTAAAATCAGAAAGGAAAACAAAATGGAAATCAGAAAGGAAACGAAAGACTGGATAGATTTTAGCGAAATACGCTGCGGAGATGTGTTTTGTACCGAGGACGACGATTACTATATGAGGGTAAGCGGGTCAGCAGAGTACAACGCTGTTAGAGTTGGTACTGGACAGTTAGCCTATTTTGGCGGCGAATTGGTGAGTCCAATTCACAACGCGAAAATGGTGGTTAATTTCTGAAAGGAGATCAAAATGAAAATCGAAATCAAAACCGGGAACGCCGCTTTTCATGACTGTGACGTGGAAAATGAATATGCCGACTACTACACCACGGCGGCTGAGCTTGACCGAATTTTCGGACAGATAAGCAGGGCTGTAGCCGAAGGGCGAATAGACGGCAAGGTAATAGACATCAACGGAAATAAGTGCGGAGAATGGAGGATCTAAAATGAAAATGATTTTCGTTGTGGTCGTCACTACCGAAAACGGAAAGCATTATGCCGTTGCCGACACGATACAAACAGGCAACAATTTAATCGCCATACTCAAAAGATACAACGCTGATATATGCCATTTATGCGAAAGCCGTAGAGAGGCGGAGGAACTGGCGCGAAAATGGAATGAGGTATATAGGCAAAACGGTACGAACTTATTTTAAATCAGAAAGGGAATCAAAATGGAATTGAGATTTGCAATCACAACTGTAATTGAAATTGCCTTCGTCGTCGCGTTTTTGTATGCGCTGTGGCACGAGGGTAAAATTATAGCTTTCGAGGAACGGATGGAGGATGCCGTAGCTCGATGGCTTGCGAAGAAAATCATAAACAGAAGGAGGAGGGCTGCGGTTGACAGAAGAAGACAGAATGAAAAGGTTCGTTAAACACAAAATCAAAGTCCTAAAGGAATTGGGCGTGAGTCTGACAACCGAAGATGAAAAGCGTTTGGCGACGGCTTCCAGTTATATCGCTGTAGATAATATGGCGAGAACGATGATTCAAAAATTAAATTAAAATTCAGGAGGAAAACGAAATGGACGAGGATTTTGAAATAGATACGGAGTTTGAGGAGGATAAGGGTTGTGAAAACACATTGCCTTGTTCGGAGTGTGTGCATTATGCGAGTTGCTCATGGTGGCAGTATTTAGAGTATGGCTACGGGATTAGTCCCAACGAAGTTTTAGACCTTTGTCCCCACGCTCTTCCGTTATCAGAGATTAAATTCGTTAATGATGAAGTGAAGAAAGTTTTCAACGAGAAGCGCAAGAGAACGGCAACGCGCTGGTACGACCCGTATTTTGATAAAAACTAAATTTAGGAGGAAAACGAAATGAGATTTCAGGTTGGAGATCGAGTAAGAGCTATCCGAAATATATATGGTTTTGAGATTAAATTCCTTCGCGGAACGATAGCCACAATATCCGAAAACAATATAGGGGTGGCTTTTGATTCTTATATACCGGGCGCACATAGTCTTGACGGACTATGTGAATATGGTTTTGGTTTGTGGGTTGGTGAAGGTGATTTGGAGCTTATTGGTAAATCAACACCCGAACCGACGCTCAAGAAATGCAACGAGCGAGAAACATTAACTTTTGCGACGCCGGAGCAGATTGTTGAGATTGTGAGCAAAACGGAAACTGGTTCTACTTTTACAATCAATGGGTTTAAGGCAGTTGTTATTGAACGGAACAATGGATTGGCTTGGTGTATTTCGGAGCCGATTCGGTGGAATAATGAATCGTTTGACTCGTTCTTAATGCAGTATAACCCTATCATGGCAGACTATGATTGGAGTATGGAGGATTTTGGAGATGATAAGGAACATCTTTCACGAAAAGGAAAAGTATTCCCAATATCGCTTGATGATTGGCGAAAATATTGGGATAAGATGAGTAGTTTCAAGATAAAAAATTCTATTTATGACCCTATTCGTCTCTCGACTGGATTTAAAAATGCGTCATTTGTTGTGCGAGATATTCATTTGCGTAGAGTTGATACGGGCTTGTTTAGCAGTGTTTTTAATCAATGGAATGACACAACTTGCGTTAAGTTCGCTATCAAGGAGGAAGTCTAAATGGAAAACAGTTTCAAGGTTGGCGACAGAGTTAGGTGTATAAAGGATGTTGTTGGTTTTTCGTCAGGCGGGAAACTTGGAACGATCTGCAATATAGATCATTTGCGTTTGGGCGTAGCTTTTGACGAAGAGGTTTCTGCATCGCGTTTTTTAGAACACAGCTGTAACGGACTTTGCGCAGATGGACATGGTCTCTGGTGCCATGCAAGCGAACTTGTTCCCGCTGTCTTTAAAAAAGCATCAGAAAGAGAATACATAATAGAAATGTAAATTGAAAATTGGGAGGAATTTAAAATGTATTTTGAAAATGAAAATAAAAAGTTTATGGAAGAATGCAACAGTTTTGATGCAGAAATTAATTATTACACAGAGCAGGTTAGGAAGATTTTTGATACTATCGGTATCGACCATGATTATACCACAGACGGAATAAGAATTAATGTTCGTGAGTGGCTTCGCGAAAAGAAGCCGGTGTTCGAGCTTTTGCGAAAGCATCCTATGTGGAACGAAAAAGCAAAAGCAATTGTGCTTCTTAGAGATGAGATACGTTCGACAGATACATATAAATTCAAGGACGACCTTGCAAAACTTAGGTTATACATTGACAAAAAGATAAGCGAATACGGGGTCGGGTATAATCCTATAGCGACAACCGCCCTTGATGCAATTTCAGAAAGTGCGGCGAGGGAAATTAGCGAGGAAGAGGCTGAGAGAATAAACAAAATCGGCTACTATAAGGAAATTCATTCTGGAATGAAACGAAGTCGTGTTATCAATAACATATTTAAAGAGTTCCCCGTTGGCGACGATTACAAATTCGACGCGACGGGGCTTGTTGACCCCCACGAAGACGGCGATAGGAATTATGATAGTTACAATAAAAGATTTGCCGTTGTCGCCGACGACACGAATCCGCTCAAGATTAAACGCATAACAGTTTTGAGTGCAAATATTTGTGATTTTCTCTTGATGTCAAACGGAAATTCGTGGAGTAGTTGTCACTTTATCAACAGCAGTGGTGCATATCAGGGATGCTATAAGGCGGGAACGCTGAGCTATGCTAACGACGGTACGAGTATGATTTTCTATACACTTCCCGAATCCTATGCGGGTGACGAGTGGTTTATGGAAAAGAAAATTACTCGACAGCTCTTCTTCTATGAGAACGGTCTGCTTCTACAGTCCCGTCTGTACCCAAAGGGTGGCGATTCGACCAGCGAAAATTACCGCGATTATAGAGCTGTTGTTCAGGATATTATGTCAACTTGTCTTGAAATGCCTAATCTGTGGAAGAAAGTGGATTGCGATTGGGATGAACTTATAACAACCCACGACAATAGTTTTCATTACCGCGATTACTACGAGTTTCCCAATGAATGTGTGTTTACATACAACAAGGAAATGGAATCGAAAATCAATTTGGGCTTGTATATCGGCGGAGACTCCTATTGTGTTGATTGCGGCGACTTGATGGACGCTTGTGATGATAAAGAGAGTGAGTTGCAGTGCATTAAGTGTTGTGAAAGAAATTATTGTTCTCGTTGTGGTTGCTCGTTCTATGACAGGGATTATCTACATGAAATAGACGGAGAGCTCTATTGCGAGGATTGCTGTTTCTGGTGTGAAGTTCATGAGCAGTGGGAAATTAGGTATGATTATAGGGGTAACGACCTCAAGAGAGATGTCTATATAAACGGAGAGTCTTACACGATGTGTAGTGACGCTTTCGACGAGAATGTGGTGTACTGCGAGAGATGCGGTGACTACGAGTGGGAAGACGAAGCTTATTTTGTGGACGACACCTGTATGTGTAGAAACTGCTATGAGGAATATATGGAAGAGAAAGCTGAGGAGGAAAACGAAAATGAAGTTGCTTAACATATTTAAATTCCCGCAGGACAAGCTCAAGGCGGCGTTGGTTTGTCATCTTAGAGACACGGGGTATTCACCAATAGTAAGAGACGGGTTTGTGTATGCCGAGGGCGAAATTCCGGTTCTGCTTGTCGCTCACATGGACACGGTACATAAGCACACGCCGGATATCATCTGTATGTCCGATGATAAAAGCATAATGATGTCTCCGTTCGGAATAGGTGGAGACGACAGATGCGGAGTTACGATGATTCTTGAGGTTATCAAGGATCTCCGGTGTCATGTGCTTTTTACGGAGGATGAGGAAGTCGGCGGTATCGGAGCGGGAAAATTTTGCAAAAGCGAAATCAAACCGGAAGTGAATTTTATTATTGAGTTTGATCGAGCAAACGAAAACGACGCGGTTTATTATCAGCTCGATAACGAGGTATTTGCTGAAACGGTAGAGAAGTATGGTTTTGTAAGAGATTATGGTTCTTATTCGGATATCGTAGATATAGCTCCTGAACTTGGGTGTGCTGCGGTAAATTTGTCGTGCGGATATTACAATGCTCACACCCAGCATGAATTTGTTTCTCTTCCCCAGATGTACGCGCAGATAGAAAGAGCAAAAGAGCTTATAACAAACGAGAACGGAAACTTTTTTGAATGGAAGGAGTTCGTGCGCGATAGAAGTTGGGATAGCGAAAATTGGTGCTACGGCGGATGGTACGATAATTATGACTACTATGACAGCAAAAACAAATCCAAATCTAAGAGTAAAGTCAAGCCTGTGTCCAAGGAAGTGTCACTTATACCAGACGACGCATACCTTCAATCGTCAGACGGTGACTGGATTGACGTCGGAGAGGAGATAGATGATTTCTTCGTCGATGATTCGGGAACGGTATATGTGTACGACTGCGAATACTTAATGGTAATTCCATTGTTTGAATATGTGGCGATAAGCGCAAATGGAGTACCTTGTAAAATGGATCCGGACAACAGCTTTGTGGTCGAAGTTGAAGAGTAAAAGGAAAGGAATTTTAAAATGAAAAATGGTTTAACAATCAAAGATGCGACTGAACGCTGGGTTCACGAAATGAACGCTATACCTACTGGCATGATTGAAAAGATGATGGAAGCAGATATGGATGATTGGAGAGAAGTTACATTGCCGAGCGTCGGCGATCAGGTATATGCAGATAGCTATGGGTTGGGCGAGGTCGCAGAAGTAATATCAACTGAAGACGGTGTTGTGCTTGTGGTTGATTTAGATGTGCCACGGAGTGAGCAGGTGGAAATTCCTGCGGATGAGGTTGAAATTGAGCGTCTCGAATTACTCCCAATGTGGGGTACAATGTGGTCGTTTGGCGACTCCGCAGATGATTGGTGGCTTGAAGACGGAAATGGAATTGAAATCATGTCGAAATATGGATTTAGAATTTACGAATCTGACGAGTTCGGATATTTCTTTGGCATAGACGGAGCGGGTTACAGTTTCTACGATGCACACTGGATTCCGCTCTATAAGGCAAGAGGACTTCAATGGCACGACCCAGTAGCAGAGCAGGAATACCAAATGTTAAGCGAAGGGTATAAGAAAGAAAAATTGGGCGCGAATACATACTGGGTGGACAAAAACAATAATGTAATTGAAGAAGTAATCAAGGAGGAATTTTAAAATGGGATGGACAAGTTATCATGCGTCGTTCTATAAGAACGGCAAAATAGATAGAAAAGCAGAGTGCGACAGCATAATGAATTGCGATATGGTAGGCAACAAGGGGAGATATGAAGTGCTCAAATCTGCTATGGTAGGCTCCACTTACTATGCCGCTGTAAAGAAAACCATTTTCAAAACGGGAGCCAAGCCCGAAAAGGAAAGTGTTTTTGGGGTGGTAATGCTCACGTCCGTTAACAACAAAGACTATTTTAACTTTTCTTACAAGGATATGGATGAGAGCGCTGGTCCCGGTTACTATGATTGTCCGAAAGGAATACTTGATGTGCTTACCCCTACGGAGTATGAGTGGGCAAAGGAATGGCGAGAGCGCTGCTATGAGAATATAAAAAAGAAAAAGAGTCCAGATGCACTCAGCAATCTGCCAATCGGAAGTGAAATCAAATTTACTTTGTGGGACGGTACTGAAAAACGGTTAGTAAAGCATCCAGCTGCGTATCAGTTTAGTCGTCCGTTTTGGATGAACTTAAATGAATATACATATGTGCCGGTAAACAGAATCCCTAAAAACTATGAAGTAATAAGAAGAGGCGCGTAACCATGTTTGATTATCGATAATATTAATTCAAAAAGGAGAATTAAAATGCCAAATTGGGTAACAAATCGAATTGTGTTTCACGGAGATCAGGAGAATATAGACAGGGTTCTTCAGTACATAAAAGGAAATGGGTCTAAAATCGACTTCAACAAAATTATTCCAATGCCCGACAACATTTATCGCGGTGATTTAGACAAGAGAGCGATGGAGCTGTACGGCTCAAATAATTGGTATGATTGGAGTGTGGCGAATTGGGGCACGAAATGGAACGCGCAACACCCCTCATTCAACAACAAGAATACGCTGTGGTTTGATACGGCGTGGAGCTGCCCTATACCCGTACTCGATAAGCTTGCAGAAATATGCTGCATAAACGATGTTAGGTTTGAAGGGGAATGGGCTGACGAGGATTGCGGTTGTAATGTTGGCGTGTTTTGGAGCGACAACTGTGTAGACGAAAACTGTGATTTTTATTATAAACCCATAGACGACAAGACAGACGAAGCATATGACATATATGTAAAACTCAAAGGTGAGAGTGATTGTATGGGTAAGGATTGTAACGGACATTGGGTGCGTTACGATTGTGATACTTGCCCGAACAAAGACAAATGCTGAAACAAAATAACAAACAGAAAGGAGATATAAAAATGAAAGCATATAAGGGCTTTGACAGGGATTTAAAGTGCAGAGGTTTTCAGTATGAAATAGGAAAAGAGTACGAAGAAAAAGAAGCAGAAGCTTGTGAAAAAGGATTTCACGCTTGTGAGAATCCTTTAGAAGTATTTAGGTATTATCCTCCGTGCGACGGGAATCGATACTGTGAGGTGGAACAGGACGGAGAGCTTTCCAAACATGGTGGCGATTCCAAAGTTGCTTCAACCAAAATAAAAATCGGCGTTGAACTTGGACTTAAAGGTCTTATACAAGCTGGTGTTTCATTTATTCTTGATAAGGTCAACTGGAAAGCCGACGCAGCAACGAATACGGACGCCCAGTCAGCGGCGGTAAATTTGGGCTACCGTTCAGCGGCAACGAATACGGGCGACCTGTCAGCGGCAACGAATACGGGCGACCTGTCAGCGGCAATGAATACGGGCGACCGGTCAGCAGCCGTAAGTACGGGCGACTATTCAGCAGTTGTAAATTCGGGCGACTATTCAGCAGCAATGAATACAGGCTACCGTTCAGCAGCCGTAAATTCGGGCTTCCAGTCAGCAGCCGTAAATTCGGGCACCGGGTCAGCGGCTGAAGTTTCAAACGGCGATTCTGTTGCGATAGTAACAGGCTATAATTCTAAAGCAAAGGCGGGTCTCGGCTCTGCTATTGTCATTGCGGAGCGCGGCGATTGGAACGGCAAAACATATCCGCTAAATAATATAAAAGCGGCAATTGTGGACGGAGAAAAAATTAAGGCTGATACTTGGTATACTCTTAAAAACGGCGAGTTTGTTGAGTGTGATTAACAGAAAGGAATTGAATTTGGAATGGAATTGAAATTTGATTTAGGAATGCAGGTCATGACGCCGGGTATAGCAAATATACTCGGTGACGGTAAAATTTGCGAGGAGCTGCTCGACGCTTTCGGGCGATACACAAAGTGCGATTGGGGTGATATTCCCGAAGAGGACAAGGCTTTAAACGACGAGGCGGTTCGGGTAGGCGATGGACGAACGCTCGCCGCATATAACACAAGTAAGGGCGAGATTTGGATAATCACAGACTTCGGCGACGAGGGTAATGTGACGACCATGCTGTTGCCGGAGGAGTATTGAAACGATATTAGACACACTAAGGTGTTTTGATGTAGTTATGGGTGACAGTATACTCATAGTTGACTTTATTTAAGAAAGGAAAACGAAATGGAATATCTTGTACAGTTCAATTATTCAGGACGAGTTACATATGAGATTGAAGCAGACGACGAAGAGACGGCGAAGAGAGAAGCTGCTAATAGGTGGTTGGTTTGGGTGTCGGCAGACGCGGTGGGACACAATCCCGAGTTTGCGTGTGCGGGTATTAAGTATGACACTATGACGGCTGAACGGCTAATAGACGGTGATGTAGCGGAGGTAAATAAAAATGAGTAATGAAAACAAAGGCTTACTCATAGATGGCGATACCGTAAATAAGGCATTAGAATCAATAGGGGTTGCTGCGGCTAACGCTGCTAATACAAATCGTACCCTTGCCGATATACTTAAAGATGTCAATCATCGTTTCGAAGAGCAATTTAATATTGATATAGAAACAAGAAAAGAAAAAGAGAAAGAGCTCGATGAGATGAGAGCTTCGGGCAAGTTTGTTTCTGTTATGGTTTTTGACCAGACAAATAAGCAGAGAAATTATCAGTATGTCGGTGAAACTTACTCGGGAGAGACGGTAGTTGGCAGTATCGTTTATGATGAGGGGACTTACATTTATGACCCCAGATATTATATCTATACTTTAGCCAACCTTAATACTTCTGCGGGCGGCGAAGTAGACGACCATAATATGCGTAGAGTTGAGGTGCGCCCTGATTCTATTCGTCCGTACACACAGATTGAAAAAATTAAGGAAGAGCTGCGAAGGGGTCACTGCATAGAGCTTGTTCGTAATCTCTCTGATAGTCTTTCTGATAAGTCAATATGTATTATTGCGAATGAAAAAGAAATTCCTTATGAGCTTTGGTTTAGAAAGAAAACTAAAATGAAGAAATTTGGAGGTAAATGAAAATGAATGGAAGAGATTTAAGCAACCGTCTTCTTTACACGGGGATGATAAGGGACGCAAGAAAACTGGCGTTTAAAGACAAAATGGCAACAGCGGAAGAGCTTGCACTTATGAGCGAACTGGAAATATGCGATTTAATCGAGCAAGACTATAATATCATCATGAGCGAAGATGAAAAAGTCATTTTAATTCCAAAAGATAAAATGGACGAATTTGAGCAAATGGCTGTATATTTATGTCGATAAGGAGGAAAACAAAAATGTATAAACTTGACTTTTACACAGCGATATCCAACAGAAACGACCCTAAGACCCTCAATCACTTTGAGCGGGTCAGCGGTTATGGACAGGTAGTAAGAACTCCACGAAGAAGAGAAATCGAATTTGGTTTTGATAAGCGGAGTGACGGATGGTATGTAACCGATGTTGCTTCCGGTATGAGGATTCCTAAAAAATATGACACAAGGATGAAAGCGCTCGCCGCTCTTAACGCAGAGCTACTTAGTAAGGTTGATAAGGCAGTAGAGAGTAATACATACAAAGCTGTGGTGAAAGCTCTTAGCGAATTTAAAACAAATTCGGAGGTAGCGTGATATGACGGTGTATGAAGTGTTGGAAACATATTGCAAAAACTGCGTACACAACGGTAATTGTTGGAAGCCGTGTGCGGCGGCGATATCGGCGGTAATGAGCGACAAAAAGGTGAAAGCAAAGACGGTGGTGAGTTTATGATACTGAACACGACATATTGCAGACGAGCTTTTACTGGCGTGTATTGTGAACATATGGACGGAAATGTGTGTGTTAGACAATCCGGCGAGTGTGAGTTTCAGTACGGAGCGGGTAGACGACGAGAAAATGAAGTCCAGAAGGAATTGGATTCTGATTTAAAAAACGAAAACAAAAGGAGAATGTAAATGAATATCAAAGTAAAAATCTGTGATAAAGCTATCGAGCTTATTGATCTGTTGGCTAATATGTCGCTCGCTGATGATGAATTTGTTGATGAGATAATAGACGGTATTCGGTACAACGAGCCGTACCGAATAGAAGCAATTAGAGATGAGGTACAGAATGGCTGAAGAAATATAGGATATCCGCAATTAGAGGTTGAAAATTAAAAACAAAAGGAGGTATGAGCCATGAAAATTATAAAAGCATTAAAAATGCGAATCTATCCAAACAAAGAACAGGCTTTAAAAATTGACAAAACCATTGGCTCATGCCGATATGTTTTCAACCTCAGATTGCGGATAGCCGAAATCGTTGAGGTGTATGATAGCATCTGAGCTATCGTAAGTAAAAAATAATATGGGAGAGGAAGATTAAAATAATTAAGAGAGGAGAAATCTACTTGGTTTCGCTGGACGGAGTGGGGTCTGAACAACGGAACACAAGACCTGCGATTATAGTGCAAAACGATGTGGGAAATGCCCACTCGCCGACGACGGTTATTGTACCTTTATCGACAAAAATAAAGCCGTCTATGGCGACGACGCACGTCAAAATAACAAGTGAGCAGGGCGTAAGAGATGAGTCAGAGGCGTTATGTGAGCAGTTGAGAGTTGTGGACAAATCGAGATTAGGAAGGAGAGTGGGTAAAATCACCGACGAATCGGTTATGACGGATATAACAAGAAAAATAAAAGTAGTGTGCGGCTGTTAATTGGAGGGAAAAATAGAACATCAAACAGTAGTAGCAAAAACGAAAAATGGAGATGAGTTTGTGGCTTGTTCCGGTATCGGAAGCAAGCTCTGCTCAATACATAGCTGCGAGTCGTGTCCTAAGATGAAATCAATTCGGGACAGCGCAAATAAGCTTGGATATGCCGGAAAAGGAAATGACTTTGCAGAGCTATTAAATTATCTATTCGATAAGGAGTGTGAACAGTTTGGAAATTATGCTGTTGTGGAGGTGTGTATGTCAGATTGACTCAATTCAAAGTAAAAGAGTTCAAGAGAATTTTACGGGATAACGGCTATAAGGAGGTGAGGTGTTGCGGTAGCCATCAAACTTGGAGCAATGGTGCAAGCAAAATTACTTTGCCGACGGTTAAGCTGAGTCCTGTTATAGCGGCTCGACTCATAAAGGAAAATGATTTGAGTGTCCGATAAAAGTGACAACTTACAACTGGAAAAAATTCCCTGTTGACAAGAGAATTTTTTTGGACTATAATAAAAAATGCAAGCGGAACAAATGTTCGATTAAAGTTCGATTAATGAAAGGAGAAATTTGTAAAATGGGATTTTTGGGTTCATTTCTTGGTCTGATTGGTGCTTCGGCGGTGTTTGTTGGAGCCGATGTTAAAGAGCGTTGGGACGAAATAGATAGAGAGCGGCAGCGCATTGCGGCAAATCCCGCACCGCCTGCGGAGATGAGGGGAAAGTTAAGAGATAAATATGAATCTGAATGGCACAGAGGCGATAACACTCACTTCCCGGAAGAATATCTTCCAGCTCTTGAGAGCGATCCAGAGGTGCTTTACTGGTGGATTGAGCTTCTTGCAGAGCGTGAGATAAGGCGTCAGGGTTATCGCGGTTATCCTATCAGTATTCAGGGCAATTTCAATCGAGTGTATAATGCTTGGAAGGAGCGTCAGAATTGGGTCAGATAACCAGTGTTGATGTTAATAAAGACATACTTATTGATAGTCTGAAAGCCCAGAACGCAAGACTAAAAAAGCTCCTCCGCGAAACAGCAGAAGAGCGAGACAGATATAAATCCTTGTGGGAAACAAATCGGGTTCAAAATGAATTTTCAGAAAAGGAGCGAAAAGCAAATCGGCGATTAGAACAAGAGAAAAAACAAGAGCGGTTGCTGTCCGGTGTAAAATCGGATGGCGTTCCGATAGCTCATGCGGCGGATTCGATTCGTTCCTATGATGAAATGTGTGTTGTACTGGATAAGCTCAAAAACACAGGACGAATGGGAATACGAAACTGGGCTATGTTCCGTTGCGGCATTTGCTTCGGTCTTAGAGCAAGCGACCTCGTTAAATTAAAATGGGGTTGGATCATGGACGACGACGGCGAGTTCAGAGACCGTATACCCGTAGTCGAGAGCAAGACATCTAAAATCAATCGGTGTTTCATTTCAGATGCGATAAAGGAAACGCTTACAGAATATCGCAAATGGCTCGGCGGACGTAACTGTTCTCCCGATGATTATATCTTCTCGAAGAATAACGGCGGGAGACTACAGGAGCAAAGCTATTCACGATATCTCAAAAGCGCGGGAAAGGAAGCGGGGCTCCCGATACACATTTCATCTCATACCATGAGGAAATCATTTGCGAATATAGTGTTGTGTTGTCACGATGGCGGCGCGAATGATTATGCTATGAGAGATTTACAGGGTATGCTCGGACATTCAGATGTAAGAATTACGATGAGCTACCTCAAAGACACAATCCTCAGATACGACGAAGCGAGAAAGGCGGTGTCAGATTTCGTCCTCGGAAAGACAGACATAAACGAGCTGGTTACTTCAAAACAGGTTTCCAATAATGAAATTTACGAGCTTTGCAAAGAAATGTTTGAAAAACAAGTTGCGTAAATTATTTTCATAGTTTTTGGTAAATCAACAAAGTGAGGTGATATACTTGACTCGTAAGAACAAGAGAGCACTCGCGAGAGCTGCTCGATACATAAACGATAGGGTCGAATTTGCAAACGACATCTTAGATGACGAAGAGGATCGACTCGATGGTTGGGCGGAGAATCTGAAAGGTTCTCAAAAACACATGGACGCAGAAGACTTTGTTGAAGATATCCGCGAACAGTTTGATATAATAACTGATGCGGTAGAAGAAATACGGTCTTTGTGCGGAATAGAAGACTAAAAAAAAGAAGACTCCCCACGAAGGGGTAAAAGCGTTTGGCGACGGCTTCCCAATTCGATGAGGAGGAACGACATTCGTATGCTCTTATACTAAACACTGGCGTGTTTTTATAGGGGCATAGTCCTGCCATTGTCATTATAACACAAGGGCGGTTGAATGTCAACGAGAAAATAGGAGGAATTTATTATGCAGAAACCTAAAATTGTTTACATTGCCGTTGACGACGACGATTATGAGCTTCCGTTTGCTATGGGCGACACGATGCGAGAGCTCGCCGAAGAGATTGGCGTCTCTACTTGGGATATATGGAACTGCGTCAAGAATCGGGGACGCAGTACAGCGCCTTTCAATCATACATATCGTGTCGAGAAAGTTAGACTTGCCTCTGATATGGAGGACATACTCGACTTTGGCACGGACAGAGACATTTACAACATAACAATTAATGCCTATGTATAAGTCAAATTCAAAAATAATAAAAGGTCTTTCGTTTGCTCTGGTGCTGAGCATAGGAGCGTTTCTTATGGTCGGTAATGCCTTGCCGGTAGAAGCTCCGAGCGCAGAGGTAGTTGAAATCGAAACTGAAAACGAATCAGTTTTGGATTTGAAAACGGAAATTGAATCCGAAACAGAAATCGCCTCTACCACAGAGCAACAAAGACCCACCGATTCAAAGACAAAATATGACGATATAATCGCCGAGATTGCCGAGAAGTACGGTGTCTCGGCGGCTCTTATCAAAGCAGTTATCAAAACGGAAAGTAATTTCAATCCGACTTTGATTAGCGCGACCAACGACTACGGTTTGATGCAAATCAATGCTTGTAATGTATCGTGGCTTACAGACGAGTTGGGTGTCACAGATTTGTTTGATCCAGCACAGAACATCGAAAGCGGCGCGTACATCCTTAGCGGGTATCTAAAGCGCTATTCACTTGCAGATGCGCTGATGGCTTACAACTGCGGCGAGGGTGGAGCAAAACGCCTATGGAAACAGGATATTCACTCTACTCACTACACGAAAAGGGTATTGGGAAACTTGGATGAATTTGGAGGACTTTATGAATAGACATAAATGTTTCGCAGACAGAGGAAGCTGCTGCGGTGTGCTTACAGAAAAGCTGTGCGAATATGGCGGGTGCCGGTTCTACAAGACCGAACAGCAACTCTACAACGAAAGGCAGTTTGTAGACAGATACATACAGAAGAAATACGGAGTTAGCCGTAGGGAATATGTGAGAAACAAATATGGCAGTGAGCTTTTGAGGTATAGGAGGAGAAGAAATGAGGAAGTCTAAACTTCTCACTCTAATAGCTCACGAGGTTGTGCCTCGGAAATGTGTAAACAACATGGAGTTTGTTGGCTATGTTGCTCGGTGCAATCAGTGTGGCGAACCAATAGCAATCTACTATAAACTCGACGACGAGCTGAGGGTTGCGGTTCTGCCGAGATTCAAAAGATATAAGGAACAGATAGAAAACAAATTAAGGAAAGGAAATGATTTATCGAGTGGAAAATAAAATGACATTATTTACGAACGAAGAGCTTGGAAATGTTAGGGCTTTGGAGATCGACGGCGAGCCGTATTTTATCGGCAAGGATGTAGCAACGGCTCTGGGATATACGAACACCCAAAAGGCTATTCGCGACCATGTTGACAACGAAGATAAGCTGACAGAACGAATCGTTCTGTCAGGTCAGAACCGCGAAGTAGTCTTTATCAACGAGTCTGGTCTTTACAGTCTTATCCTCTCAAGCAAGCTCCCGAAAGCAAAAGAGTTCAAGCATTGGATAACCGCCGAAGTCCTGCCCGTTATCCGTAAGACAGGTGGCTATGTAAACGATACGAAACAGTTCGTCGATTACTACTTTGCGGACTGCAATACATATGGGCGAGAAGCTATCACGCTTATGCTCAACGAAACAAAACGAATGGCAAATCAGCTAAAAGCTCAGGCTCCGAAGGTGCTGTTCGCTGAGGCTGTAGAAAGCTCGAAGACATCTATTCCAGTCGGCGACCTTGCGAAGCTTATAAAGCAGAACGGCGTCGATATTGGACAGAATCGTCTCTTCTCGTGGCTGAGAATGAACGACTATCTGATAAAGTCGGGCGACAGAAAAAATATGCCGACGCAGAAGTCTATGGACTTAGGACTGTTCGAGGTTAAGATATCGACTTTCTACAGACCCGACGGCACGGTGGATATCTCGAAGACGCCAAAAGTTACAGGTAAGGGTCAGACTTATCTTATTAACAAATTCTTGTCGAGTTTGAAGGGGGCGTAAATTTAACCCAAAAGGAATTGGGCTTTGAAAGGTCAGCCATAATAGACAGGTTTTATAATTTCGATTATAACAGATAATATCCTACAAATAGATGGTAGGGAACGACTGTCACTCGTCCGTGCCATGTGGGTTTTCTTTCTTTTTTGCAGGTCTTTATAAGTTCGATTATAACTGATAAGATCTTGCAAATTGAAGTGATCAACTCATAAGTTGACATATGCATTACTCCTTCCTTAGAGACTTGCGAGGTGCGAATAGCTGCGCTCGCTGTACCCCTATAAGTAATACTATTATGGCTGACCTTTTAAAGCCCAATTCCTTGCTTGATAAAATTAAAAGGAGCGCGAGTCAGTATAAAGAAAATCCTCATAGGCGGTAGCCCTTGTACAAAGTGGAGTATCGCTCAGAAAAACGGAAGAGAAGTTTTGCCTAAAGGTGTCGGTTGGGAGCTGTTCGAGAACTATCGGATGGCGAAAGAGAAATTCCAGCCCGACATCTTTTTATATGAGAATAACAAGTCGGCGGCTCAGCCCATAAAAGACGCGATTTACTCTGCTCTTGGAGGGGACAAAGACTCATCAGTTCGGCTTACACACATAGACAGCGCGTTGGTTTCGGCACAACATCGTCAGAGGTTTTATGTTACGAATTTTGGTGATATAGAACAACCAGAAGATAGAGGAATTTTACTTTGCGATGTACTTGAAAGCGGAAAAGATTTGTCTTGCCGCGAAAAGGCGTATACGCTTACAGCCAGCTATGGCGGAGCGGTAGCGTGGAACACCTTGGAAAGAAATCAACGAACGATGGTTGCAGAGCCAGTATATGCAGAATTTGCGGTTGGCGAATCAATTCAAAAAATGATTCCTGCTGTTGTTGATAGATTTGGTTATTTACCTGAAAAATTTAATGCATACAACCGTACTGAAATAAAGGATAAATCTCCGGCACTTACAACGGGAAGCATGGTTACAAGCAGTTGTGCCACTACGATTTTGACGCCGATACGCATAGGAACTATAGAAAGCAATGTAAAGAATAAGTCGCACGACAGCAAACAATATCGTGTATATAGTCCCGACGGAAAAGCAACTACGCTTTGTGGACAAGGCGGCGGAGTCGGCGCAAAAACTGGATTGTATGCCTGTCCCATAAACGAAATTGACGGCAAGCCGATATACACGGTTAAGAATGGATTAATAACCATCAAGGACAAACAATACCCGATTAAGCTCGCCGATGGCTATTACCTTATACGAAAGCTTACACCGTTAGAATGCGAGAGACTACAAACTCTTCCAGACGGTTATACGAGCGGAGTTAGTGATACTCAGCGATATCGTGCTATCGGCAATGGGTGGACGGCAGAGGTTATTATACATATTTTAAATCATGCTCTTAAAGACATCCCGAGAGACGAAGAGCTTGTAGTCTTGTCTATGTACGACGGTATAGCAACCGGTCGGTATTGCTTGGATAAGATGGGCTTTACGAATATCAAGTATTATGCCTATGAAATAGATCCATATCCGATAAAGATAGCGATGTCAAATTATCCCGATATCATCCAGTGTGGCGATGCCTTTCGGGTTAGGGATGATGATTGGAAAATTCCGGACTAAAAGGAATCGGGTTTTGATTTGAAAAATGAAAATGAGAAGGGGAGATGAAATGGCTCAGGATTGGAACGGCGATGCAAACTCTGTGTATAAAATTATCGGCGCGTCGAACCACTCAAATGAAAGCAGGGCGGACGACGACTATTACGCGACTGACCCGAAGGCAGTTGAAGAGCTGCTGAAAAGAGAGAAATTTTCTCACTATGTGTGGGAACCTTGTTGTGGTGGAGGACACATATCAAAAGTGTTGGAGGCTCACGGCTACGACGTTCTGTCGAGTGACATTGTGGATAGGGGTTATCCAAATACATATGTGGCGGACTTCTTAAGTGTTGCTCCCCCTGTTGAGTGTATATCACGCGATATAATCACAAACCCGCCGTACAAACGTGCCAAGAAATTCATAGAGAAAGCTTTAGAGATATCTATGGATTCAACTAAGATAGCGATGTTCCTAAAAACTACTTTTCTCGAAAGCAAAGGACGAAGAGAGTTTTTTTGTGAGAATCCGCCAAAATATGTATATGTTTTTTCGGACAGAATGAAGTGTGCTCCAAACGGCGATTTTAGCAAAATAAAGTCGAGCGCAATATCGTATGCGTGGTTTATTTGGGAAAAGGGGTTCAAGGGCGAACCGAAAATTAGATGGATATAAAATCAAGGAGGAAATCAAATGATATTTAATATTGTAATGATAGTTATAGCTGTGGTTCTTGCGGCTGTAGGTGTGATTTTAGCTTACAAAAAGAGAGAATACGGAGACGACGTTCCGGCGGCAATTCCTATAGTAAGTTCTGTGTTGGCGATATGTCTGCTTGTACTCTCAGCTTCGGCGGTTATTGTGCCGACCGGATATACGGGAGTGAGAACGACGCTCGGTCAGATAAGCGACCAGCCTGTACATAGTGGTTTCAACTGGAAAGCGCCCATTGTTCAGAGCATAAAGCTCGTAAATAACAAACAGCAGGACGCGCAGTTCGGCGGCGATAAAATCTGGTCGGAGACTAAAAGCAGAACAGCAATTTACTACGCAGACGTGACCGTTACTTATCAGATTAATCCCGACAGGTCGGCGTGGATCTACGCTAATGTCTCGGACTACAAGAACTCTCTGGTGTCCGAAAATATAGTTGCTTCGGCTATTAAATCCAGTAGCAAAGTGCTTAGTGATACCGACGCGACGAACCGCTCGGTAGTTGAACCGCTGATCATGAAAAATCTTCAGGCTTCTATAGACGAGAAGTACGGCGAGGATGTTGTTGCGATACTCAAAGTGACGGTAAACGACATTGACTTTGACGAGTCATATCAGGCGGCGATAGCATCAAAACAACAGGCTCAGCTTGCGGCAGAACAGCAGGAAATCGAAAATAAAAAGGCTGTGGATAAGGCAAAGGCAGACGCAGAGGCGAAGCTTATAAAATCTAAGGCTGAAGCCGAAGCAAATGACACTCTTGAGAAGTCCCTGACGGATAAGATTCTTAAAGAAAAATACATAGAAAAGTGGGACGGAAAGCTCCCGAGTGTGATGACCGGCGACGATGGAAGTTCGATAATGATTCAAAAGTAAGGAGGGAATGAATGAGAGTATTACTGCTGTTGCGCGGTAGTGCTGGGTGTGGTAAGTCAACATGGATTGAACAAAATGGACTTGAACCCTATACACTATCCGCCGACGAGATAAGGTTGATGTACGCTTCGCCCACTTTAAATGTTTGTGGCGAAGAGTGTATAAGTCAGTCGAATGATACTAAGGTCTGGAAGACACTCTTTCAGATTCTTGAGTCTCGAATGGAGCGAGGAGAGTTCACCGTTATTGACGCGACGAACTCCAAAACTTCCGAGATGAAGCGCTATGCGGAGCTTTGTAACCGTTATCGCTATAGGATTTATTGTGTAGACTTTACCGACATTCCTATTGAGGAAACCAAAAGGCGAAATAAAATGCGACCTATAGTCAAACAGGTTCCTGAAACGGTAATCGACAATATGTACGCTCGTTTCGCTACTCAGAAAATTCCGTCGGGGATAACCATTATAAAACCGGATGAGCTTTCAAAGGTGTGGTTCAAACCTATGGATGTTTCGGAATACGATGCGGTTCACTTTGTTGGAGATGTTCATGGCTGCTATACGGCACTCAAAGAAGCAATCGGGGATGTCACCGAGAAACCTAATGAGCTGTTTGTGTTCTGCGGAGACTATACTGACAGAGGAATTGAAAATGCAGAGGTAGTAAAGGAGCTTCTTCGCATCTATAAAGAACCGAATGTATATCTCATAGAGGGAAATCATGAGAAACATATGTGGGTTTGGGCTAATGACGGAACTACCGGGTCAAAAGAGTTTGAGATGCATACAAGAGCTCAGCTTGAAGGCGCTTCTTTTACTAAAAAGGATGTTCGCAAACTTTACAGAAGTTTCGGGCAGTGCGCCTATTATATATATCGTGGCAAAACTATATTGGCTACACACGGTGGTCTTAGTACGTTGCCTAACAATCTCACGCTGGTAGCTACCGACCAAATGATTAAAGGCTCTGGGAGTTATAGCGACGCCGATGTTGTTGATCAGTCTTTCTGTGAAAATACTGACGCTTATCAGGTGCATGGGCACAGAAATCTTAAAGGAAATCCCATTCAGGCTTGCAGAGCCTTCAATCTTGAGGGGAATGTTGAGTTTGGAGGCTCTATAAGAGTTGTTAGTTTTGTTGGCAATGAGATAAAGGTGAGCGAGTTTAAAAATAATATATATTTACCGACTGAAGAGAGAATTGATTATACTGCAAAGATAAAAAAGAACGAGTCTGTTGCAGATGCTATTCTGGCTCTGAGAGCTAATAAGCAGGTAGTTGAGAAGCAGTTCGGTGATATCTCGTCTTTTAACTTCTCAAGACAGGCTTTCTTTGACAAGATATGGGATGAGCAGACGATTAGAGCACGAGGTTTGTATATCAACATTCCCAAAGGAAAAATAGTCGCAAGAGGCTATACAAAGTTCTTTAATGTAAACGAGCGACCGGAGACAAAGTTTGATATGTTACAGCACAAGCTTAAGTTTCCCGTAACTGCGTATGTTAAAGAAAACGGGTTTCTCGGGTTAGTTTCATATAACGAGATAGATGATTCGCTGTTTGTTACAACGAAATCCAGTCCAGATGGTGATTATGCTTCGTGGCTTAAAGAGATGATGGATAAGAAAATCCCTATTGATACACAGCAGAAAATGAAAGAATTTTCAAGGGAGAATAATGTAACATTTGTGTTTGAGTGTATTGATATGCAGAGAGATCCACACATAATTGATTATCCGGAAAATCATCTTTTCTTGCTTGATATTGTTTACAACGAGTTGAAGTTCAAAAAGTTCGATTATGACGAGCTTATAAGTGTTGCAGACAAGTTCGGGCTCGAACACAAAGAGCGAGCTGTCGTAATTAACGATTGGCAGACATTCTTCGATTGGTATTACACGGTCACAGCACCTGATTATCTATATAACAACAGGCATATAGAGGGATTTGTCGTCGAAGATGCCGACGGTTATATGGTTAAGCTTAAACTTGCTTACTATAATCTCTGGAAATACCTTCGCGGCGTTTCCTGCAAGGTTCTTAGACGCGGACATCTTGATGGCAAGGAAACTTCGTCTCTTACAACGCCATTAATGAATCAGTATTATGCGTGGCTTAAACGAATTTACGCAGAAACAGAGGATAAAGAGTCGATACCGCGTGATATCTGCTCGCTTAGAAAACTATTCTACGCATCGGACGAAGGAAGAAATTTTACAAAGGAGGAGAACGATAATGATTGACGCATTTCTTTTTAACATTCTTAATCTGATTGGTCTTTATGGTAAAGCAATTCTTGTGTTCATCGAGAAAATACTTGGACTGTAAGGTGGTGAAGCTATGCAGGGCAAAAACATTAAAGTACACCTTAAAAGAAAAATAGGTGACTGGGTGTCGAGTGTTGATGACGAAACCATAAAAGATGCTATTAGCGACAATGCTATTATAACTGGCGGTGCGATTGTGTCGCTTCTTCAAGACGAGAAGCCGCATGATTATGACGCATATTTCAGAAACGAAAAAGCGTTAATACAGGTGGCGGAATATTATGTCAAAAAATATACTGAATTTGTCGAGGAGAAACTTGATGATAAAGGCGTAAAGCCTACTGTACAGAGGTGCTATTGGAACAAATCGTCAGAGAGATGGACTGTATTAAAAGAAAACGATAAGAAGCGAGACGATGAGAGGGTGCGTGTTTTCGTTCGTAGTGTCGGAGCAGTTGGCGTTGACTATATTCCTCACGAGGAAACTGATGCCCAATATCGCAGAGCGATGGCGTTAATAGGCGACGAGTTGAAGAAGAGTACCAAAATTTCGGTTGACGACTTACCGCCATATAGTCCGATATTTATTATAAATAATGCTATTACACTAAAAAATGGAGTTCAGATTGTACTTAGATTTTACGGAGAACCCGAAGAGATACATAAGAACTACGATTTCGTCCATTGTACTTCGTATTGGACGAGCTGGAATAACTCGTTAGTTATGCCGCCGAGAGCTCTTGAGGCTATTATTAACAAAGAACTCTATTACATCGGTAGTAAATATCCGCTTTGCTCGGTAATTCGTGCGCGAAAGTTTTTAAAGCGCGGATGGAATATAAATGCAGGGCAATATGTCAAAATGATACTACAGCTTAACGCTCTCGATCTTACTAATCTTCATGTTTTTGAAGAACAGCTTATCGGGGTTGATAGCGCGTATTTTGGCGCTGTTATAAATAAGGTGGGCACACTGCAAGAGGAAGGACAAAAGGTTGATGAGACTTATCTAATAAACCTCATTAACGAAGTGTTTGATGAAGGCGTTGAGGAGAATTACGGTTAAAATCCGAAATGGTTTTAATAATAAAAATGAAAAGGAGTAAAACAAATGGGATTTCAGAAAGCAAAAAGAGAACAGATTTGGCTTAAGGTGCTACTCGCGGGTCCAAGTGGAAGCGGTAAGACTTTTTCGGCGCTGAGACTGGCGAAGGGCATAGCCGCAGCTGCGGGTGGTAGAGTTGCCGCAATCGACACGGAGAACGGTCGTATAAGATATTACGCAAACGAGTTCGACTTCGACGACCTTCAGCTTCAGGCTCCGTATACTCCCGAGAAATACATTCAGGCTATTGAGGATGCGGTTGACGGCGGATATAAGGCTCTTGTTATCGACAGCATAACTCATGAGTGGGATTACTGTGTTGATTATCACGACAAGATGCCGGGCAATTCTTATACCAACTGGGGTAAGGTAACTCCGAGACATGACGCCTTTATGGAAAAGGTTCTTCAGTCTCCCATACATATTATATCCACCGTTAGAGGCAAGGACACTTATGTTCTTGAGGATAGAAACGGAAAACAGGTTCCTAAGAAAGTCGGTATGGGCTACAAGCAGAGAGACAACACGGAGTACAACTACACTCTAACCTTTAATATCGCGCAGGACACCCACATAGCGGAAGCTCAGAAAGATAATACACACCTCTTCGAGGGCAGATACGATGTGCTGACCGAGCGCGACGGCAAGGCTCTGTTTGACTGGGCAAACGCTGGCGACGCTCCCGCTCCTAAGCCGGTTAATAAATCCGCCGCAGAGGAAGAGCCGGTTGCAGATGTTCCTGTGGCTGAGAAGTCTAAGATAGAAATGGCTATAGACAGCATTAACAAACTCGCTAAAGAACTTGCAGACAGCGGTGTGGCGAAGAAAACAATTTCAGATATAATCAAGTCGGTTTCGGGTAGTGCAAACTATAATAAGATAACTGACTTTGAGGTAGCGACAGATGTTTATAAGGAGCTTGTAGCCCTTAAAAATAAGGAGGATTAATTATTTATGGTAGAGAATAATGTAACAATCATCGGTAGACTTACGGGCGACGTAGAAATAAGAACCGCCGGTAACACAGACAACAAAGTGGCGAATTTCACTGTGGCTATCAATCGCCCCAAGAGAAAGGACGCAGAAGACGAAGCAGATTTCATCCGTGTTAGGGCGTGGAACTCAACCGCCGATTTTATCGAAAAGTATTTCGGCAAGGGTTCTAAGATAGGTGTCAGAGGTTCCATTCGTACAGACTCGTATAAAAACAAGGACGGCGAGAACAGAAGTGTGACATATGTCCTTGCTGATGAGGTCTGCTTTATCGAGTCTAAGTCAACTTCCAACGGCGGCTCTGAACCGAAAGCAAAGGTGAGCACAAAGGAAGCAAATGTTGATGTCGCTACTGACGACGACGATCTACCGTTCTGATGAGACATATGGAAAAATACAGCTTTTCTAAGTTGTCTTCTTTCCATCAGTGTCCGCTGCAATATTGGTATACATATATAGCTCGTGAGCAGGGAGAAAACAATGCTTTCGCACAGTACGGAAGTTTCGTTCACTCCCTGCTCGAACGCTGGGGCAAAGATGAACTTGCCGAGTATGAGTTGCTGGGTGAATATGAAGATAAGTTTTTCGACCGTGTAACTCAGGAATTTCCACCCAACAAATACACCGACTTGAGCAAGAAATATTACGACGACGGCGTACAGTTTTTGTCAAACTTCGAGGGCGTGGATGCGAAAGAGATACTCGGTGTGGAAGAACACTTCGAGGAGTCAATTGCGGCGGCGGACGGAAGAGATAGCTTCATCATTCAGGGCTTTATAGACCTTATATACATAGACTCGGCGGGACGGTTGGTAGTTCACGACTGGAAATCAAAAGCAAAATTTAAAAACCCCGCCGAGCAGAAGAAGTATGCGAGACAGTTATACATATATTCAATTTATGTCAAGCTGAGATATGGTAAGTTTCCCGATCTACTGAGATTCCATATGTTCCGTAACAGCAAAGATGTGGATATCAAGTTCAACATTGACGACTATTACGAAGCAATAAACTGGATGCAGGAGACGGTAAAGGAAATCCGGGATTGCGGTGAGTTTGAAAGCCGACCGGATGATTTTTATTGCCAATATCTGTGCGACATGAGACTAAAATGCTGTGGGGAGACGGCGACGAAAGAATGATAATTAACGATCTAAATGATATTAAGGAAACTTATGGGCTTATATATGCCGACCCACCTTGGAAGCAAAGCAAGGGTGGTAAGAAGTCTGTGAGAGAGAATAGTAGCGGAAAACCTTTAGATTATCCGACTTGTAGTTTGGACGAAATAAAAGAGCACTTGAGACTTGCAACTGAGTCTACCACAGAGAACTCTATATTATTTCTTTGGACGATAGATAAGTATTTGTTTGAGGCGCAACAGATAGCGGAAAGCTTGGGCTATAAACTTCATGCGAGAATGATATGGGACAAGGTTACTGGAATACCTGCTGCCTTTACGGTAAGGTATGGGCATGAGTATCTTTTATATATGTATAAAGGAAAGCTCACTCCTGTGGCAAAAGATGAAAGAGGGAAAATACATACAGTTTTCCGTGAGCGTGTAACAAAACACAGTAAGAAGCCCGATATTGCCTATGAAATTATCGAGAGGTTATATCCGGATTTAAAGAAACTGGAAATGTATGCACGGGAAACGAGAGATGGCTGGGACAGTTTTGGCAACGAAGTAGCATAAAGTAAAGGAGGTTGATGATTTATACAGGTATTAAAAAGCGATATTCAAAGAGCGAAAGAGAAATTAGGGGATAGAAATGCTGAGATTATGGTTGAGTTGCTCGGTATTACGAACTGGAATCCCTCAAGAAGAGTCGGGTGTTGCCCGAACCCCGAACACATAGACAAGAATCCGTCGTGCTCGTATAACCCCAAGACTTATTCTTTTCATTGCTTTGCGTGTGGCTTTACCTGTGACATCATAGATGCCTATATCACATCCAAGAAGTGTACTTTTCTTGAAGCGTGTGAGATGCTTTTTGATGAGGCGGGTATACAGTATTCATTCGCAGAGCGCGGAACAAAAGACAGGGCATACAAATACCCCAAGCCCAAGTACGCCGACAACAAAGAAGAGGTGTATAAGTATTGGCGGAAGAGAAAAATATCACCTGAAACAATAGATTATCTGAATATACAGCAGGACGAAAAAGGAAACACCTTGTTCCAGTATTTCGACCTGAATGACGTGCTCGTAATGTGTAAAGTCCGCAAGTCACGCGCAGTGCCTCACGGTGAACTTAAGATATGGTATCTCGAAAACAGCGATTGCTGTAATGTCCTTTACAACATCAATAAAATAAATACCACTCAGCCGTTGATAATATGTACCGGCGAAGGCGACTGTGCCGCACTCATTGAGTGCGGTTTTTACAACTCCGTAAGCATTAACGGCGGCGACCAGAATACGAAGTGGATTGAAGAGTGCTGGGATTTTCTGCAAGAGTTTGACGAAATCATCCTCGTCCACGACAACGACAGAAGCGGCGAGGAATACATAAAGAAAGTTGCTCCGAGGTTGGGCGAATATCGTGTCAAGGTTGCAGAAATCCCATTGTCTCACACCAATGCAGACGGCGAGAAAGTTCGCATAAAAGACATAAACGAACTGCTGTTCTTTGAGGGAAAAGAGGCGGTCAGAGATGTAATCAATAACGCGAAAGAGTCTGAGATTCCCGCGATAGTCGATTACACCGAAGTAAAGAGATTTGATATGTCGGATGTTGAGGGGTTTACAACGGGTTTTGAAGATTTGGACGCTGCGCTCGGCAAGAACTATATGGGTTCTACAACGCTCATAACCGGAATAGCTTCTGCGGGTAAAAGCTCTCTGATATCGACGCTTGTATGCCGATCTATAGAGCAGGGTTATCCTTGTTTTATATACAGCGGAGAGCTCTCAAACCCGTCGTTGAAAAACTGGATTGATTTTGTTCACGCAGGACAGCGGGGGCTTGAAGAAGTGCAGGGCGAACACGGCAAGTATTACAGAATCAAGTCTGATGTGTACAGAAAAATCAATTCCTATTATCGCGGGCAGCTTTACTTCTACAAAGATTCGTTCTCACATAAGACCGAAGACCTCCTCGCGACGGCGGAGAGTGCGGTAAGAAGGCTTGGAGTAAAAACGGTATTCTTCGACAATCTCACATCTGTGGATCTGTCGTGCGACGATAACTCAAAGTGGACTAAGCAGGAAGATTTTATAAGACAAATCATTGACTTTGCGAAACGATGGAATGTAGCTTGCTTTGTGGTTATTCACCCGAAAAAAATGGAGCAGGTACGCAAGATGAGCATCTTTGACCTACAGGGCGTCGCTGCCGCTGCCAACCTTGCGCAGCGTGTTATATCGCTGTACCGAGTATCACCTAAAGATAAAAAGGGTGTTGTTGGCAGAAACGGCAAGTTTATTACGCCGCCCATGAAAGGCAGTGTTGTCCTTGAAGTTCTCAAAGACCGATATGGTAGTGCGAACAACAAGGAATTTGCTCTGTACTACGACAACCCGAGTAAGAGATTCTACACAACGCCGCAGAATCTTGCCCACGCTTATGGGTGGGAAGTCGCCGACGGCGTGACAAGTGCGGAGTTGCCTTACGGCACTCCTGCTTATGACGAAGATATGGACGAGGAGGTGTTTGGTTGACAGACAACTTAGTAATTTATCATCTACATAGTGATAACAGTCTGCTGGACAGTTGCACAGGCTACAAGCTGTATATCGACAGAGCCGCTGAACTTGGACAACCAGCTATAGCGTTCAGCGAACACGGAAAGCCACTCAACTGGGTCAAGAAAAAGATGTATTGTGATGAAAAAGGAATTAAATACATCCACGGCGTTGAGATATACCTCACTGAAAGCCTTAATGAAAGGGTCAGAGACAACTACCATACGGTGCTTATAGCTCGAAACGAACAGGGTGTGAAAGAACTCAACCTTGCAGTGTCGAAATCATGTGATAAAGACCACTTTTATTATGTAAATAGATTGAGTTTTGACGAGTTTCTGAAGCTGTCCAACAACATTATCACGACGAGCGCGTGCCTTGCAAGTCCTCTAAATAAGCTTCCCGTAGACCATCCGATGTACGAGAGTCTTATTAAGCGATATGACTTCCTTGAGATTCAGGCTCACGATTGTCAGGAGCAGAGAGACTTTAATGTGCATTTGGCAGAGCTTGCGAAGAAGTACAGTAAGCCGCTGATAGCAGGAACCGATACTCACTCGCTTGACAAATATAAAGCCGAGTGCCGCAAGATATTACTCAAATACAAGAATAAGTCTTACGGTGACGAAGATACATACGACCTCACATATAAGTCCCGCGAAGAGTTGGACGCTGCATTTGCAAGGCAGGGCGTTCTACCTCCCGAGCTTTACAGACAGGCTATGGATAACACGCTTGTAATGGCTGATATGGTAGAGCCGTTCGAGCTTGATACATCCATTAAATACCCAATACTGTACGGGTCGGCTGAAGAGGATAGCCGAATAGAAGCTGAGCGTGTTGACCGAATGTTCAAAGAGAAGCTTGAGACGGGGGTTATACCGCCCGAGCAGGAAGAGGGGTTTAGGTCAGCGTTAGTGGAAGAAAGACGAGTTTTTGAGAAGCTTGGTATGAGTGGTTTTATGCTCTGTATGAGCGAGTTGATATGTTGGTGCAAAGAAAATGATGTACCGGTTGGTCCCGGACGAGGTTCTGCGGGTGGTTCGAGAACCGCTTTTGTTACAGATATAATTGACTGCAATCCGGAGCAGTGGCATACAGTATTCTCTCGTTTTGCAAACGAGGATAGGAAAGAAATTGGGGACATCGACGTCGATGTTAAGAAGACCGACCAACCCAAAGTCTTTAATTACATATATAAGCGTTTCGGGGCTCGTAAGACGTCGAGAGTCCCGTCGTTCGGAACTTTACAGAAAAGCGCTGTTATAAAATGTGTCGGCAACGCTCTTGCAAAATATTGGGAAGAAGAGAGAACCGGCAAACCTTTTAAACCCGCTGATAAATTTTCGCCAGACAATCCGTATTCTCTGTCTAATGTGGATAAGATTGCAAGTCAGTTCGCGACGGATGAGGGCGGTACAAGGACTAAATTTCCTAAACTTTTTTACTATTACGACGGGCTTTTAGATACGAAAGTTTCTCAGTCAATTCATGCTGCGGGTATAGTAATCAGTCCGTTAACCCTCGATGATACATATGGGGTCTTCGATAAGGACGGCGACCCGTGCCTTTTTATAGATATGGACGAATTGCACGAAGTCGGAGCGGCAAAGTTTGACTTTCTCCCGCTTAGTAATGTTGGAATTATTAGCGATACCTGTAAACTCGCGGGTATACATTATCCGCGTATGAATGAGATTAATTTTGACGACCAAGCAGTATGGAAAGATATGCTAAGAAGTCCCGTAGGAATTTTTCAGATGGAATCATCTTTTGCGTTCTCACTGTTAAAGACGTTTGAGCCCCATTCAATTTTTGATATGGCTTTGGTGACAGCCGCTATTCGACCGTCGGGAGCTTCGTATAGAGATAGGCTAATGAAAAAGATTCCTAATAAAAACCCGTCAAAGGAAATAGACGAGCTCCTTAAGAATAACTTAGGGTATCTAATATTTCAGGAGGATATTATAGCATTTCTTCAGCAAATGTGTGGGTTGTCAGGTAGTGAGGCTGATAATGTTAGACGAGCTATAGGGCGTAAAGACGCCGAGAGGTTAGAGAAAGCAATACCAAAGATACTTAACGGGTATTGTGAGCATTCGAGTAAACCAAGAAAAGAAGCAGAGGAGGATGCGAAGGCTTTCTTAAAGGTAATCGAGGACGCATCTGAGTACAGTTTTGGTTACAACCACGCTGTAGAATATTGTCTTACGGGGTATTTGTGTGCATATCTTCGTAAATATTATCCCTGTGAATTTATTACGACTTATCTGAACAGAGCTGCCAAAGAAGAGGATGTCGTCAACGGTACTACGCTTGCCGCCGAATATGGATTTAAGGTAACACCTCCTCGTTTCGGCGCGTCGAGAGATGTCTTCTATTTTAACAAGGAGAAAAAAGAAATAGCAAAGGGGTTGACGAGTGTTAAGTATATGTCCGCTGCTCTTGCAAATGAGCTGTATGACATATACGACGAGGTAAAAGGGAGACCGTTTATGGAGGTTCTTAAGGCTCTCTCGAAGACCTCTATTGATACGCGACAGCTCGATATCCTAATTAAAATTGGCTACTTTGAAGAGTTTGGGAACATGGGAGAGCTATTGAAGCTTGTGCAAGTGTACTCGTTCTTTAAGAACGGAACTGCAAAATCTGTTAGCAAGTCCAAGGTTGTAGGTTTCCTTGCGGATATCATTTCAGATTATGCAACAGATAAAGGCGTTAAGGGGAATGAGCTTAAGTCTTACACAATAACCGACATGGATGGGCTTTTAGCCGCTTGTGAAGAACAAATCAGAAAATCAGATGTTCCGGACTTAACCCTTAAAGTCAAAATACAGAATAGTATCGAGTATCTTGGCTATGTTGGTATTCAGACCGGACTGCCCAAAGACAGGAGAAAGCTTTTGATAACAGAAGTATTCCCTATGCGTGGACAGAACGGTGTGCCGTGGGGGTATAAAGTGAATACGCAGAGTCTGGGTACAGGTAAGCAGTCGTCGTTGACGATACCGGCGAGAATATATGCCGAGAATCAGGTAACGAAGGGTGATATCGTGTATGCCGAAAACTGCTACAAGAATCCGAAAGGATATTGGTATCTTAACGCTTATAGAAAGATGTGAGGTGCAAAATGAAGCCACAATCCAAGAGAGATAAAAGAGCTCAGATTCTTTACGATGAATTATCGTGTTGGGGTTTAATTAGTTATGAGTCGGATATGAGAGCTGTAAAAGCTATTGCTAATGAATTGCCTCAAAAAATGTTAGTAAGGGTCATTTCGAAATTAAGAAGGATGCGCGGCGCTGATGGATTTGTTGTACCACGCGGGGTTGCGATGCAGGAATGAGAGTCGAATGTTCTTTATGATGAAGATTGAAAATGTTGTAATCCAGTCTACTGAACAATGGGAGGTAGAAGAATGAGAGTTTATTTAGTTGAAAAAATATGTGATTATGAATATGGTTGCACAGAGGTTGTTAAGGCGTTTTCCAATGAAAAATCCGCAAGAGAGTATATAAACAAGCAACCCGATGTAGGTAACTTCACGTTTTGGAATGGAAGTAATGTACCTATATATGATGTTACTATGTTGGAGGTAGAAGAATGACCAATAAGAGATATACTGACGAAGAAATTAAATCCTCATTAGAAGTGATTGCCACTTCACAAAATTGTAATGAATGCAAAATCCGTAATGGTAGATGGGGAACTTGCAACTGCTCTCAAATAGCCGCTAATGCTGCTCTTGACCTTATCAACCGTCAAAGGGCTGAGATTGAGAGACTGGGAAAGAAAATAGAGGGTCTCTTGAGAAGCTACTCAACCGCCGAAGTGACAAAGATTAAACATGGCAAATGGATTGAAACTCAAGAGCCGTTGGGTTGGTGCGATGTTGATTGCGCTGAATGTTCTGTTTGCCACGAAAGTTGGATTATAGACGAAGATTCAAGCATTGACGATTACGAATGTATGTGGCACTATTGCCCGAACTGCGGCGCAAAAATGGATGGAGGTAAAAACAATGCGTGAGATACTGTTTAGAGGTAAAGATTTTTCTGGAGTCATAAATCATAGTTGGTGCTTTGGCAGTTTGGACACAACTGAGGACGACAGAACAATAATTATATATCCCGATAGGTTTGGAAACAAATGTCGAATTTTTGTTAATTCTGAAACTGTGGGACAATACACAGGTCTTAAAGATAAAAACGGCACAAAGATTTTTGAGGGCGATATAGTGCTTGTTCCTTATATTGACCCCATATTTAAATGCACGTGGAATGACACATCTCCCTGCGAGCGGGCAATTGTCAAACATTGCAATGGTATGTTTTATGTTGAATACATAGAGTCAGGCGATAAATTTACTCTGTCTGCTATGGATGGATATATGAAAATTATTGGCAATATCTATGATAATCCAGAGTTATTGGAAGGTAACGGATAATGGCTGATGCAGACAGAGAACGACTGATTGAAATTCTGAAACTTGATACTTGTCCATCGCCTTATCTTTGCGACGAGAATTGCAAGTATGCGAACCTTAAACAGTGCTATGAGGAAAGGACGGCAGACTTACTTCTTGAACACGGCGTTATCGTGCCTCCTTGCAAGGTGGGTGATACGGTATGGTGGGTCACTGCAATCGTTGACGAAAACTGCGAGGAAAAGCCCGACATTTTGCTTGGCGAGATTGCCAGTTTTTCCATGCAAAAAGAGGGGCTTTGGGCGTTCTGTCGATATGTTGGTGGCTTGACTTTTTGGCATTTAGTTTCTGATTATTTCGGTAAAACCGTATTTCTCACCCGTGAAGGGGCAGAACGAGCGTTGAAGGAGCGTGAAGACAATAGCTGAATACATAGAGCGTGAGGCAGTGATTGATGAAATTGAAGGCGCAACTTGGTATCACATAAGTTGTCAAAAAAATTTAGTTGAAGGAGCTGCGTGTGAAGCTGATGCACTTTATAAAGCCACAGACATTTACAATGTTATAAAGTCAGCACCAATCGCCGATGCGGTTGAGGTTGTCAGATGTAAGGACTGTAAGTATTGGCAAGACAACAACGATGGATACCCTCATCAAGAGTGCCGATGGGGTAATTATGAAACTCCTGACCCTGATGATTATTGCAGTTACGGAGAATTGAAAGACGGTGACGCGGAATGAAAGCAGAGAACAGAAATAACAATAAAGGAGCTTTGAAAATGGATTGTAGCAAAACGATAGACTTTTATACTGAAGTCGGAAGACTTTGCTCGTCGCGCCTCGCATGTGAGGCAGTCGCACACGACGAACGATGCCCGCTGTATGGTTTTTGCGACCTCAAGTATTCAAAGATCCATATCAAAGATGCTAAAAAGGCAATCGAAATTTTACAAAAATGGAGCGACGAACACCCGAAGAAAACATACGCACAGGACTTTTTTGAAAAATTCCCAAAAGCGCAGAGCTATTCGGACGGAAGTCCAGTTATATGCAGAAAAATAATCTACGGTGAAATACGCCCGCCGTTCGAGAACTGCTATTACACGGGAGCTTGCTATAGATGTTGGAATGAACCTATGGAGGAATAACAATGGCTAATGAAGATAGATGCGTCTGTTGCGGAGAGATAGTTCCCGAAGGGCGGCAGGTGTGTCCGTCGTGTACGGCAGCATACATAATGACGAGAGATATGGGTAACGGAAGAAATCCCGACAGAATAGACGGCTTTCTTGAAACGCTTGGTCGGGCGTGGAAGAGGGTTCCCGATTGGAGGTTCTTTCAGCTGATATGCAACATCCAAAGAGCAATGCGCTCTGATGGATTTTATTTAGAGGATGGTGATTCCGAGCAGTTTATTAAGGAGATGTTTAAGTGACAAAAGAATTTAATGAGTGTGTCGGGTGTCCGCCTGAACTTGGGTGTATCGGTGACTCGTGTCCACATAGGCGTGTTACTCGATACTTCTGCGACAAGTGCGGTGAAGAGGAGACGCTTTATTATGTGGACGGCGACGAACTGTGTGCAGAGTGTGTGCTGGACGGGCTTGATATTGTCGAGGGTTCGGACGAATAGAGAGGAGAGGTTAAGTGGGCAGAATTGAAAATGCAATAATAACCGGCACGATGCTGGGTCGAGAAGATCACGGAATACTGACATGGACAATATATATGGAATCCAGATGTTGTGCTTGGGGCGTCGGCGGATATGCGTTGGATGGTTATGATCGAGAGACTAAAAAGAGGGTCTTTAGCGCCAAGTCTATGGAGTCTATTTCTGAAGTATTAAGGGTAGTCGGCGTAGATAAATGGGAAGATCTTCCGGGCAAATATGTTCGATATGAAGATAATGGGATAGGTTCTTCGGTGACAAAAATCGGAAACATCATCTCAGACAAGTGGTTTGATATAGCTGGCTTTTTTAAGGGGGATAGCGAATGATAAAAATTGAAAATGTTGATGTGTATGGATTTGAAGCATCCATTAGAGGTATGAGGTCGCCAATGAACTCTTGGGATAAGAGTGACAGTGGCTGGGTTTCGCCTCGTGCGAGTAATCTTTTTCCGACAATTTATGTCGTGGGGTCTAAAGATTTAGATCTCATGACTCGTCTCCGTAATGCCGGTACTGACCATCGTAAGTTTATGAGAATGGTTACGGTATATGTGGATGTTACAGCTCCACTGTATTGGTAAACTCTTTCTGCCAATGAAACACTTTTCCTAGTTATCGCTAGGGGTCGCATATTTGCGGCTAACGGGGAACCACCCATTGGAATCCCGTGGGAAACATTTCAAAAATAATTCGTGAAAAGAACACTTCTTATAATGAAAAGAAAGTAAACAAATTGGCTATTGCGGGTTGAGATCGCATTTAAAACTGATAGAAATTTAGCTCTGTGCTCGTTTGAATCGAAACAGTCCCTGCTTTCTTTTCGCTTTTCTCTTTTATATTTTTGAAATGAACCTGTAGAGGCTATCCCCTATGCCTTCTGGGCGGGGGAGTAGGGCTACTATTGATACGTAGCTGGGTTTTAGGAAACGAAGCCCATGAAAACCGAAATGGTGTCCTATTGTTTTTGTATATGATTGCTAGAGTATTTATAAAAGAAAGGAGGCTATAAAATATGAGGCATGATAAGTTTCACGCCAGTGATTTTCCTAATTATACCATATCAGAAGATGGGGAAATTAGAAACAGTAAAGGGAAAATTATAAAAGGCGAAATCAGTAACACAGGATATAGACGAGTTAGCCTATCAAATAATGATGTAAAGCATAAGAAAATGAGTGTACATAGATTAGTAGCCGAAACATATATTCCTAACCCACATAATTATCCAGAAGTAAATCATAAAAATGAAAATAAATTGGATAATAATGTAAACAATCTCGAATGGTGTTCTACGCTCGACAACCTGAATCATAGTCATGTTATAGAAAAGGCCAGTGTTGCTAAATTTAGAAAAGTGAAATGTGTAACGACTGGAAAAATCTATAATTCAATAAAAGAAGCAGCTGATGAATTAGGATTATATAACTCCAATATAGTAGCTTGTTGTAATAGCCGAAGATCTACTTGCGGTGGGTTAGAATGGGAATACTTATAACATTAAAATTTTTATTACTAGCAATCATATAGACAATAGTAAAAGATAGTCCATTAATGGGAAAGAATTTGATACATATCGTGTAGGGGTTGAGAAGAACTCGTGCTCAACTATGCACAAGATTCATGCGAAGGAATTTACTTTAGAGGATTTTAGTTGCGAACATCTCGACAATGACTGTATGGCTGTTGAGGTTAGTAGTGGCGACCATTTCGATCCACTGACTTCCATTGATATTTTAAAAGTTACTATCAATGGATTGAATTATTGGCGTAGACGGTATCTCGCTACTAAAGACAAAAATGATTGGTGGCAAATGATTCAGCTACTGCCGAGCTCTTACAACCAGCGCCGCACTGTAATGCTAAACTACGAAGTGCTAGCCAACATATACAAGTCTCGGAAAGGGCATCGTTTGGACGAATGGCGTACATTCTGCGACTGGATTGAGGGGCTACCTTATTCGGAGCTGATTACTGGAAAGGAGAAAAATGATGAAAGTATCTGAGATTTGCAAGATCGTGAATGATTGCGATAGAGCCCGTGATATTTTGCGCCGAGATAAGCACAAGCTAATTGACTCAGAAATTCAGGAAATCTGTAACCTGCTATGGGATTACAGAGAAGAACTTATGGAGAAAGAAGTTAAATAAGGAAAGGAGAACTAAATGAAATTCGTAGTTGATGAATTTCCGTATTATGAGGAGCTTTGCCCTTTTTGGACGATGTGCTACGATAATGCAAGCAATAGTCTTGTTCATAATGCGGGCGAGGGTGAGGAGGACTAATATGGACGCAGTAGATTACCTTAAGACAAGGGAGCGAATGTGCGGAAAGTCATCTGGTTGCTCCATGTGTCCGCTTGCTATGGGCGAACCCTTTGGCTGTGAGACCGTTGAATCTCAGCACCCCGAAGAGGCTGTAGAGATGGTTGAGAAGTGGGGTGTGGAACATCCGGTAGAAACATACATGAGTGACTTCCTCAAGAAGTTCCCGAACGCGATATTTAACAATGATGGCTATCCCTCTGATTGCGTGAGATACCTTTACGGCAACGACCATACTCCACTCGGCGACCGTGGGTGCGCTGGTGTTTCTTGCTCAACTTGTTGGAATAGACCTATAAAGAAAGAGAAGTGTAGATATTATAAGGCTGAACACGGAGCAAAAGTGTGCATCGGTCAAAAGGGTGAGCCGTCGTGTAAGTGTGGCGGCGACGTGAATTGCTGTGAGAGAGACTAAAAGGAGAAGATAAATGGGTTATTACTTTAACAGAGAAGATATTTTAAATGGCGCAAAAGACTGCGTTTGCAGGAGCAGGGAGGCGGAATACAGCTCGCCTGAGAACAGCTTTACCGCGATAGCAAATTTGTGGACGAGCTATCTCGATGCGGCGTTCCCGGACGAAAAGGTTTTGCTGACCTGCAAGGATGTCGCCGCCATGATGGTGCTTTTTAAAATGGCAAGGGTGGCGACCGGTAGAGGCAAGGCTGATAACTGGATAGACGCAGCGGGGTATGCGGCGTGTGGTGGTGAGACCGAGAAGATAATTCGACCCGACACAGAAGTCTCGAAGGACACTGACTGTGAGGTAGTTGTATGGGAAAGAAAAAGCTAAAACGGGAGCTAAATTCTCTACGCACCGACCTCGAAGCCGCTAAGAGCAATGCTGATTTTTGGAAGGGATATGCGAAGTTCAGTCAAGAAAAATTAGAAGATAACAAACAACTCCGTGAGGAGAACTTAAGACTAAACAAGCTGCTCGCAGAGGTGACAAGTGACCTTAACGCACTTCGCCGAAGTAGTGGATTCGCTCATGCTTACTGCGCTTACGATGAGTGGTTAGACAAAGAATACTGTGACCGTTGCAGAGAGAACGGATATAACGATTGGAAATGGAGAGGAGTTTTAAAAAATGAAGAGAATCATTGACGAGATATTTGACTGGATTACAGCGATAGATGAGGCGATAGAAATAACTGCCAAAAATGAGGCTCATAGCGACCACAAGGGTGACGAGCCACAGATACATACGTGTCCCGCAGACTGCAAGGGAGCACCCGGTGCCAACTGGCACTCAATAGAAACTGTCGGCGACCCGCCCGAGTACAGTGGTAAATTTATCGTGACGATTGAGGAGCTTTTTTATTCAATCAATTGTATGCACTCAAGACCCCGCAACGAGAGAGCGACCGTTACAGCGTGGTACGATGCCGACTCGATGACTTGGGAGATTGACGACGTGGACGAACCTATAGACGCAGTTGAGGGTGGAAGTGTTGACGGTGTGCTCACCTTTGTGGTGGCGTGGCAGATACTTCCTGAGCCTTACGAGGAGGACTGATAGGATGATTAATATTCTTAGAAATGGAGCAAGCAAAACACTTGAGTTTAAGTGTTCAACCTGCGGGTGCGTTTTCGAAGCAGACATAAATAGCTATGTTCTGACGGGAGAGGAGATTGTTCGTGAGTCATACGATGGGGCGCACAAAGTTGTTGTGTATGCACCTTATACAATGTCAAAATGCCCGTGCTGCGGACGAGTAGCATACGAGGCTTAACTTATATATACGGAGGTTTACAAAACATGAAAGTAATACTGTATACCACGCATTGCCCTAAATGCAATGTACTGACGACCAAACTGAAATCGAAGGGAGTGGACTACGAAGAAATTACTGATGTGGATGTTATGAGAGACAAGGGTTTTATGTCGGCTCCTATGCTTGAGGTTGACGGAAAGACAATGACTTTCGTCGAAGCAATTAAATGGGTTAACGAGGTGATGTGATATATGAAGTTCAATATAGATAGTCTCGATAGAAGTTTTGTAATTGAATATAATCGTCTGCAAAATGCTTACCCAGAGAGGCTGAGCGAGCTCAATGGGTTTGGAGATAAACAGCTCAACTATACCGATTTCATCGACAATTTTGTTGATAAGCAAACCATAGCAGACGCGAGTATAGATGGCAACGCGAATGTTGCACACAAGGATATTGTTTCGCTCATAAACGAAATGTCAAAGCCCCATTCAAAACTTTTGGCGTTCAACAAGATATTTCATGAGCTGACTAAGAAGTATGGACACGAGGATGCCACTGAGTGGCTGAAGGGCGAGTGGGACGGACACTTTTATCTGCACGACGCTCATAGCTCGTCTTGGGTTCCGTATTGCTTTGCTTATGATATAGACGAACTGGTGAAGCGCGGACTCTATTTCATAGATAACTTTAATGCGGCTCCGCCTCAGCACCTCAATACATATACTGATTTTGTCAGCGAATTTGTGTCGTGGACGTGCAATAGGTCTTCAGGCGCAGTTGGGCTTCCCAGTTTTCTCGTCTATTCGTATTACTTCTGGAAGAAAGATTGCGACGAAGGTTACTTTGTAAAGTCTCCCGAATATTACAGAGACCAGTCTTTTCAGGAGATAATATATCGACTTAATCAGCCATATCTGAGGGGCGGAATCCAGTCGGCTTTTACCAACTTTTCGATATTTGACAAGCCATACCTCGAAGCGCTCTTCGGCGGTAAAGAGTTCCCCGACGGCACATTCATTATAGATTATATCGACGAGATTAAAGAATATCAGAAGGCGTTTATGAAAGTGCTTTCAGATACAAGAAGAGAGAACCTTATGACGTTTCCGGTCGTTTCGTTTGCTCTTCTCAGACAGAACGGCAAGTTCGTAGATGAGGATTTTGCAAAGTGGTGTTGCCGTCATAACATGAAGTGGGCGGATAGTAACATTTTCGTATCAGAGGATGTTACAAGCTTGAGTAACTGCTGTCGTCTGAAAAGCAACATAAAGGAGCTTGGCTACTTCAATAGCATCGGCGGGTCGGCGCTTGAGGTTGGATCTATTAAAGTAAATACAATAAACCTTGCTCGTCTTGCCTACGAGACAACCTCAGAGGAAGAGTATCTTGAAGCTCTTAAGGGTCGAGTAATTACCTGTGCAAAAACTCTTGATGTTATTAGAGATATTATGAAGCGAAACACAGAAAAGGGGCTGCTTCCTAACTACGCACTTGGCATTATCAACATGAAGTCGCAGTACAACACCGTTGGTATTATTGGTGTGTACGAAGCGTTGCAGAAGTTTGGCTACACTTACCACGACGAGTTCGGCAATACATATTATAAAGACGGGGGCGTAGAGTTCGCCAAGAAGATACTCGCGACAATCACCGAGATTAAAGACGAGTTCGTCAAAGACAAGGACTACATGATGAACATCGAACAGGTTCCCGGAGAGAGAGCTGCGGCTGTTCTTATGGAGAAAGACAAGCTGTTCTTCCCCGATGAGAAATACGACCTTCCTCTGTACGGCAACCAGTGGATTCCGCTCGGCATAAAGACAACCATAGCTGAAAAGGTTAGGGTAAGTGCTATTCTTGATAAGGCTTGCTCAGGCGGCAGTATAGTCCATCTGGGATTGGCTGCTCCGTTCAGTGATTTCGACGAAGCTTGGTATATGATGAACTATGTGGCAGATGCGGGTGTTAACTATTTTGCCTTTAATCTTCGTATATCGGCTTGTGCCAACAATCATGGATTCTTCGGAGATACTTGTCCCGAGTGTGGACACCCCGTTGAGACGACATATCAGCGTATAGTCGGCTTCCTCACGCCTACTAAGACCTATTCTGAGGCTCGTAAGAAAGAGTTTGCTATGCGTGACTGGTTCGACCTTAACAATATAGGAGAACTTTAATGCGAGTAAAAGCAATCGAAGTAGAGGCGTTTGGGGACTATAAATATCCTGCAATGCTTATAGGTGCTAACGGTTGCGACTGGAAATGCGAGAGAGATTGCGGGGAGAAGCTGTGTCAAAACTCTTCTCTCGCAACTTCTCCCACTATCGAGGTTGCTCCGTATAGACTGTTTGAGCTTTATCAGTCGAGCACTGTGACGAGAGCAATTGTATTTGGCGGATTGGAACCCATGCTTCAAATAGAAGAGATTCTTGAGGTTATTGACTATTTTCGTCAGCGCACAGACGACCCTATCATAATTTACACGGGGTATACACCCGATGAAATTGAGTCTAAATTAAACGATCTCAGACGATACAAAAACATTATCGTAAAGTTCGGGCGGTTTATCCCAAACCAAGAGCCCCACAGAGACGATGTTCTTGGGGTGATGTTGGCAAGCAACAACCAGTATGCGGAGAAGATAAGTTAAGGAGAAGAATAATGAAGAAGATTAAAATAAAGTATCATGACGCGAATATGGAGCGTCTTCAGAAAATATCACAGGGTGACTGGATAGACCTCAGAGCTGCCGAAACTGTAGAACTTAAGAGGGGAGAGTTTAAGATTATATCCCTCGGCGTATCTATGAAGCTTCCCGACGGTTACGAGGCTCATGTTGTACCGAGAAGCAGTACATACAAGAACTTCAAGGTCATACAGGCTAACAGCATGGGAATTATAGATAACAGCTACAGCGGTGATAACGATGTGTGGATGTTTCCTGCGATAGCTCTTGAAGATACAAAAATTGAAAAGGGTGATAGAATATGCCAGTTTCGCATAGTGAAGTCTATGCCTAAAGTGTGCCTCGACGAAGTAGACCATCTCGACGACCAGTCCAGAGGCGGGTTCGGTTCTACGGGAGTGAAGTAATGAAGAATAACAAGCTTTTGTTTTATGTCTTGTCGTTCACTTGGGGTCTGCCTATGACGCTTGTCGGCGTGGTTGCCGCCGCAGTTATGCTGTTGCTCTTCAGGAAGCCGGAGCTGTGTGGCTATTGTATAAGGTTTAGGATTGGCAACGGTTGGGGAGGTGTATCGCTTGGGTTAACAATAATTACAGACAACCAGTCAGAGAGCGAGATTACATACCACGAGCACGGTCATGCGATTCAGAACACGCTCTACGGTTTCTTTATGCTGGTTCTCGTATGTATTCCCTCGATGATACGATATTGGCATAGAGAATACCTTGTGCGGATAAAAGGGTATAGATATAGCTCTTTACCCGCTTACGACGACGCATGGTACGAGGGGCAAGCGACCAGATGGGGCACAGAATTTATGGCAAATCTCGGACGGTAATTTTAGCCTACAAGTTATATTTGTGAAGTATTTAAGCCTCAAGTTTGCAATCTAAATACAACAAAAATAAGACTAAAATAAAGAATAGCGGTTGACTTTCTTTATTGATGTGGTATAATTCCAGTAGAGAACCTCTTGGTTCCTATACACCTATTTGAGAGCGGTTTTGCTTAAGCAAAACCGCTCTTGTCCTATAAAAGGTATTGACAATATATTTCTATAAGTTATAATTAACCTGTAAATAAAACAAACGGTAAGGAGAAACTTTATGACTTTAGAGAAGTATTTTGAAAAGACCGGCAAAATTTATGGCGTTTCAAGTAAGTTCGATTTCGGTGAATGGCATCACCGATTAGCCGAGTTTGACAGCTTGGAAGAAGCTTATAAGTGGCTTAACACTGAAGAGGGCGACTTCCGCACAAGAGAAATTGGGTCGAAGACTCACATTGCTAAAATTGCCGGTATAACCCCTCAAAAGTTAAACAAAGAACTAAAGCCTTATTTTATGAGATAAATTAGGTTAAAAACGCGGGTAGGGAGAAATCCCTACCCGCGTTTTTTTTACTTAGCCTTCTTCGTTCTCGTTTGCGTCTTCGTCGGGCTTTACTTCACTCTGTTCTTTAGCATTACCCTGAGCATGAAGAAACTCATCCGCTGCCTGAGCTGCCGCAGTGAAGCTGTTATTCTTCCAGTAGCTGACGACGCCAGTTACGATGGCGAGTACGACACTGACTATTGCGTACAGCTGATTCTCATCAAAACTGATGCCCGCAACGCCAAATGCGCCGAGTGTGAGGTTGACAAGAGAGCCTACCATAAGAATAAGGCGAACCCAAGTACCAACCGACACATTACTAAGATTCTCAATAATGTCTTTGAATTTCTGCATAATCTTACCTCCCGAGTATAAATGCGATAAAGGTTGTCACAGCAGCACCGATAAGAGCAGACACAATGGTCTCCCAACGCTTGCTGGGGCGGTCTTTTAAATCGTCTATTGCTTGCTGAAGTTTTCCGAGGGTTTCAATAACCGTGTTAAGCTTAGAAGTAACAACGCTCTGAGTTTTATCTATATCGTCAACCTCTTTATCAAGAGTGGTGTACTCTTTTTCAAGCACCTCGACGCGCCTTTTGAGGTTCTTTATCTCTGTCTCTAAGGTGTCCATACTGATTGCCATTACGATACCTCCTGAAGATATTTAACGGCAACCCATGACATGATATCCGAAAGCAGAGCCTCCTTCACGCCACTGTTTGTTTGAATTTTTGAGACCTTGTGTTTTGTGGGCGCGAGCTGAGCTTTAGGCACAGCCTTACCTCTCGTATTAGAGAGTCCGCCGTAAACTGCCCCAGCCTTAATTGTTACTGTGGAGCCTACACCTATTTTTTTTGACGCACTCTTAACCAACGAAAGGTCTACCGCGTACACCCATGAGTTAATCTCCTTAAGCAAAACTTTGTTTCCACTCACAGACTTAACTGTGTGTTTACGGAGCTTAACCCATACAGGAATACTCTGTCCTGTGGCATACTTCTTGCCCGTAATCTTAACGATATCTCCCGCCTTTATGGCAGAAGCGGGCTGGGTAGGGGTGGGTGGCGTTGTCGGCGTAACAGCTGGCGCACTCGCTGTTCTCTTCTTAAGTTTATATACAGAGGCAACCGCGTCGGCTATTGCAATACCGCACTGTTTCTGCCCAGATGCGTTCTCAACGTGTTTACGATCAGAGGTTGTATCAATAAAAACGGTCTCGACGAGGAGACTCTGACATTTGACCTCTCTAACGAAACCAAAGTAGTTTGTATTATTTTGTACTTTAACTTTTGCGCCACGATTCGGGATGCCGAACTTTGTAGCAATACTCTTACTAATCGCACCGGCTATTGTCTTACCGGCGTTGTTGCCTACTTTATAGTAAACTTCAGAGCCCGTGCCGTGTGCGGCGTTAAGATGTATCTCCATAGCAAGGTCATACTTGCCAGCGTTTATAGTCTTGATACGACTATAAAGACTCTTGTCTGCGTCGTAATTTATCAGCGTTACATTACAGCCGTACTCACGAAGAGCTGCCGCCGCGTACTTACCGATTTCTCGACCTATCTTAAATTCTTGAAAACCGCCACCACACGCTCCGCTGTCGTAGCCGCCCCTTTCATTTTTACCGTGTCCGATAGACATAGCTATGTTCATATTTAATCCTCTCTTTCTATGCCATCTCAAAATTATTTATCTTTAGGCGCGAATATCTTCCCGTAGACAATAGGTGATTTAACAATAAATTTATCGTTCCCCGCTAAAACCTGTATGGCTATCTCGCCGTCTTTCTTTGTTAAAATAGAAGGAACGATATATGATAAAAACTCGTCATCTACTTTAATATCACTAACACTTTTTACAGTGTCGCCCACAAGAAAATCTATAGAATAAAAGTCCGCGCCTTGTAAATCTGGTGTGAGTTGAAAAATAAGCTTAGTCGCCTCATTTTCTCCGACATAACCCATATTAAAGCGAGAGCTTCTCCATAAATCAATTATTACTTCTCGCATTAGCTCAATTCCTCAAAATAAATGCCCACAAGTTGCGACGGAAGATACTGTAAAATCGTACCTTGACCGTTGC
>ERZ827423.510-NODE-510-length-47825-cov-5.064685_pt1 | contig 47825 bp, 41 predicted proteins | sample MGYA00519775_ERZ827423 | MGnify/ENA primary metagenome ERZ827423 (study PRJEB31778, sample SAMEA3449296) | human gut metagenome | biome: human gut; feature: human-associated habitat; material: faeces | place: United Kingdom | collected 2010/2012 ... | reverse complement strand
TGGGATGGCTTCCTCCCTCAGAATTTACTGTCCAATATGTTTGACAAACCTACATCTTCATACGCGCCTCACCTTCTCCCCGCCGTGCGCGGCGGCGGGTGAAAAAACGGCTCCGCCCAAAGCGAAGCCGCATATTTCACGATATGCAAAAACGCGCAGCCATACCTGCCTCAGTCCCCGGCCGCATACTATTGCCGGCCGGTCTTTTCCCGCACTTCGTCAATACTGCTCGCGTCAGTGTGCGGAATCGCCCGCCATTTCACCCTAGGCCGCAGCACCGCGCCCAGAGCGAGAACGGACATGGGCAGGGTAAACAGCGGGAAAAAGACAATCGACTTCCAAAGCCGCCTGAAATCCAGCCCGCAGGTAGCCGTCATATAAAGAGCTAGCATCTGCACCGGAACGATCCCGATTACTACGCTTATCAGAAGTACAAGCGCCGATGTTGCCAGAGGCGTCGAGAGCGCGGCCATAACAATCATCAGCACGCTGGAAAGAATCAACGCGCTGAGCGCTGCGGGCAGCAGCAAAAACAGCAGACTGTCAATCGCCTCTATGGGGTGGGTTTTCAACGCGGCGCAAACCTGCCGGAACAGCTGCCGTAAACCCTGCACGCCGCCCACTTCCCATCGGTAGAACTGCATGAAAAAGTGCTTCAGCCGCGTCGGCTGCTCGTCATAGTACTCAGCCTCTTCCACATAGACGATCCGGCGCCCCCTGCACTTTTGTATACAGGAAAACTCCCCGTCCTCCGTGATCGTAACGGTCTCCCATCCGTCCTTTATCAGTTCCATACGCGTGACAAACCCGGTCCCGTGCACAAAGCTGGACAGACCTATTTTATTGTGCGCATCGTCGAACAGGCGCATGGTGATATTCCAGAAAATACTGTAACAGCCGCTCACCCAGGTGTCGTACGGGTTCTTCGCAATCCGATTTCCCGTAACCACGTCCGCATCATCGCAGAGCGCGCGGTTTGCCGACCAGAAAAAGTCCTCGGAAACAAGGTTGTCCGCATCAAACACGGCGAGCGCGTCAAACCTGTCCGGATATTCGGCACGCAGCCTGTCCACCGCGTACCGAAGCGCATGCCCCTTCCCGACGCGCTCGGTATCGTTGCGAACAAAGACCTCAGCGCCTGCGCGCCGCGCAGCGTCCGCGGTATTGTCGGTGCAGTTGTCTGCCACGACAAAAATATGCAGGCACTCAGCCGGGTAATTCTGCTGTTGTAGCGATTCGATCAGTTTGCCGATGACTAGCTCCTCGTTACGAGCGCAGATCACCGCCGCAAACCGGTGGGTACGCTGTACCTTGCCCTGTTTTTGCCGGAACTTGTTTTTCAGAGGCAACAGCCCGCACAGGCCGACGATGAGCTGCCAGCCAAGCACGATAACCCAAAAGGCGGTCAGAACTTTCATAAGAATTCTGAGTATTAACAATACAACGTCCATTCTGCATCCTTATTCTGATAAATTTTCCACGATTCATTAGCAGTATACCAGACAAACCCGCAATTGTCGAGTGTTTTCGCGGGAAAGCCCCCAAAATTCGCTCGACTTTTTTCCGCAGCGGATATTGTCTTAACATATCTTCTGTTGTATAATAGATTATTAGTGATTTATCAATTATTTTTATACGCTAAGGAGTGTGTTTCATGCTGAAGAATCTGGAGTATCTGCAGGCGTTCGACCCGGAAATGGCCGCCGCCATGATGGACGAACTCGCCCGCCAGCGCAGGAATATCGAGCTGATCGCAAGCGAGAACTTTGTCTCGGAGGCCGTAATGGCAGCCATGGGTTCGCCGCTTACGAATAAATACGCGGAGGGTTATCCCGGCAAGCGCTATTACGGCGGCTGCCAGTATGTGGACGTAGCGGAACAGCTCGCAATCGACCGCGCAAAACAGCTCTTCGGCGCGGAACACGCAAACGTGCAGCCTCACTCGGGCGCACAGGCAAACATGGCAGTGTACTTTGCACTGGCAAAGCCGGGCGATACGATTCTGGGTATGAACCTCGCGCACGGCGGGCATCTGACGCACGGCTCACCCGTCAACATGTCGGGCGCGTATTTCAATATTGTCCCCTACGGTGTGGACGAAAAGACCCAGACCATTGACTATGACGAGCTCGAACGCCTCGCCATGGAGCACAGGCCGAAAATCATCATAGCCGGCGCTTCCGCATATCCGCGGATTATCGACTTTGCGCGCATGGGTGAAATCGCCAAACGTGCCGGCGCATATCTAGTCGTGGACATGGCGCACATCGCCGGCCTGGTCGCGGCCGGCCTGCATCCCAGCCCCGTCCCGTATGCCGACGTCGTCACCACTACTACGCACAAAACCCTGCGCGGGCCGCGCGGCGGGCTGATTCTGTGCAAGGAAGAATACGCCAAGATGATCGACAAGGCCGTGTTCCCCGGTACCCAGGGCGGGCCGCTTATGCATGTTATCGCCGCCAAAGGCGTCGCGCTGGGCGAAGCGCTCAAACCCGCGTTTAAAACCTACCAGCAGAATATCGTAAAAAATGCAAAGGCGCTTGCAGACGAGCTGATAAAGTGCGGGTTTGATCTTGTCAGCGGCGGGACGGATAACCATCTCATGCTCGTCGACCTGCGTTCTGTCAACCTCACCGGCAAGGAGATGGAACACAGGCTGGACGAAGTGTATATCACCGTCAACAAAAACGCCATCCCCTTTGACCCCCAGAAACCCTTTGTCACAAGCGGCATCCGCATCGGCACGCCCGCGGCGACGACCAGAGGCTTCGACGAAGCCGATTTCCGCGAAATTGCAAAGCTCATCTATATGACTGCAACCCAATATCCTGAAAAAGCGGACGATATCCGCGCCGCCGTTACCGCGCTGTGCGACAAACACCCGCTCTACCAATAAAAGCCCATAAAGCGGCGCCGGAAGGAGTGACGCTTATGTACTCGCCATTGGCGGACAGGCTGCGGCCCAAAACGCTGGACGAAATCGTCGGCCAGCAGCATATTTTAGGCGAAGGGAAGCTGCTGCGCCGTATCGCTGAGAGCGGGAATCTGCCGAATATCATTTTTTACGGTCCCTCCGGCACAGGGAAAACGACAACGGCAAACATTCTCGCCGCTGCGGCCGGAAAGCGCCTGCACCGGCTCAACGCCACCACTGCGTCGCTGTCCGATATCAAGAATATCGCCGAGGAAATAGACACCATCATCGCGCCGAACGGCGTACTGCTCTATCTTGACGAAATCCAGTATTTCAATAAGAAGCAGCAGCAGTCCCTGCTCGATTTTGTGGAAAAGGGAAGCATAACGCTCATCGCCTCCACGACTGAAAACCCTTATTTTTATGTCTACGGCGCGCTGCTCTCCCGTTGCACAGTGTTTGAATTCAAGCCCGTGCCGCGCGACCAGGTCCAGAAGGCGGTGGAGCGTGCCGTTCAAATCCTGGAGACGGAAAACGGCGTGCCCATCACAGTGGACGCGGACGCTATGGAGTATATCTGCACCGCCTGCGCAGGCGACGTCCGTAAAGCCCTCAACGCTGTGGACCTGCTCTGCCTGCCGCGTCCCGGCCAGGACGCGGTCCATATCGATATGGACGGCGCGCTGCAGGCTGCGCAGACGAGCTCGGTTAAATACGACCGCGACGCCGACTATCACTATGATCTGCTCTCCGCTTTCCAGAAGAGCATTCGCGGCTCCGACCCGGACGCCGCCATCCACTACCTTGCGCGTCTGCTCAGCGCAGGCGATCTAGCATCGACCTGCCGGCGGCTGATGGTGACGGCGGCGGAGGACATCGGCCTTGCCTATCCGAACGCGCTGTTCATTGTAAAGTCTGCGGTGGATATCGCGCTGCAGGTGGGCCTGCCCGAAGCGCAGCTTCCCCTTGCGGACGCGGTCATCCTGCTGGCAACCGCGCCCAAGTCCAACTCCGGCGGCCAGGCGATCTGGTCCGCTATGGCGGACGTGGCGGCCGGTAATTATTCCGACGTGCCGCTTCGCCTGAAGGACAGCCACTACAGCGGCGCAAAGAAGCTCGGCCGGGGCCTGGACTACAAATATCCGCACGAATACCCTAACAACTGGGTCGCGCAAAATTATATGCCGGATAAGCTGAAAGGCAAAACCTATTACGTATACGGAAACAACAAACTGGAAAAGGCGACGGAAGAGTACTGGAAGCGAGTGAAGGGAAAGACAGATGACAAAGAAGGAAAAAGCGCTGATAATCAATGACGAACTGAACAGGCTGTATCCTGAGGCGGCATGTTCGCTCACCTATACCAATCCGCTGGAGCTGATCATTGCGACCGTGCTCTCCGCACAGTGTACCGACGCGCGGGTAAATATCGTGTCCAAGGATCTGTTTGTACGTTACCGTACCGCTGAGGATTTTGCAGGCGCCGACCTGGACGAGCTTATGCAGATTATCAAACCCTGCGGCTTTTACAAAAACAAGGCGAAAAATATCCAGGGTCTCTGCCGCGCCGTCATCGAACGGTTCGGAGGCAGCATTCCCGGCACGATGGACGAGCTGCTGACCCTGCCCGGCGTAGGCCGCAAGACGGCGAACCTGGTACTCGGCACCGTTTTCAACGATCCCGGCATTGTGGCCGATACGCATTGTATCCGGCTCAGCAACCGGTTCGGGCTCTGCAACTCCGAAGACCCCGTCAAGGTAGAACAGCAGCTTACCGCCCTGATTCCGAAGCCGGAACGGCTCGTGTTCTGCCATAGGCTGATCTACCACGGCCGCGCCGTCTGCACAGCACGCTCGCCAAAATGCGGCGATTGTACGCTCGTTGCGCTCTGCGCTTATAAGCATAAGAATATATGACCCTGCTTTTGGGAGAATCCCGAAAACAGGCGGCGACGCGGCCAAGGCCGTCAACAAACTGTAATTTTGAGGAGACGACATATAATACGCCGTCTCCTCTTTTTCAATATGCAATCCCTGTCTCGTAATTTGCCAACATACGCGCCGTGTATAACGCATACCACTTTTCCCAAGATGCTAACGCTATAAAAGCGCTTGAGCCGCAGCATGAGCGCGTGCCATACTGCATGATTTTATTGTCCGGTCATAACGCCGGCTAGGCCGGGGGGACGCGGATTGGCCCTGCAAGGGCCTGTTCCCGGCAAACGGCTTTGACGCTAAATTTATTTCGCCCACGTTATCGACCGGCGCTATGTAAACGGGTGATTGCCGCGCTGACGGAAGCCGCTATTCTTGCACACGCCCTGTTCGCGGCGCGTTTCGCGCGGCGCCTGAATCGCATGTTTTGAACGGCGCTCGACTAAGCCGGTAGTTTTCAAAGCAAAAAAGGAGACGGCGTAAAAAGCCGTCTCCTTTTGATGGGAAAAATACGTCGTATTTATACGATCAATACATGCCGCCCATACCGCCGTCCATGCCGCCTGCAGGCATCGGCGCGGGGGGTTCCTTGATATCCGCAACGAGCGATTCCGTGGTCAGGACCATGGACGCAACGGACGCCGCGTTCTGCAGCGCGCTGCGGGTTACCTTTGCCGGGTCGATAATGCCGAAGGCAAACATATCGCCAAACACTTCACGGTATGCGTCGTAACCGTAGTTCTTTTCCGTAGAGTTGAGAATTTTGTCTACGATGACCGCGCCCTCAATCCCCGCGTTCGCAGCGATCTGATAAATAGGCGCGCGCAGCGCTTTGAGGATGATGGAAGCGCCGGTTTTCTCGTCGCCATCCAGGGACTCCAGCACAGCGTTTACAGCCGGGATCGCCTCGAGCAGCGCGACGCCGCCGCCTGCGACCATACCCTCTTCCACAGCCGCACGGGTCGCGGAAAGCGCGTCCTCAATGCGCAGTTTCTTTTCCTTCATCTCCGTCTCGGTCGCAGCGCCGACCTTAATCACCGCAACGCCGCCGGAAAGCTTCGCAAGGCGCTCCTGCAGCTTTTCCTTGTCGAACTCGGAGGTGGAATTTTCGATCGCAGCCTTGATCTGCAGAATACGCGCCTGAATCTGATCCTGCGCGCCCGCGCCGTCTACGATAATGGTGTTTTCTTTCTGCACCTTAACCTGGCGGGCACGGCCGCACTGGTCAATCGTGGCGTTTTTCAGTTCAAGGCCGAGTTCTTCGCTGATCACTTCGCCGCCGGTCAGGATAGCGATATCCTGCAGCATTTCCTTGCGGCGGTCGCCGAAGCCGGGGGCTTTGACCGCGACGCAGGTAAACGTGCCGCGCAGCTTGTTGACAATCAGGGTGGCGAGCGCCTCGCCCTCGATGTCTTCCGCGATGATTACAAGCTTTTTGCCGGTCTGCACAACCTGCTCCAGCAGAGGCAGGATGTCCTGAATATTGGAAATCTTCTTGTCGGTAATCAGGATATATGCGTCGTCAATCACGGCTTCCATCTTCTCGGAATCGGTAACCATGTACGGCGTAATATAGCCGCGGTCAAACTGCATGCCTTCGACGACTTCGCTGTAAGTCTCCGCCGTCTTGGACTCTTCGACGGTGATGACGCCGTTGGCGGAAACCTTCTCCATCGCCTCGGAGATCAGTTCGCCGATCACTTCGTCGCCGGCGGATATGGTCGCCACATGGGCGATATCCTTGCTGCCGGAAACCTTCACGGAATTCTTGGCAATCGCTTCTACCGCTGCGTCAACCGCTTTCTGAATGCCCTTTTTGACAATCATGGGATTGGCGCCGGAAGAGATATTTTTCAGCCCGTCGCGGATCATGATCTGCGCGAGCAGAGTCGCGGTGGTGGTGCCGTCGCCGGCCACGTCGTTGGTTTTGGTCGCGACTTCCTTGACAAGCTGCGCGCCCATATTCTCAAACGGGTCGTCCAGCTCGATTTCCTTAGCAATGGTCACGCCGTCGTTTGTGATCAGGGGCGCGCCGTATTTTTTGTCAAGCACGACATTGCGGCCTTTCGGGCCGATGGTGATCTTCACCGTATCGGCAAGTTTATCTACGCCGGTCTGAAGGGCTTTCCTGGCCTCTTCGCCGTAAACGATCTGTTTCGCCATAATTAAATCCTCCTATTCAGTCTTCGACGGTTGCGAGAATATCGCCCTGTTTTACAATGATATACTCCACGTCGTCAATTTTCACTTCGGTGCCGGAATATTTGCTGACAATGACCTTCTGGCCCTTCGCCACGGTCATCTCAACCTGCTTACCGTCCACAAGCCCGCCCGGGCCGACCTCGATCACTTCGGCCACCTGGGGCTTCTCCTGCGCGGAGGCCGTAAGAATAATGCCGCTCTTGGTCGTCTCTTCGGCTTCCACCATTTTGATGACGACTCTGTCTGCCAACGGTTTCAGATACATTGCAGAATCCTCCTTGTCTTATCCTTTTGTCGTTTAGCACTCAAGTGCCTCAAGTGCTAAAATCTATTACTTGTTATACCAAAACAATGGGAAAAAGTCAAGAGGGAAATGCGAAATTTTTAAAAATTTCGCATTTCCCTTGTCATTCCATATTTCCGAGTGCTAATTCCCTGCCGCTATACGGGCATGGCGGGCTCAAGTACGCGTTGCGGCGCGTTCATCCCGTCTGTAGCAGGCAGAATAAAACGCAGCGCGGCAGGCATTACCTCGACCGTGCAGGTGTTTCCCATCGCCGTCTCTCCGTCCGCGCACATAACGAAAGGCTTCGGCGACGATATGCGCACTCGTCTTGCGCGCCCCGTTTTCAGCAGCCTATTCAGCCCCTCGTGTCGGCCCGACTTGTACCTGCCGACAAACGTGGTCACCGTAAGGCGCGACATCCCCTTTGCGACAGCGACGTCCAGCAGCCCGTCCGTCACCTCCGCCCGCGGCGCAGCTTGAAACCCGCCGCCGTACACCCGGCCGTTCGCCGCGACGGCGAGCGTAGCCCGCCCTTCATAAAACAGCGCGTCGTCCAGTTCCACGCGGCAGCGGAAGGTAATCCGCTGTAAAAACGAATAGAACAGGGACGCAAAATAAGCGAGATTCCCGCTCATAAACTTCTTGAACCGGCGCACGTTATAGGCTACGTTCGCGTCGAATCCGCAGTTGACGATATTGATACAAACGCTGTCGTTATATCTGAGAATATCAATCGTCTCGCTCTCGCCATGGACAAGGGCAGCCAGATCCGCAAAGGGCAGCCCTGGAAACACCTTTATAAAGTCGTTTCCGGTTCCGGACGGATATGCTGCCAGCTCAACATTTTTGCAGTCGTAACAGCCGGCGAGCACCTCTCCCAGCGTCCCGTCGCCGCCGATCGAATAAATGCGCAGCGGCGTACCCCGCCGCGCATGGGCTCGCGCAATCTCCGTCGCATGCCTCGGGTACTCTGTCAGGGCGATTTCATAAGGCTCGTCCAAATCCGCGAAAATATGCTCGATCTCTTCTATGTACTGCCGGGACCGGTCTTTTATCCCGGCTGCCGGGTTGATAATAAACAGGTGCTTCAAAGCGCAGCCTCCCGCCTGACGCGATCAGACCGCAGGGGTCCGGACGCTTGTTTTCTGGTAAAGAACGGCCCGGAACGGATCGCGCCCCGGGCTGGTTGTCATACAATTTTGGATCTTTTCGCCTGTTGGCGAACCGTAATGGTATTGCCGAGCGGCGACTGCTTGCGCTTGCTCCGGTCCCGGAGCAGAACAGGCGGCTCCCCATCCGTTACGGTCCTGCCGGTAATCGTCACCTTATAAACTTCCTCGTCGGACGGCAGGTCAAACATGAGCTGGCGCATAAGCGATTCCATGATTCCGCGCAGGCCGCGCGCGCCCGTCTTGCGTTCCGCCGCTTTTTTTGCAATCGCGCGCAGCGCGTCGTCGGTCACGTCCAGTTCGACCCCGTCCATGCGGAACAGTGTCTGGTACTGCTTGAGCAGGGAGTTGCGCGGCTCGGTCAGAATACGGACGAATGCGTCCTCGTCCAACTGGTCAAGCGACACGATCACCGGAAGTCTGCCGACAAGCTCGGGAATCAGGCCGTATTTCACAAGGTCGTACGGTTCCGCTTTTTTCAGCAGGTTTTCCGCAGCTTTGGCCTTTTTGGATTTCACGTCCGCGCCAAAGCCCACGGAGAACTTGTCAGTGCGCTTTTCAATAATCTTGTCCAGGCCGTCGAACGCGCCGCCGCATATGAACAGGATATTGCGCGTATCGATCTGAATCAGGTCCTGGTGCGGATGCTTGCGCCCGCCCTGCGGCGGAACGCTCGCAACCGTCCCCTCCAGAATCTTCAGCAGCGCCTGCTGCACGCCCTCGCCGCTCACGTCACGGGTAATGGAGGGGTTTTCAGACTTGCGCGCGATCTTATCCAGTTCGTCGATATAGATGATGCCGTTTTCCGCGAGCTCCACATCGAAGTCGGCCGCCTGAATCAGGCGCAGCAGGATGTTTTCCACATCCTCGCCGACATAACCGGCCTCCGTCAGCGTCGTCGCGTCGGCAATGGCAAAGGGTACGTTCAGCGTCCGTGCAAGCGTCTCGGCGAGCATGGTTTTGCCGCAGCCCGTCGGACCCAGCAGCAACACGTTGCTCTTCTGCAGTTCTGCCTCGCCCGCCGGCTGCTCGTTTGCAATCCGCTTATAGTGGTTGTAAACCGCAACAGACAGGGAGACTTTCGCCTCGTCCTGATTGATGACGAATTCGTCCAGAATTGCCTTGAGTTCGGCAGGTTTCATCAGATTTATCTGTTTAGCACTGGACTTTGCCGGCCTGCCGATAATATCGCTGCACATGGCGACGCATTCGTCACAGATAAAGGCGTTGGCGCCTGCAATCAGACGGCCCACTTCGCTCTGCGACTTACCGCAGAATGAGCAGGACGCTTCGTCGTAGATCATATTTTTTGCCATTCAATACACACAATCCTTCTTGGACTAATTTATTCTCTCTGGTGTCTGTGCCGTCCCTTCAGCCCCGGGTTCCGCTTATTCCTTTGTGGCGATGACCTTGTCGATCAGCCCGTATTCCCTGGCTTCCTCTGGCGTCATGAAATGGTCGCGGTCGGTGTCGCGCTCAATCACTTCAAGCGGCTGCCCCGTATTTTTTGCCAGAATCCGGTTGAGACTCTCGCGCACACGCACGATCCGGTCCGAATGTATCTTAATATCGGACACCTGTCCCTGCAGACCGGACATAAGCGGCTGATGGATCAGAATCTCGCTGTTGGGCAGCGCCAGCCGCTTGCCCTTTGTGCCCGAAGAGAGCAGGAACGCGCCCATGCTCGCAGCGAGGCCGACGCAGATGGTGGAAACGTCGCACTTGATGTATTTCATCGTGTCGTAAATCGCCATGCCGGCCGTAATGGATCCGCCCGGGCTGTTGATATAAAAGTGGATATCCTTATCCGCGTCCTGTGCCTCCAGATACAGCATCTGGGCGACGACGAGTGAAGCCGTCACGTCGTTGACCTGATCGGAAAGCATGATAATTCTATCGTTGAGCAGCCGGGAATATATATCATAGGATCGCTCGCCGCGGTTGGTCTGCTCAATGACCATTGGGACTAAACTCATGGTTGCCACTCCTCTGTTTTTCGTCCATTCTAGTATGGACGGGATTTAAAATATTTATGCTTTGACAGAACGCTTGGTTGTAATCTTGGCGTTCGCCATCACGTATTTGAGCGCTTTGTCAACCGCTATGTCCTCTGCAAGGCGCTCGGAGGGGATAAAGTTTTTAATCTGCTCAAGATCCACCTCATACTGTTCGGACATGCGCTTGTATTCGGCTTCGATCTCCTCTTCATCCACAACAATGTTTTCCGCTTTCACAATTTCTTCCAGCGCAAGGCGGGACTTGACCGTCTTTTCCGCCGTCTCGCGGAATGTGGAGCGGAACTTTTCCATATCGCTGCCGGTGAACTGCAGATATGTCTCCAGATTCAGGCCCTGCTGACGCAGATTGCCGTCGTATTCCTGCACGATGCTGTTGATCTGGTTTTCGATCATCACGTCGGGCACATCCGCTTCCATGCCCTCGATTATCTTGGTGATGACCGCTTCTTCCGCCGCGCGCTCCGCACGGGCATGCGCGCGCTCCTCCATACCCTTTTTAATAGACTTTTTGTAGTCCTCCAGCGTGTCAAACTCGCTGACGTCCTTTGCGAACTCGTCGTTAAGTTCCGGCAGTTCATTGAACTTAATTTCAAAGATCTTCACCTTGAATACCGCCGGCTTGCCTGCCAGAGACTTCTCGTGGTAGTCGTCCGGGAAGGAGACGTTCACTTCCACATCCTCGCCGATGGATTTGCCGATCAGCTGCTCTTCAAAGCCCGGGATAAACTGCCCGGACCCGATCGTCAGACTGTACTTTTCGGCCTTGCCTCCCTCAAAAGCAACGCCGTCGACAAATCCCTCGAAGTCGATCACGACCGTGTCGCCGTCTTCAACAGGGCGGTCCTCCACGCTTACCAGCCGACCGTGGCTTCTGCGGATGCGCTCCATCTCCGCGTCCAGCTCCTCATCCGATACCTTGGAGGACGGTTTTTGCGCTTTGATCCCGACATATTCGCCAAGCTTCACATCGGGCCGTACAGGTATCTTTGCCTTGAACGTATAGCCGTTTGCATCCACCTTCTCAATTTCGACCTCGCCGCGGCCGACTGTGTCCAGACCCGCCTCGGCAACCGCTTCGTCATACGCCGCCGGATACGTCGCGTTCACCGCCTCTTCATAGAAAATGCCTTCGCCGAGCATTTTCTCTATAATTTTGCGCGGGGCTTTGCCCTTGCGAAAACCCGGAATATTGATCCTGCTCGCGTTTTTTGCGAAAGCAGCGTCGACCGCTTTCTGGAAAACCTCCGCTTCTACTTCGATCTCCAGCTCCACGATGCTCTTCTCCAGCTTTGTAACGCTGTTCAGTTTCATTCAATCGTCCTCCAGTTTTATATGTTCATTTCGCATTTTACATAGTTATTTATTTTACCATGAGTTTATACGTTTTGCAAGTACCTAACCCCTCTACTTTTCCCGAATCGCCGTATTTTCAGAAGGGAAAACGGCTGCGCGGCTTTGTAACGTCGTTTTTCGCTTACACGCGCGCCCTGGCGACGCTGTAAATGCGTACACACCCCAGGACAAAGCGCATGTGCCGTGGCGTCACAAATCAAAACGAGCGAATAAACGCGAACCGGAACGGGTTTATACGGCATCTATATTAACCAGCGATCAAAATTGTTAAATATATGGTCCATATGCCTTGAAATATAAAATATGCTTGACATTATTGCTTTTAAATGGCATAATAAATTCAGTTAATTTTACTTCAAAATCAACTATAAAAGGGATGACAGTGTTGAATATCTATACAGCCTATCGTGAAAAATACAGAGCGGAGCTCGATGAAAACGTAATCGCTTTCTGGCTGAAATACGGAAAAGATACGGAACATGGCGGCGTATATACTTGCCTTGATAAAACCGGGACGCTCTACTGCACAGACAAATCGGTCTGGATGCAAGGCCGCTGCGCGTGGATGTTTTCCTATCTGTGCGGCCTGTATGGCTACAGAGAAGACTACCATGCGTTTGCTAAAAGCTGCCTTGCTTTTCTGGACGCCCACTGCATTGACCCGCAGGACGGACGCATGTATTTCTCCGTAACGGGTGACGGACAACCGCTGCGCAAACGCCGTTATTTCTTCAGCGAGACGTTTTATATCATCGCATGCGCTGAGTATGCCGCTGTATTCGGCGATGAAACCTATATGGAGAAGGCGCGCCGGTATTACGACTTTGTCATGCGTATCTACCGCGATCCAGGCGCAGACCCATATAAAATCACGCCCAAATATCAGCCTGGCGTCCGGCCGTCCAAAGCGTTTGCCGAGCCCATGATTTTGCTCAACGTATCCCATATTATGAGCCGCTGCGACAGTGCAAACGCAGCGAAGTATGACGCAGCAGCCAAAGAGCTTACCGAAACGATCCTGCAGCTTTTTTACAAACCGGAACTGAAAGCATTGCTTGAGACGACGGGCCCCAACGGCGAATTTTTGCGCAATGCGTTCGGCGGCCGCACAATGAACCCCGGCCATGCCATAGAGGGCGTCTGGTTCCTCGTCACGCAGGCCAACAAAACGGGCGACAAAGCGCTTTTGGAAAAGGCGGAGAATATTTATGCCTGGGCTATGGAGCGCGGCTGGGACCGTACGTACGGCGGCATGTTTGCATTTGTGGATGTGCTTGGCTTCCCGCCTGAGGCGCTGGAGCACGATATGAAGTTGTGGTGGCCCACCTGTGAAACCATCATCTCCTCGCTCATGCTTTTTGAGGCGACCGGACGCCAAGAGTATTGGGAGAACTTTGTAAAGGCGGATTCCTTCGCATTCTCCTTTTTCAGCGACCGCGAGGGCGGCGGCGAATGGTATGGCTATCTGCACAGAGACGCGACCCCGACACTGCCCGCCTGCAAGGGAAATCTTTTTAAAGGTCCTTTCCACGTGCCGCGCATGCTCTCGATCGCTGAACGCTGCCTGGCTCGCCTGGAAGCGAAGCAGGCGGATTGATGCGCTTGCTACCGTGCGGATGTCGCTGTCAATATGCATCACCCACCCCCAAAATCCGGCGCGCATGCGCCGGATTTTTTCGGTTCTGCTTCTCCATACGCTTGACAGGCGGGACAGCAAATGCTCAAGGTGCTCGCAAAGATACGACGCACGGTACCGTTGCGGGTTTTTCCCTGGAATAACCTTGACAATTCACCCCGCTCTTGGTATGATTATAAAGCCTGTGTATTGGGATGTAGCCAAGCGGTAAGGCAACGGACTTTGACTCCGTCACGCGTGGGTTCGAATCCCGCCATCCCAGCCACGTCGGAGCAAAGTCCGCTTTGCTCCGGCTTATTTTTATGCCTGCGGCTTCAAAATAAGCCATCCGCCCGCGCCTCTGCTCCTCCTTTGCGCAAAAGGTCACGCTCGGCTCGCCTGCTCGGTTGCAAGCGTCCTCGCGACGGCTCGCTGTCGCTACCAACCTTTTGCGGGTTCGAGTCCGACACTCAAAGATGGGATGGCATATCTTTTACCGCCGATTTACGCGTCGGAGCAAAATCCCTTTGTTCCGGCTTATTTTTATCTTCGGAAAATGCATATTTTCCGCCCGCGCCTCTGCTCCGCTCCCCTAATATTAAAGTTTTTCTTTAACCACATTAGGTCTACTAATACAGTGGCAATTCTTGACAACATGGACTATTTTGTGTTATTATTTTATTCCAAAGATGTGTGGTGGTGTGCTTTATGCCAATAGATATGAAAAATATTATTTCTGAAACGTTTATGACAATGGTTCAGAAAAAAGGGATCGATAAAATAACGGTTAAAGCATTGATTGATGCCTGCAATATTTCCCGACAGACCTTTTATTATCATTTCCAGGATATAATGGAGGTAATTGAATGGTCAATGGAGAGAGCCACTCAAAAAATGCTTGCGCGTAGCCTGGAAACGGAATCGCCAGAATATGCGATAGGCGTTCTTATTTCTGCTGCAATGGAAAACCGTACGCTGATCCGCAGACTACTTGCTTCTCAAAAGCGTGAGCAAATAGAAAAAGTGTTTGTACAGGCAGTAAGGACGTATCTTCAGAATCTGATCCGTAATAAAGCCAATGGACTTGCCCTGTACTATTCTGATATGGAACTAGCTTTGGATTTTTGGGCTTTTGGAATATCCGGACTGCTCTTTAAATACTGTGAGCAGGAGCAGGTCGACGTGAAAAGTATGGCGCAACAAATATGTCGGCTTCTACCTGAGAAGATTGACAGTAAAGAAGACGTGTCATATAGCAACGCGAATTGAAAATTATATCCGTCGTCACACGTACTAATGAAAAACAAGAAAACTCTATGAATGGAACATCCTGATGCATAGAGATCATTTTCTTATAAATAATTCATTACATGTTGATATCATTCGCAAGAATTGTAATGTGAAAAGCATAACCGGCGCGAAGAACCGCGCCGGTTATGCTTTTTTATTGCTGATTTTATAGACATATTCATCTTATTTACCAGTACCACTACCGGCCCTTTACGCTCTTGATGCCAGAACAAAAAGGCATCATTCCATATACTGAGAGAACCATTTCTGCGTGAGCTGGAAATAGTGTTTATACAGAATGCCGAAGCGGTAAGGATATCTTGGCGCCCAAGGTTTTGTCCGTCCGCAGAAATGAAGAACCGACGTATTCGCGATCACCCAGTCCATATCTGTTTTCCCGGAACTGCGCAGAAGATAACTGTTATAGTTGCGGGCGGAATAGTTCCAGACAGCATCATCCAACGGTAAAATCCGCTTCCAATACATGGCATTGAGAATATCCTGATCGGGTAAGAACAAATCTGCCTTATGTTTCTCAGCATAAGCGAAAATATCTTTCGGGACAATTTCTTTTCTGCATCTGCTTAAATCCATCAACAGAACACCGGAATTATAATAATTACTGTTGGTACGCAGCCTTAGACGGTTAACACTGTTCGCAAATTCTGTAATACCGGTATGCGACGCCGCGGCAAAAAGATGCCCTTTTAAATCCAAGTCCCACAGAGGGCGCAAAGAATTTATTACCAGGATATCAGGATCCAGGTATAAAATCCTGTTCAAATTCTCCGGCAGCAGATGTGGCGCCAGCAATCTATAATACATTTCCCGGGGATAGCGCTTTGTGACAGGAGCGTCTTTAAAAAACACGGGATCTACCCGCACAGGAAACAACGTATATCCAATCGTGCGGCACTGTCTTTCCACAATCGCTAGCTTTTCTGCAGGTATACCGCTGTGCATCAGATACAGGTGCACCGTTTCCCTCGAATTGTTAACCTTAACCGAAGTCAGCAGTACCTGCAGCTGGGTCAGATAATTTTGGTCCAAAGTAACCAGCAGCCGCATGGCGCCTGTCTTCGTTTCCTTATCTTCGCATCCCAAGATTGCTCACCGCCAGCACCAGATAATCGACGCCCATCAAAATCAAATAACAGCCGATGATATAGCTGACCGTGAAAAAGGACAGCATTGGATATAAGATCATGACAAAACCCAACAGCAACCCGAGAATATTTGCAATCAGGGTAAAGCAATAGTATCCGGTACCCGCTGCTATACGAATCATGGAAAGATGCGTCAGGCGGGAAATACAGTGCGCTATAAACCAAATCGGGAACAGGATTACCATCGCCCATTTGCCTGCGCCCGGATTAAATAGCAACAGGACGCCGGCAAGGATGCTTATAATGCCTGACACAAGGGAAACTGCCGGGCCAAAGCCAGTATGCCGTTCCATTTTTGCATAGAATACGATATCTGCAATTCCGGTGACTACCGCCAGGATTCCATAAACAAAAACAATTCCTGTCAATGCGCTGGATGGTTGTATAAAAGTTAAAACCCCAAGTACTATCAGAATTATTCCTATAATGAGTTCTATCCACCCGGATGCCGATCTTCTTTTCATATGTAAAACCTCCAAGAATTTATCTGTTCTGTAAATAGGATAACAGATATATTGAAAAAACAAAACTTGCACTTTTCAGTTTTGTATTTACACAAACGCCAAAGTGTCAGTCTTTTTTACACATTATTATTTTTGTCTATACAGATATTGAAAACTGCAAGTGGCAGATTCCAGCGCAGTCTGATATAACTAAAAAGGATAATCGAAACTGGGGAAGGAGTCTTGGTTATGAAACTGAATGAAGGGATGTTTGCGATTAAGCTGTATGAACTGGAGCAGCAATACGGACGAATGCAAAGCCGTCTGCGGCTCTGTCAGCAGGAGAAACATTCCAAAATTCAGAAGGAATTGCAAAAGGCGATTGACGAGTACAGAGAAAATGAGATACTGCTGCAGAAAAGCGTGGAGGGCAGCCGGTCGCAGGCAGTCGCGGCGCTGGCAAGCGCCCAACTGGATTATTACCGAACAGTGAGAAAAATACTGGAGCAGTCGCTTCCGGTATATCTGCGAAGTGAAGCCGGTACGTGTTTGGAGGATAAAACCGAAGCAGTCGCGCTTTATGCAGAATACGCCATCGACTTTGCAGTACAATCAATGCGTTATGCGTTGATTGCGGCATTCAATGCCATTGATCTGCAAATGACCGCAGAAGAACGAAAGGAGTATAAACAGGATGAAACAAAATAGATGGATCCTGCCCGCAGTCCTTGCCGGCGCCGCAGTCCTCGCCGGATTTATAACGTGGCAGTCTGTTGAGCGCCGGAGAGTCCTGCAAAAGAAGCAGTCGGTACAAGTGTTGGATGACGCATACAGGAAACATTCCGATGTTGAGGAGGAATGCCGCGATGAATGAAGTGAAAAAGCCGAAAAAACCATTGATTTATTATTACGCCATCGTGCTTCTGGCACTGCTTCTTTTTAATTTCTTGGCTATGCCCTGGCTGATGCAGCGGCAAATCCAGCAGGTGGATTACGGCACTTTTATATCCATGACGGAAAACGGAGAAATTGGCCAGGTGGAAATCCAGGCCCAGGAGAATCAGATCATTTTTACCGATAAGGACGACACGGCCGTCTATAAAACCGGCATGGTGGACGATCCTGATCTGACGCAGCGTCTTTATGATTCCGGAGCGAAGTTTTCTGGCGAAATTATCGAACAGATGTCTCCTCTGCTGAATTTTCTGCTGACCTGGGTGCTGCCGATTGTCATTTTCGTCGGTATTGGACAGTATATGTCCAAAAAGCTGATGGAGCGGGCAGGAGGTTCCAATTCCATGACTTTTGGCATGGGGAAAAGCAATGCCAAGGTGTATGTGAAATCCTCTGAAGGCATTCGGTTCTCTGATGTGGCGGGTGAAGACGAAGCCAAGGAAAACTTGGCCGAAATTGTGGACTACCTGCACAATCCGAATAAATATAAGGAAGTGGGCGCATCCATGCCGAAAGGTATTCTGCTGGTGGGCCCGCCCGGAACCGGTAAGACAATGCTGGCCAAGGCGGTGGCCGGCGAAGCCAACGTACCGTTTTTCTCCATGTCCGGCTCGGAATTTGTGGAGATGTTCGTGGGCATGGGCGCGGCAAAGGTACGTGACCTGTTCAAACAGGCCAAGGAAAAAGCGCCTTGTATCGTCTTTATTGATGAGATCGACGCGATCGGTAAAAAAAGGGACGGTCAGCTCGGCGGCAACGACGAGCGGGAACAGACCCTCAACCAGCTACTGACTGAAATGGACGGCTTTGAGGACAACAGCGGCGTTATCCTTTTGGCCGCCACAAACCGTCCCGAATCTCTGGATCCGGCACTGACGCGGCCCGGCCGGTTTGACCGTCGAGTCCCCGTAGAACTGCCCGACCTGAAGGGTCGTGAGGAAATCCTGAAGGTTCACGCCAAGAAGATCAGGCTTGCGCCGAACGTGGATTTCAGTAAAATTGCCCGTATGGCGTCCGGTGCTTCGGGTGCAGAACTGGCCAATATCATTAACGAGGCGGCGCTGCGCGCCGTGCGGGATGGACGGAAAGCCGTTGAGCAGGCGGATCTGGAGGAGAGCATTGAGGTGGTCATCGCCGGTTACCAGAAAAAGAACGCTATTCTGACGGATACGGAGAAAAAGATTGTGGCCTATCATGAAATTGGGCATGCACTAGTGGCCGCTTTGCAGAATCATTCCGCTCCTGTCCAGAAAATCACGATTGTTCCCCGCACTTCCGGTGCTTTGGGGTATACCATGCAAGTGGACGAAGGCGAGCATTACCTGATGAGCAAGGAGGAAATTGAGAATAAGATTGCCACTCTGACAGGCGGGAGAGCGGCTGAGGAAATCGTGTTCGGTTCTGTCACCACCGGCGCCTCTAACGATATTGAACAGGCTACCAGACTATCCCGGGCCATGATCACCCGCTACGGGATGAGCGAACAATTCGATATGGTTGCCATGGAGACCGTCACCAACCAGTACCTGGGCGCAGACACCTCGTTGAGCTGTTCTGCTGAGACGCAGACGCAGATCGATAAACAGGTGGTGGCGCTGGTAAAGAAGCAGCATGAAAAGGCACGGCAAATTTTGACGGATAACCGGCGAAAGCTGGATGAATTAGCGGCGTACTTGTATGAAAAGGAAACCATTACCGGAGAAGAATTCATGTCCATATTAAATTCGTAAAGGAGCAAGCGCCATGAAAACCGCTGTTGTGGACGTAGGGGGAGGACTCCGGGGCGTTTACGCCGCCGGCGTTTTGGATCGCTGTCTGGAGGATGGAATATATTTTGACGCAGGCATTGGCGTGTCCGCCGGCAGCGCCAATATCGCCTCCTATATAGCCGGACAGAAGGGCCGGAATTATCAGTTTTACACCGAATATTCCGTACGCAGGGAATATATGAGTTTACGCAATTTTTTGTTTCGGAAAAGCTATATTGATCTGGATTATATATATGGTGTTACTTATAATACAGACCTTCTGGTCTATACCGAAAATGTTGACGGCACGATCCTTCGCTCCGATTCCCGGGAGCTTATGCAGGATCTGTTGCTGGAGTATTTCGGACTGGATATGTCGTCCATGCTGGGGCTTGGTGAAGAATATGGAATAACGGACAGTATGAGTGTTCTTTCCTCATTTTCGCCGGCTGGAAGCTCCATGGTTCTGTGGCAGGAAATGTTGCCGGGAGATAATGGGAAGCTAGTCAATTCTCTTTTGGAAAGTCAGTATGACGTAGTATACGGTTCCTGGCCGACGGAGTACAACGAAATCGTACTAGTACTGGATGAAAACAATGAGCTGGACGATATGTCGCTGTATGCATTGGGATTAAAGTCCGAAGAAGAGATCGACGCCATTATGGAAGCTGCCATCCATCAGTCTGAAGTGGAGGTGGATGCGAAACAATGGTCCTATGAGGATATCTGCAATATGGAATTTAAGACCATCCTGAATTCCGACTGCTATGCGTTGGACGATATAACCGGCCTGTATGTCGATCTGCGGGAAACTGACGCCGGGTTAAAATATCTTTACGACAATGGAATCACGCTGAAAGTATCCGGGATTATACGGCCCAATGAGGATGCTGTCTCCACCATGCTCAGCGGATCTATCGGCTACACAAGCGCGCTGACCGAATATATTATCGAACATTCCCGGACGTCCGCCGCCGCAGAGGCGCAGTTAAACGACCCGAATACGGATATTTTTACAGGCCTCCCCTTCCGGGAAAGCACTGCTGACCTGACAGCAGCGCAAAAGGAAGCGGATTTGCGGGAGTATATTTCCGGTCTTGACGAAAGCGGCCGCGCTGCGGCATATGTCCAGATTATGAGCATCCCCGATCAGGAGCAGGTGGACGGAGCCGTATCGCAGGCTGTCGCTTCCATGACCCGCGCCGATATGGAGGAAACGCTGGGGCAGAGCCTCAGCCAGCAGGCTGGGCTGACTGAAGCGGAAATCCAGGAATACATCTCCGCCATGAACGACGACGATTTATCCGAACTGTTCACACAGATAGCCGAGGCGCAGTTTCGGGTACAGTATGCCGCGCAGATAGAGACTGAAATGGCCGCAATGAGTACGCAGCAGCTGGCGGCGGCATTGGATATGGCGATGGACGCCTACACGACTGAGCAATGCGCTTTCTATTACGATGAAATTCTGGTATTTTCCGAGTCCAGTTATGAGGACAATTTGCAGAAACTGGGGTATGTGGATTTGGACGACCCCGCGTCGATCAACATCTACGCTTCCTCCTTTGAAAACAAGGAGATCGTCGAGCAGGCGATTGCAGATTATAATGCTTCTGTGACCGGCCTTGAGCAGATACAGTATACGGATTATGTGGGCTTGATGATGTCCTCCGTCACTTCCATCATCAACGCCATTACCTATGTCCTGATTGCCTTTGTGGCCGTTTCTTTGATTGTCTCCTCTATCATGATCGGCGTCATTACCCTGATTTCGGTACAGGAGCGCACGAAGGAAATCGGGATCCTGCGCGCCATCGGCGCCTCCAAGCGGAACGTTTCTTCCATGTTCAATGCGGAGACTCTGATTATCGGGTTCACCTCCGGCGTGCTGGGGATTCTCATTACCTATCTGCTGTGTATCCCCATCAATATGATCCTTCATCATTTCACTGGCATTAGTACCCTCAATGCCTATCTTCCGCCATGGGTAGCTGTAATCCTGATTGTAATCAGCATGGCGCTCACCCTGTTCTCCGGGATTATTCCCTCTTCAAGCGCTGCGAAAAAAGATCCGGTAGTAGCGCTGCGCGCCGAGTAACTTTTATAAACAACGCCGGGCCGGTATGGGTATGATATGCAATCCGGGTTTCGGATACAACGACAAAAATCGGTAGCTGCGTCGGGAAAGGCGGGCGCAAAGTGGGAACGGTTCTTCAGTGCGGGCCTGCAATGTAAACATATTAGCCCGGGGCTCGGTATCCCTGTGCGGAAAGAACAGAATTTGTGATGATGCTCGCGCCCCGAAATCAGATAAAACGTCGATTATATGGACCATTTGCGCCGCCTGTGGTCTGTCTATCCCGACGTATGGCGCGCTTGTCTCCCTTCCTGTAGATGATAAATCGGACTGGACATATAAACGGGCGCGACACGCATTCGGCATACGCCGTATATTTTTGCAGCAAGACGCATCGTCGCGGCTATCTGCCTTTGCAGGGCACGGAACATCCGGAGCGCGGCGGGGGACGAGTCCGAATATAAGAGTGCGGGCGGACGGAGCGCATCAAGAGCTCCGCCCGCCCGCTTGCGGTCAGGTCCGGGGTGCGTCAGAATCACGTTCGCTTGCTTCATATTCGAGCGGACCTGTAAATACGACTTTTATTAGGACTGCTGCGCTGTCTTGTAAAAACACGGTTTTGCGGGAGTGAACCTCACGCGCGACCTGCCAAAAGACCGCTGCTGCCAAAAGGAACGAATCCGGCCGTACATATGGCGCTGACGAAACGGGATCTGCCGCGCGGGCCCGGACGTAAAGCCAATGCGTGGGAAATACATGCCGGCTGTTCGGATTGGGCAGGGCGCGGTTCATTCGTATTTCAGCCAAGTATCGTAAGGGGCACAAGAATAGGCGCCGGCCGGCCCATGCACTGCAGATCGGCGATCAGGCGGTTGGCGGGGGCGACCGTTTCACCTGCGACGATGGTAAAATCGACAAAGGCATGTTCCGTATGCGCCGACTGCGGCGCGGCGGTAAACAGGCCGCTGCGGCCTTCGACATGCCAGCCCTCCGGCACAACCCAGCGGAGCTGGAAGTGCTTCTGATTCTCCATCTTTTCAGGGATAACCGTAATCCGACCCTGCAGCGAACCGCCCGGCGTTATAATGGGTTCGCTTTCATATTCGACAAGTACGGCCGCATAACAGTTGGAAACGGTATAGGAATAGCGGGAACGCTTGAACATGGCATCCACAAACGCGCTGCCCATAAATGCCTGTGCAGACCAACCGCTGAAATCATCAGGGCCGTCGGTCAGCTCCATTCTGGTTTCACCCTTCGCTACGCTCCAGTTGTCCGTACGGTTTGCGGCCGGGATGAGGTTCATGACGCTTTGGGTGAGCTGCGCGCAGGTGGCGGGGAAAAAACCGGTGCCGCGGATGATGGCGACGGTGAGAATGCTGTCCCCGATATACTGCCGCCAGTCGTCCGGAATGCCGGACGTGCCTTTCATGATGCCGAGCAGCGCGCCGACAGTCGCGCCGGTGCAGTCGGTGTCGTCTCCGCAGTTAATGGCGAGAATCATGGACTTTTTGAAGTCGCATTCGCCGTAGAGCAGGCCAAGGATGACAAACGCCACGTTTGCCGGGGCCTGGAACCAGCCGAGGTCTGCGCTGTCTTCGACGAGCTGTTCGCGGACCGTTTTCCAGTCAAGTCCCGTTTTATGACCGTCGAGCACGATACGAACACTGCGCGCAACGCGGCAGTCAGCCGGGATTTTGGACAGGCCGATTTCGATTATGGTGTGTATGTCGTCGATTACAAACGCCGCGCTTTCCATCGCTGCGACAAAGATGGCTGCGTAACTGCCTTCGCCGAAGCCATGGTCCACGCATGCGTCTTCAAACGCATAGCGTATGGCGCGATCCGGATCGCCGGGGAATACGGAAGCCCAGATCTCAGTGCGGATCCATGCGCCGTTGGAGTGTTTCCACTCCTCGTTGTGCACCTCGCCCGAAAGCGGGGGCAGAATGCCGGTCGCCATATTTGCCTTGCACACGCCGTATTCGTTCCAGCACGGGCCGACATAGCTCATCCAGTATTCGCCCAGCACTTTGGCGTCTATTCTGTCGATTCCCACCTCGTCCATAGCGCGCAGCCATACAAGCTGCAGGTCCAGATCGTCGTTGGGCAGGGGCTCGCCCGGCGGCGTGGCAAATCCCTCAATATCGTTGAGCTCGCGGGAGCCTTCATAGGGCCCGCCCATGGTGCCGCCGATGTTTTTACCGATCCAGCAGGCGTAAATTTTGTCATAGAGCCGGTCCTTATTGAATTTAAGCATAAACATTCCTCCTTCTCGAATACGGATTACACGGATTACAAAGTTATTATACAAATAAAAACCCCGCCATTCTATGTGAAAAGGAGCGTAAACCATGCGGAATTGTCCGAATGCAGACTTGCCGGCCATCTATGTGGACGCGGTTGCCTGCGGCTGTTCAGCCCCCGCCAGGATCAACTGCAGGACAATTCCGATCGAGATATACGAGGTGGATTGCCTCCGTTGCCCCAGCGCGATGGAGATTGGCCTGTGCGAAAGCGGCGAAGGGTTCTGTTATATGGGAAATGAGGTATATGCCTTTCAGGCTGGCGATGTGCGGATCGCGTTTCCCTTGCAGCGGCATTTGTCGCGCAGTGCGACATGCGCCACAAGCAGCTGATATTGGCGCGTGCTCGACTGCATCGCCTTTCTGGAGCGGGGAGAATTTGCAGACATGCCGGGATAGAGGGCTGGCGCAGTACGCAGATGGCGCTGCGCGGTATTTTTACAAAGCGGGAATATCCGGAGATCAACCGGCTTGTCAAGGCGCTGCTTCTGCGCGTATGGGACGTGGCGCGGGAAGCGCCGTATTGCGGCGAGCTCGTCTTTTCCGTATACGCTGATTCTGGAGCTGCTGCGCGCATCTCCTGTGGCCTTCCGGAGCTCTCGCTGCCGCGTAGCAAAAAACTGCTCGACGTTTCGCCCGCGCTTACAGTATCCGCCAGGCTGTCGCGAGGAGAGAGGCGGTGCGGACAGCCGAGCTGGCGGCCGCCCGTGCAATGAGCGATACGAATTTTCGACGCGTGTTTTGCGAGGGGTCTGCCGCCGAAGAAAATACATAGTGAAGCGCCCTGAAAAAGGCGGGACATCCGCTTCTTTGCAACGGACCGGACAATTCTGGCGGTGGGCAAACAGGCGGGGTTTTCAGACGTTTCAGGGTTCAACCAGCCAGTTTATGCGGAAAAACGGGATAACGCCCAGCCAGCGCCATAAGAACAACCGTGCATGAATACGGGCGGGCGCATATGAACGCCACTGCAAAAGAGGACGCTTTTTCAGACAAAAAGCGTCCTTGAATTTATGCCCGAAATGGGGATACAGTAGGGGACAGAAGGGTAATTTTTCTAAAGGAGGGGCGGACATATGCAGTACCATCTTGCGATCGACATTGGCGCGTCCGGCGGCAGGCACGTGCTCGGCTGGGTGGAGGACGGCAAAATCCATATGGAGGAAATATACCGGTTCCCAAATCAGATGGTCAGAAAACACGGTCGGCTGTGCTGGGACGCAGACCGGATTTTCCGGCATATTCTGGACGGTATGAAGCAGTGCGCTGAAAGCGGTAAAATTCCGGCGACGCTGGGTATCGACACCTGGGCGGTGGATTTTGTATTATTGGACCGCGCGGGGGAACGGCTTTGCGACGCCGTCGCCTATCGCGACGGGCGGACGGAGGGCATGGCGCAGTTGCTGGAGCAAAAGCTGCCCTTTGCAGAGCTCTATGGCGAGACGGGTATCCAGAAACAGCCGTTCAACACAATTTATCAGCTTTTGGCATTGAAACGGGAATCGCCGGACTTGCTGGAGCATGCCGAGAGTTTTCTAATGCTTCCGGACTATTTTCACTTTCTTCTGACAGGGGAAAAACTGCAGGAGTATACAAACGCGACCACCACCTCGCTCGTCAACGCACGGACGGGCCGGTGGAGCGAAGCGCTTCTGGAGCGCGTTGCGCTGCCCGGCCGCCTGTTCGGTCCGCTCTCCATGCCCGGAACGCCGGCGGGGACGCTGCGTGCGCAGGTTGCGGCGCAGGCGGGCTTCAACTGCCGCGTCGTCCTGCCTGCGACGCACGATACGGCGAGCGCGTTTCTCGCCGCCGCGGCCGGTGAGGGCAGTATTGTCCTTTCCAGCGGCACCTGGAGCCTGATGGGCGTGGAGACGGAGCGACCCGTCCTGTCGGATGATGCGCGGCGCGCCAACTATACCAACAGCGGCGGATACGGCGGGCGGTTTGCATTTCTGAAAAATATCATGGGGCTGTGGATGCTGCAGCGCGTGCGCGACGAAGCTGCGGAGCAGCATAGCTACACGGCGCTTTCGGCTATGGCGGAGCGCGCGGCGTTCCCTTCGTCCGTACCCTGTAACGACAGCCGGTTTTTAGCGCCCGCTGCTATGACGCTAGAGATACAGGATTGCTGCCGTGAGAGCGGGCAGGCGGTCCCACGGACGCTGGGTGAGACGGTCTCGGTCGTTTACAACAGCCTTGCGGAATGCTACCGGCAGACTGCGGAGGAATTGGAGCGGATTGCAGGCAGGCGGTTCTCGACGGTCCGCATAGCAGGCGGCGGGTCTAAGGACGGCTATCTGAACCGACTCACAGCGGCGCGGACGGGCAAACGCGTTCTGGCGGGGCCGGCGGAAGCGTCCGCGCTGGGGAATCTGCTCGCGCAGATGCTGGGCACGGGCGAGTTTGAGAGCGTGGCGGCGGCGCGGGCTTCCGTCGCCGCGTCGTTCCCGCTGGGAACGGTTGACTCATAACGGTCGTATATCCCATGAAAAATACAGAGGAGGATACATTGTGAATTACGAAGAGGCAAAAAAAAGCTACGCCGCATACGGCGTTGACACGGACGGAGCGCTCGCCGCGCTCGATCAGATCCCCATCAGTATCCACTGCTGGCAGGGGGACGACGTGCTTGGGTTCGAGGACCGGAGCCGGGGACTCTCCGGAGGCATTCAGACGACAGGCAACTATCCCGGCCGGGCCCGGACGCCCGCCGAACTGATGGCGGACTTTGACGAAGCGCTGACTCTGATCCCGGGCAAGAAACGGCTGAGCCTGCACGCCTCCTACGCCGTGTTCGACGGGGCGCCGAAAGCAGACCGGGACGCGATTGCGCCGGAGCATTTCCGGCCCTGGGTGGAGTACGCGCGCGCACGCGGACTCGGGCTCGATTTCAACCCCACTTTTTTCAGCCATCCCATGGCGGAGTCGGGATTCACCCTTTCAAGCCAGAACCGGGAAGTCCGCGCTTTTTGGGTGCGGCACGGGATCGCCTGCCGCGAGATCGCGGCCTATTTTGCGGCGGAGCTTGGCACGCACTGCCTTTGCAACGTGTGGATCCCGGACGGGCTGAAGGACGTGCCTGCCGACCGGCTTTCGCCGCGTCTGCGCCTGAAAGAGAGCCTGGATGAGATTTTTGACAAGTCGCTGCCCGGCGTCGTCGACAGCGTCGAGAGCAAAGTATTCGGGATCGGCGTGGAATCGTACACGGTTGGATCGTCGGAGTTTTACGCCTGCTACGCCATGGGCCGGCCGGGCGTTTATCCGCTTTTGGACAATGGGCACTATCACCCGACGGAAAAGGTAAGCGATAAGATTTCAAGTATGCTTGTGTACTTTGACAAGCTTCCGCTGCATGTCACCCGGCCGGTGCGATGGGATTCCGATCACGTGGTGTTGCTGGAAGACGAACTAATTGAGATTGCAAAGGAGCTTGTCCGCAACGACGCGCTGGACCGGGCGCTGATCGGTCTGGATTTCTTCGACGCGTCCATCAACCGGATCGCCGCGTGGGCCACCGGCACGCGCAGTATGCAAAAGGCGTTGCTGTACGCGCTGCTGCAGCCGAACGAGCGCCTGCGCAGGATGCAGGAGGAGATGGACTATACGGGGCTGATGTTGCTGCAGGAGGCGCTGAAAACCCTGCCGTTCGGCACGGTATGGGAACGCTGGTGTGAAAAGCAGGGCGCGCCGGTGGAACAGGCGCTTGCGGCGCGGATTCAACAGTATGAACAGCGCGTGCTGCGAAAGAGGGGCTAGGTATGGAAATACTGGAACGGGACATTGTGGCCGGCTTTTTGCGTATGTGCGACGATGGATGGGCGCAGGGCTGGCATGAACGCAACGGCGGGAACCTGACCTGCCGGCTGCTGCCGGACGAAGTTGCGGACATGGAACCATGGCTGCACGCGCCGCAGCGATGCGCGCCGCTGGGCGTGTGCGCGCCGGCGCTCGCAGGCCAGTATTTTCTGACGACGGGCAGCGGCAAATATTTTCGGAACGTAATGCGCGCGCCGCAGGAGAATGTCGGAATCGTACGGGTCGATGAAGCTGGAAGCGGATATGGGATTGTCTGGGGGCTGGAGGGGGACGGCCGCCCTACAAGCGAACTGCCAAGCCATCTTTTAAACCACAGCGTGCGGCTGCGTGCGTCGAACGGGCACGACCGCGTGATTTACCACGCGCACACGCCGGCGCTGATCGCCATGACGTATGTTACGCCCTTGACAGACAGGGATTTTACGCGTATTCTATGGAAAAGCGCTACCGAGTGCCCGGTGGTGTTTCCTGCGGGGGTTGGCGTCGTTCCCTGGATGGTGCCGGGCGGGCCTGAGATCGCGCAGGCGACGAGCCGGAAGATGGAGCAGTACGACGCAGTCGTCTGGGCGCACCACGGCCTGTTCTGCGCGGGGCCGGACTACGATTCGGCTTTCGGATTGATGCACACGATTGAAAAGGCGGCGGACATATTCATGCGGGTGCAAAACTGCGGGCTGGAACTGCGGCAGACCATAACCGACGACGGATTGCGGGACATTGCAGATGCGTTTGGCGTGGCGCTCAACGGGGCGTTTCTGGACTAGGCGCGGGCGGCGCTGTCCGCGCCGCAGAGGAGGGGTGCGTATGCATGCGCGGCTGATGGAAGAGCTTGAACGAATTACGCCGGAGGAGCGGCGGATTCTGGACGGACGCGCCGCAATCGACAGGGAACTGTACATGGAAGGGACGGAGGATACAGTCAGCCACCAGAAACTGCTGGCGTCCGGCCGGCTGATCGCGCTGCGGGGGCATACGCGGTTTGTGCATTTCCCGCCGCATACGCATGATTATATTGAGGTCGTATACATGTGCAGGGGGCGGACGACGCACCTGATCGACGGTCGTAAAATCGTTCTGAACCAAGGCGAACTGCTGTTTCTGAGCCAGAACGCGCGGCAGGAGATACTGCCTGCGGGCGCGGACGACGTTGCGGTAAACTTTATCGTCCTTCCGGCATTTTTCGACCGTACCCTTGCCATGATGGGCGGGGAACAGGGCCCTTTGCACAGCTTTGTGGTCGACTGTCTGCGCCGCCGCGGCGGCGGGGCCGGGTTCCTGCACTTTGCGGTGTCGGACGTCGTAGAGGTCCAGAATCTGGTGGAAAACCTCATCTGGTCTCTGATGCATGACGAGCCGAACAGGCGCGGCGTGCAGCAGACGACGATGGGCCTGCTGTTTCTGCACCTGCTCAACAGCGCGGACCGGATTGCGGCGGCCGGCGGCGAGGAGGAGCGTACGATCCGGATACTGCAGTACGTGGAAGAGCGGTACCGCGACGGTTCGCTGGCGGAGCTGGCCGCGCTCCTGCACTATGATGTGTGCTGGCTGTCCCGTGAAATCCGACGGCTTACGGGTAAAACCTACACGGAACATGTGCAGGACAGGCGGCTCGCGCAGGCGAAATTTCTGCTGATAAACACAGGACTGGCCGTGTCGGAAATCGCGGCCATGGTCGGATATGAAAACGCCAGCTATTTCCACCGCCTCTTCCGCGGCCAAACCGGCGTTTCGCCAAAAGCCTACCGGACCCTGCACGCGGCAGGCGGCCTGCAGGGCGGATAGGCGCGGATCCTGTCGGACTTTTGCAGGCATCATGAATCGGTAACATAAACTTCCGGAATCCTTCACAGGCAGGTCACGGATTTCACACGAAATCGGGATATACTATAAGTGAACCAAGGGATAAAGGAGGGGCATCATGAATCGTTTGTATCTTGTTACCGGCGCCTGCGGGCATGTTGGGAATACGCTTGTCAAGCAGCTTGTCGCCAATGGAGAGAAGGTGCGCGGGCTTGTGTTGCCCAAGGAGGATACGTCGCCGCTCGCCGGCCTTCCCGATGTGGAACTGGTCCGGGGCGATGTGCGCGACATAAAATCCCTGGAACCTTTTTTTGACGGCGCGGGCTACGACGAAGTCGTCTGTATCCATACCGCCGGAATCGTCTCCATCGCGTCCAAGTTCCTGCAGAGCGTAATCGACGTGAACGTAAAGGGCACGAAAAACATTGTTGAAATGTGCCTTTCGCACGGAGTGAAGCGGCTTGTGTACACGAGTTCCGTACACGCCATTCCGGAACTGCCGGAAGGTCAGGTAATCCGTGAAGTGGATCACTTCGAGGCGGGGGACGTTGTCGGCCTGTACGCCAAATCCAAAGCGCGCGCGACGCAGATCGTGCTGGACGGCGTGCAGCGGGGCCTAGACGCAGTAGTCGTGCACCCGTCCGGGATCATTGGCCCCAACGACTATGGCAAGGGGCACCTGACGCAGCTTGTAGTCGACTATGTCAACGGCAAGCTCGGCGCCTGCGTGAAGGGCGGCTATGATTTTGTCGATGTGCGGGACGTGGCCGACGGCATCCTGCGCGCTGCGGAAAGAGGGCGCACAGGCGAGTGCTACATCCTGTCCAACCGCTATTATTCAGTGCAGGAACTGCTCGGACAGCTCCAGCAGGTAGGCAATCTTAAGAAAATACGTTGCGTACTGCCCAAGTGGTTTGTGAACATGGTCGCGCCTCTGGCCGAGCTGTACTACAAGATTCGGCGCACAAGCCCGCTGTTCACGCGCTATTCCATGCACACACTGTTCAGCAACGCGAATTTTTCGCATGAAAAGGCCGACCGCGAGCTTGGATATACGACGCGGAGCCTGCAGGAGACGCTGCGCGACACCGTCGCGTTTTTGGAGCGGATCGGGCGTGCCGTACCGAAACGCGTGCGCGTACGCCGCAAGTTTGCAAATTCTGCGCGTATGCTGTAAAACCGGCCCTGAATCAAAATCACATATAAAACGGAGGGCCGCGCCATTCGCGCGGTCCTCCGTTTTTTTGATTTGCCCGCCTTGTCAGGGAAGGCGGGCTGTGCTATAATCTCCCTGTACGGCGGGAAGGGCCGCCAAAACTGAGGAAACGAGGTCGGACTATGAGAATACTGATCTGCAACGCGGGCAGCACCTCTCTGAAATTCCAGCTGTTATCCATGCCGGAGGAGACAGTGCTGGCGGCCGGGCGTATAGAGCGCGTCGGCTCGCCGTGCGGCGGTCTGTTCGTATATGAAGCGGGCGCAGACCGCGTCTGTCGGGACGAGGCGTTTGTCGCCCCGAATTACGAAGCGGGGATCCGCGCCTTTCTGGAAAAGCTGACCGACGCACGTCTCGGCGCGGTCCGCTGCGTGGATGAAATCGACTATGTGGGATTTAAAACTGTTTTGTCCAAGGGGTTCTACGGTACGCATGTACTGGACGAAGCAGTGCTGCGCGGCATGGAGGAGTATATGACGGTCGCGCCCGCGCACAACAGGCATTATCTGGAGGCCATCCGCACATTTGAGAAAGTTCTGCCCGGCACGCCCCGCATTGGCGCGTTTGAGACTGCGTTTCACCAGACTATGCCGCCGCAGGCGTACATATATTCCGCGCCGTATGCATGGTATGAGAAGTATGGCATACGCCGGCTCGGCTATCACGGCGCATCCCACTCCTATGTGGCGGACTGCCTGACACAACGGCTCGGGCCGAGCTATAAAGCCGTGTCCTGCCATCTCGGCGGCAGCGGGTCTTTGTGCGCGATTGTGGACGGCAGGAGCGTGGACACAAGCTTCGGCCTGTCCCTGCAGACGGGACTACCGCAGATGAGCCGGTCGGGTGACCTCGACCCGTTTATTATCAACTACCTCATACAAAAAGAGGGACTGCGCGCAGAAGAAGTGTTTCACGCGCTGGAGACGGAAGGCGGAATGCTTGGCATTTCCGGCGTCAGCAATGATATGCGGGATCTGGAGGCAGCCGAGGCGGATAATCCGCGCGCGAAGCTCGCGCTGGACATTTACTGCCGGGAGGTCGCGCGTTATATCGGCGGATACGCCGCGATTATGAACGGGCTTGACTGCATCGCATTTACGGGCGGGATCGGAGAAAAAAGCGCGCGGGTGCGCGACGCAGTGCTCGGCCAATTCGTATTTATGGGGTTCAAGCCCGCGTCGTCCGTGCCGGACGACGGAGTCCGGCTTCTGAGCGCGCCAGACTCTTCATTGGCCGTCTATGTCATACCGGCCAATGAAGAGCTTGGAATCGCACGCAAAATATACGGTATGTTTGGGTAAAAAAGGCCCTCTGCCAGATGGTCATAGCCTTTTGGGAGAAATCGGAGCGTCGATTTCTGAAGTGCGGCTCGCCGCACTTCAGATTCTCCGCTAAGTCTATGCCGCATTAGGCGGAGGGCTTTTCATACCTGGAAGCAGGATGGCCGTCCCGCAACTGTATACCACGGCGTTGCGTGCGTCCTGGACCGTTCTGCCGCAATATATGGGATTGCCGGGATTTCAGGTGTGGGATGCCGCGGGCATGGTACGGCGAATGGGACGCCTTTGGACGTTATGGGGTTTGCCGGCGCGGTTCGGTTGAAACGTACGGAGCTTACGGCCGGTGCAACAGGGCGGATGCTGCTGCCGGGACAGGAAGGTACCTGATGCGGTACGTTATTCAACGACGCCGGAAACAATGATTTCCGCCGTGCCGGGGCCGGAGATGGTGGCCGCGGGGACGGACAGCGTCGCGTCGCCGACAGGAAGGGTCAGGGTATTGGTTTTGTCGTCGAGTTCGTACTGGTCGTCCGTATAGACGGTTGTGACCCCGCCGACGACGGATGTGACGAGATTCGGTGTGAACCCGGCTGGCAGCGTGTCTGTCAGCACAGTGTCAACGCTGGGCTGGGAGCCGGTATTGATCAGCGTAAAGGTATAGGTAAGCATGTCGCCGCTCGCGACGCTCCGCTTATCGACTGCTTTCGCAACTGCGAGATCGGCGTACTGGTCCAGCGCGACGGAGGCTTCAGCCGCGTCGGCGGGCTGTACCAGCGGGCCGCTGTCAGAACCGCAGTTTGCCGTGACTGCGCTCGTTCCCGTGAGTACGCCGACTGTAACGTTCAGCGCGGGATTGACGCGCGCGCAATAGGCGATGAGTATGGTCTGCCGGGACGGGACCGCGCCTGGAATGTGGAACGTGAGTTTGTTGCCGTCCACCACGGGCGTGACAGCCGCAGGAATTCCGCCTACATATACGACGGCGGAATCCGCCAGATAGACAAGGTCCCCGGTCGCAGCGTCCGTGCCGAGGCTTTCAGTGATGGTAAGATTGTACAGCGGCCCCTGGCCGATGTTTTCCACTCTTGTGACAAAGGTTATGTTTTCTCCCGGACGAAACGTGCGCGTCAGCGTTGTTTTGGATGCTGTTACGCCGTATTCTTCCAGCTTTGTCGTATTCGTAACGTTGGACAGAGCGGTTTCCGGCGCAGTCGCGCCCGGATAGCTGTATCGAATGCTGGCCTGATTATTCATTGGAATAGGCATGGGTTGATTCCTCCTGTAATTTTGTGCAGGCGTTCTTATTTCAATATATGCGGTAATCAATAAAACTGTTTTTTTGCCCGCCATTCATGAATGGCGGGCTTTTTTTCTTTTCTCCCGGCCCGGGCACGGTTCCTCCGGACGCCGCGGACGAAAATTAGGGGAAAAGGGGAGGTTTTGGCAGTTATTGCGGTCCGGGATTTATGCTTCGCATCGGGGCAGCCGTGAAGGGGAAAAAACATTGGTTTTATTGAATTTTTTTGCTCTCTACCTATTGAAAAATTCTGGATTTATGTTATACTGTGGTTACATGTGGTGTAAAGTTTCACCAAGTGGTTGAAAGTGGTGAATTTGGCGCTGAAAAAAGAGTGAGGGAGGGAGAAGCATGCTTTCTGGAAAGTACAAGCACACCATTGACGCAAAAGGCAGAGTGATTGTGCCGATTCGTTTCCGGGAAGATCTGGGCGACACGTTTGTTGTGACGCGCGGCCTGGACGAGTGCCTCGCCCTCTATTCCATGCAGGAATGGTCCGGCCTGGAGGAAAAGATCAAACAGCTGCCTATGGCGCGTTCCAGGCAGATACAGCGGTATTTGTTCTCCAACGCATTCCCCGTCGAGCTGGACGGGCAGGGGCGGATTGTGCTCCCGGCGGATCTGCGCGAATTCGCAGGCCTGAAAAAAGAGGTGATCATCGCCGGCGTATCCACCCGCGCAGAGATCTGGGACAGCGCGAAGTGGGCGGAGAGCGAGATGCTGAGTTCGACCGATAAAATTACGGAAATGATGATGGAGCTCGGATTCTGATATGGGCGGCGGTTTTACGCATGTGCCGGTTATGCCGGCGGAGTGCCTGGAAGCGCTCATGGTCAGGCCTGACGGCGTGTATGTCGATTGTACGGCCGGCGGCGGCGGACACTCTCTTCTCATCGCGAAGTCTCTTGGCCCTGCGGGACGGCTGATCTGCATAGACCGCGACATGGACGCGATTCATGCCTGCGAAGAACGGCTGGCCGGGTACCGGGACCGGGTTACGCTGGTCCACGCGCGTTATTCCAGCCTGCGCCGTTTGTTGTCCTCGCTGGGGCTGGACGGTGCGGACGGGATTTTTATGGATTTGGGCGTTTCTTCCCATCAGCTCGACACAGCTGCGCGCGGGTTCTCCTTTCAAAAAGACGCGCCGCTTGATATGCGTATGGATACAAGCGTGGGCGAGACGGCGAAGGACCTGGTAAACAGGCTGCCGGCGGACGAACTTGCAGAAATACTGTGGAAATACGGCGAGGAGCGGTACAGCCGCCGGATTGCCGAACGCATCGAGCGTAGCCGCAGAACAGCCGCCATTGAAACGACGAAACAGCTGGCGGATATTATAGCTTCCGCTATCCCGGCCGCGGCCCGCCGCGCCGAGCAGCAACACCCGGCAAAGCGCAGCTTTCAAGCCCTGCGGATCGCCGTAAACGGGGAGCTGGACGAGCTTGCGGAGGTTTTGGACGAGCTGCCGCAGCTGCTGCATCCGTCCGGCCGCGCCGCAGTGCTTACCTTTCATTCGCTGGAAGACCGGCTTGTCAAGGCGGCGTTCGCTAGGCACAGCACGGGGTGTACCTGTCCGCCGGATTTGCCGGTATGCGTATGCGGACATAAGCCCACTATGCGGGTGATTACCAAAAAGCCGATCCTGCCTACGCAGGAAGAATTGCAGCATAACCGCCGCGCCGCGAGCGCAAAACTGCGCGTAGCACAGCGGCTTTGAGTATACTCCTGGAGATGAGATGCATGAAGAAAACAAATGTAAAAAAAGCGGACAAACTGAAAAAACGGTTCATGGGTCGTAAAACGGTGCTCGTGCTGCTGTTCATAACAATGTTTTCACTGTTTGGATACAAAATTTACTGCAACGCGCAGTATAATGAGATGACAAACCAGCTCTCCAGCCTCAAGCGCCAGTACGAGGTGCTGGAAAACGAGGAGATCCAACTCCAGGTAAGCCAGGACAGCAAGGCGAACCTGCGCACGGTGGAGGAAATCGCCTCCGGCAAGCTCGGAATGCGCAAGATTGAACAGTATCAGGTATCCTATGTGAACCTGGAAAACGAGGATAAGGCGGAGGTCATAGACAACAGCGCGGACGACGGATTTTTCGGCGGGCTATTTCGAAACTTTGCCATGATTTTGGAATATTTGAGCTGACCTGTGTCTACATATAGTATGGGGATACTGTTGGGATATCGGCTACGATCATAAACACCGCTGTTCTGCTATGTAACAGCGGCTTTCCCTTGTAATAGAGAAAGTATTTGGGACGGGTTTGCCCGAAGGAGGATGCTGCAAATGGCGAAAGGGCCAACAATTCCTATGTCAAAACGCATTGTAATCATGATGTGCGCAATCGTCCTCTTTTTTGTTCTGCTCACGGGGAAACTGTTCCACATACAGATTGTAAAGGGCGAGGAGTACCAGGCGAAAGCGATTTCGCAGCAGACGCGGGACATTACAATTTCAGCCAAGCGCGGCACGATTTACGACCGCAATTACAAGGCGCTCGCCATCAGCGCGACGGCGTACAAAATTGTGCTTGCGCCCTCGATTATTGAGGATGAAGAAATACGGCAGATTATTCTGGATGGTCTTCCGCCCATTTTGGGGATTGAGAAGGAGACTGTGGAAAATTCGCTTGCAAAAAATACCGCTTACGACGTGATCGCGCGTCGGGTGGAAAAGGACGTGGCGGATCAGGTTCGCGAATTTGTGAGCGATAACGAGCTGGGCCAGTACATATCCATTTTGGACGACCCGAAACGGTATTATCCATACAACGATTTTGCTGCGCATGTCATTGGGTTTGTTGGCAGCGACAACCAGGGACTCGCCGGCCTGGAAGCGCAATATGAGGAATATCTGAAGGGCGAGGACGGGCGCGTGATCGCGGCTAAAAATGCGAATAACACCGACATGCCGGTGGAATATGAAAAATACATTGAGGCGCAGGACGGCAACAGCCTCGTCCTGACGATTGACGAGACGATACAGCATTACCTTGAAAAGCGGTTGGAAGCCGCGTATACCGACAACCTGGTGGGAAAATACGCCGCGGGCATTGTGATGGACGTGAAGACGGGCGGCATTCTCGCCATGGCGGTGGAACAGGACTTTGACCTCAACGAGCCGTTTACCATTACAGACGAAGAAACGATCGAATACCTTTCTACGCTTGAGGGCGACGAATATACAAACGCACGCGCGGAAGCGCTGGAGACGCTGTGGAAAAACGTGCTTGTTACCGATCAGTACGAGCCGGGCTCGACCTTTAAAACCATCACGAGCGCGATTGCGATTGAGGAAAAGAAGGTGGACGACAACAGCACGTTCTACTGTAACGGCTATCGGAATATCGCCGGGACGATCATCCACTGCGCCAACCGCAGCGGGCACGGAAGCGAGGACTTTCAGCGGGCGCTGTGCAACTCCTGCAACCCTGCGTTTATGGATATCGGCGCGCTGATCGGCGGCGACACTTTCTACGACTACGTGACCGGCTTCGGGCTGCGTGAGCGCACGGGCATCGACCTGCCGGGCGAAGGCGTGGGTATTTTCCACTCCAAAGAAAGTATCGGCCCGGTGCAGCTGGCGACCATCTCGTTCGGCCAGACGTTCAAGGTCACGCCGATTCAGCTGATTACGGCAGTCAGCTCGATTGCAAACGGCGGGAAACTGATGAAACCGTATGTGGTCAGCGAGATAATAGACGCGGAGGGAAACGTGGTCAAGTCGTTTGAACCGACCGTCGTCAAACAGCCGATTTCTGAAACGACCGCCGATAAAGTCGCCTCTATGATGGAGGTCGTCGTGTCTGACGGCGGCGGCCGCAACGCCTATGTCAAAGGGTTCAGGGTCTGCGGGAAGTCGGGTACTTCGCAGAAGATCGACCAGAAAAATGAGGACGGAACATACGACCATATCTCGTCTTTTATCGCGTTTGCACCCGCCGACGATCCGCAGGTGGCAATGCTGATCCTGCTTGACGAACCCGGCGTCGTCCCCTTCTTTGGTGCGACGATCGTCGGCCCGATTATCAGCAATCTCATGGAAGAGGTTATGACCTATCTTGACGTGGCGCCGCAGTTTACCGAGGAGGAGCTGGCGGAACAGGACGTCGCCGTACCGCAGCTTACAGGCTATACGAGCGCAGAGGCGCGCACGACCCTGAGCCGGATGGGGCTGGGTACAAAGGTCATTGGCGGCGACGGTACAGTGGAAATGCAGATCCCCGCATACGGACAGACAATCCCGTATACAGGGACGGTGATCCTGTATACAAACGGGAGCGTGCCGGACGATAACATCACGGTACCAAACCTGAAGGACATGACGGCGTCCGCCGCGAATACCGAGCTCGTAAACCTTGGGCTCAATATAAAAATAGTGGGCAAGGACCCGTACGACGCGGGCGTTTACGCCGTGTCCCAAAGCCCGGCGGCGGGAACCGTCGTCGAAGCGGGAACCGTCGTGACGGTCGAGTTCCGCTCCAAAACTACTACGGATGACTAAACGAACGCGGGCTTTGGAGTGAAATCCTTTGACTTTGGCAGAACTGTTAAAGGATGTAAAAATTACAGCGGTCCAGTATCCCGGCGCGGGCCGCCGGGAGAGCTGGCAGGACAGTATGATCGGAACGCTTCCGGGCGGGGATATTCGCGCGGTCGCAACAGACCCGGAGGATGCGGGCCGGAACGGCCTGTTCCTGTGCGCAAGCCAGGATCCGGAACAGATCCGCGCACAGGTGTCGGCCGCACAGGCCGCAGGCGCCCGCTGCGCGCTGGTCGCGGAGTTCACGGAGCGGGATATATTGCAGCTTCGCTGTGCGGATATGCGGCAGGCAACGGCCTTTGTCTTCGCCAATTTCCACGGCAATCCACAGAAGAAGCTCCGGGTCATCGGCGTGACCGGTACAAATGGCAAGACGACGACCACGACGCTCATCCGGCATATTCTGCGCTCACTGGACAGGTCGTGCGGCCTGATCGGCACCAACGGCGACGCAGTGGGCGCGAACCCGAGCAGTACGGGTTATACTACGCCGATCCCGCAGATTTTGTTTGCCGAGATGGCGCGGGCTGTGGAAAGCGGCTGCGAGTTTCTTGTCATGGAGGCGTCGTCTCATTCGCTGGCGCAGAAACGGGTGGAGCCCATCCGCTTTGAACTCGCCGTATTTACAAACCTCACCCGCGACCACCTGGATTATCACGGGAGCATGGAGGCATATCTGGAGGCAAAGAAAAGGCTGTTTGTGCAGGCCGACCGGGGCGTCGTCAATATTGACGACAACGCCGGCTATGCCATCCTGGAACACTGTGCGGGTGGGAGCGTCACCTACGGGCGCCGGCTGGGCGCGGCGTATATGGCGGAAGACGTCGTGCAGCGCAAAGGCGGCGTGGAATACACGCTCGTCCACGGACGCGGCAGATATGCCGTGACCTATCCTGTGCCGGGTCTGTTCTCCGTATACAACTCGCTTGCGGCCATCGCGAGCTGCCACAGCCTCGGCCTGCCGCTTGCCGGCATTTTGGAAGCAGTGGCAAAGTTCGAGGGCGTGGCGGGACGCATGGAAACGATCGATACCGGGCTCGGGTTCCAGGTGGTGATCGACTATGCGCATACGCCGGACGGCCTGGAAAACGTGCTCAGGACAATCCGCGGCTATAAACAGGGCCGGCTGATCGCCCTGTTCGGCTGCGGCGGGAACCGGGACCGGGGCAAACGGCCGCAGATGTGCCGGGCGGCGGCTTCCTATGCCGACTTCATGGTCGTGACTTCAGATAATCCGCGCGGGGAGAACCCGTACGCGATCCTGAAGGATATACTGGCGGGCATGGACGGGTTCGACACACCGTTTGCCGTGATTGAAAACCGGCGTGACGCGACAAAGTTCGCACTGGAACAGGCGCGGGCGGGCGATGTGGTGCTGCTGGCCGGCAAGGGGCATGAGGATTATCAGATCATCGGGGATACGGTCTATCCCTATGACGAAAAAAAGATAGTACAGGAACTGATAAAGGGTTTGAAGGAGTGACAAATTCCGCGCGGGGCTGCCCGCGTCAGAATGAGGAGCACATAGAATGATAGCGATTCCAGTTGAAACGATCCTGCAGCTTGTTGGCGGCGTACCTGCCGGTGGCGACAGAAATGCGTTTGTCAGCCAGGTCTGCATTGATTCGCGCGAAGCGGCGCCGGGCTGCCTGTTTGCAGCGCTCCGGGGAGAGCGGACCGACGGCCATCTGTACATAGGCGCGGCCGCCGCCGCAGGCGCGGTAGCGGTGCTTGCGGAGCAGGACGCGGCCCTGCCGGATTTGCCGTACTGCTGCGTAATCCGCGTTCCCTCCACGCTCAAAGCGCTGCATGCGCTGGCGGCCGGTTATAAAAAGCTGTTTCGGCTGCGCACTGTCGGCGTGACCGGGAGCGTGGGGAAGACTTCGACAAAGGAATGGATTTACTCCGTACTGGCCAGCAGATACAACACGCTGAAGACCGAGGGCAACTATAACAGCGAAACCGGCCTGCCGCTGACCGTATTCAGGATCGGGCCCGAACATGAGGCCGCCGTGCTGGAAATGGGCATGAGCCGCCGCGGCGAGATTGCGGCGCTGACGAGGATTGCAAAGCCCGACGTTGCGGTGATTACCAACATTGGATTTTCGCACATGGAACACCTGGGGTCGCAGGAAAATATCCTCAGAGCAAAACTCGAAATTGAACGCGGCCTGCCCCGCGACGGCGTACTCGTTCTCAACGGAGACGACCCGCTGCTCTGGCAGCTCAGGGGCACGCGTAAACATAAGACGGTGTATTACGCCATAGAGAATCCGCAGGCGAAATTCCGTGCGGAAAAGGTCAGCCTGCACGCCGAAGGCGCGTCTTTTGACGCGGTTACGCCCGTGGGGCGTATGCGCGCCGAGATCAATGTGCCGGGACGGCATCAGGTACTAAACGCGATGGCGGCGATTACGGCCGGATTGTACAACGGCGTGCCCATGTCCGACTGCATCGGCGCGCTTAAGAATTTTCGCAATGCCGGTATGCGGCAGAACATATTTGTGCACAATGATATTGGGATAATTGAGGACTGTTATAACGCCGCGCCCGATTCCATGCGCGCCGCATTTGCCCTGCTGCGCGACAGAGGGCCGCAGCGGATCGCCGTACTGTCCGATATGATGGAGCTGGGCGATATGTCTGAACAACTGCACCGGGAGGTTGGAGAGGCGGCGGCCAAAAGCTGCGACTGGCTTCTGGCTTACGGCGCGCAGTCCAGATATATCTGTGAAGGGGCGATAGAAGGCGGTATGCCCCCGGAGCATGTGCTCTGGTTTGACAACCGTGACCCTGTGGTGTTACAATTAAAAAAATTGGCAAAAACAGGGGATACCATTCTGTTCAAGGGCAGCCGCGGTATGCAGACGGAACTCGTTTTGCGCGCGTTTCTTGAACAGTAGCGCTAAACCCTCCAGGAATCTGGCGCGCCTCCCGCCATCAAGGGAGCAGGCGGCCGCGGTGCGGACCGTTACGGAGAGAATTATGCCGACACAGGAAATGATATTGGCCGGCGTTACGGCTTTTGTGATTACGGCGCTGCTGGGACCCGTCATGATCCCGGTTTTGAAAAAGCTTAAATTTGGGCAGAGCATACTGGAAGAGGGGCCTTCATGGCATAAGAGCAAGCAGGGCGTTCCCACCATGGGCGGGCTTCTGTTTGGCGTGGGGATCGTCGTGGCGTTCCTCATTGCCGGTTATGGTTATTACATGCACGGCGACGTCACTGTGCTCGCGGCGCTCGCGCTCGCGCTCGTATTTGGTGCGATCGGGTTTTGCGACGACTATATCAGCGTGAAGAAAAAGCGCAACCTTGGCCTTACCGCCATGCAGAAACTGATTTTGCAGGTGCTCGCAACGGCCGCATTTTTGATTTTCCTGTATTCGCACGGCGCGATTACCACAAATATTTTAATTCCGTTTACAAATATCGTCCTGGAACTCGGGCTCGCCTATTATATACTGGCCTTGCTGTTGATTGTGGGCATGGTCAACGCGGTGAATTTTACCGACGGCCTGGACGGCCTGCTCTCCTCTGTGACCATTCCTGTTATGCTTTTTTGTCTGGCGGCGGGCCTGCGCAGCGGCGCGCAGCCGGTAGCGGTGCTGGCAAGCGCTGTGATCGGCGGCCTGGCCGGCTTTCTCATCTTCAATTTCCATCCAGCGAAGATATTTATGGGTGACACGGGCTCGCTCTTTCTAGGCGGCGCGGTCATGGGATTGCTGTTCTGCCTCAATATTCCGGAGATCGTTGTGATTGCGGGAATCGTCTATGTGGCGGAACTTTTGTCCGTCGTTTTGCAGGTGCTCGTATATAAACTTACGAAAAAGCGTATATTTAAAATGGCGCCGATTCATCATCACTTCGAAATGTGCGGCTGGAGCGAAGTGAAGGTCGTTTGCGTTTTTACCCTGATTTCACTGATCGCGTGTATGATCGCCTATCTCGCGACAGGAAGCTTTTACTGTAAATAACCGAGTACAGCCGGTCCGTTGGGAGACAGCCTATGGAAACAAAAGCGCGGCGCATGAGCGCGCAACAGAATAAAACAAAGCGGGAAACGAAGACTTCCTTTTTCATCAAAGAACCGATGGATATGACTTTTTTTATCCTGGTGCTGGTGATTCTGGCAATCGGGCTTGTTATGATGTTTTCCGCAAGCTTTGCGACCGCCTATTTTGAGGAGTGGGACAGCTACTACTACATCAAGCGGCAGATTACGTTCGCCCTGCTCGGCTTTATGATTATGTTTTTTACCTCCAAGGTCAATTATAAATATTTGAAAATCGTCTCATGGCTGTTCTATGGCGTTGCAATCATACTGCTCATTCTCGTGCTGCTGATCGGGACGGGCGACGGTGTGGAAAAGCGCTGGCTCAATCTTGGGTTCACTACCATACAGCCTTCCGAGCTGGCAAAGCTCGCCGTCATAATCGTGCTGGCCTATTATTTCTCCCGCAATTACCAGTACCTGAAAAAGCCCGTCAAAGGCGTTTTGATCCCGTTTCTGATCATCGGCCTTGCTGCGGGACTCGTGCTGCTCGAACCGCATCTTTCCGGCGCGATTCTGATTCTGGCGGTGGGCCTTTGCATGATGATTGTCGCGGGCTGCAACTTTACCCTGCTCAGTGCAACGGGCGTTATAGGCGCCATCGGTCTGTATTTCTTTTCCATGAATACCGACTATATGCGCCGCCGCATCGAAATCTGGCTGCATCCGGAATCAGACCCGCGCGGCGCCGGCTACCAGACGCTGCAGTCGCTTTACGCGATTGGGTCCGGCGGACTGACCGGGCTTGGGCTCGGTCAGAGCCGGCAGAAGTACCTGTATATCCCGGAGCCGCAGAACGACTTTGTTTTTTCAATCGTGGCCGAAGAACTGGGCTTTATCGGCTGCCTGATCATCCTGGCGCTGTTCGCCGTGCTGATTTATCGAGGGTTCGTCATCGCCATGCGTTCGGACGATAAATTCGGTTCGTTCATGGTATTTGGAATCGTCATGCGCGTCGCGGTGCAGGTGCTGCTGAACGTCGCCGTCGTGACGAACGCCATACCGGTAACAGGCATTTCTCTGCCCTTCTTCAGCTCCGGTGGCACGGCGCTTGTAATTTTGCTCTTTGAGATGGGGATCGTGCTGTCGGTGTCACGGCAGTCCAACCTGACCAAAACCTGAGGGGGAACGGCATGAATTATGTACTTGCCGGCGGGGGCACCGGCGGACATATCAACCCCGCCATTGCAATTGCCAAGGAAATCCAGAAGCGGGACCCGGCCGCAAAACTGCTGTTTATCGGTACGGACGACGGCATGGAGAGCAGCCTTGTGCCGCGCGAGGGGTTTGACATTGCGTTTATAAAGGTGCGCGGTTTCAGCCGCGCCCATGGCATTCGCGGCCTGCACCGTAACGCCGCGAACGCGTACATGGCCTTCCGGGCAAGTTTGGAGGCAAAGGGGATTATCAAAAGGTTCGGCGCGGACGTCGTTATCGGCACCGGCGGGTACGTAAGCGGCCCGGCGGTGCTTGGCGCAAAGTTTGCAGGCGTGCCTTCTGTCGTCCATGAACAGAACGCGTTTGCCGGCGTAACGACACGCATGGTGTCCAAATACGCCGCGCGCGTCCTGCTCTCGTTTGAACGGACGATCGGCCTGCAGGATGCGCGCAATACTGTCGTAACCGGAAACCCGGTCCGGGAGAGCCTTTTGCTGGCGGACAGGGACGCGGCCCGCGCCAAACTCGGGCTGGACGGTCGGCCCATGATCCTGTCCTACGGCGGCAGCCTGGGCGCGCGCGAGGTGAATACGGCGATGGCGTATGTGCTGCGGCGTTCCCAGCAGGACGGCCTGTTCCAGCACATACACGCGACAGGGGCGATTGACAAAACGCGGGCTTTCGGTCTGCTGGAAGAATACGGCGTGCACACCGACGGCAGAGCCGGAATCACCGTGACCGAATATATATATAATATGGATGAATGCATTGCCGCCTGCGATATGCTCATCTCCCGTTCGGGGGCGATTACGCTCGCGGAGCTGACCTGCCTTGGCAAGCCCGCGATTCTGATTCCGTCGCCGAACGTGACGGAGAACCACCAGTACCACAACGCGCGCGTCCTGTGCGATGCAGGGGCCGCCGTCATGATAGAGGAAAAGGACCTGACGGGGGAAAAGCTCTATGAGGCGCTGCTTGAGGTCGCCTGCAACAGCGGCGTAATGCGCGAGATGGGCCGGCGCTCCAAAGGCCTTGCGCACATGCGCGCGGCCGAACGGATTGTCGACGAGATCGAAGCTGTCTGCAACGCACGGGCAAACGCCTGATATTTTCAGAATACTGACCAATTACACAACTTCCGAAGCCGCGGCATACTATAAATTGTAAAAGGCTTTCGGAGGTTGGGTTATGGGTAAACTTGTAATACAAGGGCAGAACCGGCTGGAAGGGAAACTTTCCGTGCACGGCTCTAAAAACAGCGTTTTGCCGATTCTTGCCGCGACTGTGGTCGGCAGGGGACAGAGCGTGATAGAGAATTGTCCGGATCTGTCGGACACTGCCGCCGCCTGCGATATTCTGCGGCAGCTGGGCTGCAACGTCTGGTTGGAAAACGGCGCTGCCATAGTAGAAAACGGCGGTTATGGCAGCAATAAGATCCCGGAAAAGCTGATGCGGAAGATGCGCTCGTCCGTTATGTTCCTGGGCGCGATTCTGAGCCGTGAAGGCTCCGCAGTCATCAGTTTCCCGGGCGGGTGTGAGCTGGGGCCGAGGCCGATCGACCTACATATCAGCGCCCTGTCCCAGATGGGAGTTAAATTCAAGGAGGAGGGCGGATACCTTTACTGCACCTGTCCGCGGGGTCTGCAGGGCGCGGAAGTCACGCTGTCCATTCCAAGCGTCGGCGCAACGGAGAATGTCATGCTCGCCGCGGTATGCGCCAAGGGCGATACGGTGATTATCAACGCCGCGCGAGAACCGGAGATTGAGGATCTTGCGAACTTCCTCAATAAAATGGGCGCAAAAATATCCGGGGCCGGGAGCGACAGCATGCGTATCAGCGGCGTCAGCGCGCTGCATGGAACCTGCCACACCATCATACCCGACCGTATTGTGGCAACCACCTATATCCTGGGCGCGGTTATGGCGGGCGGCCATTGCCGGATTGAGGGAATTAACACAAGGCATATGTCCTCTGTGCTTGCAGAGCTCAAGGAGATGGATATTCCGCTTAAGATTGAGGACGACAGCGTTACGGTGAAATCCGAAAAGCGGCCGCGTGCGCCGAAGTTGATTCGCACGGCGTATTACCCGGGCTTCCCGACCGACGCACAGGCGCTGATGATGGCTCTTGCAAGCATTTGCAACGGTTCATCCATGTTTATCGAGACCGTTTTCCAGAGCCGGTATAAGCATGTGGGCGAACTTGCGCGCATGGGTGCGAATATCCATGTGGAGCAGCGCGTCGCCGTCGTGGACGGCGTAGAGCGGCTTTGGGGGGCGAACGTGGAGGCGACCGACCTGCGCGGCGGCGCCGCGCTTATGATTGCGGCGCTGGCGGCTGAGGGGACGACCGTAATCGACCGGATCGATCATATCGACAGGGGGTACGAACATCCGGAAGTGCTCCTGCGGGAGCTGGGCGCAAATATTCAAAGGATACAGGACGATGAAGTATAGCAAAAAGCAGCTACGGGAAAAACAGAAGACGCAGGCGCAGCTGAGCCGGCTTGTACAGGACAGTCAGGGCTTGGCGCGTCCTGCTGCGCCGCAGCAGGAACAGGCGCCGGTACGGGCGCCGAAGCGAGGGGCGACGAGTGCAAAAAAACCTGCCGCTGCCAAACCGCAGGCGAAAAGCGGACAGGCTGGAAAGAAAACGCTGAAAAAGGCCGCCGCGCCCCGAAAGGCGGAAAGCAAAAAGCTGCCTAAAAATACTAAAAAAATCCATAAACCCAAGAATCGGGAATCGGCCCTTCAGGATTTCAGGGATATGCCCGCAGTCAGGCGGAAAAAGCGGAAGCGCAACGCGATTTTATACATAATGATCGTTCTGCTCCTAGTTGGCATCGCGCTCATTTCATCCGTTACCATATTTTTTAACATAATTAACATTGAAGTGATCGGCGATTCCAGGTATTCTAAAGATAAGATTGAAAGCGCGTCGGGTATCCTGGAAGGGCAGAATATGTTCCGGCTGGACAAGTTTGAAATTGAACAGTCCATGGTCAAGCAGTTGCCCTATCTGAAGACCGTCAGCATCAAGCGCAAGCTTCCCGATACACTGGAAATACATGTGGAAGACACTACGGCCGTCGCGGCGGTAAAAACGGCGGCGGGATATGTGCTGATCGACACAGATTCAAAAATGCTGGAGTTGGTCGCTCAACAGCCGGAGACAACCGTGGAGGTCATCGGCGCGGACCTTGGCAAATATGAGCCTGGCGAGACGGCTGAGTTTGGAAACGAAAGCGCGGCGGAGCTGATCCGGCAGCTGGTGACCGAGCTCAAAAGCGCAGGTATTTTCGACGGCACAACCTCCATCAACGTGACAAAACGGCACGACCTGTCCATTGTTTACAACAGTGTGATTCAATGTAAACTCGGCACGGTGAGCGATCTTTCGGTAAAGATCAAGATGATTGCGGAAGTACTGAAGGAAAATCCGCTGGACACCAAGGCGGAAATTGACGCGACAGACGCCAACAGGGTCTATTATCGGCCTGAATATAAGTAAAAATTATGGTTTTTTAAGCTTTTTTCCTATCTGCCTATTGAATTATGGCGGAAAAAAATATATGATATTATAAGTACAGGAAAAGGAGTGTCATTTGAATGCCGTTTCAGATTTCCGATGAGCAGAACCAGATTGTTAACATAAAGGTGATTGGTGTCGGCGGCGCAGGCAATAACGCCGTCAATCGCATGCGGGAAGCCGGGGTCCAGGGCGTAGAGTTTGTCGCGGTCAATACCGACTTACACGTGCTCTATAATTCGTCGGCCACTCATAAGATCCAGATCGGGGAAAAGGTGACGCGCGGCATGGGCGCGGGCTCCGATCCCCTCAAGGGCAAGGCCGCGGCGGAAGAAAGCAAGGAACTGATTGCCGAGGCGCTGCAGGGTACGGATATGGTGTTTATTACGGCGGGTATGGGCGGCGGTACGGGTACCGGCGCTGCTCCCGTTGTTGCGGAAATCGCAAAGAGCATGGGCATTCTCACTGTCGGTATCGTCACAAAACCCTTTGGGTTTGAGGGCCGGCGCAAAATGCAGACCGCAGAGGCGGGGATAGAGGAGATGAAGGGCAGGGTGGATTCCCTCGTCGTCATCCCAAACGAACGCCTTAAGCATGTCGTCGACCAGAAAATTACAATGATGAACGCATTTATTTTTGCGGACGATGTGCTGCGGCAGGGCGTGCAGGGCATTTCCGACCTGATTAAGGTTCCGGGCATGGTCAACATAGACTTTGCGGACATCCGCACCATAATGCAGGACGCCGGCTATGCGCATATGGGAACCGGTAAAGCTGTCGGCAAAACAAAGGCGGAAGAGGCTGCGAAAATGGCGATTTCCAGCCCGCTTCTGGAAACCTCTATTTCCGGCGCGAAGGGCCTTGTCCTCAATATTACTTCGTCGCTTGATATTACGCTTGAAGAGGTCGAACTTGCCGCGGACATGATCACCAAGGAAGCGAATCCGGATGCCAACATCATTTGGGGTACGTCTTACGACGAGACAATGGAGGATGAAATCCTCATTACGGTCATTGCCACCGGATTCGATTATGACAAACCCATCAGCAGCGGCCTGTTTGATAACCTTGTAACCAGCGCGCCCGCGCCAAAGACCGAGTCGGTCAATGACATTGAAATCCTGGACATTATCAACCAGCTTTCCAACAACAAATGAGGGCGTAACCTGCTTTCTTTTGCGAATAGCCGTTGCGAATAGCCGTTAAGATGAATATGCGAATCATAGAGCCGTCACTGTGCCGGGTGGCGGTTCTTCTGTTGTGCCCTTAAAGTCTTAAAAGCTCCGCCTGCCAGGCGGGGCTTTGTTTTCATCCATTATAGGGGGGGTGTTGGGCAAAGGCCCCTCCAATTCCACTGTGTTTTCATCCTGGAACATACCGCTTATAATTCGGGGTCCCCCGCTGGCTTTGCGGGGGAAGGAGGAGCGGCGGCGTGAATGGGAGACGCGTTTGCTTTGCATAAGAAAAACGCCGCCGCGAACGATGCGTAGTCCGCGACGACGTGTCAACAGGTGGAAAAAAATACGCTTGCGGGAAAATTTGAAGTGAACTCGAACCCGCAAAAGGTTGGCAGCGACAGCAAACCGTCGCGCGGGCGCTTGCAACCGAGCAGGCGAGCCGAGCGTGACCTTTTGCGCAAAGGAGGAG